>Ga0209187_1002257_pt1 | contig 18869 bp, 9 predicted proteins | sample BantaG_FD_187430 | JGI IMG/M metagenome (GOLD analysis project Ga0209187, IMG submission 187430) | Marine algal microbial communities from Bantry Bay, Ireland - BantryBay_4 metaG (SPAdes) (version 2) | ecosystem: Host-associated > Algae > Red algae > Unclassified | place: Bantry Bay, Ireland...
GAAAAAATTAAATGACACAAGATCAATACACACACCCAGACTATTATCAACTAGACGAACTACTAACTGACGAACATAAAATGATTCGAGACATGGTTCGCTCTTGGATAAAAAAAGAGGTAAGCCCCAACATAGAAGAATGGGCACAGAACAATAAATTTCCGAGTCACTTGGTAAAACAAATGGGTGAGCTAGGCGTATTCGGACCAACCATTCCTACTGAGTATGGCGGTGGCGGTTTGGATTATATCAGTTACGGTATCATGATGCAGGAGATTGAGCGCAGCGATAGCGGCATGCGATCTACAGCCAGCGTACAAGGCAGTTTGGTTATGTACCCAATCCATGCTTATGGTAGCGAAGAACAAAAGAAAAAGTTTTTGCCCAAATTGGCAACAGGCGAAATGCTAGGTTGCTTTGGCCTAACTGAACCCGATAGCGGAAGCGACCCGGGCAGTATGATTACCAATATTAAAGATGCGGGCGATCACGTGATTTTAAACGGTGCTAAAATGTGGATTAGCAATAGTCCGGAAGCAGACGTCGCAGTAGTTTGGGCTAAGGACGAAGAAGGTATTGTCCGTGGACTACTAGTAGAACGCGGCATGGAAGGATTTACCACACCGGAAATTCATGGCAAGTGGAGCTTGCGTGCAAGTTGCACAGGAGAACTGGTTTTTGATAATGTAAAAGTGCCAAAGGAAAACATTTTTCCGAACGTAAAAGGACTGAAAGGACCATTAGGTTGTTTAAGCAAAGCCCGTTACGGAATCGCTTGGGGTGCTTTAGGTGCCGCTATGGATTGTTATGATTCTGCCTTGCGTTATACAATGCAACGGGAACAATTTGGCAAACCCATTGCTGGTTTCCAATTACAGCAAAAAAAATTGGCTGAAATGATTACTGAAATAACCAAAGGGCAATTACTAGTTTGGCGATTGGGTGTACTCATGACTGAAGGCCGTGCCACACCGGCACAGGTAAGTATGGCCAAGCGGAACTCCTGCGAAATCGCTTTAAACATTTGCCGAGAAGCAAGACAAATGCACGGCGGTATGGGTATCACCGGAGAGTATTCTATTATGCGTCACATGATGAATTTGGAGAGTGTGGTTACTTATGAAGGTACGCATGATATTCACCTTTTAATTACGGGAATGGACGTTACTGGTTTGAATGCGTTTAAGTAGATTTTACACTAGAAGTTAGCCCTTAGGCTTTATTTTATATTAGTCGCAGCACCTCGCTGTGACTTTTTTGTTTCTGTCTATCCTAGTCAAAAAAAACGACCACACATAAATGCGTGGCCCCTTTGAATGTTTTCACAGCGGAATAATCCTTATTGTGAATTGCTTTCAATTGTAAATATAATTTTTCAAACTGAATTAAAATAATTATTTTAGGAAAATTATGAGATGTACGCTGGTTACGTAGAGCATAATTAAAATTGAAAAGATACATTTATGAAAAAGAAAATTTTAGGTTTAGATATAGGTACAAATAGCATTGGGTGGGGATTAGTTACTAATGATATTGACGAAAAGGCAGGAAAAATAATTGCTTTAGGCAGTAGAATAATTCCAATGTCTCAAGATGTGTTAGGCAAGTTTGACTCAGGCGTTTCTATCTCCCAAACTGCTGAACGAACAGCTTTTCGAGGGGTACGAAGATTAAATCAGAGAAATCTATTGCGTCGTGAAAGATTACATCGAGTATTGAATTGCCTCAATTTTCTCCCACCTCACTATCAAGCCGCTATCGATTTTGACAAAAAGCTTGGTCAGTTTATTAACGGTGCAGAAGTAAAACTAAACTATGTTCAAAATAATGAAGAGTTTGATTTCATTTTTAAGGAATCTTTCAACGAAATGGTCGATGATTTCAAGAAAGAGCAACCCAATCTATTTCATAAAAAAAAGAATGGTCAAACCACTAAGGTTCCTTATGATTGGACAATATACTTTTTAAGAAAAAAAGCTCTTTCACACAAAATTTCGAAAGAAGAATTGGCTTGGCTTATCCTCAACTTCAATCAAAAAAGAGGATATTATCAGTTACGTGGTGAAGAAGAGGACAACCAATCAAAAATTGAAGAGTACCATGCCTTGCAGGTTACTAAAATTTACAAGGATAAAGATTCCAAGGCTTCGGATTTATGGTATAACGTGGTATTAGAAAATGATTGGATTTATCGTAGAAAAAGCAAAATCCCATTAGATGATTGGATAGGAACAACCAAAGAATTTATTGTTACTACTTCAATAGACAAGGACGGCAGTCTCGCCACCAATAGAGAAGGAGAAATCAAACGGAACTTTAGAGCAGTTGACTCAGAAAAAGATTGGATAGCCATAAAATCAAAAACTGAGCGCGATATCGATAACTCGGAAAAAACTGTTGGTGAGTATATCTATGAAAACATATTAGCTCAACCGAAACAAAAGATTAGAGGTAAGCTCATACGCACGATTGAAAGAAAATATTACAAAGAAGAATTCCGAAAAATTCTAGAAAGACAAGCCCAGTTTCATGCAGAATTTAGCGATAACAAATTATATGAAAAGTGTATTGAAGAATTATACCCTCGGAACGAAGCGCACCAAAACAACATTAAGGATAAAGATTTAATCTATCTTTTATTAGATGATATAATTTTTTATCAAAGACCGCTCAAAAGTAAAAAATCTTCTATTGCCAACTGTCAATATGAAGCGAGACATTATAAAACAAAGGATGGACAAGTTCGTGAACAACCATTAAAAGGTATAGCTAAGAGTAATCCTTATTTTCAAGAATTCAGGTTACTGCAATTTATTCAGAATTTAAAAATCTTTAAAAAAGAAAATGGTCAAGAAATTGATGTATCAAATTTGCTGTTTCCAAACATCTCCGATTGGGAAAATTTGTACGAAGAGCTAAGATTGAGAAAAGAAATTGAGCAGTCACAGTTATTACAATACTTCATCAAGAAAAAAATAATCTCAAGGGCTGAAAAGGAGACCTATCGATGGAACTATGTAGAAGATAAAAAATACCCTATAGGCGATACGCGTTATCAAATAATATCACGTCTCAAGAAAATAGAGAATTTGAAAATAGAGAATTTCCTTACCAATGAGATTGAATATAATTTATGGCATATTATTTACTCGGTAAAAGATAAAAAAGAATACGAACAAGCACTTGCAACTTTTGCCAAAAAGAACAAATTAGATACCGCATCATTCGTAAATCATTTTAAAAATTTCCCACCTTTCAAAAGTGACTATGGAGCCTACTCTGAAAAAGCCATAAAAAAAATGCTCCCACTTATGCGTTTTGGTAACTATTGGACGGCTGATAATATTCACGCACAGACAAAAGAGCGAATTGAGAAACTGCTGAACGCCGAATATGACGAAAACATTAATGACAGAGTGCGCGGCAAGGTTAGCAACCTAGAAAGTATTATGGATTACAACTTTCTGCCAACATGGTTAACCGGATACGTAGTGTATGGACGCCATTCAGAAAATAAAACAATCAGTCAATGGACTAGTCCAGAAGATATTGAGAAGTTTTTAAAAGAATTCAAGCAACACAGTTTACGCAATCCTATTGTGGAACAAGTACTTACAGAAACCCTGCGAGTAGTAAAGGATATTTGGCTACATTATGGCAAGGGTAAAGCTAATTTCTTTGACGAAATCCATTTAGAACTGGGAAGAGAAATGAAAAACCCAAAGGATAAACGCGAGAGAATATCTAAGCGAAACGCTGCAAATGAAAGAACGAATCAGCGGATAAAAGAATTATTAGAAGAACTAAAAAAAGACTCTTCTATACAAGGAGACGTACGTCCATACTCCCCTAGTCAACAAGAAATTCTTAAACTTTATGAAGAGGGTGTTTATCAAAGTCAAGTTAAAATAGAAGATGATATTGAAAAAATTCGCAATAGCAGTTCACCCACTACGAAAGAGATACAGCGATATAAACTTTGGCTAGACCAAAAATATGTTTCTCCCTACACAGGCAAAGCCATTCCCTTAAGTCAATTATTTACATCCTCCTATCAAATTGAGCATATTATTCCACAGTCGCGCTACTTTGATAATTCTATGGGCAACAAAGTGATTTGTGAAAGCATAATTAATGAAGAAAAATCCAATACCACAGCCTATGAATTCATTGACCATCGTGGTGGCGAACGTATTGATTTAGGCCATGGCAAATCGGTTCCTCTTTTTACAAAAGAGCAATATATAGAGCATTGCAACAGACAATTTGCCAAGAATAGAACCAAATTACGAAACCTATTAGCCGAGGAAATACCAGAAGGATTTATTCAACGGCAAATGAATGATACGCGCTACATAAGCAAATTTGCCAAAAGCCTTTTAGGAAATATTGTAAGACAAGATGACGAACCAGAAGCAACTCCAAAAAAATTAATTCCTATAAACGGTACTATTACTTCGAGACTTAAAAGAGATTGGGGATTGAATGATAAGTGGAATGAACTTATTGCTCCAAGGTTTAAAAGAATGAATGAAATTACGAACAGCAATGATTATGGCTATTGGGATGAAACTATCAACGCATTCCGAACTCAAGTACCCGATACGACCAGTGCTAATTTTAATAAGAAACGGATAGACCACAGGCATCACGCCTTAGATGCGCTCGTACTAGCCTGTTGTGACAGACGACACATACAGTACCTAAGTAGTCTTAATAATGATACTGTAAAATATAATCTTCAACCTGCCTTACTAATAAAAAATGGCGATGGACGATATAGTAAACATTTTCAATCGCCGTGGCAAAATTTTCAAACTGATGCATTAAAGGCTCTTCAAGAAATTATAATCAGTTTCAAACAAAACCAACGGGTCATCAACAAAACAAACAATAAAACTTGGCAATGGCAAAAAGAAAATGGCGAGCTTAAAAAGAAACTAGTAAAGCAAACGAAAGGCGAGAACTGGGCTATTAGGAAGCCTTTGCATAAAGAAACGGTATATGGCAAAATACAATTACTGCGCAATGGGAAAATAATTAAAGCAACAGCTGGCAGGGTGGCATTATCTGATAAATTCACACGTAAACATTTGAACAGGATTACGGATACAGGCATTCAAAAAATATTAAACAAGCATGTAAAAAACTACTTGGATGAAAAAGGTAAGGAACAATTTGCTCGAGCATTTAACCATGAAGGCCTTAAAAACTTAAATGAAAATATTGTCACTCTCAATGATGGTAAATTTCATCAGCCGATTCGTAAAGTAAGAATATACGAGGTAGGTGAAAAATTTGCAGTCGGTCACTCGGGCAATAAATCGTCAAAATATGTTGAAGCCGCCAAAGGAACCAACCTATACTTTGCTATATACCAAGGTAAAAATAAGAAAGGCGAAATAATACGTCAATATGAAACCATCCCGCTAAACGAAGTAATTGAACGATTAAAACAAGGTGACAGCCCCGTGCCTAAGCAATATATCGATAAACAAAAATGTGTGTACGAATTACTCTTTTGGCTTTCACCAAACGATTTGGTTTATGTCCCTAGCGAAGAAGAACTAGAAAACAAAAATATAATAGTCGATCATCAGTTGAATCCCGGGCAAATCAATAGAATTTATAAAATGATAAGTTGTACTGGTAGAGAATGTCATTTTGTTCAAATGCACATTGCTCACTTAATTAAAAACTATGATAGCAAAACAAAAATTGGAGAACTTGGCAGCATAAACAAATTGGAAAAAACACTAAGTGGACTTACAATAAAAGATTGCTGCAATAAACTTAAAATTGATAGACTTGGAAATATTAAATTGATTAAATGATTAAGCGCACGATACATCTAGGCTCTCCTTGTAAACTAAAAACCAAGGACAAACAACTAGTAATAAAATATAATCACATCCCTGGCCAAGAGGATATGCCTGATAAAAGTTTACCTATCGAGGATATTGGTTTTTTGATATTAGAGCATAGGCAAATTAGCATTAGCCACCCCACCCTCAATTTGTTAGTACAGAACAATACGGCCATAGTAAGCTGTGATGAACGTATGCACCCGAACGGCCTTATGCTACCCCTCGAAGGGAACACTACCCAAAGCGAACGCTATCAAGCTCAAATACTAGCCAGAGAACCACTTAAAAAACAACTCTGGCAGCAAACCATTATTGCCAAAATCAAAAATCAAGCTATCAATTTAAAACATTGGAACATCAACAATGAATATTTACAGCGTTGCGCTAAAAACGTAAAAAGTGGTGATACAGACAACCAAGAAGCCACAGCTAGTTTTTATTATTGGCAACGCCTCTTCCCGCCTGCTTGGGAGTTTAGCCGCAAACGCGAAGGCGCACCGCCTAACAATCTGCTAAATTATGGTTATGCTATATTGCGTGCCACAGTAGCTCGCTCCCTAGTAGGGGCTGGCCTTTTGCCCACCTTAGGTATTTTTCATCGGAACCGCTACAATGCTTATTGCCTAGCCGATGATATTATGGAACCATTCAGACCTTGTGTGGACTGGGTAGTTCGCAGTATTATCCAAGACACAAGCCATATTAAAGAATTGAATAAAGAACTAAAAACCCAATTATTAAATATCCCTGCCATGGACGTATTAGTAGATAATAAAACCCGACCGCTGATGATAGCCACTCAACAAGTAGCTGCTGACCTTGTCAAATGTTTCTTAGGCGAAAGCAGAAAGATTGAATACCCAAAATTGCATGCATCAGCGCCTTAATGCATATCGTATTATGTGGGTACTCGTATTCTTTGATTTGCCAACCGAGACTAAAAAAGATAGACGAGTCGCGTCTAGATTTCGCAAAGACCTAATAAAAGACGGCTTTGCCATGTTTCAGTTTAGTATCTATATGCGACACTGCCCAAGCCGCGAAAATGCTACCGTACATATAAAACGCGTAAAGCAATTATTGCCTGAAAAAGGACATATAGGAATATTACAAGTAACCGACAAACAATTTGGCCGAATGGAACTGTATTATGGAAAAAAAACACAGAACTTAAACCCGCCAACGCAACAACTTGAAATGTTCTAGGATAAAAAAAATGACCCTTCGGAATAAATATTACTCTGAAAAAGGTCATTTTATTCGTTCTAAATTCTTAGCAAACCTATGCAAATAAAGACTTTTAGCCACATCTGTTGTGTATCGTAAATGTAAGAACGAATTTGAAAGCAATTCACAACTATTGCATCACGTCCAATGCAATCTTTTATGTTGTGTATCGTAAATGTAAGAACGAATTTGAAAGCAATTCACAACTAGTAGTGGGCTCAGCTGCTTTAGCTTCTGGTTGTGTATCGTAAATGTAAGAACGAATTTGAAAGCAATTCACAACACCAGCAAGCTTCCGATTTACAATCTCCTCGTTGTGTATCGTAAATGTAAGAACGAATTTGAAAGCAATTCACAACACCCACAAAGGAGTTTCTAATTACTGCAATGTTGTGTATCGTAAATGTAAGAACGAATTTGAAAGCAATTCACAACAGTACTCGGCAGTTACATAGCCCCAGTTAAGTTGTGTATCGTAAATGTAAGAACGAATTTGAAAGCAATTCACAACTAATAAACACTTATTTTATCATGTGCTTGTGTTGTGTATCGTAAATGTAAGAACGAATTTGAAAGCAATTCACAACCAATTGCCGAACTGTTGTCTTTTCGATAATGTTGTGTATCGTAAATGTAAGAACGAATTTGAAAGCAATTCACAACGTATGTTTATATTATTCTCCTGAAAATCCAGTTGTGTATCGTAAATGTAAGAACGAATTTGAAAGCAATTCACAACTCATTAAAAGCAAGTCAGGAATGCTTTGCTGTTGTGTATCGTAAATGTAAGAACGAATTTGAAAGCAATTCACAACAGTGCGCGATTGATAACCGTCTTCATTGACAGTTGTGTATCGTAAATGTAAGAACGAATTTGAAAGCAATTCACAACGAGTATTGGTCTTGAGCTTCTTCTTTTTTTGTTGTGTATCGTAAATGTAAGAACGAATTTGAAAGCAATTCACAACGAATTGCAGTCGTTGGTCTTTCGATATAACGTTGTGTATCGTAAATGTAAGAACGAATTTGAAAGCAATTCACAACTAATCGAGCTTCGCCTTCTTCTTTTAAACGGTTGTGTATCGTAAATGTAAGAACGAATTTGAAAGCAATTCACAACTGTTTTCAATCTGTGCGGCTTGTGTAGGGCGTTGTGTATCGTAAATGTAAGAACGAATTTGAAAGCAATTCACAACCCCAACCGGGGTGTGGGTTGAATGTTGCTAGTTGTGTATCGTAAATGTAAGAACGAATTTGAAAGCAATTCACAACTGATAGGTATACGGTCGTGCACCTACGCCTGTTGTGTATCGTAAATGTAAGAACGAATTTGAAAGCAATTCACAACACTTACAATAATCATGTCGTTACAAATATTGTTGTGTATCGTAAATGTAAGAACGAATTTGAAAGCAATTCACAACAGCCTGTGAATTGCATTAGTTGAAAAGGCCGTTGTGTATCGTAAATGTAAGAACGAATTTGAAAGCAATTCACAACAGCTTCCCATTCAGTAGCGACTTGGTTAATGTTGTGTATCGTAAATGTAAGAACGAATTTGAAAGCAATTCACAACTAAAGTAGCAGGGTCGAACCAATCGGATAGGTTGTGTATCGTAAATGTAAGAACGAATTTGAAAGCAATTCACAACAAGGAAATGAAATTCAGATTTACTTACCGGGTTGTGTATCGTAAATGTAAGAACGAATTTGAAAGCAATTCACAACGCCGTATTGAGCGGGGGAATCGTTTACTTCGTTGTGTATCGTAAATGTAAGAACGAATTTGAAAGCAATTCACAACGAAAGACTTTCATCTATGGAAAATGAAAAAGTTGTGTATCGTAAATGTAAGAACGAATTTGAAAGCAATTCACAACTGTAGGTATGCCAATGATGGCTTTTTTCTTGTTGTGTATCGTAAATGTAAGAACGAATTTGAAAGCAATTCACAACCGTTTCTTATTCGCTCATTGGTTCGTTCAAGTTGTGTATCGTAAATGTAAGAACGAATTTGAAAGCAATTCACAACGCAGGCACAGCGAGTGATCATGTGATGCTAGTTGTGTATCGTAAATGTAAGAACGAATTTGAAAGCAATTCACAACTGGCTAAAACGCAAAGGCTAGCAAGTTGGCGTTGTGTATCGTAAATGTAAGAACGAATTTGAAAGCAATTCACAACACTCAGCTTCTTTTTTAAAAAAGCAAAACTGTTGTGTATCGTAAATGTAAGAACGAATTTGAAAGCAATTCACAACTGTCCTTTTTATCCTTGTCGGTTGTAACCGGTTGTGTATCGTAAATGTAAGAACGAATTTGAAAGCAATTCACAACGCCAAATGTGGCAGAAAGTACTGGAGGTCGGTTGTGTATCGTAAATGTAAGAACGAATTTGAAAGCAATTCACAACACTCGCGCACACGGCCTTTGTCATTGATCAGTTGTGTATCGTAAATGTAAGAACGAATTTGAAAGCAATTCACAACGACTATGAAAAACTAATAGCACAGCAGCAGGTTGTGTATCGTAAATGTAAGAACGAATTTGAAAGCAATTCACAACAGCAGTTGCCGGCTTTGATCAATGAATAGTGTTGTGTATCGTAAATGTAAGAACGAATTTGAAAGCAATTCACAACCAGCGGAGTAAGTGATGCCATCCTTTTATAGTTGTGTATCGTAAATGTAAGAACGAATTTGAAAGCAATTCACAACTAGCTTTCTTCAAAATCAGCACGCATAGGAGTTGTGTATCGTAAATGTAAGAACGAATTTGAAAGCAATTCACAACAGTTTGCAGTAAAGGAGATTTCACGTTCTTGTTGTGTATCGTAAATGTAAGAACGAATTTGAAAGCAATTCACAACATAGTATAGATAAGGGTTTACAAAATATGAGTTGTGTATCGTAAATGTAAGAACGAATTTGAAAGCAATTCACAACAGGAGAAAGCGTTGTACTATATGATAGCTCGTTGTGTATCGTAAATGTAAGAACGAATTTGAAAGCAATTCACAACACCCTCCCATTTGCAAAAAAAACTTTTTTTGTTGTGTATCGTAAATGTAAGAACGAATTTGAAAGCAATTCACAACTGAAAAGGCGCATGACTACGGTGGCTGCTTGTTGTGTATCGTAAATGTAAGAACGAATTTGAAAGCAATTCACAACACATTTTCCGTTTTCTCATTGAGTAAAGGAGTTGTGTATCGTAAATGTAAGAACGAATTTGAAAGCAATTCACAACACGGTGATAGTTTGGAATGCCAATGTCCGGGTTGTGTATCGTAAATGTAAGAACGAATTTGAAAGCAATTCACAACAGCTAAACTGTCTTCCACTACATTATTCGGGTTGTGTATCGTAAATGTAAGAACGAATTTGAAAGCAATTCACAACTAAGTCAGGAAGCATTATAGGAATGAAGCAGTTGTGTATCGTAAATGTAAGAACGAATTTGAAAGCAATTCACAACTACACAGTGTTAGTGGTAGTTTCGAAAATAGTTGTGTATCGTAAATGTAAGAACGAATTTGAAAGCAATTCACAACCGAAATGGCAGCTACCTAAGAGCTGTATTAGTTGTGTATCGTAAATGTAAGAACGAATTTGAAAGCAATTCACAACTCCAGCTGCTATTAAAAGCCATTATATCAGTTGTGTATCGTAAATGTAAGAACGAATTTGAAAGCAATTCACAACTCAAAGAATGTGATTATTATTTTTTGTGCTGTTGTGTATCGTAAATGTAAGAACGAAATTGAAAGCAATTCACAACATAAGCAAGAGCAACATCAAAAGCATCTTTGTTGTGTATCGTAAATGTAAGAACGAATTTGAAAGCAATTCACAACAGTAAATATGATAGGGCGCGGCACCTTCTAGTTGTGTATCGTAAATGTAAGAACGAATTTGAAAGCAATTCACAATTGTTATAGATAGCAATTAGGGCATAATTAATTTTTAAGTACATTCGTTATAGCAAAAAGAACGAATGAAAACATTAACTATATCGGAAATTAATGAACTACTACAAGGTGAGTTAATTGGAAACACAGACCAACAAATCATAGGACCAGAAACATTAGAAAATGCAACGGAACAGCACATTACATTTATAGGCAGCTCTAAATACATCAAAGATTGGGCAACATCCAATGCATGTGCAGCCATAGTAAGTGAAAAGTTTACAATCGAAGCCGCAGAGGGAAAAGCAATCATAAAAGTAAAAGATGCGGACCTCGCCATGGCAGCTTTGCTTGAAGCCTATAACCCTCCTCCGCCTATTTTAGAAGGAGGTATTCATAAAACCGCCGCTGTACATCCTTCTGCCACTATTGGCAAAGATTGTCAAATAGGTGCAGGCTGCTATGTAGGTAAAAATGTAGTGTTGGGTGCTGGTGTAGTCCTTTATCCGAATGTCACCATTTTTGACGAAACAACTATAGGTGCAGGAACAATAGTTTGGTCGGGTACCGTAATCAGAGAACGTTGTAAAATTGGTATGCATTGTATTTTTCATAATAATGTAAGTATTGGTGCTGACGGTTTTGGATTCATCCCATCACCTGACGGCCAGGGTTTAACTAAAGTCCCACAGATAGGAAATGTAGTGATCGGTCATCAAGTAGAAATTGGTGCTAACTCCTGTGTTGATCGCGGCAAGTTTAGCTCAACGATAATTGGCGATGGCTGCAAGATTGATAACTTAGTACAAATTGGCCATAACTCTGTGATGGGTCGTGCCTGTATCATGGCGGGTCATAGCGGCTTGGCAGGATCAGTCACTTTAGGGGATGGCGTAATTATTGGTGGTAGCGCTTCTATAAAGGATCACACAACTATTGAGTCAGGTGCTATTGTGGGTGCGGGCTCAGGTGTTATGAATAATGTACCCGCTGGCCAAACCGTATTGGGCTACCCTGCACAACCCGCTCGAGATATGCTAAAGCAATGGGTGGCTATGAAGAAAATTGCAAAGGGGTAAACAGCTTTTAATTATGAATGTTTAGTTTTTAATTTTTGTCTTGTGCCTTTGCTGGTGCAACCGTTCATAGTTTCATCCAAACCGCCTATGTAGAATTGGATTCATTTTGTAATTGCACTTTCGTAACTTTATCGGACTATGAAAAATTATAAAATAGAACGAATCCGAATGAAATTTAAGCCAAATTCCTCCGAGACCATTAGAGCAGAGGCTGAACAATTTATCAATAAAAAGGCAGGAGAAGGTTGTAGTATCATTTCAGTTTCTTTTGATACCGCTAGCAATAATGGCTGGATCTATTGCTATATCACTTATTCAATTTAAATAACAAGACAAGGCCTTAGCCCACTTTATGATACTTCACTAATTCACCAATCGGTCGCTTCACAACTTTACCCAATACTATTTCGTATTGAAAACAAAGCTGCTGAATTATATCTTTAAAAGAATTGGCTACTGAACCACTAAAGTGAACCGGAACGTTGTGAACTTGCTTATAATGTAAAAGGTTATTAATGAAAAAATCGTTGATACAATCCTCAGCAATATTTTCTATCATAAAATGTCCCCGATTTTCTAAAGCAAATTTTGCAAAACGTGCTAAGTACCGATTAGGAAACTGTTTGCGATAAATATTATTTAGAATCGTCTCCAGTTCTACGTCAAACATTTTTTCAAATTTTGAGGCCAACTCTTTATCCATGATGCCTTGAAAATAATATTGCAAGAGTTTTCTACCGATATGATTTCCGCTGCCGTTATCGCCCAACACGTATCCCAGAGACGGGAGCTTAGTAGTGATTCTTTTTCCATTATAAAAACAAGAGTTACTACCTGTACCTAAAATACAGGCAATGCCTTTTTCATTTTGACAGGTTGCTCTAGCTGCAGCTAATAAATCTCCTTCGGTATATATTTTCTTAGTGTCAAAAAAACTTTTCAAAGCCTTTAGAATTACTTTCTTACTGTCCTTGCTATTGACTCCAGCGCCATAGAAATAAATTTCGTCCACTTTAGTTCGCTTTGGATTTAACTTTAATTCATTCTCCAAAATATAAATAATCTCATTAGCACCTTGTAAGTATGGGTGTAATCCCTGCGTGCTAAATCGTCTGTTACGCTTCTCTCCTATTAGTACCCAGTCTGTTTTGGTACTGCCACTTTCTGCTATGAGTATGTTTTTTGACATTGGGGCAAAAGTACATAAGAACTCCCTATCCTCTGCCGCATGAGCAGCACAAGCTACCAGCTGAGGACACTTTAGTAGCCCTCTTGTCATTCTGAAAAGCCACTAGCCTGCCCTGAACTTGATTCAGGGAAGCTTTGCTTGTTCAGAATCCTCGGGATGCACAGTACGCTTACTGTGTTGCCCGAGGATTCCAGACAAAATTAGCCCTTAGCATTATTTTGAGCTTGCCACCTCTAGTGTGGGAATGACAAAGAAGAAAAGATATCCTTAATTAAACATCACGAAACCCACTATCCACCATTTATCCCTATTCCCTAATTCCTATTCCCTATTCCCCTATAACAAAAAACACTTATTGTACCTTTGCTCTTCCATGGAAGCAACTCTAGAACAAGCAAAGAAATTAGGTCTTACCGAAGACGAATTCAAAGCCATCGAAACCCACATTGGGCGCGTCCCAAACTTCTGCGAAACGGCAGTGTATAGTGTAATGTGGAGTGAGCATTGTAGTTATAAAAACTCAATTAAATACTTGAAAAAATTACCTAAAACGGGTAGCCGTGTATTAGCTGCCGCGGGTGAGGAAAATGCAGGTTTAATAGATATAGGTGACGGTTTAGCTTGTTCGTTTAAAATTGAAAGTCACAATCACCCTTCGGCTATTGAGCCTTTCCAAGGTGCTGCTACTGGTGTCGGTGGAATTCACCGTGATATATTTACTATGGGTGCTCGACCGATTGCTACTTTAAACTCTTTGCGTTTTGGAAAATTAGAAGATGCCAAAACGAAGCACTTATTAAAAGGAGTTGTATCTGGTATTGGTCATTATGGAAATTGTTTTGGTGTACCGACGGTAGCTGGAGAAACTTTTTTTGACGAAAGTTATAATACCAATCCTTTGGTAAATGCCATGAGTGTTGGAATTGCGCAAGCAGGCAAAACGCTCTCGGCTATTTCGTATGGTGTGGGTAATCCTGTATTTATTGTGGGTAGTGATACGGGTAAAGATGGTATCGGTGGAGCATCATTTGCTAGTGCAGATATTGATGAAGATTCGGCAAAAGATTTACCTGCTGTTCAAGTGGGTGACCCTTTCCAAGAAAAGAAATTAATGGAAGCTTGTATGGAGCTGTTGGAAACGGATTGCATTATCGGAATGCAAGATATGGGTGCGGCAGGGATTGCTTGTAGCACGAGTGAAATGAGCGCTAAAGGCGAACACGGCATGAAAATAAATTTAGATAAAGTACCGACTCGACAAGACGATATGCTGGCTTGGGAAATGCTTTGTAGCGAAAGCCAAGAGCGTATGTTGGTGGTTGTGAAAAAAGGTCATGAGGCCGATATGATCCGCATTTTTGATAAATGGGATATTCACTGCGAAGAAATTGGCGAAGTAACTGAGGGTGACAATTTAGAATTTCATCACAAAGGAGAAATCGTAGCGAACTTATCCGCAGATCATTTAGTATTAGGCGGAGGCGCACCAGTTTATGATAGAGAATATACTGAGCCTAAATATATGGAGCAAATCAACGCCTTTAAGATTGACCAAGTAGAAGAGCCCAAAGATTTAAAAGCTATCGCAAAACAAATGGTCGCCTTACCCAATATATGCAGCAAAAGCTGGGTATACAATCAGTACGATAGCATGGTAGGAACAGCCAATGCCAGTACAAACGCACCAAGTGATGCGGCGATGCTTCGTATTAAAGGAAGTGATAAAGGGATCGCTGCTAGTGTGGATTGTAATAGCCGTTTTGTATATGCTAATCCTAAAGTTGGTGGCTTAATCGCAGTAAGTGAATGTGCGCGTAATATTTCATGTACGGGCGCTTTGCCTTTGGCTATTACCAATTGCTTAAACTTTGGTAATCCTTATAACCCAGAAGTATACTTCCAATTTGTAAAAGCATTGGAAGGCATGAGCGAAGCTTGTATAAAATTTGAAACACCCGTTACAGGTGGGAACGTAAGTTTTTATAATCAATCTCCTGATGGTGCTGTAAACCCAACGCCTACTATTGGAATGATTGGTTTGTTGGAAGATATTAATACACGTATGACGCTTGATTTTAAAAATGAAGGTGACTTAATTTATATAATCGGCACATCTCGTAACGATATCAATAGTTCAGAATATTTATACAATATTCATAATGTAAAACATAGTCCCACACCACACTTTGATTTGGAAGAAGAATTTGCAATTCAAAAAGCAGTGCGTGATTTAGTCGCGAGTAAACAAATTAAGAGTGCACATGATGTAAGCGACGGAGGTTTATTTGTATCACTTATAGAAAGTGCTAAGGAGCGTAATCTTAGTTTTGAAATTACTTGTAAAGAAGGCATTCGCAAAGATGCGTTTCTATTTGGCGAAAGTCAATCTCGTATAATTGTTTCTGTTGCTGCTGATAAAGCTAGTGATTTTGAAAGTGCTTTAGGAGATATAGCTTTTGAAAAAATTGGTACTGTGACTTCTGGTGATATCACAATAGATAATGAAGCCTGGGAAACTACGTCAGATTTTGTGCGGCCTTATGCTGTTGCTTTGGAAGAGGCATTGGATTAAGTATATGTAATTATATAATTTCATCGTTTATTGGCAAAACACCTACGCTTAAAAAGTTTTTTTTTGGGGCGGGTAAATATTCATTAACTTCATAACCCTAAGCTCCCTAATAATGAAGAAAATAATCTTAAGCACTTTACTTTTTTTTACAACCTTTTTTAGTTCCTCAGCCATCAGTTATGATTGGCTCAACCTGAACACAGCAGGAGGATTATACACCTGTAAGGATTTAGTTTGTGATGATCAGTTTGTATATGGTGTTGCTGAATTCACCACCAATACTGTCACGTTCGGTGGTACTGCGTTTACCAATAGCACTAGTACCGGAACTAGTGATTTGTTAGTTTTTAAATCCGACACCTTGGGGAATATTATTTGGGTGAATAAATATGGCGGCATTGGTAATGAAATAAGTGAGAACCTTTGCGTAGATAATGCAGGTAATGTAATAGTTACAGGGAGTTTTGAAGGAACTGGAATTTTTGATAATGTTACACTTACAAGCTCGGGAGGCGAAGATATTTTTGTCTTAAAATTAAGTCCAAATGGAAGCACTGCATGGGCCAATCGATTTGGAAGCACTTCTGATTGTTTCGGTAAAGACGTATGTACCGATTTCAATAATGACATTTATATAGTTGCTACTGTTCAAGATACTTTTAGTTTTGCAGGAGTTACTACAGTAGACGATGGAACGAAATATATTTCGGTATCAAAATATACAGCCGCAGGGGCTGAGTCTTGGATACGATATACCTTAGGTCATTTTCCTGGTGGAGCAATTAATTCTCCGAATGATGATTTAGCTGTTGGTGTTAAGTATAGTGCAATTGATAGTTCCATTATTTTCTTAGGACATTTCCGAAGTTTAAGCCCGTATATAAGTAGTTCAACACTTTTTTTGAGCCATACGGCTCATTTCATTGCCTGGGGTGCAATTAATTATATGGGCAATATTACTTCCTTTGAGGACGGGGTATTAGGATCACTTGATAAAAGGGCTTATGATATAGCTATGACGGACGATTCTAAACTCCTTTTTTCTAATTGGCAATTTTATCTAAGCTTAAATACCGATTCAAAAATAGAATATGTAGACAGAAACAACGTAGCTTATAATTATAGCCTTTTCGTAGACGGTAATATGCAAGGCACTAGTTCTACTCAACAACAAGTTTCGAAAATAGATACCCGCGATAGTTTGCTCTATGGTATAAGCATAACCAACCCTTCCATGCTGTGCCCGGATTATGCAATTGTCCGTCACGTGATAGAATCTAATAATACCACCGGATCCTCAAATAATAAAACTTTTTACCCTTCACAGAAAATGGGCGGTATCGCTTATAATGGTAAAGGCGTTTTTGTAGGTGGAGAAAATTATTTCGCCCGAGTGTGTTTTGCTAGTTCAGGTTGTGCTGTTAATATAGGCAATCCTCCGCTAAGCATAACCCCTGCACCTGATGCAACAACTTGCCCTAATAGTTATGTGTCAATTGGATTACCTTATTGTGACTATGTATCGGGCGGAACACTCCCATACACATTTGCTTGGAGCCCCAATAGTAATATTATAAATAGTAATTACCCTACTCCGTTGGTTAACCCCGGAGCGAGTACAACCTATTACCTTACAGTTACTGATGCTGCAAATAACGTTGTTTATGATACCGTAGAAGTATTTACTACCATGCCCTCACAAATATCCAATCTATCAATCACTCCTACTTCTGACTCTATTTGCTTGGGGGATTCTGTATTTTTTAACGCAAGCTATATAGGCTCACCCGCAGTAACGTCTTGGTCTGCAAATACCGGTTGGAATTGGTTTAGCTTATATAACTCAACTGCAACAAGTTCCGTTGGCGTTGCTTTAAATAATGGTACAAATCCACATTTGCTGAGTGTAATTTTTGCCATTACTGATTCTAATGGTTGTCAACTGAACGTAAATTCAAGTATCACTATTTTACCAGCAGCTGCGGCTATCTCCTATTCTTCAGTCCCGTCGCCCCTTAACGTTTGCTCAGGAGATACTGTTTTGGTTTGGGGTACTGGCGGCACTTCATACACTTGGAGCACTAGCTCAACAAATTTAACTATTACAGATAGTGTTCCCTTTGTCCCCCCTGCAGGTTTTGGTAACTATAACCTCACAGTTTCTGATTCTAACTCATGTGGTTCAAACGCTGTAGCCAACTTAATTGTTACTCCAAGACCTACCTTCAGTTTAAATAGTCTTCCGACCGGCAGCCCATTACGTCTATGCCAAAATGATACCCTTACATTATGGGGATCCAATACTGGACCAAATCATCAATATACTTGGTCAGGGGGCGTTGCTAATAATGTACCATTTGTACCAACTCAAACTCAGTATTATGTTGTCACTGCTGATGATAATGGTTGCCAAAGTTCGGATAGTATTGAAGTTCAAGTAATTAACCCACAACTTAGTTTTCAAAATAGTGCGAATCAGAATCCAGTATTTCTTTGCCTTGGAGATAGCGTTACCGTAAATGTATTAGATCCGGATAATCTGTTAGATATCATTTCAGTTAACCCAGTTACGCCACTTAATAACATGAATCTTGGCGTCCCCTTCGGTCCAATAATATCAACGACCTTAATTGCTTCTGGATCTGTCGGCACTTGCAGTAATATTCGAGATACTCTTCAAATAATTGTAAACCCACTCCCCAACCCTATTCTAAACTTTAATGGCACAGCATTAAGCTGTACAGGAGTAAGCAATATCTCATCCTACAATTGGTTCTTAAATGGTAGCGCTTTTGGAGGCAATGCGGCAACCCAACCTATTACTCAAAACGGGACCTACGTAGTTGAGGCAATTGACAGCAATGGTTGTAGCGGATTTGACACCTTGATTGTTATAAACCTAAGTACTAGTAATATTGACAAGACAAATCCTATCTCAATCTATCCTAATCCGACACGTGGAGAATTCACAATTTCAAGCACGAAGATTATGAAAGGTCATGTTGATGTTTACAATCTACTCGGAA
>Ga0209187_1002259_pt1 | contig 18863 bp, 13 predicted proteins | sample BantaG_FD_187430 | JGI IMG/M metagenome (GOLD analysis project Ga0209187, IMG submission 187430) | Marine algal microbial communities from Bantry Bay, Ireland - BantryBay_4 metaG (SPAdes) (version 2) | ecosystem: Host-associated > Algae > Red algae > Unclassified | place: Bantry Bay, Ireland...
ACCAACGGATCGCTCCGGGGTCAAAGGCGTTATTTGAGAAACAACTGGATTAAAGTCTATGCCTTCTTCTGTAATTTTATAGCTATAAAATTGATTGATACTTTTTTTCCTAACAACAAGCCACAAATCACCACATTCGCTTCTGGCCAAAGCCATACCTTCCGAAAAAGCATCATCTATAAATTCATTTTTTATTGCTGTCACATCACCTAGCCCATTATCAAGGCTCATATCAATAATGTTGTATAGCAGACGGTCTCGCCCAGAACTATCTAGTGTGAACAGGTAGTACAAATCTGTACGACCAGGGTAAGCAGTGATGACAACTGATTGTCGAGTATCATTATCGCCTCTCAATCGATCACCATTCGACATTAGAACGTGATTGCGATTCCATACATCTTCGCCATCAGAATAAAATAATAACTGACCGCTAGCGTCACTGATAGAACACGTTGACCTTCCACTTCTTACTAATGAATTACCAAGAGTATAACTAGGGGGAGAATTATTAAAATCAATACCTGCCCCACCTGAAAACAACCAGAAGTTATTTTCTCCTTGGCTATGTGCACATATCGAAATTATAAAAAATAATATGAGTAATATTGACCTCATCAATTCCTTCATTCCTAAAAATAATGTATTGATATAAAAGTTTTAAAATAATAGACTCAATTTTAAACTCTTTGTCATCTCTAACATCGTTCCTCATGAAATTGTCAAACTCTCCAACACATGCTTATACCAGACGTACTTGAGTTTGGGCTACTAAAGTCCGAGAATATTTTTTTAAGTTTCAAGGCGAAAAACGCAGGCATATCCACAGATATAGCGAGTATTTTCAACGATGAAATTAATAAAATAGACCGTAGTTTAAAGCTCAAATTTAAGTGCGTTTGGTATAGTCTCACTTTCTCCATCAAATCGATACTCAACTTTAGCAATAGATACACAAAGCTGACAAACGCTTATTGAATTATACTTCATCCAAAAATCTTGTGTCATTACTTCAGTAATAAAAAATCTCCTATAAGTTCTATTTCGAATTCATCTGCAAATCGACGCACAGTGGCTTTGTATACGTAAACTCCAACTTCTGCTACTTTGCCATTGAATATTCCATTCCAGCCGATTTCATCATTTACTATATCTATATTTTGCACGGAATAAACTTTATTTCCCCATCGGTCATAAATTGCCAAGTCCATTTCATCAAATGAGTCATTTGGAAATACAGTAAACCGATCGTTATTTAAATCTGAGTTTGGTGAGAAGGCATTGGGGGCATAAATGAGACCCGAAAAGTCTGTCGTGATACTAATGATTCGATCGTAAGAGCAAAAGCCATTATTAACAGACAGGTTAACTGTGCCTTCTTTGTCTAATTGGGTTATTGGGTCAGCGCAGTCAAGGCAGCTCAAATCAAAATCAGTAGACTCCCATCGCCACACATACTGCTCATTATCCAAACCTGCTGGATTTAAATTAATCGAGTCTCCAAATATTCCATTTAGTCTTATAGGAATGTTCAGCTGAAATGTTGTATCTAATAAAATTTGCTCTTGAATAGAATCAATGCAGCCAATGTCATTTTGAATGTAAATTGTGTAAGATCCAGGACTGAGGTCATCAAATAATGGTTGTGAAGAAAATGAATCTTTTGTAATTGAATACTGAAGTGTTTGATCATCTGATATGACTTCGATTGATCCCGCTGTCGGGTTAGTACAATCCGTATTATTAATAATGGTCTGCACACTCAAATCTGATGGCATATTAAATTGAATCGCATCTGTTATGGCGCATCCATTACCGTCTGTCAATGTAAACTGATATTCTCCCGGAATAATATCCTGCCGTTGAAATGACCTCACTCCATCATTCCAAAGGATAGTGATGGGATCAATTCCTTGTGTGACAACATCTACGATCGCAGGAAAATCAGATGTACAATTTAGCTCATCAAAGAGGATTTCGTGTATGAAAACATCCGAAGTTGAGATCGTAATGGTATCCATATACACACATCCTGATTCATTCGTCAGCTCAACGCTCAATAATCCCGCAGATAGATTATTGATGATTGACGTCTCTTCATTAGTGTTGCTCCACTCGATGCGCAAATCGTCAGGTATGGCTTCGTCACCATTCCATAGGACTTGTGCAGTAAGTGCACAGTCAGAATCAGATGTCAATATTATATCTACGTCAGATTCCTCATTTTGAATAATAATGTCTTCCAGAAACTGACAGCCCATGCAGTCAGTTGTAAAGCGAATAGTATCGCTAGATAAAGACAAATCAGTTTCCAATACAACTATCCCATCCCGTTCATTAATGACACGAGACGTATTTGCAAGACTTGGCATACAACTCCCAACCATAAGCGGACTCAATTCTATACTGTCAGGATTACAATTTTGGATTTCTTGAGTTGTTCTAAAAGAACCACTTTGATTTAGTGGTAGACTGGTAAACAGGCAGCTACAACTCACATCAACATCGACTATCACATGTAGTGCACAAATAATAGACGGGTCGATGAGAAGAGTATCCTGAAGACGATATTGCTGATTTTGAAACTCCCCATGCGTGATTACACTTAGTTTGACAATAATGTCAGTAGAATCAATAATCGTATTCTGATTTAAATCACCAAATACAGTCACTGAAACATCACCTGTGTAAATTGGATTCTCAGTTAATGCAATGTCGCCTGACAATTCAAACCTTACCTTATCTTGATCAGTACCTATGATTCTAGTTTCACTATTAGTAAATGAAATATTTGGCTTCCATCTGACTCTTTTATCTGTTTGAAATGCACGTGTGATTAATTGGCTAGAAATAGATCCTTCGACACATTGCTGATCGAGCTCCGAAAGTAAAAAAGCACTTATATTATCAATGCGACAAACATCAATGCAAGAACTATCAAATTTTAATTCAACAACTACACTGTCCGAAATACTTGTTGGAAGCCCATCAGTAATTATAAATGTATTACTGAGTCTGTCATCGCTTAGTTCTGTTGCAGGGTCATCTAGAGTAACACCATTTACTTTTAATGTGCCACTATAGCTGTCTAAGTCCTTGGGGATTAATATATGTAGCTCTGGGTTCTCTAACTGCTCTGAGCTATTCGATTGGATAACGATACGTACACTTGCAGTATCTAAACATTGCTCTGCTGTTATACTATTTAAGTTGAGCTCAAATTTTAAATCCTCTTCTCCAATAAAAGGAATTGATCTGGAAAACAGCAGAGGGCTTTCGACTGCATCGCCACAATTACTTCGGCTAATTGCTTTAGCTGTGGTATTGAATAAAATATCATTCACACAAATATCACTAAACACGAGACTAAACTCCAACGAGGATATATCTAGAGCTGATAAGCCAGGCAATAGCTGTTCATTTATTAAACTTAGATCTAAAGTCAAACTATCACTAACTTCTATTGCTGTAGAAACATCTGCTACATTACCTTCTGGATTTATTAGGAATAAAGAGTAATTAGCACTAGGTAAATGGTTAAATACAATCAAATTTTCAACTAGATCACCTTGTCCAATATTAGATAATCTGAAATTTAATTGATTGTCATCTATCGTTTTTATCTCTTGCGGAAGTGCTGTCCACTCCAATTGCGGAAAACCAGGAGAACTAAAGGAGACAAGAGTATCAGAGTAAATATCACGACTACACGTATCCTGAAAAAATTCAGCCTTTCTACCTAATTCAAAAAACAAACTATCAAGTCCACAGCCATGGTCAGACGTATGAATAACAAAGAGAGTCGGCTTTCGAGTACTAAATAAGGTATCCCCATCAGACGCAATAATAAATGCTGATGATATTTCTATTTCAATAATACTATCACCAATAATTGTATTCTGTGAATGTATAGGTCTTAGAATATCATCAAATGGGCGTTGATCAACCAAAAGTGCAGTTGTCACAGAATCGATTTTCATCTGATCACTTTCATATTTCAAATAATACTTAAACTCATCTGTTTTTCTCTGATTTTCAGAAATAATATTATCAAATCTAAAAAAATCGACAGTTTTATTAATATTCCAACTTGCTGTAGGTAGTGTATCAATAATTTTAAAATCATCCTCTGTCGAAAAGGCTTCTGGAGTAAAAGTCAAATCACGTGTTTGAGAAAATGAATATAGAATGGTATCTAAACTGCCATTGGCATAATCAACATATTCTACAACCCCATCAACTATAATTTCCTGAGCATCTATTGTCGGATTGCAAACGGATTTGATGATAAGCCCAGCATTTATTGCATCACCCAATTGATCTGAATAAAAATTTAAGTTGCTATCAGAAAAAGAATATGTTCTAGATCCATCTGCATTTAGGATTTCTTGTGGGACAACACTTAATACGGTATCTATTTTGAACCCATCACTAATCGCTAAAAAATTGTCACTAGCAAATAATCTACTATTATTAACTATAAGAAAATCACTAGCTAGTTCATAACCTTCTGGAATGGTATAATTGATAGATCTCAAATGTGGTTTCCTTCGGAATTCTGGTTTAAATTCTATATCATTGATAATGCCATCGTAAAGAAAAGTTTCTACTATAAATTCATCATATATTTCTAAAGATTGTCCCGAAGAAAACTTTGTCGGGCGAAAGAAGTCCTCTCTAAATACTTCATGAATGTATATGGTATCTTGATCATAAAATACTCGCCTTGTACAATTATTCTTTAATTGTACACTAGTGACTCCTCGCAATGTGCCAGATCTAGAAAGTCCACAACGAGTGGCATTAATACAATCAGCAGTGAAAATAATTTTTAACTCTAAAATGTGTTTACCAGCTTCGTCTAAACAGGGCAGATTAAATGAATTTTCAGAAAAATCAAGTGATATAGTTGATTCGCTTTGATTCAAAAATAAATTAGCTCGGCATCTATTTATTTCTGAATTATCTGCATTATCTACTAGTACAATATCAGAACTAAAAACAATAAATTCATAAAAGTCTAATTGGCTTTCTGTAAGCTGGATTGAAAAAGCACTTAATTCCTCAGCGCACTCAAATTCGAATGGAATTTTGACCAACATTGTATCGTTATCAAAATAGAATCGATTGTTAATACTCGAAGGACTTTCGAACGGATCCCTTTTGATGGTTTCAGCTTGGTCAATAAATCCAGCAGTTAAATTAAAATATTCTATTTCACCTAATACAATTGGGTCAATTAATTCTGGCAGAGACTCACACATTGTATAGAAAGGTGCAGATATAGATTCCCATATAGGAATAGATATAGCACAATCTGTTACACAAGGTTTAGATAATTGAGTTCTGAACCTCGGCAAATCATATTCAATACACTGTTCACACGCTGAGAAAGCTGAATTGAAATTTGTATTATCTAGATCACAAACACCAATAAACTGTATTGCTATACTTGATCTAGAATTGTCTAGCTCAGCAAAGGAAAATTGCATAAGCGTATCATTTAATAGTTGTGGGGTCAGCACAACCGTATCATTAACATCATAATATAGGATGTCCACAGCATTAGCCCAGACCACCGTAGATGGTATATCGACAATTAACTCTAATTCATTTGTCTCACAAATTCGAGTCATATTGGATGAAGGTCTGACATTGTAGATAAATAGTAATGTATCGTCTTGTGGAATGAATCTGTCATTACTTTGATCTATTTGTAATGCGCCAATCGAAGCAACTGATCCAGTAAAATAATCTGCAATATCCGAAGATTCAGTTAACCCGCCATTTACAGAACTATTCAATCGACTTAGTCGCTGGTCGCAATAATTTGTAAACTCTAAAAAGGAGTCAAAGTCTATATCCAAGGTATGTAAGTCCTCTTGACAGTTCTCTTTCAATATGAATCGTAGATCAAAAGTCAGGCTATCACCTAAAGCTAAATCATCAAATTCTCCATCTCCATCTAAATCATCTAAGCCTCCTTCACCGTCAGGATCTGTAGTAAGGGATTGAAATTCAATGAGATACTCGGTACTAAACTGTCTATTTACTCGAATTTGAACATCACCAATTTGAGCAAACGCATCCAAACATTCTCCAAATCTACTACGGGAATCTGAAGAAACAAGGTAGGTGAGATCATAAAGATCACCAATACTTGTATTTTGAATGTCTTGTAAGTTTCGGATGACGACTTCAGTTCCAAAAGGTTCACATAGTCCATAATTGACTGAACTTCGATTCGCCACATCTGTGGACACAATATTATTGTAGAATTCATTATCATCAATAAATTCCTGGGTACTGACACACGAAGAAGCAGAACAAATAAATCCAATCTCATAAGAGATACTTCTCAAATCACAATTTTGGAATCCGTAAACAATATCTACAGATAAGCTGTCTTGACTGCCCAATGGCGTATTCTCAATAAAAATAGTGTCTCCCATTATCCTGCCTAAGCTAGTGGATTCCAGGATAGCAAACTGCTGATCTGGAGTTGGCAAAATATAGAACTCATCAATATCAACTGAGCCTGCATTGAACAAGCTTACAGTTTTCTGCAATTGACTTGTAGTTGCATCATATGTATAGTCAGAAAACTGAGTATCTATAAAAGGACTTTTAACGACTGCTCTTTCTTCAGATTCGAATAAGCAATCAACCTGCGTTTTTAAAGTAATTGATGTGAATAGTGTCGTAAAGGAATCATAACATTTTGGCTGGATAATGATTTCGCCTCTTTGAAAAGTACAGTCTCGTAAATCAGGATATTCAAAAGCAATTGTTCTCGAAGTTGATTCCTTCAAAATTAAATCTAGGTCGTTGCTGACATATTGTATATCCTCCGAAAATGAAAGTTCTAAAACTATGTCATTAAAGGATGTATTGAATAATTTTTCAACGTCTAAAGTATACCGAATTGGTTGGCAAAAATCTAGGATACCCTCGTTGCTTATATCTACGTCATACTGCGATAGAGCCATAGTGTTTATCAAACAAAAGGATACAGCAATGCAAGAACGAATGTATAAATTTCGAATATCAGCGATAACTTTATGTATACTTTCTGTCAAACCTGTCAAAAGCTTCTATTTACTTTAACTGACTACGCCCTTATATTTTAAAACTTTACTAGTATTCTAAATGTTTCAAAAATAAATATATATGATTAAGACAATTTTATTAGTGGAATATATTGGAAAATTAAAAGTCAGTAAACTATTATGTAATGATGTGTATTTTTCACTAAATTATGAAATCACCGAGTAATTAAAATTGATATAACTGAGCGTAATTAAACCAGTTTAAATATTACGAATAGCCTCTATGAGTTTGTGTTTTGTTTGTAGTCCAGTAGCCCGCCATTCGATTTTACCATCTTTAAATAATAGAATTGTAGGCACACTTTTGATGTTGTACAACTTCGCTATTTTTGATTTTTGTCTATATCAATTTTTATGATCCTTGCAGCATCTTTTATTTCATTTGCCACATCTTCTAAAATCGGTAATTGCATTTTGCATGGTCCACACCAAGTGGCAAAGAAATCTATCAGTACAGGTTTATCTCCATTTATAATGGAATTAAAATTTCCTTTCAAATTTTGAATTTTTATTGATTGTATACGCAGCAGAAAAGATATTCAATATTATAACTCTAAAATCAAATCTTTAAGGATAATACCCAATTTATGGCCTCCTTGTCTTGCAACTTGCAATAAGGTGTCTAAATCTTCATGTTCGATATTGTCTGGATCAGAAGCAATATTTGATACACATGATATGACACATACATTTAGGCCAATTTGTGTCGCCACAATGACTTCGGGGACGGTGGACATTCCCACAAGGTCCGCACCAATCATTTGTAAATAGGCATATTCTGCACGTGTTTCTAGACTTGGACCTTGTAGACTCAGATAGACACCTTCATGAATATCAATTTGATTTTTTGAGGCTATTTGAATGACTTTTTGTCGTATCGATTTATCATAGGCATCCAACATTACTGGAAATCGTGGTCCATAGCGGTCATCATTGAGTCCTCTAAGCGGATTGTCAGGCATCATATTGATGTGGTCTTTTATCAAGACTAAATCAGATAACTGATATGCAGGATTTAGTCCGCCGGAGATATTGGTCAATAATAATGATTGTATACCCAGTTCATATAATACACGTATGGGTAAGGTCAACTTTTGCATACTATAGCCTTCATAATAATGGAATCTACCTTGGAGTATGACGATTTCGACCCCTTCGTGTTCTGCAAATACCAATTGTCCCGTGTGTGTTTTTACGGTACTTATTGGAAAATGCGGAATGTCTTTATATGGGATTGTAGAAAGTATGGTTAGCTCATCCACAAAGTCTGATAATCCAGTCCCGGTGACCAATCCTATTATAGGCTTATGTTGGATTCGTTCCAATATATATTCTTTAGATTTTTGAACCTGATCAAATAAACTAGAATCTTTATACATAACTGTCTTAATATTAGTTGTTTATATAAATGTTGGCAATATGCCTTAAGGTAAAATACAATTTGAAGATAAGTTCATTTGATTAATGCACCATTATTGCTGCTTTTATACGTATCTTTGTGCTGAATTTGTGTGAAAGGGAGCTGATATGCTCCTTTTTTTATTCTCTAAAATTTAACGATGATTGAGCATAAATTGGCAGAGTTGTTACAAGAGCGATTCACACAAGACGATCTTAATGATTGCTTCTTAGTGGAGATTAAAGAATCTCCTGGGAATTCGAAGCTTGAAGTATATGTAGATTCTGATTCAACCTTGACACTAAAAAAGTGTCAAATGATCTCTCGATATTTGGAGAAAAACATCGAAGAGAATGGTTGGATGCCAGAAAAGTATTTGATAGAAGTGTCATCACCTGGAGTAGGTAATCCTCTCGTTTTGCGTAGACAATATGTGAAAAATATTGGCCGTAAAGTTGAAATTAAAACAACTGAAGGAGATACCATTAAGGGTAGAATGACGCAAATACAAGATGAAACAATTACAGTTGTGAGAGAAGCATCAGGAAAAGGGAAGAAGAAGGTAGTAGAAAAAATTTATTCAGTAGCATTTGATAAAATAAAAACAGCAAAAATTAAAGTAGCTTTTAATTAATCAGAAATGAATTTAGTCGAAACGTTTGCAGAATTTAATCAGGGTAAAAACATAGACAGACCAACAATGGTACGTGTATTGGAAGATGTGTTTAGAACACTGATTCGTAAGAAATATGGTACCGATGATAATTTTGATGTTATCGTCAATGCTGCAAATGGTGACCTTGAGATTTGGAGAGTCAGAGAAATCGTACCAGATGGTGAGGTGACTGATGACAGAAGTCAGGTTTCTGTATCTGAAGCTGTATCTATTGACGAGGATTATGAAGTTGGTGAGGAGTGTTATGAAGAATTAGAACTTGCAGAGTTTGGGAGAAGAGCGGTCATGGCAGCAAGACAAACGCTAATCTCTCGAATAAGCGAATTAGAGAAAGATGAAATATACAAGAACTACACAACGAGAATTGGTGATATCGTTCTTGGCGAAGTGCATCAGATTTTGAAAAGAGAAATACTTGTCATCGACGATATCTCTGGAAATGAATTGGTACTACCTCGAAATGAAATGATCAAAGGTGATTTCTATAAGAAAGGTGATATGGTCAGAGGAGTCATCCGAAAAGTAGAATTAAAAAATAATAATCCTGTTGTCATCGTCTCACGTACAGATCCACAATTTTTAGAGAAATTAATGGAGCAAGAAGTACCTGAAATTGAAGATGGCTTGATTACAGTGAAGAAAATTGTCCGTATCCCAGGAGAAAGAGCTAAAGTGGCTGTGGAGTCTTATGATGATCGGATAGATCCAGTTGGCGCTTGTGTCGGTATGAAAGGTTCAAGAATCCATGGTATCGTAAGAGAACTGAAAAATGAAAATATTGATATCGTCAATTATACTAATAACAATGTCCTATTTATACAGCGTTCGTTGACACCAGCGAAGGTCACAAGTATTAAATTAGACGACGAATCAATGACGGCATCCGTTTTCTTAAAGCCAGATCAAGTGTCATTGGCAATTGGTAAAGGTGGTTCGAATATAAAACTCGCTAGTAAGCTTACAGGTTACGAAATTGATGTGTACAGAGATACAGACGAGGAGATTGATGATGTCGATTTAGATGAATTCTCAGATGAAATTGAAGATTGGATCATTGATTCATTGAAAAATATTGGCTGTGATACCGCTAGAAGTGTATTAGAATTAAGTAAGGAAGAATTGATCAGAAGAAGTGATCTAGAAGAAGAGACGATAGGTGAAGTGCTGAAGATACTCCAATCAGAATTTGAGGAGTAAACACATTAGAAAGATATTTGTTATTCATATATGTCGAAAAGACTAGTTAAAATTGCTAAAGAATTAAACGTTGCGACATCAACAATTGTCGAACATCTCGCCGAACAAGGGTTTGAGGTAGAAAATAAACCTACCGCAAAACTTGATGATGAGATGTACAACGCATTGTTGAAAGAATTTAGCGACCACATTGAGGAGAAAGAAAAGGCCGATGCTGTTGTTATCGGTACTTCCAGGGGAGTCATTGATGATCATCCAAGTGTTAAAAAAGCTGCAGAAGCAGCTAAAGCTGTGCAGCCACCTGTTGTGGAGGTAGTACCTCCTTCACCAGAGCCAACTCCAGAACCAGAACCTGAGCCAGAAGCAAAACCAAAAGCAGAGGAAACTCTTGAGGTAGAGCCAACGCCAGAACCAGTGATTGAAGAAGTTAAGCCAACAGCAGAAAAACCCGTTGAAGAAGAATTAACTCGAGCGGAAACACCAAAAGCAGGAGTTAAGGTCGTTGGTAAAATTGAACTAGATAAGGAAAAACCCAAATCAGAAGCAAAACCAAAAGCCAAAAAAGAAAAACCAAATAAAGAGGCACCAAAAAAGGTAGGGGCTAAGAAAGCAACTCCTGAAAAGACTGTGGCCAAAGAAGAAGTAGCAAATCCTGAAAAGGTTGAGCCTCCCAAAGAAGAGATGATGAGAGCGAAAACGCCGACTCTTCAAGGGCTGACAATTAAAGGCAAAATTGATGCTTCCAAATTCGCAGAAAAGAAGAAACCTAAAAAAGACGAAAAGAAACCCGCAGGAGCTCAAGATCAAAAACGAAGAAAAAGAAAGAGAAAGAAAGTTACTCCTCAAACCTACAAACCAGGTCAACGTAATAGTCCAGATAAACGAAAGAAAACTTCAGGTAACGAAGTAAAAGAAGTTTCTCAAAAGCAAATTGAAGAGAAGATAAAGGCTACACTTGCCAGAATCTCTGGAGGAGGTAAAGGTAAAAGACAAAAGGCTAGAAGGGGAAGTCGAGAAGTTAAAAGAGAAAAACAAGCAGCTAGAGAGACAGTCACAGAAACAGGCACATTACAGTTGACAGAATTTATATCTGTATCTGAATTTGCTTCGCTAATGAATGTCTCTTCGACTCAGGTCATTACGACTTGTATGAATTTAGGTGTTATCGTATCCATTAATCAAAGACTGGATGCGGAGATTATAGAACTAGTAGCAAGTGAATTTGATTTTGAGGTAGAATTCATCAGTGCAGAAGATCAAGTCGAAGAAGAAGAAATAATTGAAGACGATCCTAAAGACTTAGTTCCTCGTGCACCAATCGTTACCGTAATGGGACACGTTGATCACGGTAAGACTAGTTTGTTGGATTACGTCAGAGAAGCTAATGTGGTAAGTGGAGAGGCAGGTGGAATCACACAACACATCGGGGCTTACGAAGTAAAAGTGGATGATAAACGACTAACCTTCCTTGATACACCTGGTCACGAGGCATTTACAGCCATGCGTGCTAGGGGTGCGAAGGTGACAGATGTTGTAGTCATTATTGTTGCAGCTGATGATGACATCATGCCTCAGACGAAAGAAGCCATCAGTCATGCAACTGCAGCTGGCGTGCCAATCGTATTTGCAATCAATAAAATTGATAAGCCAAACGCAAATCCAGATAGAATAAAAGAAGCTCTTTCTGCAATGAATTTCCTTGTGGAAGAATGGGGTGGTAAATATCAATCACAAGATATATCTGCTAAGACTGGAGAAAACATTGATCTCCTTTTAGAGAAAATCATGCTTGAAGCAGAATTGTTAGAGTTGAAAGCGAATCCAAATAGAGAAGCGCATGGTACAGTCGTAGAAGCATCTTTAGATAAAGGAAGAGGATACGTCACAAAACTATTGGTACAGAATGGGTCCCTTAAGATTGGTGACGTCGTTGTTACCGGCAATAACTATGGTAAGGTCAAAGCGATGTTCAATGACCTTGGGAAAAAGACCAAAAATGCTGGTCCATCCAAGCCTGTATTGATGCTTGGATTGAATGGTGCACCACAAGCTGGAGAAAAATTTAAAGTTGTAGAAACGGAGCAAGAGGCTAAATCTATTGCCGGTAAACGTCAGCAAATTTCCAGAGAACAAACGAACAGAGCAAGCAAGCGAATTAGTCTTGATGAGATCGGACGTCGATTGGCTTTAGGAACATTTAAAGAATTAAATCTTATTGTCAAAGGTGATGTTGATGGATCTGTAGAAGCACTTTCTGATTCATTGATAAAATTATCCGTAGAGACAATTCAAATCAATGTCATCCATAAAGCAGTTGGCCAAATTGTAGAATCTGATGTATTACTTGCCTCAGCATCTGATGCCATTATAATTGGCTTTCAAGTCAGACCTTCTGGTGGAGCAAGAGTACTAGCTGAAAAAGAAGGCGTCGAAATAAAACAATACTCAATCATATACCAAGCAATCGAAGAGATCAAATTGGCAATGGAAGGTATGCTCGAACCAACGAAGGAAGAGAAAATCACCGCCCAAGTCGAAGTAAGAGAAGTTTACAAGATTAGTAAGGTTGGTACAATTGCAGGTTGCTATGTCCAAGAAGGACTTATTTCTAGAAACAGTTTCATCAGAGTCATTCGAGATGGAATAGTCATCTTTCCGCAAAAAGAAGGCGTCAAAGGAGAATTGGCATCACTGAAGCGATTTAAAGACGATGCGAAGGAAGTCAAAGCTGGTCTAGAATGTGGATTGAATTTGAAAAATTATAACGACATCAGAGTCGGTGACATCATCGAAGGTTATACCATCGTAGAAGTAGCTCAGACGCTTGGCTAATCAACAATCATTACTATCATTTGACAACTTGAAATCGTTTCTCGATGAGAGAGTATCGAAATATGATTCTTTGTCATTTATTGAAAACGACCCAATTTCAATTCCTCATCGGTTTAGTAAAAAGCAGGACATAGAAATATCTGGGTTTTGGATTGCCATGCTCTCCTGGGGCTTGCGCAAAACGATCATCAATAAGGGTAATGAATTGATGAAGCTAATGGATAACGCTCCCTATGATTTTATCATCAATCACGAAGAAAAAGACCGTAAAGCATTTCTCCATTTTAAGCATAGGACCTTTAACGACATCGATACCTTATACTTTTTAGAATTTCTACAGGTCCATTTTAAAAATAATGAAAGTCTAGAGGATGCATTTTTGATTGAGCATAAGCCATTTGATGCAAAGTCAGCATTAACCCACTTTCATGAGTATTTCTTCTCTTTAGAATCTGCTCCAAAACGAACACGAAAACATGTCGCTAGTCCAGCAAAAAAATCCACTGCAAAAAGATTAAATATGTTTCTGAGATGGATGGTTCGCAACAATTCGACGGGTGTTGATTTTGGTATCTGGAAAAATATTCCTTCGTCAGAATTGATGGTACCACTGGACGTTCATGTCGATAAAGTTGCTCGTCATTTAGGTTTGTTGAAACGAAAGCAGACTGATTGGCAAAGCGTAGAAGAGTTGACTCACAGACTTAAAGAGTTCGATCCAAATGATCCAGTCAAATATGATTTTGCTCTCTTTGGAATCGGTATTCTTGAAAAAGATGAATTGACTAAAAAGAAAAAGTAAAGTTTCTCTTAGTTACTTTGAACAGCAGAAAGTCTAATTTCTTTTACTAAGCCATTATTCGATTCAGAAAATAAATAAAGTCGATATTTTCCCTTTCCAGTAGTCAGTGTACCAACTTGATACTTATCAGCATCTAAATTTCCTTGATGACCCTTTTGATATCCCGTTGGTTGAATCTTTTGTAAATATTCACCTAATTCACTGACAGCTTCGTTTTTGCGTAAGGTAGATGGTCTAGAGTTAATGGTTAACTCTACTGTATTCGCCAAGTTGGCGCTGATTTCGGCCATATTTTGCGTCTTAATACCATTAATGGTAGCAATTATAGACTGCGAATGAGCAACAAGCCCAATACAACAGAAAAACATGACAATTAGTAGTGCTTTCATATACCCATAAATGAATTGAAGTCAATAAAAGTTCAACAATGAGCCCACTCCGAAAACTTACAAAACCAAAAATGTTTCTTTTGGCGATATTTTTCATTTTCTCAATCCACTGATACTCAGGCATCACTGAAATTCAAAAACCAAAAATCTCATCCAAAATATTCCATTTTATGCAATTAGTCAGTTTTTAGAGTGGGCTCAACGATAAAACGTGATATCTCACAAGCATCAAATGAAAGGGTATTGGTCGAGAAGAATAAATCATGAACACAGAATTGTCTATAAAGTATCGGGCAAAAAGCAAGTAAATCAAATTTGTATAATTATGCAATGTAGATTTCACTATAAATAAATTGATTCTAAGGCAATACATGTACACAATTACAGAAAGAAGCACTGTTAAAAGAATTTGATCTATCAACATTGCTTACTTTTGCAGAACCTTTTTGTTGAGGGAATTTCTACAATTAACAATCGGTTTATATTTATATGAAGAAGAAAGTAGGTCTTATCATTTTGGATGGGTGGGGTATTGGTTCCATAAAGGAATATGATGCTATTCAAAATGCAAACACACCCTTTGTTGATGGTTTAATTAAAAAATATCCCACGAGTGAACTGGTCACTTATGGAGAGGACGTTGGATTGCCTGAAGGGCAGATGGGCAACTCTGAAGTAGGGCATCTCAACATTGGAGCTGGTCGAATTGTATATCAAGATTTCACCAGAATCAACAAAGCGATCCGAGAGGATACCTTCAAAGAAAATGAAGAATTAGTCCGGTTATTGTCCAAGGCAGTGCAAGAAAAAAAGACAGTTCACTTCATCGGTTTATTATCTGATGGTGGTGTGCATTCTCACATTGACCATGTGAAAGCACTTGTAGATATTTGTGAAAGCTATGACTTGCCATCAGTCTTGATTCATGCTTTTCTTGACGGTAGAGATACTGCTCCAGATGGAGGTCAACATTATGTTAAAGAGCTTGTGGATCACACAAAGAATAGAAAGGCAAACCTTGCATCAATTGTCGGAAGATACTATGCCATGGATCGAGATAAGCGTTGGGAACGGACGAAAATAGCCTACGATTTGCTAGTGAAGGGGATAGCTGAAGAAGTGACAACAGATCCTGTCGCAGTGATAAAAGAAAAATATGGCGATGGCATTACAGATGAATTCATGTCGCCAATCCGCATTGATACGGGAAAGGAATCAATATCTAGAAATATAGCAGATGGTGATGTTGTGATTTGCTTTAATTTCCGAACAGATAGACCAAGACAGATTACTGAAGTGTTGACTCAAAGTGATTTTCCAGAATACGAAATGAAAAAGTTGGAAATTGAGTACTCTGGGATGACAAAGTACGATGAAGAATATAAGCATGTTGGTGTTCTCTTTGATAAGGAAAATCTCAAGCAAACCTTGGGTGAAGTCTTGTCAATGAATGATCGGACCCAAGTAAGAATTGCAGAAACAGAGAAATATCCACACGTCACTTTCTTTTTTAATGGAGGTAGGGAGGAACCGTTTGCAGGAGAGAATCGAATAATGGTCCCGTCTCCTAAAGTAGCGACATATGACTTGCAACCAGAGATGAGTGCAAGAGAATTAACCGAAAAATTGATTGGCGATATCCAAAGCAATTCGCCAGACTTCATCTGCATCAACTATGCTAACACAGATATGGTGGGCCATACTGGTGTGTTTGAGGCTGCCATTAAAGCTGCAGAGACTGTCGATGGTTGTCTTTCTGAATTAGTCCCAAGGTGTATAGAAAATAACTATGATCTCATTGTCATCGCAGATCATGGCAATTCTGATATCATGAAGAATGCAGATGGTTCTGTGCATACCGCACACACGACGAATCCTGTGCCATGTATTTTTATTAATGAGCAATCTGGCTTGACAAAGTTGTCAGATGGTAAACTAGCAGATTTAGCGCCAACAATTCTCTCTCTCATGGGCATTAAAGCTCCTGAAGAGATGACCGGAAATATTCTAGTAGATGGAATTTCTTAAAAATATCAACGGACACTAACATATAAGCAAGGTTAATAATACTTTTGTTTCTGAATACATGAACTATGACAAAGTATAATTTTTATGCAGGTCCTGCTATCCTGCCAAAAGAAGTAATGGCGGAGGCATCAAAGAGTGCTTTAGAACTTGGAGACACGGGTTTATCCATCCTTGAAATGTCACACAGATCAAAAGAAGTGGCAGCCGTAATGGACGAAGCTCAAGCATCTGTTTATGAGCTTTTAGGTATTTCAGCAGATGACTATGATGTGTTGTTTTTACAAGGAGGTGCTAGTTCTCAATTTTTCATGACTGCAATGAATTTTCTTGGACAAGATGAAGTGGCAGGATATGTGGATACTGGAGCTTGGTCCACAAAGGCATTTAAAGAGGCTTCCAAGTTTGGAAATGCTTCTATAATTGCGAGCTCAAAGGATACAAATTATAACTACATACCAAAAGGCTATGCGATCGATGAAGCATCTAAATATCTTCATCTGACCAGCAACAATACCATCTTTGGTACACAATTCCAATCATTCCCTGATACAAAAGTGCCTTTTATTTGTGATATGTCATCAGAGATTTTTAGTAGAAAACTTGACATGTCAAAATTTGGGGTCATTTATGCAGGTGCTCAGAAAAACCTTGGTCCAGCAGGTGTCACCCTTGTGATCATGAATAAAGAATTTGCAGCTAAAACAGCACGAGAAGTGCCTACCATGTTGGACTATCAAACACACGTGAAAAAGGATTCTGCATTTAATACGCCGCCAGTATTCCCTATTTATGTGAGTATGTTGACCATGAGATGGATCAAAAAACATGGTGGTGTCGAGGCGATGCAAGCGAAGAACGAACAAAAAGCAGGTCTTTTATATGGTGAGATTGACCGCAATCCATTGTTTCATGGTACAGCAGCAAAGGAAGACAGATCAATGATGAATGTTTGTTTCCTTCTACACGATGAAACATTGACAGATGGCTTTTTAAGTGCCTGTGCAGATGCGAATTGTATTGGCGTGAAAGGACATCGCTCTGTTGGTGGATTTCGAGCGTCAATCTATAATGCAATGCCAGAAGCAGGTGTGCAGAAATTGGTTGACGTCATGAAACAATTCGAAAGCGCGAATGCCTAGGGCCGGAAGGCTCATACTGACAATAGAGGGGAATGATATTCCTCTTGATATATATAAGGAACGTCGAAGTTCTATACGGATTTCTATCGGAAAGAAAAGTTTAATCATGAGAGTGCCTAAGGTCTTACCTAAGGCACTCTTGATTGAACATATCGAATGGGCAAAAAAATGGATACATAAACAACTTGCCAAAAATCCAAACCTTTTAGATCACTACTATATAGACCATTATGAAGATGGTGATTTAATACACATCGCCGACAAATCTTACATACTCGTACTCAAAGAAGAAACGAGAAAAACATCTTCTGGCAAATTAGTCGGCAAGGATATTTTGATGATTAAGCTGAATAAGGAAATGTCGACAGAGGGTAAACAAGAGACGATAATAAAATTGGTTCGTCGCTTAATTGCCCTTGACCAAACACCTACTGTAGCCGAACGAATACTCGAACTGAACGACAAGTATTTTCAAAAACCAATAAAGCAAGTCAAATTAAAATACAACACAAGTAACTGGGGCAGCTGTTCCTCTAGTTCAAACATTAATATTTCTACAAGATTGTTGTGTGCACCCAAAGACGTACAAGATTATGTCTTCATACACGAATTAGCACATTTAGAAGAACTCAACCATTCACCAAGGTTCTGGAAATTAGTCAGAGATGTGATGCCTGATTATAAGCAAAAAGAAAAGTGGTTAAAGGAGAATAGTCATTTGTGTAAGATCTGAAGGTTTAATATTTAAAACTTTGTTTTTTGTGAAAGAAAAACAAAGTTGTAAATTCTTTAGAAATGAAATACCCCAGCGGGGTAAAAGGTAAGTAGCCACGGGATTTATCCCGTGGCGGCATAATAAATACAAAGCGTAAATTTGGCGTAATTTTTCTTGAAAATCATGACAAATTTAATCCATGCTATATGTGTAATTTTGGTTTAGCTAATGCAGAATTTCACAGAATAAGCTTATGAAGATCGACCACCTCGATCCCGCAAAGCGGGACCACTCCTCCACGGGAGGAGAATTTGCCCTGCTTTTTCAGATGATGTTATTAATAACCTACTGAATAAGCAACAATTGGATGGCCCTTCACTCAACATTAATCGGAAGACAGTAGAATTTTAGACGGAGTAATGATGTATGATCCCAGCGGGATCAAATTATGTGTGTGCCAGGCATTGCATTATTCTAAAAGGAATGACACAAAGGAGTCAAGTCCCTAATGAGCCCAGTAAAGGGAATCAGAAAGTTGAGAGCAAGGGTGTCTATCGAGAGATAGAATCTGAAGGAA
>Ga0209187_1002263_pt1 | contig 18825 bp, 19 predicted proteins | sample BantaG_FD_187430 | JGI IMG/M metagenome (GOLD analysis project Ga0209187, IMG submission 187430) | Marine algal microbial communities from Bantry Bay, Ireland - BantryBay_4 metaG (SPAdes) (version 2) | ecosystem: Host-associated > Algae > Red algae > Unclassified | place: Bantry Bay, Ireland...
CTGTCCTCGGTGCTGCAGGGGTGGGTCCTGGTCCGAGCGTCAGCGGCGCGCGCCCGAGAGCGTCAGCCGAGAGGCGAGGTGGACGGCGGGGCGCGACAGGGCGGCCCATGCGCTTCGGCCGCGGAGCCGGAACCCGAAGAACCGCTCGTGCGTCGCCGAAGGTGCGCGAGGATGCCCACGGCTGGGCCGGCAGCGGCCGCGGCGGCGGGGTTGCCCGGGGACTGGGCCGGGGACTGGGCCGGGCACAGTCTTCGTCGCGGGATGATCAATCGGCTGCTACGAGCTCCTGAAGGAGCGAGGCCTGTCGATTCCCGGCGATGTCTCCGTCGTCGGCTACGACGACGAGGAGATCTCGCGTCACCTGACGCCGCCGCTGACGACGCTGATACTCCCTCACCGGGCGATGGGGCGTTGGGCGATCGAGCAGCTGCGGCCGAGCGGCGAACGCCCGCCCTCTCCGACGGAACCCGTCAAGCTCGAGTGTCGGCTCGTCGAGCGCGATTCCGTCGGGCCACCGAGGCGAGGCTGATCCCGGGTTCGAGGCGCGGGCGCGCCCGCCTTGTCGTGCACGTCGGGTTACGGCGCACCGCTCGGCGACGATCAGACGTCGATCGTGCCGGCGGCCGTCCTCAGCCGGTGCCGGATCACGTTCTCCCGCCCGAGCGTCTGCTCGAGAAAGCAGCCCTTCCTCGCCGCGGCGATCAGCTCCGCCTTCCGCTCGTCGGAGTCCGGCCCGTCGAGCGTGATGTCGATCTCGAAGCTCTTCGGCGCCGTCTCGTAGACCCTTCCCGCCTTCGCCCAGTCCCACACGACGCGCGTCTCGACGTCGAGGTTCTCGACGCTCACGTCCATACGCTTGGCGAACGCGCGAATCTGGGTCATCAGGCACCCGGTGAGCCCCGCCACGAACAGCGCGAGCGGCGGCGGCGCGGTGGCATCCCCGCCGTGGAACGCACCCTCGTCGGTGGCGAGCTCGAAGCGTTCCTCGAACGGCTCGACCATCGTCACGGCGAGCTCGTTCCTCATCTTGCCGACCGCGCGGCCGTGGCAGTCGAAGCGCACTTCGGCCCGGGCGGGCATGCCGTCGACGTCGGTACTCATGCCGCGCCCTCCTTCAGGATGGTGTTGGCGAGCGTGCCGATCCTCTCGATCGTCAGCTCGAAGCGGTCCCCTGGGGCGAGCCGTCGCCCGGTCTCGAGACCGCAGCCGGTGCCGACCGTACCCGAGCCGATGACCTCGCCGGCATGCAACGTCTCCGAGCGCGAGACGAACGCGATGATGGCGGCGAAGTCGTGGTGCATGTCGCCGCTGTTGCCGCCGCCCCAGCGCTCGCCGTTGACGTGCACGGCCATGTCGAGCGCGACGGGGTGCTCGATCTCGTCGGCCGTGACGATCCACGGCCCGAGCACGTTGCCGGTGTCGAAATCCTTGCCCTTGGCGGGCCCCAGTTGCCCGGCCATCTCGATCAGCTGCGCGTCGCGCGCCGAGACGTCGTTGAGCACGGTGTAGCCGAAGATGTGCTCGGCCGCCGTCTCCACCGGGATGTCCGCGCCGCCCTTCCCCAGCACGATCGCGAGCTCGAGCTCGACGTCCAGGTGCTCGGCGTAGTTCGGCCAGCGCACGGTCTGCTCGTGGCCAATGAACGAGAGCCGGTTGCCCTTGTAGTAGATCGGCTGCTCGTACCAGACGGCAGGGATCGAGAAACGCCGCCCCGACAGCTTCTCGGCCTGCGCGAACGAGTTCTTCAAGTGTTCCTCGAACACGAGGCAGTCGCGGTACTGGACGGGCTCGATCGGGCAGCGGTGCTCGACGTCGGCGAGCCGGAGCACCGCGTCCTCCGGCGGCGAGCCCAGCAGGCCGCGCGCGGCGTCGAGCGCGTCGGGACCGGCGCGCACGAGCGTGACCATGTCCGCGAACGGTGCGGGGTCCGCCCCGCTCGCGCTCGCCGCGGCGGCAAGATCGAGCAGGCGCTCGTCGTCGATCACCGCGACGGTGACGGGGCGCCCTTCGCGGGCGACGGTACCGAGTTTCACGAGCTACTCCTCCAGCAGCGCGACCGCGCGCGTGAAGCCCGCCGAGGCGCGCTTGATCTTGACCGGGAAGCAGCAGATCTCGAACCCCGTGGCGGGCAGCGACTCGAGGTTCGACAGCTTCTCCATGTGGCAGTAGCCGATGTCCATCGACGCGCGATGACCCTCCCAGATGATCGACGGGTCACGCGTCTCCGCCCAGCGCTTCGCGGTGTGCGGGAACGGCGCGTCCCAGGACCAGGCATCGGTGCCGGTCACGCGCACCCCGCGCTCGAGAAGATACAGCGTCGCCTCGCGGCCCATGCCGCAGCCCGCGGACAGGTAATCCTCGTGCCCGTAGCGGGAGCCTGCCCGCGTGTTCACGACGACGATGTCGAGTGGCCGGAGCGTGTGGCCGATGCGCGCGAGCTCGGCCTCGACTTCGGCGGCGCTCACGACGTGGCCGTCCGGCCGCTCGCGGAAGTCGAGCTTGACGCCCGGGTTGAAGCACCACTCGAGCGGCACCTCGTCGATCGTGATCGCGGGCTTTCCGCCGTCCATCGTCGAGTGGTGGTGGTACGGCGCGTCGAGATGGGTGCCGTTGTGCGTCGAGACCTCGAGCGTCTCGACCGCCCAGCCCTCCCCGCCCGGCAGGTCCGCGGCCTCGAGTCCGGGGAAGAACGCGGTGACCTGCGAGGCGGTGTCGGTGTGCGCCGAGTAGTCGATACGCGGCAGCATGGACGGTGGGTCGGAGGCGATGTTCGCCTCCAGCGCCACCGAGATGTCGACGAAGCGTCGGGCCATGGGTACGAGGTGTCCTGTCGGTTCAGTTCGGGAGGAGTCCGGTCGCGATGACCGGGAAGACGATGACGAGTCCGAGCACCGCCAGCATGACGAGCGCGAACGGGGCGGCACCCGCGAACACGTCGCCGAGCGTGATGGACGGGTCGTCGAGGGTCGACTTGATGACGTAGACCGAGATGCCGAACGGCGGCGTCAGTAACCCGATCTCGACCGCCAGCACCGTCACGACGCCGAACCACACGAGATCGAGCCCCATCGGCACGACGACCGGCAGCATCAACGGCACGAGGATCAGCATGATCGAGGAGCTATCGAGGATCATGCCCATCGCGATGACAACCGCGACGTAGATGCCGATCAGCGCCCAGAAGCCGATGTCGCCGTCCGCGACGAACGCGCCGAGCCCCGCCGGCACGCCGGAGAACGCGAGCATGCGGGAGTACATCTGGGCGGCGATGATCAGGAAGCAGATCGAGGCGGTCACGAGCCCGGTCTCGACCAGCACCTTCCACAGGCCCCGGAGCGACAGCCGGCGCTTGACGAGACCGAGCACGAGCGCGCCGGCCGCGCCCATCGCGCCGGCCTCCACCGGCGTGAAGAAGCCCGCGTAGATCCCGCCGAGCACCAGGACGATCAGCAAGGCGATCGGCAGTCCCTTGCCGACGAGCTCCAGCACGCCGAACACCTCGCCGTCGTCCACGTCGTCGGGTCGGCCGACGAAGCCCGGCGCGAACGTCGCGAGCGCGACGATGCCGAGCGCGAAGCACGCGGCCAGCAGCAGCCCCGGACCGATGCCCGCGATGAACAGGTCCCCGATCGACTGCTCGGTCAGGATGCCGTACAGGATCAACAGGAGACTCGGCGGGATCAGCATGCCGAGCACGGAGCTCCCCGCCACGACGCCGACCGCGAAGCGCGGCGCGTAGCCGTGGCGGATCATCTGCGGCACGGCGATCTTGGTGAACACCGCAGCCGAGGCGATCGAGATGCCGGTGATCGCCGCGAAGATCGCGTTCGCCCCGACGGTGCCGACGCCGAGCCCGCCGCGTAGGCGTCGGCACAGCCGGTTCGCGACGTCGAACGCGTCGCGCCCCATGCCGGATTCGGACACGAGGAAGCCCATCAGCACGAACAGCGGCACGACGCCGAAGAAGTAGCTCGAGATCGTGTCGCTCGCGGCGAGCGCGACGAGCTTCGAGGCGAGCGCGGGGGAGCCCTTCATGGCCCAGACGCCGACCCACGAGGTCAGCATCAGCGCGATCGGCACGTGCAGCCCGGCGAGCACGAGCGCGACCATCGCGCCCAGCGAGACGAGCCCGATGTCGAAGGGCGTCACGCGGGCGTCTCCCCGTCGCGCCCGTCGCATCCTTTGACCGTGCCGGCGAGGTGGCGGCGCGCGATCCGGGCCGCGAACTGCATCGCCAGGAGCGCCGCGCCGACGACGATCGTCGCCTTGACCGGCCACACCGGCGCGGTGAAGTCTCCGACCGCGCCGACGAACGTGTCCCGCGACCAGGCCTTGACGAGCGGCGGCCAGCTCGCGTGGCACACGATCGCGGCGGTGGCGAGCCCGGCCAGGTCGTGCAGGTCGAGCAGCCACGTCGAGGCGGTCGGCGCACGCCTCGCGAGCACCGACAACAGCGCTTCCGAGCGCGGCATGCGCCCGGCGCGCAGCGTCTGCGGGCTCTGCAGGAACACGATCGCGACGATCGACAGCGCGACCATCTCGGGCACCCCGGGCAGCGGCGCGCCGGCGAGGTTGCGCCCGAGCACGTCGACGACGATCAGCGCCATCAGGGCGAAGATCAGCAAGGATCCGCAGACGTTGCAGAACTGCGTGACGGCGTCCAGCGCGACAAGCGCGCGCGGGACGCGAACCGCTCGCTCGCGCCCACCGACCACCTTCGTCGCGTCCGCCACCCCGGTCGATTCCGGAACCCGAGTGGCCGGACCGCTACTTCGCGTCCCAGTCGCGCAGCGGCGTCGCGCCGGCCTCGCGCATGCCGTCCATGTAGGTCGACAGCACCTCGGACGCCGGCAGTCCCTGCCCGTCGAGCGACGCGGCCCACTCGCCCGCGGCGTCGTCCATGTCGGCCGCCCAGGCCTCTCGCATCTCGTCGGGTGCGTCGGTGATCGTCGCGCCCTCGGCCGCCATCGTCTCGAACGCGGTCTCGACCGCCGACTCGAGCTCGTCGAGATACCAGCCCTTCGCCGCGTCCGCACCTCGCTTCAGCGCGGTTTGCACCTCCTCGGGCAGCTCGTCGAACCAGTCCGCGTTCGCGCAGAGGGCGCCCGCGAACTGCGCGCCGAGCCCGAAGCGCGTGACGTGGGGCGCCACCTCGTACAGCTTGCCCGGCAGCGCCGCGGAGGCGAACACGATGACCCCCTCGTAGACGCCCGTCTTCATCTCGTTGTAGTAGGTCGTGAGGTTGCCGGCCACACCCACCGCACCGGTGCCCGACAGCCAGTTGATCGCCGGTCCCGGGGCGGCGATCTTTCGCCCGTCCAGGTCGTCGAGCGAGTCGACCGGAAACGTCGTCATGAGCAGGTAGTCATCGATGCCGATCGGCGCGCCGAGGTAGACGGTGCCGTTGTCGGTCCAGGCCTGGCGCATTCGCTCGTCGTCGCGGTGCATGCCGTCGACGATCTCGATGACCGTGCGCACGTCGTCGCTGACGAACGGGGTGTAGTACGTGACGTTCTGCACGGCGAGCTTGGCGGGATCGAACAGGGACTGGCACACGCCGATCTCGGCGAGCCCGGACTCGACCGTCTCGAGCTCCTCGCCGACACCCGCGATCGTGCCGCCGAACTGCTCGGTGAAGCTCACCGTGTGATCGGTACTCTCGAGCGCGGACTGCACGGCCGGCACGAACGCCTCGGGGATCATCCGCACCCAGCGGAACACGAGCGGGTGGCCGGCGACGACGGTGGCGGAGACGTCCTCGGCGTGCGCGACCGGGGCGCAAAGGCCCAGCGCCAACAGGCAGGAGGCGCAGCCGAGCGGCGCGAGCGCGGGATGTCGAGCCTTCATGAGGATCTCCTGGGTGAACGGCGGGTGCGCCCGCGCGTCGCGGCGCGGGGTCGGGAAGTCGGGAGCGGATCGGGCTCGGCCAGCGCGCGCAGACCGCCCGTGGCGAAGGCCACGAGCCGCTCGATCAGCGCTTCGGTCTCGTCGGGACCGTCGTCCGGGCCACCGAGCCGCCGGACGCGGCCCTCGCGTCCGACGCTGCCGATCAGCGCCCCGAGCGCGAAGCCGTAGGCGCTCGCCGCCACGGTGCGATCGACGCCGGTACGGGTCAACGCGTCCACGAACCGGCGCGCGGGCGCGTCGTAGTGGCGCGCGACCAGCGCCCGCTCGCGCTCGCCGCCGACCGACAGGCTCGCGAAGATCGGCGCGAACGTCGGCCCCCCGCCCTCGGGGCCGAGCGGCGGGCGGAAGAACGCCTCGAAGATCCGGGACGTGGCATCCGGCGTGTCGGCATCGACCTCGGCGAGCAGCGCCAGCCGCGAGGCGTTGATCAGCCCGGAGCGGCGCTCGATGACGGCCTCGAAGAGGCGCTCCTTGGCGCCGAAGTGATAGTGCAACAGCCCCTGTGCGACGCCCGCCGCGGCGGCGATGGCCTTGGTGGTCGCACCGCCGAAGCCGACGCGGGAGAACTCCGCCTCGGCCGCGTCGAGCAGCTTCGTTCGGGGGGACGACGAGGGGTCGGTACTTTCCGAGATGGAAACGGAGTCGGTAACCATGGTCACAGACTACCGATTGACTGATCAAACAGTCAAGGCGGAATCGAGTCGGGCCGGACGACGCCCGCTTCGCGTTTCCAAGACTCGCGTGGCGAGAGCGACTGCGGCGAGTGCATTCGCCCGACGTCGTGCCGGTGGCAGACACCCGTGAGCGGGATGACGGGGCATCGCCCGCGGCAACCGGATAGCGGCGACGACGCGAGGACCGGAAAGGTGCCGCACTCTCGCGACCGCGCTACCATGAATCGACGTCGCGTACGGCCGGTGTCCGACGGTGGCCGGGTTTCCCCCCGGTCCCTCGCGTCACGTCGGCTCTGCCGGACGCACCGAACCGACCCGTCCAAGGAGGCTTCGCTCGCCGCATGGCCGATCCCGACAGCTCGACGCCCCTGCCGCTCGCCGACGGCGCGCCGCCGACGGGCGACGGACGCCCCCTCGAGATCGAGCGCCGCGACTTCACCGCGCTCGTGCACCCGGCGCGCGAGCGGGTGCAGTCGCTCGCCGGCTTCGACGACGTCTACACCGACATCGTCGACTACATCGTGCGCTGCACGCACCGCATCTGGGACGAGCGCGACGTCGGGCTGATCTACACGCACTACACGCACAACTGCGGTCGAGCGCGCCAGCGCCACGCGGCGCGAACTCACCGACCTGCGCCAGCAGGTGGTGGCCCTGCGGCGCTACCTGTCACCGCAGCGCGAGGCGATGACCGGCCTGCTGATGGACCCACCGGACTGGCTGTCGGAGCGCTCGCGCTACTCGCTCAGGGAGACCGATGACCGGCTGCTTCGCTACGTCGAGGAGCTTGGCGCGGCGCGCGAGCGGGCCATCGTCATCAAGGACGACATCGCCAAACAGCTGTCCGAGGCGGCCAATCGCACCCTCCTCGCGCGGGTGCGCCGCGGCCGGTACCGCGCCAGTCTCGTCACGCCTGACGGGCAGCTGGATCAGGTCGAGTTTCACCTGAGTCGCGACGATCGGCGCAAGTGCGCCGATTGCTAGTCTTTCGGGTAGCGACCACGGGCCCTGAAGATTGATGCCGCAGGGGCGGAAGTCCAGGATCGACCACCCCGTTCACCGTCGAGGGAGGTCGGAGCGGACAGCGGTATCGGCGAGCATTCGCTGCGTCGCCCGGTACAGCGCGTACCGACGCCTCTCGTGTCCGATATCGTGCTGGAGGGTTGCCGCTACCGAGAATCCGGGCAGCGACAGACCGTGTTCTCCGATGACGACGAGAAGGTCGACATCGAAGCTCTCCAGCTGTTCGGAGACCGAGACGGCGACATCCAGTCGAGGTGCGCCGAGGTAGGTGCAGCCGAGCGTGTAGCAGGCCGAGCCGACCGTGCCCGGGTTCGACGGCACGGAGGCGACCCGCAGCCCGGCGAGGTCGCCCGCGGCCGATCCGATGAAGACCTGCACCGCGGCGGTATGATCGGCACGCTCGAAGGAGGAATGCACCGCCGTCAGAGGCCCGATGGCCGTGGTCACCGCGACGATGCAGGTCGCAACCATCGACGGCGTGCCGGGCCGTCGCGAACGGCGCTCGGAGAGCCATACCGCGGCCGGCACGATGCAGACCAGCATCGGGAAGTAGAGGTAGCGGGTCTCCACGATGAGAAATGCCAGGCCCGCGGTGTACACGGTGGCGAACAGGGCCAGCTCCAGGCCCTGGCATTGCCTGCCGGCGCGAGGCTGCGCTTCGCCGCCCGGCCTGTTTCCGATAATCGTGGAGGCGCTCCAGAGCATGGCGACCAGCACCGAGCCGAGCAGCAGATCGAAGCTCTTGTGCAACTGCGAAAGGTTGGCCATCAGCCGGGCCAGGCGCCCGCCATGACGATCGGCGGGCAAGATGCGGTGCTCCGGCAGTTGCCTGGAGGTGGCGAACGCCGGGCGGTCGGCCGGCCGCGGCATGGTCGCCGGATTCTCCCAACCCGACACGGCCCCGTCGTGTGCCGGTTCGATGAGCCCTGCCCAGCGAAAGGGATCGCCCAGGGCGCCGGGGGCGGCGATGTCGCGATGGTATGCGGAGGCTGCGCTGATCGTGAAGGTTCCGGACTCGAGCGAGACCGGCACTATCCAGGCAAGGGCGATCGCGCAGGCGATCGACCCCGTGGCGAGCGGGTGCGCCACGCCTGCGCGGTGGGTCCGCAACAGGGCGCGACACAGCATGATCACGCCTAGGAAACCAGCACCACCGGCAGGGCGTAGGCCTTGGCCAGGAAGGCGAGACCGCCGTAGATGCCCGCCCGCGTGGCGCTGCCGGACGGATCGACGCTTTCCGTGGCGAAACCCAGCAGCAATGTCGCCACCAGCAGATCGGGGCTGACGGCGTGAAACGAGGCGAATACCAGGAACGGCACGGCGGCCAGGCTCATGAGGCCCCTGACGGGTGCCGACACGCCCGCCTGCCGCATCGTGCGCTGCAACAGCACCATCGCCGCGAGCCCGATGAGGACCGAGAGCACGCGAGCCGCCTCGTGCAACGGCCATCCCGCGATGGCCGCCGGCACAAGCGACCATGAAAGCAGAGGTGACCAGTAGGTATTGAAGGCCCGGGCCCACTCTCCCCGGGCCCAATGTTCCGCGATGGTCAGGTACGACACGGCGTCGGGGTTGGGCGCACGTCCCGGCTGCAGGGCGACCAGCAGCAGTCCGACTCCCTGCGAGAACCACCAGGGCGGGCGCGACGACGAGATCCTTGCGGTCCCGGAGGAGCGTGCGCGCTGCCACCCTGTCCAGCCTCGTTCAGCGCGGTGCGCGCGGGGTCGGCGGTGTTTCCTGCAGGACGCGCTGCATGGCGCGAAAGGCGGGCTTGGCGCGGTACTCCTCGTCGAATGGCATGGCCTTCAGCGAGCTGCGCCAGGCGTGACGATCACCGAGTCCCCAGGTCTGCAATGCCCGGCAGCGCGGCTGCTCGACGCAGATCCTCAGCACGTCGGCGTAGAGCTCGGCCTGCTTCAGCGCCTCTGTGCCCGGGTCGGCCCGCCAGTCGACGGCGATGTCCATCTCGGTGATGTAGATGTCGAGTCCGAGCTCGGCGAAGCGGCGGAAGTTCTCCCGCAGGCTGTCCACGCCGGGATGATCATCGGTCTCCAGGTGGAGCTGGAAGCCCACTCCGTCGATCGGCGTGCCACGGTCGAGTTCGCCGGCGAGACGCTCGAGCAGGGCGTCGGACTTCGGGTTGAGCCAGCCGACGTCGTAATCGTTGTAGATCAACGTGACGTCCGGGTCGTGTTCGCGGGCGATGTGGAAGGCCTCCGCGATGTAGCTCTCGCCCATGCTCAGGTACCACAACGAATCCCGCAGGCTGCCATCGCGCACCAGGGCCTCGTTGACGACGTCCCAGACGTCGACGCGTCCGCGGTAGCGCGACACGACGGTGGCGATGTGCTCGCGCATCAGCGCGGCCAGCTCCGCGGCGCCGAGGTCCTTGATCCACTGCGTGACCTGTCCGCTCCAGATCAGCGGGTGGCCGTGCACGGCCATGTCGTGGGCTTCGGCGAACGCGACCAACCGGTCGCTTCGTTCCCACTCGTAGCGCCCGGGAACGTGCCGCAGGTAGGTCATCTTCATCGAGTTCTCCGGCGTGAGGATGTCGTACTCCTCCGTGGCGATGGACGTGTACAGGGCCGAGTCCTCCAGCTCGAACATGTCGTGCGGCGCCGCGAAACCGATGCGCAGACCGTGCACCGCGGCCAGATCACGAAGCGGCGGAGCCTCGCCGAAGCGTGACAGCCTGGCGGGCTCGCTCGGTGGCGGCCCGGGGGCGTCCTCCGATGCGCCGACGGGTACCGGAACGGGCACGACGTCGCGATCCCGTGCGTCACCGCCGGCCGCCGGCCCGCCGGTCGGGTCGCCGTTGCAGCCCGCAACCAGAACGAGTGTGCACAGGAGAGGGCGGAGCGGAGTACAGGATACCGGCGGGCGGTGATTCGTGATCTGGACGACCTTGTCGTTCACGGGACTTCTTTTCTCGACGGGTAACGGCGCCAAGCATGCCATCGGCCGCAACCGCGGCAGGTCCGATTGCGCAATCCTTGCCTCGGCCGGGTCACGACCCGCGCAAGATCCGCGTCGAGAGAGGGCACCGCCGGGAAGGGTGCCGCTCGGCACCTCCCGCTCCGTCTTCGCGAGATCCCGCGCGGGCGCGGGGTCTCCGGTTGCGCCCTCCGCCGGTCCCGCCCGGTCCGCCCGGTCCGCCCGGGCGATCAAATCAACCGAACACTGGTACCCGATCCGGCCCGTCGGTCGTCGCGGTCACCGTCACGCCGGCACCGTCCCCCTTGATCCTGCCCGTCCACGCCTGCCGGTCGATGTCCAGATCGGCGTAGGCGTCCGGATCGAGCAGCGGACGATCGATACCGGCGGATAGCTGGCCGTCGAAGTCGTCGATCAGTCGCTTGGCGATGGGGAACAGCATCGTCGACGCCAGCAGGTTGACGACGGCGAGGATGCCCATCGTCGGACCGGAGAAGAAGAACACCGCCGTGGCCCCCGGCGCGATCGCCCCGGGAAAGACGATGCCCACGATCGCGATCCTGAGCACGTGCAACGAGGCCGGGTGATCGGTCAGGATCGATACCGCCTTCTCGCCCAGGTAGTAGGTGTAGATCACCGAGCTGAACGCGAACAGCATGATGGCGATGGTCAGGAAATAGCCCACCCGGTCGCCCACGTGCGAGGCCGGCGACTGCTGGGTGAGCACCACCCCGTCCACCGCCTCGTTCCCGGGCACGTAGACGTCGCCGAGCAGGATGACGAAGGCGGTGCAGGCGCAGATCAGCATCGTGTCGATGAACACCGACAGCGACTGCTCGCGATCTTCGGGGCGATCTTCGCGCTGCTGATCCACGGCCGCGTCCGCTACGACCTGGTCGCCTTGGGCGGGCTGGTCGTCGGTGCGATCGCAGGCCTCGTGCCGGGCGAGGCGGTGTTCTCGGGGTTCGGGCACCCGGCGGTCGTCATCATCGCGCTGGTGCTCGTCGTCTCGCGCGGGCTGGCCGAGCGCTGCGCACCGCCCTCTCCATCAGCGCGAGCTTCTCGGCGCGGGCGTCGAACCGATCGTGCCGCACGGTGGATTCGGGCGGCGTCAGCGGACGAAGGCGATCGACGCACTCGAACAACTCGACACAACGGTGTCGCGGTGTCTGCTCGCGACCGGACGGCTCATCGGCGAGGGGTTCGACCACCCGCCGCTCGACACCCTCGTCCTCGCAATGCCGCTCGCCTGGCGCGGCACGCTCGAGCAGTACGTCGGGCGGCTCCACCGCCCCTCCCCGGGCAAGCGCGATGTCCACGTGATCGACGTCGACGATACCGCCCACGCGGCGCTCGTCGGCATGCGGCGAAAGCGCGAGGCGGGGTATCGCGCACTCGGCTACCGCCGTTAGCGCGATCTCGAGCTGTTCTGAGACGCGTGCGCGAGGCGGATGTCTTCTCGAAGGCGTCCCGAAGCTTTTCGCCTTCGCACCATGCTCGTCGAGGACAGATATCGGTTCATCGGGACACGACCAAACATCACCGTCATGTCGGTGACAGTGGATTTTTCGATATGCGACACTGACGCAGTCGCCGCATTGGTGGCGACTGGGAACGCGTTCCCAGCAGGCCACGAAACCCATCGCGGATGGCCTGATCCCGACGGATAGCGACCTTCGCAACGCGCCACCGGAGGCCCGAGTGATCGTCTTCGAAACCACGCCAGACGCGCTCATCGGTGATCTGACCGACCTCGAGCAGAAGTACGCTCCGGCCCCGCTCTTCCTCGCGGGCGATCGAGAAGTCCTCGAGGCGGGCCAGCGAATCAGTGTCGTCGGGGCGCGACGCGTGTCCGATGCCGGCGCTCGTCGCGCGAGGGCGTTGTCGCGAGCTTTGGTCGAGCGCGGATTCGTCGTGGTCAGTGGCCTGGCTGAGGGTGTCGACACGGTCGCTCACGAGACGGCGGTAGCTGCAGGCGGACGTACGATCGCGGTGCTCGGCTCTCCGCTCGACGACGTGCACCCGAAATCCAACCTGGCCCTGTTCGACCGCATCGTCGGTCATCATCTGGCGGTGTCTCAGTTCGCGAGCGGCTCGCGCGTGCACAAGGGCACGTTCCCCCAGCGAAACCGCACGATGGCGCTCCTGTCCGACGCGACGATCATCGTCGAAGCCGGTGAGACCAGCGGGACACGCCACCAAGGCTGGGAGGCGATCCGCCTTGGCCGGCCGCTGTTCCTGCTCGAGAGCGTGGTCAGCTCGAACGCGGCGAGTTGGGCGTTACAGATGCTCGACTACGGCGCGCAGATACTCACCCGTGAGGTGCTCGACGATGCGCTCGCCGACCTTCCGAGGGTAAGCGCCGGGCATGCCTTCGCCTTCTGACGCGCGAGCTCTGCGCTACCGGGTTCACTGCGCCTACCACGCGAAAGCGATCGGGGACGCTGCCGAGCGAGGTCGTGCGGTTCGCGACTGGTTAAAACGTGGTCGTCGACCCGATGCGGTGGTCGCCCGGATGTCCGAGGTCTGTGCCGCGCGCGGCGTGGACCTCACGGATACCTCGGCCCGCACACCACACTCGTACCTGTCCCCGGACACGCGCTACGCCGAGACGATGATTCGTGGCCGGCCCTGGAACTCTGCCGCGCGCTGGTGGCCGCCGGGTACGGCCATTCCGTCGGGCCGCTACTCGAGCGTAGTCGGGCCGTCCCGAAATCGGCCCTGATTCAATCCGCGGCGGACCGCCCGTCACCGACCGGCCACCTCGAATCGCTACGCGTTACCGGGCGTCTCCTCGAAACCGGGACGTTGACGCTCATCGACGATGTCGTGACTCGCGGCTCGACCTTTCTCGAATGCGCGATAGCGTTGCGCGGTGCTTACCCGGCAGTCGATGTTCGGGCCGTCGCTTTCCTGCGCCACCGATGGCCGGTCGACGACCAGCACGCGCCTCACGAAGGCGAGATCAGCGTCACCGGGGAGAACGAGGTACAAGCGCGATAGAAGGCAGAGTGTCAGGTCGACATCACACGGCGCCGGGTCACGTGTTCTGACTCCCGCTAAACGCACGCATACCCAAACTTGACATCTGATATCTCAGATATCATAGTTCAGTCGAGCGAAGGAGACTCAATGCAATCACCGCCGACAGAAGTCGCAGGGACGCTCGACAGGCAACCCAGTCTCATCTCGCTGTCATCGGTGTACAAGCACTTCGGACAGAATACGGTGCTCGAGGATATTCACCTCAAGGTGGTATCCGGCGAGATTCAGGCCCTGGTCGGAGAAAACGGGGCGGGCAAGTCAACTTGCCTGGGGTTGCTATACGGGCTGCATCAACCATCGTCCGGACAACTTCGTCTGGATGACAAACCGGTGCAGATCGAGAATGCAGCTCATGCACAATCGCTCGGCATCAGCTGTGTGTTCCAGGAACTGAGTCTTGCAGGTTCTCTGTCCGTTGCGGAAAACATCTTTGCCTCGCGCACACCATCGCGCCTGGGCATGGTGCGCTGGAAGGAGCTACGCCGACGGGCAGAGGCGTTGCTGGCGCAGTTCGACTTGTCGCTGGATGTCACTTCCCCGGTGGATGAGCTGCCCGTCAGCACGCAACAGATCGTGGAGATCGCCAAGGCGCTTTCACTGGACGCCCGCATCCTGTTGCTGGATGAACCGACATCAGCCCTGACACCTGATGAAGTGCAGGCATTGTTTACCGTGTTGCGCAATCTTGCGAACAAGGGGATCGGCATTGTTTATGTCAGCCATCACCTGACCGAGGTCTTCGCCATCGCGAACAGGATCACCGTGCTGCGCGATGGACGAAGCATCAGCACCCGCCGAACCGCCGATACGACACCGGGTCGGGTGGTGCACGAGATGCTCGGGGAGACACAGGCAGCAACCTCCGAAGAAGCCGTTCAGCCGCTGTCCACGACAATCCTGAGCGTCGAGCGGCTAGGCAGCTCAGGGAGATTCGATGATGTTTCGTTTTCTCTCAAGCGCGGCGAAATATTGGGCCTGGCAGGCTTGCTTGGTTCCGGACGTAGCCAGATCGTGCGCGCGCTTGCCGGATTAGCGACGAGTCTTACCGGGCACATCGAGCTGAACGGATCAACGGTGCGCTTCCGATCGATCCGTGACGCGATGGCTGCAGGTGTCGGCTATGTACCGGAAGAGCGCAAGACTGACGGCCTGTTCCTGACATTTCCGCTCAGTGCAAACCTGGTGGCCTGCAGCTTGAACAGGCACACGAAGGCAGGCCTGCTCAGTCAACGTTCGATCGACGTTGCCAGTCAGGACGCCATCAACGCATTCTCCGTAAAGACCCAAGGTAGCGACGAAATCATCGGTTCTCTGTCGGGCGGAAACCAGCAGAAAATCCTGCTGAGCAAGTGGCTGGAGCGGAATCCGGAACTGCTCATCATCGAGGAACCGACCAAGGGCGTGGACGTGGGCGCCAAGTTGCAGATCCATCGCGAGCTGAAGCGTCGAGCTGCGGCTGGCATGGCCATCATCATCGTGTCATCCGACTTCCCGGAACTGGTGTCGTTGTCCAGCCGCATCCTCGTCATACGGGCAGGGCGTGTTGTCGACGAAGTGGCGCCGGACGATGTCACCGAGGATGAACTGCTGCAATTCGCAGCAGGATCAGCTGCTGCTGGCACCCGTCTGTCTCATGAGGACCAACGGCATTGAGCGCCACGACTGACGAGGGAAAACCGACTGCCGAAACGGGCCGGCAACGACTGTTGCGCAGGTTCGTCGATACGCGTGAACTGACGTTGCTGGCGCTCATTCTGCTCATCGTGGTGGTGATGTCATTCCTGTCGCCGTACTTCTTCAGTCTGGCGAATTTTCGGGCCATTTCAGTCGGCATGACACCCATCGCCATCATTGTCATCGGCATGTCGATCCTGCTGGCATCGGGAGGATTCGATTTGTCGGTCGGGTCGGTGATGGCCCTGTCCTCCACGGTGGTTGCCATGCTGCTACTGACGGGGATGTCGATTCCGATGGCCGTTGCAAGCGCGCTGCTGGTCGGTGCTTTCGCTGGACTTGCGAACGGGTTATTGGTTACCGGCCTCGGCATCAATCCGCTGGTTGCCACGCTCGGCACGATGTCCATAGCCCGTGGCATAGCGCTGGTGTTGACCGAAGGCTTCTCGATATCCAGTTTGCCGGCCGATTTCGGCTGGATTGGCCAGGCAAGCCTGTTCGGCATACCCGCCCTGGTCGTATTGACCCTGACATTGATTCTCCTGTTCGACCTTGCGGTACGCCACACGCGCTTCTTTCGGCAGGTGTATTTCATCGGCGCAAACGAGAAGGCCGCCATGCTGTCCGGTATCAACGTCAGCCGCGTTCGAATCATCGCTTACGTGCTCACCGGCATGCTCGCAGCACTGGCGGGTGTGTTGCTGGCGTCGAGATTGATGAGCGGCACTCCAACGGCCGGGAATGGCCTCGAGCTCCAGGTACTGGCAGCGGCCGTCATAGGCGGTGCTTCGCTACGCGGTGGTGAGGGCACGATTCTCGGTGCCTTTCTGGGTGTGGTCTTCGTGGCGCTGATCAATAACTCCATGACCATGCTGGCCGTCTCGATCTACTGGCAGATGATCGTCATCGGCACGGTATTGGTGAGCGCCGTCGCACTCGACATGCTCATCCGACGCAGGAAAGTCTGAACGAACCCATTCAGCATCCCCAAACAGTATCAACGTGGAACAACCAACCAGGGAGAATCTGCATGAGCATTCACAACACCGACCGACGCAAGCTACTGGGCGCAGGGGCTGGCCTCGCTGCCGGATTCGGCATGCCTCAGCTGTCCACTCGGGCGCTGGCAGCGGGCGCTGGAAAGGAATATGTATTCCTGTCCATCGTTACCCAGGTTCCCTTCTGGATCGACTATCGCGATGCCCTCGACGACCTGGAAGGTATTCTGGACATAAAAACCAGCTTCACAGGCCCACTGGACTGGGATACGGCTGCGCAGGCTCGCCAGCTGGACGAGCTGATAGCGCGTCGGCCTGCGGGCATCCTGATCTTCCCCGGTGACCCGGCAACTCTGGCACCCGGCGTGACGCGTGCGGTCGAAGCCGGCATTCCGGTGACCACCTGCATCGGGGATATTCCCGACAGTCCGCGTTCGTGTTTCCTCGGCATCGATGGTTTCGAGGCAGGCAAGGTCGGCGGCGAGATGCTGGCGGAGGCGATCGGCGGCAAGGGCAAGGTTCTCCTTGGCACCTTCCCTGCCCCGGCCACCCTGGAACGCGTCGAAGGCTACAAGGCGATTTTCGAGGAAAAGTACCCGGACATCGAGGTCGTCGACGTCGTGAATGATCGAGCGGATCCGTCCTACGCACCTACGGCTTACCTGCAGGGCATTCAGGCCAATCCGGACATTGTCGGCATTGGCGGTACGGGTGGGGACAGCGGCAAGGGTGCCGCCATTGCCGTCAACGAAGCCGGGCGCACCAAGGACATCAAGATTGTCGCCATGGATCGCAACGACGACATGCTTGCCTATATCGAGGAAGGCACCATTCATGGCGCTGTGGCGCAGAAGTCCTATCTGGAGACTTTCCTGGCCATCCACATGATGCATTGGCAGAACACCGATGGCCTGGAGGTAGTTCCGGACTGGAAGTCGGCCGGCATCAATCCACTGCCGAACCGCGTGGAAACCGGCGTCATGAAGATCACCAAGGCGAATGTCGCGCAGTTCAAGCACTGAGCGATTCGGTCGATGATCGAGGCGCGCGCGGTTTCTCGCAGCCCGATCCGGCGAGCGAAAGATCGTCGCGCCTGCACGTCGGGGCGTTCGTGCCGTGCCAACCCGGCTGGCCGAGCGCCGCCGCCTGCGCGGCAAACGGCACGTTCAGCCCGTACCGGAACAGCGCGTAGAAATCGCCCATCAGCGCCGCGCCGCTTGATTCGCAGACCAGCACGTGGCGCGCGGTGCCATCGCCGACGTAGACCCGCGCTTCAGCGCCGCTGAGCCGTTACATCAGTGATCGCCGTCTGCCGCGGTGGCTTCGCGCTGCTCGCAGCCGAGCTGCGAGCGGTTCGGTATCGAGTCCAACTCGACGATCGTGGTCGCGATGCCGCTCGAACAGAAGCGCGGCGCCTGGAGTGGCGGACGGTGCGTTGCACGGAAACGGTCGCGCGAGCGCAGCGACGAGTTTCCGGACCTGAGCGCGCAGGACAGGACCGCCTGCGGCACGATCCGCAGGATCACGCGCCTTCAGCCCTTCGGGTGCTCGTCGGTGCCGTGGTGGGGACTTCAGGCGGGAGGCGAGGTGGGCGGTGGGGCGCGAGGGCGCGGCCCATGCGCTGAGGCCGCCCCGCTTGCCGAGAGACTCGTGCGCCGCCGGTGCGCAAGGATCGTCTGGATCACGGCACGGTCTTCCATACAGGCGATGATCCGGAGCGTCCCGCCGCAGATCGCACAGCGTTCGATGTCGATGTCGATGTCGATGCCGAAGACGCGTCGCAGGCGCTGCGCCCAGCCGATCGCGCTGCGCCGCTCGGGCCGCTCGGGCCGCTCGGGCCGCTCGGACTCGGTCGGCTCGGTCGGCTCGATCAGCTGCTCCTTCACCTGGCCGTTGGCATCGCAGCCCTTGCCGCCGGGGCCGCGTCCGGCGTGCGTCACGCGCACCCGGAGGGCATGAAGGCGCGGTATCGGCTGTTGGGGGCGAACACGCCGTGGAAGCGCGTGAGGTTCACGCGCGGCTTCGGCACGAGGGCTGCGATCGTGTTCGCCGGTATTACCAAATGCAAGCTCGCCCCCTGCCGCCGTCTTGCCGATGCCGATCAGGCACGGCGTCGCCTGATCGATCAGACGCATGACCTCGCAAAGGCCCGTTTGCCCGAGCATCAGCTGGCGATCCTCGACGCTGTCAACGAACATGGGCGCGGGCCTGAAGCACCAGTCCGTCCCGTGCCGCACGCGCAATCAGCCGATGCGTGCGCGTGGCAGGCAGGCCGATACGTTTGGCGACGGACCTCTGCGTATGGCCGCCGGCGTAGTGCAACCAGGCAGCTCGGGCCGCGAGTTAATCGTCGTCCGTCGCAGCGACGCCAACACGTGCCTGCAGCTTGTCGCCGGCCATCACACCGACCACGTCAGTCACGTGGGTGAAATAGTTTTTTGGGTCTTCCGGATTCCGTGTGGGTGTCGTAGCCTTCGGGCATGCGCGATAGAGATCTGTACCAGACGATCCTTGGCATCGTCGAGCCGTGGTCGGTCACCGATGTTGACCTGAAGTCGGACGAGCGG
>Ga0209187_1002265_pt1 | contig 18821 bp, 14 predicted proteins | sample BantaG_FD_187430 | JGI IMG/M metagenome (GOLD analysis project Ga0209187, IMG submission 187430) | Marine algal microbial communities from Bantry Bay, Ireland - BantryBay_4 metaG (SPAdes) (version 2) | ecosystem: Host-associated > Algae > Red algae > Unclassified | place: Bantry Bay, Ireland...
GCGATAAATCAGGGAGACGCGATAAATCAGGGAGACGCGATAAATCAGGGAGACGCGATAAATCAGGGAGACGCGATAAATCAGGGAGACGCGATAAATCAGGGAGACGCGATAAATCAGGGAGACGTGATAAATCAGGGAGACGCGATAAATCGCGTCTCTACTATATTTATTGGGATTTTCAAATCCATCTGCAAACCATCACCACCAATCAAATTGAGGGCAGTCATTCCCCCTCATACAATTCAGCAAAATAATCCTGTATCAATTGATGACGAAAACGCCAATGCCCACCATCCTTTTCCAAAATACGAACATCCGTCGCCACATTCAAAAATTTGACATATTTTAAAGGCACTTTTTTCTCTAAGGAAAGGGCAATTCTTAGTATGAAATGTTGAATTAATGGCATTTTCATTAAGAGGAATAAACTAATTGGAAGAATAAAAAATAAATAAATAGCAACGAATAAAAAATAATCATGAGGGAATCCAAAAAACAATATTATTGGCAACCAACCAAACACTCCAATAATTAAAAACTGATATATATATATTTGCCAGCCACTTTTTAAGCGAGTATAAGGCATTTTAATTGTTTTGAAAAAAGAAATGGTTGTTATTGCTTGATATAAATTTTCAAGCAAACTTATGAACAAACCTATGAACAAACCTACGAACAAAACTACAAACAAACCTTCGAGTAAACCTCCGAGCAAACCTGTGAGCAAACCTCTGAGAAAACATACGAAACCTAATTGCAAGGCACGCTTAATAGGCTGCTTTAATATGTTTCCCCACAAATGTAGATGAATTAAATTAGACCATTGCGTTTGCCGTATATCTTCTGTTCCTATTTTTAAATTTTTATTCAAACCTACGACCAAACCTACGACCAAACCTACAACCAAACCTTCGACCAAATCTACGACCAAACCTCCGACCGAACCAACGACCAAACCAACGACCAAACCAAACAACTATCTCCTCTTCAAAATATCAAGCTGCAAATCAGCTAGTTCAAAATTTACGACACCTCTGCTATTCATCCAATGAGCCAACCATAATAAATAGTGCTCAGTTTTTGCTTTTGAAAAATTGGTAATACTATTTATTTTTTTATCAATAAAAGTTTGTAATAAATACTGCTCTATTTTTTCCTTTTTTTCAGGAAACTGCTCAATGTCACTCAAAGATTGCGTCATTTCTTTTGTGTCAAAGATCAAATTGAAATAAAAAGGTGTGCAAAGTACTTCCAACAAAGAATGATTCTGTTCTTTTAGTAGCGGTAATTTATTAAGAAAGTTCTGTTCCTTATTTTTAGGGCTTTCTCCTTTTCGTTCCGTTAATGCCTTTTCAATTTGCTCTATGCTCAATGGATTCACCAATATTTCTGCTCTAATTGGTGCATTTTGACGGACTGCTTGATATTCCTTTCTTCGAGAACAAATAATAAATTGCGGTACATCCTCCTCTGAAATATATTGGTCGATAGCCTCCAAACAATGTTGCCGAATGTCATTTTGCACAGCACTTTCTTTGTATAATTTTCCTACTTCATCAAAACCATCTAAAAGAGGAAGAATAGTTTTCTGAGCAAGGCTTTTTTCTGCAAGTTCGGGTGAAAATCCATACCCATTCACCAAAACATTTTTGAGCCAATCCTTAAAAGACACTTCATTTTTTGTCCAAGAAGCTAAGTTAAAAACAATGGGAATTTGTAGCTCTTCATATTTCTGTAATAAACCATATGCTAATTCCAATAACAAGGTTGTTTTACCAGCACCAGGATCTCCCAAAATCAAAAGGTGCTTGTATTGTTTTAGTACATCTAAACAGTTTTCGTAAATAAAATCTGTGCTTCTACTATTTCCTTTAAAGTTTGTTTCTACAAAAGTTTGGTCTGTGCCTTCCTGGGTATAAGAAAGTTGGAGCGATAAAACTAAATATTCGTCCATCTTTTGAAATAAACGAGAATCATAACGTTCTTCTAATGTCCCAATCACCGTTTGTATCTGTTCAATAGAAATATCTAGACTTTTTGCAAGTCTATCCAATTTATAATCCAATAAAGTGCTCTTATTAGGAAAACGATCTACTAACGAAATTAAATTATCTGCTATGCGGTTATCTTCTAAAGTAAATTCTTCTTGATTAATTACACCCTTAACTTCTTTCTCTTTTAATTGACGGTAACGACGATTTAAACTCCCTATTTGCGATTGTAAATTTTCATCAAAAGCATCAATATCCTGCAATTGCACCAAGGCTTTATGAACTTTGCCTTTGGACACTAATTTTTTTATTCTATCTGCTAATGATTGCACTTTAATGAATTATGAGTTATGAATTGGCATTAAACCACGGCATTTAAACCAAAGATAAGGAAATAAAGGCATTTATTTTTCAACCATAGCAGGATGATTATACAACATTTTCATAACAGAATCCAAGCGTTGAAAAACATCAACAACGGGAATGTGAATAACGGTAAGCCCAAGTGATTCTAAATATTTGTCTCTCTTTGCATCATATTTTTCTTTTCCTTTATGACTACTCCCATCAATTTCCACCACAACTTGACAATTACCGCAATAAAAATCTACAATATAATTTCCTATTATTTTCTGTCTATCAAAATCAAAACCTTTGAATTGCTTTTTATTTACTCGTTTCCAAAATAGTACTTCTGACAAATTTTTAGCTTGACGTAGTTCTCTTGCTCGCTGTTTTAGGGCAGGATTGAAAGGGAGGCTGAAGTAGTTTTTGGAGTTTCTATACACCCTCTTCCGCACCACCCCGTCAGACTTTGTCTGTCACCCCTTCGGTGGCGGAGGGGAGTTTTTCTCTTTGGGCTTCGCCTTTTTTTTCTTCTCCTTTGGACAAGTATTTTTTTCTTCTGATTTCGTCTGGTTCTTCTCAGTTAAAAGCGAACTTCCCAAATCCGACTCCCCCAAATTCCCCTCCGCCGCCGGAGGAGTGCCCGACAGGGCGAGGTGGTCAGAAGCACGCAGCATCCTCTCTACCTTCTCCCTCGAAATCAAAAAAACCTTCCGATACCCCTTCATCACAAAACCTATTGATTCATTCATACCTATAGACATTTCATTTTCCCCATGAATTTCAGTTTCTAGTTTCTTTAAATCAGGATAACTATTTAGCAATTTCAAAAGCATTGCCACTTTTAAATATTTACCCAAACCCTTTCCACGATAATTTTTCGTTATGCCCGTTAAATGTTGATAGCCCGTTTCAGGATTGTTTTTATTAATTCCAAGACTTGTAAAACCTATTAATTTATTCTGCTGATCGTATAGTAAATACCTCAACTCATATACATTGTTTTTTGCTGCAGATTCTTGACTACTTTTCAATTCATTTACTTCCAATTTATAACTTGCCGCATTTGGGTTTCCTGGAATTTCTCTAACTAATTCAACAAACAACTCGCAATAAGATTTCATTACTTCACCTGGAAGTGTTTCATAAAACTTCAAAGAATAATCTGGGTATTTATTTCTATAAGTATTTAAACTCTTTGTAAGTTCTTCCTTATTCACTGTTGAAATACTAAATTTGTAAAGTCCACGAAAATCATTGGCTTCTACTTCTAATAATGATGGAATAAAATCACTTTCACCATTTTCTGATTTAATGCGAAAAAATTGAGCCTTTTGATCGTAAGTTAAAAAACATTTTAATATTTCTTTTGATAGTTCTTCATCCAAGGAAGACTTAAACAAGCGATTTGAAAAATCAACCAGTCTTTTCTCTGTATCTTCCTTATGAAAAACATCAAACCCAAAATAGCCTGATGGCTTATCCTTTTTCCAAACCAAATAAGAGGCTCCTCCGTTATTTAACCATAGTAAATAAGAAGATTTAAATTCATTTAATGGTTTGTCTATAAAATCAACTCCGCGTATCTCACTGCACTTTTTTATATAATCATAAAGTTCCTGCCAGTAATCATCAGAGTCATTGTCTTTATCTACTTTTCTAATTTTGTATAAAATTGACATTTATTTATTTTTATAAAACGACTTCATTACTATCTAAAAATCTAGTCTGAATTGTGGAGCATTTAGATTAACTGTATTTCTATAAATATCCTCCATTTTCACATAAATATCAATTGAACTTAAATAAACAGATTTGTCTAAACCAATTATTGTAACCATTTCCCAAAGACCTTTTTGTGATTTAGAAAGTTTATCAACTACTGGTTTATATTGATCTATCAAAACATACTCGTGAAAAGAATCTAAAGAACAATATTTGTGAAACTTATCTCCTCTATCATAACTTTCAGTAGATTTAGATAAAACTTCAATTATTAGTTTAGGATTAACAAGAGAATGAACATCTACTTCATGTGTTTCAATTTTTCCACAAACTACCATTCCATCTGGATATACAAATGAATTTGCTTTCTCAATAAATATCCTAACATCTCCATTTATAGAAGTACATTTTAGACTGCTTGTTTTTAACACATTGTTGATTTCAGAATTGATGTTATTTCCTATTATTCCCTGATTCACTGTTCCTCCAGACATTGCTTTTATCAACCCATTTTCATATTCATTTTTTATCTCAGATTGATTATCAATGTCTAAGTAATCTGTTATTGTATAACTATCTAAATTCTTTTCTCCCACTTTATAATTATTTTTGATCTATGTAAAGATAATCATTTAGTAACGATAAGTAAAGCGAAAAACGCACAAACAACCATAATTCCACAACTAAATTATACGTTAAACTATCATAAAAGCAAGCTTATAGGTAATCTTTTGATTTGTATCCATTATATTTGTAGAACGTAATTAAAGTATGAGATATTTATTGCTAGTTTTATTGGGTTTTGGGATTTGTGGCAATGCTGTATTTGCGCAAGAAGAATTGCCGCTTATCATTGAAGGAACGATCTATGAAATGTCGGAAACAAACGAAAAAGTGCCTCTAATTGGTGCGAATTTGAGGTGGTTGAACGCCCCAACTGGCGCAGTTACGGACATAGACGGGAAGTTTTTGATTGGCAGAATAAAATCCACCAGCCTGTTGATCGTTTCTTATGTGGGATTCAAATCTGACACGCTAGATATGGCTGATAAAGCAACATTGGACTTGAATCTTGAGGCGGATGTAAACTTATCAGAGGTTTTGGTAGAGCATAGAAAAAAATCTACGCAAATTTCTTATGTCAAACCGATTCAAACTCAAAATATTTCGGAGGAGGAATTGTGTAAAGCGGCTTGTTGTAATTTGAGTGAAAGCTTTGAAACCAGCCCTTCAATTGATGTCTCTATTACAGATGCAGTAACGGGAACCAAGCAGATTCAGATGTTGGGTTTGGCTGGAAAATATGTACAAATTTCTAGGGAATCTATTCCTGATATTAGAGGGTTGGCTGCCATTTCAGGGCTGACTTACACGCCTGGTTTTTGGGTAGAAAGCATTCAACTCAGCAAGGGTACTGGTAGCGTTTTAAATGGATTTGAAAGTTTAACGGGACAGATAAATATTGAATTGCGCAAACCTGAAGATGTAGATAATTTTTATTTAAATTTATACGGCAATCAAGGTGGAAGATATGAAGGCAACTTATCATTAAAACATCAATTTAATGAAAAAATTTCTACTGGTTTTTTGTTTCACGGTAGTGATAGAAGCAAACGAATAGATCAAAATAATGATGAATTTTTAGATATGCCTTTAGTCCAAAATTTTATTGGTATCAATCGTTGGAAATTTGAAGATACTGAAAAAGGATTTGTGGCGCAAGTCGGTTTAAAGTTGACATTGTCAGATGCAACCAGTGGAAATCGTCAATTTGACAAACACCACGATTTATCTTCTGAAGAAATTTGGGGAATGAATAACAAGGTAGAACGCTATGAGTTTTGGACCAAATCTGGTAAAAATTTCAATAATGAAAATGGCAGCAGCATTGGTTTACAATTGTCTGGATTGGTTCACGATCAAAAAACCGTTTTTGGAATAAATGAATACAAAGGAGATCAAAAGTCTTTTTATGCCAATTTATTGTACAATCAAAATATTGGAAGCGAGCAACATAAAATCATAACGGGTATTAGTTATATTTTGGATGATGTGGATGAAACAGCTTACGGCAATGAGTACAAACGCACTGAGCATATTCCAGGCATTTTTGCAGAATATATTTTCAAGCCCAATGAAAAACTGACTTTGGTTGGTGGAATCAGGGGAGATTTGCACAATATTTACGGCGCACAAATAACGCCTAGATTGCATTTGCGTTATGCTGTTAAAGAAAACAGTGTTTTTAGAATTGTAGCTGGAAAAGGCTGGAGAACAAGCAATGTTTTTGCCGAACACCCTGGCATTTTTGCAAGCAGTAGAAATGTCTCTATCATTCCTTCTTCAGACTCATCTAACGACTTACCGTACGGTTTAAACCCTGAAAAAGCTTGGAATCTGGGCGCAAATTTAACACAAACGATTTTTTTGGGGCAAAAAGATGCAACGGTTAGTCTAGATTATTATTACACTCGTTTCACCGATCAAATAATTGCGGATTTGGAGAGTAGTGGTCATGGAACGGTTATTTTTAGAAATCAAGACAACTTCAACTCTTGGGGACAAAGCGCACAAATTCAAATTGATGTTGAGCCTATAAACAAGCTTGATGTAAGAATTGCCTATCGTTATAATTATAGTGAAGCGAAGTATGGAACAGAAATCAAATCAACTCCATTGAATTCTTTTCATCGTGCATTCATTAATCTAGCTTACAATCTAAATGATAGTTGGCATTTTGATTACACACTCAACTTTAGAGGAAAACAAAGGATTCCAGATACTGGTTGGTTGCCCGAAAATTTACAACTCGATTCGGAATCCCCTGTTTATTTTTTATCCAATGCTCAGGTGCGAAAAATTTTCAATGAAAATTTTGAATTGTATGTGGGTGTAGAAAATATTTTTGATTACAAACAAGAAAATCCTATCATATCTTCTTTCCAACCCTTTTCAAAAAACTTTGACGCTTCCATTATTTACGCGCCTATTTTTGGTAGAAATTTTTATGCTGGCTTGCGGTATCGGTTGAAGTAGTTAGATCAATTGCCGCGTGGATCAATTATAGCATCAAAGCTAGCACCCTGTTCTACTTCAAAATTTGAGTTGAGTTGTCTAATTGCCCGTCTGCGAAAAACTTAATTTCACCAAGACTCCATTCCGCGCCATAGTTGTGCCATTGAGTAACATCATCAACAGAATAATCAACTTTAGATTGTTAAAGATCAGTTGGACTGTTACCCCAATGAACAGCACTCCTATTTCCAAAATTATCATGTCCTTTGTGATCAAAAATATCTATTTCCCCACTTTCAGGCCAAGGACCATAAACATCATTTTGAGGTAGTGTCCAAAAGGCTGGCCAAGTACTATCAGATGAAGGAAGCTTCACTCTAGCCTCAAAATATCCAAATTTACAGAAAATTAACGACAATATTAGGTGGAAATGTTTGGCTATTTTTTTACAATGGGTTAATGTAAAACGAGCAACCCCTCAATAATTTTATAATACAAATATTTTGAGTGTAATTATGAAATAATTGGTAGAGCTTTTAAGAGAACAGTGCGCTGCACCTTTAGTATGGTTAGATATTGTGGTCATTAATATAGGCTTATACTAAAGCATTGCGTCTGTAATTAATAAAATAATTAAGACAAACCCAAGGTGCAGAGCACCGTCCTCTTGGTAGAAAACCTAATGACAAGACAGATCTAAAGGTGCAGAGCACCGTTCTCTAATGTGGTTTTGTACCTATAAACCTAAGTTGCTAAAATTGGTGATTACATTTTCAACTTTGCTTAACTTAACAACATTGATTTAGTCATTCAAGCATTATTTAGCAAGGGAAGCGCGGAGGATGAACTTGGCGACGGAGACAGCTCAATTTGCGAAACTACGCCCGATGCGAGTGGAAATGCCTTGCATTTATTGGAATTGATGATTGAGGAAAAAATTCCAACAACGCAGTTCTACAGACGTTGCATGCAACGTCTCCACATAGGACTGAAACCCATTCCAATGAATGCAAGGCATTGCAACGGACAGCGGGGAGACTACTTCATTGGAAATGATATATTCCGTCCAAAAAAATAAATAAAATCTTGGATCGTTACATTAAATACTAACGATCCCTCTTTTCAAGGCAATTTGAACGGCATCAGTACGGTTTTTTGCATTGAGCTTGCTGAGTAAAATACTGACATGAAACTTCACGGTTCTTTCAGAAATAAAAAGTTCTTCAGCGATGTTTTTATTTGTTTTTCCTTCTTTAATTAAATTTAAAACTTCCAACTCTCTATTGATGATTGGAGTAACAGGATATTTTATTTTTGATTTAGAATGATTGGTTCTAGGATTGGTTTTGAGATCGTTTAAATTTTAGTGAGACAGCATTTTTATATTTTCGGAAATTTCCTTTAATTCCTTAATTTGCTCAGAACTAAGATCAATCTCAGAAAAGCTTTTTAATTTGGTATCCAAACTTTCAATCTGTTCAATTATATTATTTTTAAATTTATTTGCCAAACGATTTCTCTCCTCGATGATTCCAGTCTCTTTGCTTTTTTCAAATAAACTGGTTCGTTCAAAAGTGCCACTGAGTAAATCTCCAATACTTCACAACAATTTTAACTGATGATCCGACAATTGACCAGAATTTTTGCTTACGATGTTTAGCAAACCAATTTTTCTTTCTTTTTCATACAAAGGCAAGGTTGCATGATACTTTAGCCCATCTGTATCTGCATTTAAATCTTTAAGGCGCGTACAGGTAATCTCACTGATATTTTCAGCAGATTCCAAATTGTTCTCCAAATATTTTTCAATACAATAACACCAACCTGAAAGCCTTTCTGGATGATCTGTAAAAGCTTTAGGCAAATTGTATGAAGCTGCAAGAAAGACGGAATTTGTGGCAGGATGCAATAACCATATCCACCGAGTTTGCATTTTAAGTAAATCGACTGTTTCTTTTAAAACAAGGCTTAAAACAGCATTCAAATCTGCTACTTTGTGAGAAGCGTTGCTATCTTATAAAGGCTTCTTAATTCCTCATATTTTTGTTTATAATTTTCCAAATAGCGGTCTTCTTTGTATTTAATAATGACAAACTAAAAAATAAAATATCCAGCTAACGAGATATTCAAAAATAAAGATAGTTCCTAAATACATATTCATTCCACAATAGTATTACTATATTTGTGCTTTGCAAAAAAAATATATAACTTTATAATTTTCTGCATACCTAAGCTATTCATTTTTAGGGTGTAACTATATTTTTTGCTATACACCCTTCATGTTTGTTGGGTGAAAATTTCTACCCTGAACATGTTTGTTGGTGGAAACTTAAACTAATTACCCCAAATATATATAAGTGGGGCAAAAACAATTGCGTGATGAGATTTGAAGATCTTGGTATTATAAGTCCGATTTTAAAAGCTTTAAAAGACAAAAACTATATTGAGCCTACGTCCATTCAAGAAAAGGCTATTCCTCTGATTATCAAAAGAAACGATATTTTAGGTTCAGCACAAACTGGAACTGGAAAAACAGCGGCTTTTGCCATTCCCATCATTCAATTGATCCATAACCTAGAAGAAAACACAGGTGGGAAACCAAAATTACGTGCACTAATAGTTACTCCAACCAGAGAACTAGCTATTCAGATTGATGAAAATATTAAGGCGTATAGTAAATATACAAACATTAAACATACTGTTATTTTTGGAGGGGTTAAACAGGGCAAGCAGGTTACTAAATTAAGAGAAGGTGTACACATTCTTGTAGCTACACCAGGAAGGTTACTTGATCTTCATTCGCAAAATTTGATTAATTTTAGTGCTATAAAACTGTTTGTTTTGGATGAAGCAGATAGGATGCTTGATATGGGTTTTATAAATGATATTAAAAAATTATTGACCTTATTACCTGCAAAAAGACAATCTCTATTTTTCTCGGCTACAATGCCTCAAAACATCGTTTCTTTATCGAAAACAATTCTTAAAAATCCTAAAAAAATTCAGGTTAATGCAACTTCTTCTGCTGCGGATACCATTAACCAATACATTTATTATACAAATAAAAGCACTAAAAAAAGGCTGTTACTTCACATCCTAGATGATAAAACCATAGATCAAGTTTTGCTCTTTGCAAGAACCAAACATGGTGCTGATAGAATATCTAGAGATTTAAGAAAAGTAAGGGTAAATGCTGCCGCTATTCACGGAAATAAGGCACAAAATCAAAGACAAAAAGCTTTAAAACTTTTCAAAACAAAAGATATAAGAGTGTTGGTTGCAACGGATATTGCGGCAAGAGGAATTGATGTTGATAAACTAAAATATGTGATTAATTACGACATTCCAAACATCTCAGAAACCTATGTTCATAGGATTGGTAGAGCGGGAAGAGCGGGTGAAGAAGGGATCGCAATCTCTATCTGTGAACCTGAAGAAAATATTTATGTCAGGGACATCGAAAGATTGATTGACCAAAAAATCCATGTCATGGAAGACAATCCTTTTCCTCAAACAGATAAGCCGATGACCGATAAGGAGAAAAAGGAATGGGCGAAGGAAAAGCAGCGTAAAAAACAGGAATTTTTCATGAATAGAAAGGCTCAGAAAAATGCAAAAAGTGGTAAGCCTGAATATCGTAAACCGTCAAAACCAAAAGCTGATAGAAATAATTCTCAAAAATCGTCAAATTCTTCAAAGCCTAAACGCAAATTTAATAATAACAAAAAAAAGAGGTATTAAGGAATTGTTGAAACTGTATCTGTTTCAATTTTCTTATTTTGGTCTTTGGGAGTTTTACAACTACTCAATATACAAGCTAGAATTAGAAATAAAATAAGGATTTTTCTCATAACTTTATAATAGGTTTCTCAATTTTATAAAGCAAATGACTTTTCAACCAACTATCCTTTTCTAACATAGGGTGATCAAATTCTCCTTCTTTTTTCATACCAATTTTTTTCATCACATTTTCAGATCTAATATTTTGCAATGGAGTAAAGGAATAAATTTCGTTAAAATTTAACTGCTCAAATCCATATTCAAGACATCTTTTTGCACCTTCTGTGGCATATCCAAAATTCCAGGCACTTCTACTCAACCGCCAACCGATTTCTTGAGTTGGAGTAAAATCGGCATCAAAATTTACCTTGTGTAATCCTATAAAACCAATAAATTTATTATCAGCCAATTTATCGACAGCATAAAAACAAAATCCATCTTCGTCAAAATTCTTCTGCATTATTCGGATAAATTCTTTGGTTGCTTCTAGATTATAAGTTTGTGGAAAAAACTCCATGACCTCTTCATCAGCATTCAACTCCGACATAGGAACCAAGTCTTCATTCTTCCAGTTTCTAAAGCCCAAACGTTCTGATGTAAATAGATACCCATTCATTTTTGTTCTGACTTTGGTTCTGCAAATAGTTTAATAAAGGGAATAGCCTGTTAAAATTTGACGTAAATCTAATAGAAAAATTGTCATTCATTAAACTTTTCCTCTATTTTTTTGATCTAAGGAATGAAATGCCAACAGTGACCAAATCCTTATATGCGTCTTTATATCAAGGACCAGCAGCCAATTTTTTATAATAGTCAGAAAGAATATTTATATTCGTAACACTTAGCTAACCGCTTAATTGTTACTTGAAAACTTTTTGCCCATTCTTTAAGTAAAACAACTAATATGAATTTAAAATTGAATATATTACTGATACTCCTCTTTTCAGTCATGACATTGGGTTTTACCTGTTCTCCCAATTCCATTCTAAAATCCGTCTATGATTTGCAAGATGTGTCTATTGAAGACCCAAATAAACTGCCTTCTTTTTGCACTGATAAACTGAATTATCAACCTGACCTCAAGTATCCAGATCATTCACAAATGAAATACGTTCGTGTTAATTTTCACGTAATTAACAATAAGAAGGAAGATTTAGCCATTTCAAAAAATGAGTCAAAAAAATTCTTGAGGATGATGATTGATTCTGCAAATTATTGGCTTGCTCACAATCAGAAAATGTTTTTGCCGAATCCAAATAACACACCAGTTCTGCCAACTAATTTTAGGTATGTTCTTACGGGCGACCCAAAAAATCCTTCCGATGATGGAATTTATTATCATGTGGATGATGAAATGTGTTATGTCAATAGTGCGAGAAATGCTAAAAAAGAAACACATAGTATTTTCACCTCTAAACAGTATGATAAGTATGGAGTTCAAAAAGAAGAGGTTCTCAATATATTTATTTTAGAACATCACCCAGATAGCTTGGCAAGAAAGAAAAAATACAAAAAAATTAATGGTGTTGGTAGCAAAAACTGGGTTAAAATAACAGGGATAAAACCTAGGTTTGGTTACCTTGAAGAAGAATACAAAAGAAAGAAAACTGGTAAGGCTCCGTTGACCCGGAACGCCTCTCATTTTGGTAGGTTTTTAAATCACGAAATAGGACATAGTCTGGGTTTGAGTCATACTTGGGGAACCAATGACGGTTGCGACGATACACCGAAACACAATAATTGTTGGGCTTATAACAAGAAAGATCCTGGCTGCGATGAATGGGAAGAGGTTTCAAATAATGTAATGGATTATAATACACAAGAAAAGTCTTACTCACCTTGTCAAATATCAAAAGTGCAGTACAATCTAATGAAAGAAGGTTCTTCACAAAGACAAAAATTAATTACAAATTGGTGTACTTATGATAAAAGTAAAAGCATCACTATTAATTCAGGAAACAATGTGGTCTGGAGTAATTCAAAAGACATTGAGGGAGATATTATTATTAAAAACAATGCTTCGCTAAAAATTGAGTGTTTGGTTTCAATACCTAAAAATGGAAAAATAATTATCCATGAAAAAGGCACATTATCGCTAGGAACAAACGCACACATTACCAATCGTTGTGGCGATTTATGGGGCGGTATAGAAGTATGGGATGATGGCAAACGCAAAGGTACACTTAAAATTGGAGAAGGTGCTTCTGTATCTAAAGTTGCTCCTGCTCCTAATGGCAGCAGTCCAAACACAAACAAAAATCTTAAATCTTCAAATACTAACAAATCTTCTAAAACTGGTAAATCCAAAAATGTATTAAAGCCGAAAAAAGATGATAAGAAAAAATCGAATCAAGTTTTGAAGAAAAAGAATTAGATGTTTGAATGTTTGAATGTTTGAATGTTTGAATGCTTGAATGCCTGAATAGGTATGGCTACTATTGACTTCTTTAGCTCAATCCATAATTTTAATGTATAATTCAAAAATTGTGGCAATAGCATCAGCAAATATTCAGGCATTCTCGCATTCTCGCATTCAGGCATTCAGGCATTCAGGCATTCAGGCATTCGTAGGTAGCTACGGCTCTCGAAGCTCCAACACGCACATCACAGTGCTGTAACCTTTCACCCAAAGAGCTGGAGATTCGGTGCCATCTTCATTTACAACTGATATGTTTCGCATCCACCAATTAAAATCGTCGGCTGGAATTTCAAGGTCGTTTAATTTTGACATGATCTTTAAGTTTTGCTTTGCCCATTCCATTCTTTTTTTCTTCGTTTTAAGCTTTGGCGTTTCCTCTTCTGTGTCATAGACAAAAACCCATTTCAAAGGAACATCGAAACTGAAGTGAAACACATCACCTGTCTTTTCCCCTGACTCATTTTGTATCGCACTTACCCAATCAATGTCATCGTTTGGAAATTTGTTAGCGAATTTTTTGGCTAAAATAGGATCTTCTGGTTTGTAACCCATTTTATAAGAAAGCATTTTAAAATCGGCATCATACCTGCTTATTTTTCTTTGGTCAATGTTTTCTTCTTTAAAATACTCAAAGTATTTACTGGCTTTTACAGTTGGGCAAGCAGTTTTATCAGAAAAAGCAACTTCGATGGCTGACAATAATTTTTCATTGTTTCCAAGCCCACAACCATGCAATTCAATCTCCGTTTTATCGTCGATAATGCTTGATGGTATGTTTATCAAATTACCAGCTTCCACATTGTTTAGGATTTCTTCAGGATCTGCACGTCTGGATTCTGGTGTTACTTTTGCGCTCAATCCCACATATTGATTGCCGTGCGAAACCAAATTAATTTTACCCCACGGACGATTATTAGCTGTTTTATTTTTTAATAAATATTTTTGAACTTCCAATAAATTGTAACAGCCATTTACAACTTTATCCGTTTTATCTTTTTCATTTTCTGTAAAATACAAACCTGCATTGTAATAAAAAGGATTTTTTACATCTATATCATCCCCTAAAATAAAAGTAATGGTTTCTTTCTCCAGAGATTTAGAATCTGAATCTATTCTAACTTCCCCCTGCATATTTCGCAAAGAAAAACAAACCAATAAGACACCAATCACACTGACTAAAATATATTTTGACTTTTTCATTTTTGTAGATTTTTAATAAGTGTAACGTTTTGCAGTGCTCAAATTTTATTCACCACAGAGTAACTCAGAGTTTCACAGAGATTCAAGCATTCAAGCATTATTAAAAAAAACGTTACAATCAGAATTTTAATAAGTGATTTTATAAGTTCCGACACCTTTATTAGGCATCCTACTAAAATCCCAACTACCAATGAAAAACTCTACGCAATCATTAAACTCTACAAATTTCATATTGTCATTGATTACAATTTTCACTACTTTACCATTTTCATCCACTTCAAATTCTATCGAACTTATATCAAAGTCTAAGTCAAAACATTTATTAAAATCATCATTTATAAATATATTTTCTATGCGATTTATAATCTGTGCTCGTTCTTCTTTGGAATAATTACCCTCTAATTTAACTTTTTTGTAAATTTTTAATTTAGCCCTAGGTTTTCCCGTGGAAGCTAACTCCTTTGAATAAATTAAATCTAAAGCTACTGGAGAATCTAATGCTTCTGAAAAAACTCTCTTCCCACTAACAACGACACCCTGCGTTCCACCAAGATTTGAATCAAAACCAATGGCATTCTCAGAAACATTTTGCGGCAAAGGCAAAGCTTGTTTAACGGTCTTAACATCACCAGTATTAACGGGAGTTTCTTCAATGGCGATAAAAGAAGTGTATTTTGTCAACAAGTTATATTTCAAACCCAAGTCTGTAACTTTCTTTTTCCTTTCTTCAAAATTACTTCCACCAGAAGTTTGCCCATAATCATCTAACATTTGGATTCTTTTTCTTGCCCATAAATATTTTAAAGCTTCATTTTTTTCTGTAGGCTGAACACTTCCCAAATGATATACTTTTTTCCATTTATTTTTTCCAGCATATCCTTCCAAACTAATTTCTCCAGTTGCATTGCCTTTGTATTTTCCAAAAATTGTAATTGGTCTTTCTGCCATTACATCTGGCACGGTAATCGGCTCAATATCATAGGCATCAAATTTTGAAAAACTCTTTTGAATTTGTGTCAATACAGGATTAGAAATGTAAGATTGAAATTTTTCAGCTACCATATCAGCTTCAGATTCCTTCATTACAATGAACGGCTCCCCCATACCAACATGCGCCATTCCTTCAATTAAATGTCTATTTACTCCGTCTCCTATTCCAAAAACAAAAGTATTTGCTTTGTTGTTGTTTTCTCTAATTAAATCAAACACCTCACTTTCAACCGTAACATAACCATCGGTAACAATTACAAAAATTCTTGATAACTCTTCGTATTGTCTTGGAAAGGTCAAGGCTTTTTTTAGTGCTGGTAAAATATTGGTTCCACCTCCACCTCTTTGATTGTCTATAAAATTCTTTGCTTGCTCAATGTTAGCATCAGAAACTTCCAAAGATTTATCAGCCAACCATCCAGAAGCACCAGCAAATACCAAAACATTGAATCGATCTTCTGGTCTCATATTACAAACCAGGTTTTTCATTAATTTTTTAGAGACATCCATTGGGTGACCCGTCATCGAACCAGAAACATCATTAATAAAAATGAATTCTCTAGGCGGAATGTCTTCATCTTTAAATCTTTTTGGAGGATGCACCATTAATAAAAAGAAATTTTCATCTTCTCCTTCATACAACATTAAACCAGATTCAATTTGATCTCCTGATAATTTATAATCCAAAACAAAATCCCTGTTTCCTCCTTTGTTTTCAGAATCAGCTAAATTAATTTGTGCAGTACTTTTTTCAGGATAGTCAATTTTCGTTTTATGGGTATTGCAAACAACTTCTTGTATTTGCATACCAGCAGTTATTCTTGTTTTAATATCAAAATCGTAGGAAGCAGCTTCGCCTTCTCTTTGATAAGGTTTGTTGGCAAAATCATTTCCTTCTCGCTCTTTTTCTTTGGAAACATATCGCGGTCCAACAACTGTCGGATAAACAAATTGGTAGATTCCATCTGTTGGACTCAAATATTCCGTGTATTTCAAAGAAACCATAATTTCATCATCGGGCATGATGTTGGCGACATTCATTGTAAAAACATTTGGACGTTGTTGTTCCAGAAGTGAGGCTCGTTTTCCTGCCTTTTTTGCAGCTTCATAATCTTCTCGGGCTTTTTTCTTCTCTTCTATTTTCGCTATAATTTTCCTATCGCCAATCGTCATTTCCATTGCATAAACGGCAGCATTGGTTGAGGCGGGGAAAGTATAAACAGCTTCTAAAGCATTTACACCTTCATTCTTATACACTTGGTTTACAGTAACATCTGCAATTACGCCAACAATATTCACATCGGCAGAAGTACTTTTTAAGGGCAGCTGATCGGTTTCAGGGTTTTCACTTTTAACCAAAAAATAAGGAGACAAGCTCTTGTCATTTTCGGCTTCAGATTCGGCATCAGCATTTTGAGAGAAGAGAAAAGTGTTTGTAAAAATCAAACACAAAATCACGAGAGATTTTAGAAGATAGCTCATAGGAACATTTTTTATAAGGGAAAAACAAACCAATAAATTTTAGGTGAAAATTATTATTTGCTGTTCGCTTGGGTTAACAATATTATATTGATCCATAAACTGGGCGAAAGTTTAACACAATATTAATATTTATAACGTTTTTTTGCGTTTCGATATTGTAAATACACATTTTAGATATAAATTCAAGATCAAAATAAGCAAAGCGAAAAGAATAACGAGCAATGGAAAAACAGAAATTACTTTACAAAAAACTACCTTACAATAAATTTTATCCTAGCAAAATTTTTGTCGCTTTTAAGGGAAAGGATATAGATTCCACTATTCAAATTTAGGTTAGGAAGTCTAATTAAATTTAGATCAGATAATGAAGTGAGTTCATCATTATACATTACTCTACCAGCTAAGTCATTGATTGTCAATTTAACTTGTTCAATTTCATCGGAAACAAAAGCCAAATTCAAAATGCCATTTGTTGGATTCGGATATACAATCGCCTTTACTTCTGAAAAATCTCTTGCCATTTTCAAAAATTCTAAGTCCAACCAAGCAATCCTTTTTTTAATCCAACTCTTCATAAAATCAATGTCCTCAGAATAATCATCCCAGACGTACCAGGGAAACTCAATAGGCTGATCCAAAATTGGCCATCTTTTATAATTTCTTTTTCGAGCTTCATCAATTTCAGCAACAAACTCATCTATTCTATAGAAAAGATAATCTTCATTTATAATTTGAGATCGCCACATTGTCCATCTCTTTTGTAGTTGGATTACAAAAAAATCATCTTCCAAAAATTTCTCCCACCAAAAAGGCACACTATTAAATGGTCCCCACCAATGATTATCATAAACCCAGTCTTCTGGATTCGTTTCACTTTCAACATAATTTGCAAAGCCAAAATTATAATCCCAAAATGGTCCTGCTTTGAATTTCCCATCAATCTCATCCGCATCTTTATGCAAATATGTACTCAGTCTATATCCATCGGGATTTTTAGAAAATTCATTGATTATAAAAAGATCTATAAATGTATTGACATCAATATAATGTTCGTAAGCATTATAAATATTGGGAGCTTCAGCATTATAAAAAGCCGTTTCAAATTCTGTAAATAAATTTTTTATATACTCTTTTTGTTCCGTTGTACTCTCGTCTGGTTTCGGATATTCCATTGTATAGTGAGACTGTCTAATTTCATTATCCACGTAAAATTCTGGAGACTCCCACCCTATCGCTGGCTTCCAACCTGCATCTATGTGAAATAAATAACCACCAGAACTTGGGTCTGTATTTTCATCCGAGAACTTCTTTATATTAACACGGTTCTTATCTACTTTTATTTTTTCTAATAAAATGTATAAACCCAAATAATCATCATTGACAATTAATTCACAAAATTGAGTCCTGGTGGTGTAATACCCCATTTTTCTTCCAAGATCATAAACCAGATTTGTTCTGATTAGAGATTTATCCAAATAAGGACATAAAATCCAGTCATTTTCCTTTGGCATATTTAATAAAGAGACATTGTTGTTAGAACCATCTTCGTTCCTCGTTTCAAATCCATAAGAAACCTTTTCAAATTGCTGAGTTCCATTTCCTCTTCTTTCAATACCAATTAATCCATCATAATCGGTAAAAGGGTCTGTCAAAAAATTTAACTCTTGATGCTCATTGTTTATAATTCCAAGATGTGCGCTAACTTTTGGTTCGTCTTTTATCCGTGCGTTATTTTCTGTATTAATAACTGACCTTTCGCAGGTCAAAAATTTGGAAAATTAAAAATAATTTTGCATCCATTGTCTTTTAACAAATTTGTGTAATCAAAAACGGCTCTTTAGGTTCGCTCTTTTTGAGTGTTTGTAGTTCTT
>Ga0209187_1002266_pt1 | contig 18814 bp, 18 predicted proteins | sample BantaG_FD_187430 | JGI IMG/M metagenome (GOLD analysis project Ga0209187, IMG submission 187430) | Marine algal microbial communities from Bantry Bay, Ireland - BantryBay_4 metaG (SPAdes) (version 2) | ecosystem: Host-associated > Algae > Red algae > Unclassified | place: Bantry Bay, Ireland...
ACTAAAATGTCCGTTAAATTTATATTTTTCATTTTATTTTATTTTATTTTTAAAATCATATATGAGTACAGAACAAAAAATAAATTGCCACAAAGACACAAAAAGAAAACGCGATAAAGAACTTAGCACCTTCGTGTCTTTGTGGCAAAAAAATCTAATATTAAAGCTTTTGTTCTGTACTTAAAAATCAGGTCTTTCCACTTCGCTCTTTTTTTACTTCGTCAAATAATCGTCTTACCTGTAAATCTCCAAATCCGTATATTTTTTCCTGTTGACAAAAAGTCCGAAATACGGGACCAAATTCATCCGTATTTAATGCCTTCATAATTCTAAAAATAGCTACTTTGGGTCGACCGGGATGGACGCATCGATCTTGATGTGCACGGATGGCCGGGAGTAAAAACGGAAATTTGGATTCCAGTTCTCCAGCTAACTTCCGTAGTTGGGTAAGTTTATTTTGCTGGTATAACTTCCAAAACTGGCTCAATAAAATTTGTTCCTCACCTGCTATAATCACCTTGTTTTCAAGCGCTTTCGATAATGCTTCTTGATTCATAGTTCCGAAGGAATGTTCGGTGTCTTCTTTCGGGCGAATCAGGAATAACTTATATTTTTTATGATTTTGAAAAAGTAAATGCAGGATAAACCAAAAATTGACCTGACAAAAAAGGTCATCTTCAAACCAAAGATGAACAGTCGAATTTTCCGGAATCGCTGCTACTTTACGCATTTCTGAAACCGTATTATTCAGATAATCCATTTCTGAAAATCCGGGATAATTTCCACTAATAAAAGCCGCCCGAATTTTATACAGCTCCGCTTCGGTTCCAGCTGCCACCGGACCATCTACTAGACATAAACGGGCTACTATTAATTCGCCTAAAACAGTGGATGGAAGTTGGGATTTTAGAACGTCTCCGTTTAGGATGTGAAATGTTTGTTTCATAATTTAATAATAAAAAAGGTTTTGGTCAATGATAAAAGAATTGGCGATTAAATAAATGCAGATTAGACTTTATTCTAAAATAGTTTTATGAGCTCAAAAATAGAGATTTTGTTTCCAATTGATGAACCCGCGGAACCTCGTAGCCGTAGCTACGAAGGTGAGCATATGAAGAAGAGTGGGAAAAAAAGATCAATTTTGAGCCATACTAAATTATTTAGAATAAAGTCTATTATTTATCGTAAATTTATAGGTATTGTCACAAAACCTTAAGCTACTAAAATGCCAATTGGTACAATAACGAACCAACAAAATTTCGTTTTCACCACCAACGAATCAACAGATCATATTTCAAATAAACCGATTTTCATGAAATATTTTTTAACCATTACCCTCACCCTGTTCGCTTTTATCCTCGTAGCGCAATCCGGTACGACGCTCGATGAGTACAGATATCTTTCCAAGGGCTATGCCTATCAATTGAAAATGGGGCTAGATCCCACTAAAAAAGGCTACGATATTCGTCAAAACTATACGGCCAAAAACGAGGTAAATATCATGGGTCTTTATCAAGTCAGCGATCAAAAATTAAAGGGCCTTTTATTAGAAGTCGTTGATGAAAAAAGAAAAACCCACTATTGGGTCGTGCCTAATCCACAGTCCGATCCTAAAGTGCTACAATTGTACGAACGGGATTCGCAACAACATCCCCATAAAAAAGTACATGCTAAAATGCTTCAGGCAAAAGATGAATACCTGTTTATGCTAGCCGCTAACCGACTACAAACGAATCAGTCTCCTTTAGTCTCCGCTGATACTCAAACCACCAATTCTCAACTAACGGTCTCGCCAACCCCTCGACCGCCAACTACTTATGATGACTTTCCAGCGGCAAAAAAGGAAGAATTTACGGCAAAAGGCGGCACCTCGCTCCGTACCCAGGAAAACGCATCTGCCTTGAACGGCAGCACGGTAACTGGACAACTCAACGCTAGATTGAAAGTCCGGAACATACTCGTAAAACCCTATACGCAAAATACGACCTTGGCTAAAGGAAAGATAATGATTAAATTCTGCGCCAACCCGGAAGGAGTCGTTACATACGCCAAATTTACCCAGCGAGGATCCACTACCCTCGACTCACAGCTAAAGGCGCTGGCGCTGGCGGCGGTTCGTAAAATGCGACTGGCTCCATCGAGTAGCGAGGAGGACTGCGGTACGGTCAGCTTTAACTTCTAATTTTTTGTTCTTACAACCTTCTGACAGGCTAGATTGTATTCTAATTGTAAGCAATTGGATAGAGAATGCTTCCCTATCCGATAAATTAAACACATTTACTGGCCTATATGACGCGCAAATTTATTATTTTGCCGATCAAGTTTAAACTAATATTAAACAATTACTTAAAAGATGAACAAAGATTTAAAGACCATTTTTGGTACACAACACGGTTTGGATGATAAAACCGTCAATTTTCTGACCAATGCCCTCGAAAAAAGTAACCTTCCCGGATTCGATTATCTTGAATTTAAGCAGGCACTTTCCGCGCTGGCCAAGATGGATATGGACGAACCTACTGCCTTTAAATCCGCTTTTGCCGCTGCCTCTACGATGGGGCTGACCAAGGAAAAACTCATTAAAACCGCTAATCATTACAAGGTGGTTCTTAATAAAGAAAACCAACAGTTTGATGTGGCCCTGCAAAATCAAACCAAAACCCGGGTCAACGGTAAATTACAGGAAGTTGAACATTTGAAAACACAAATCGTAAAACATCAAGAAAAGATTGCCCAATTGGAAGAACAGATCAAAAAATTCCAGACAACCATTGATAATGCAGACAATGATGTACAAGCGGCCAAAGCCAGAATCGAAGGGACTAAAGAGAACTTTCTACTGACTTATCAAAGCATCATGAACGAAATTGATAAAGACATTGAAAATATCAACTTATTTTTATAACGAATGAGGATTAAAAAATAAGTTATTTTCCATAGGCTGGTAGCCTAGACAGGCTTTGTGGCAATTTATTTTTGTCCTTTACAAAGCTTATTTTTATTAAAAATATTTCGGCCAGCCAATGGCCCCTTATTGAATCACTAACACACCAGCGCAACAAACCTGGTGATCTAATTTAAAATAGAATGGCAGAATTTAATTCAATTGATCCTGAAAACTATAAAAAGAAAGGATTTTTCTCCCGTCCCGAAGGAGTTACCGGAGCGATATTTCTGGGTGTCGCCGGACTAGGTCTGGGATATCTGGCAATGTTAATTATCCCCCCGCTTATGGCAGGCCTTTTTAGCTTGCTACAAACAGCACTGGTACTGGGTGTTATCGCAGTAATCCTCTTTACAGTTCTCAATCCGAAGACCCGTAATTTGATGTGGTACATGTACAAAAGCGTTATGCGCAAAATCACGGGATTATTTGTTCAGCTTGACCCAATCGGAATTCTAAAGTCTTACGTGGACGACCTCGAAGACAACCTGAAAAAGATGAGCAAGCAGATTGGTGCCCTCCGTGGTCAGATGCGTAAGCTGACGACCATCATGCAGGAGAATACCAAGGAGATGGACAATAATATGAAGCTCGCAAGCATGGCCAAAAAGAAGGGCAACCAGCAACAACTAATGTTGGCCACTCGTAAAGCGGCTCGATTAAAAGAGTCTAATGCGAAATACAACGCCTTGCACAAGAAGATTAATATCATGCACAAGATCTTAACCAAGATGTATGGTAACTCCGAAATTTTACTGGAAGATACCCGCGATCAGGTAAAGATGAAAGAGCAGGAACGTAAAGCAATTCGTGCTTCTCACTCAGCTATGAAATCCGCCATGAGTGTTATTAGTGGTGATCCGGATAAGCGGGCAATGTTTGATCAGGCCATGGAAGCTACCGCCGATGACGTAGCCAACAAGGTTGGTGAGATGGAACGAATGATGGAGATGTCCGCCAGTTTTATGGATTCGGTGGATTTACAAAACGGGGTATTCGAAGAAGAAGGATTAAAGATGCTGGAAAAATTTGAAAAACAAAGTACCTTGTTATTAATGGGTGATATGAAAGGAACCGAGTTTGACTTGTCTTCGGAAGGAGGTACGCTCGACCTCAATACACCAATTGAACGTCCAGAAAAACAGGCCCGTAATAACGACGAAGGTAATTATGATAATTTGTTTGAGTAGATAATTTTATGCTGGTTTGCCAGTTGGCTGGTTGGCTTCCTTCTAACGTAAAATAAAGTTAGAATTTTGCTTCATCTGTTACTCCGCAAATTAGTCCCACATTGATAAAAATTAAAAAACGTAGATAAGCCCGAAAGGTTTTTCTACGTTTTTTTATGAATATTTTAATGAAAAATAAAAAAAATGCTCAACGAACTACGCGCCCAACTCGGACCTGAAAAAGTCCTCACCGATCAAGATGTCCGTGAACGGTACACCCATATCTGGACGATGGATCAGCCACTACGTGCCAAAGCGGTCTTGCTACCTCGCACTACTGCCGACGTTTCCGCCGCCCTTAAAATCTGCCACGCCCATCAACAACCGGTCGTCGTCCACGGAGGCTTGACCAACTTGGTAGGTGGTACACAAACGCAAGGACACGAGATTGTGATCGCGCTCGAAAAGATGAACCAAATAGAAGAAATAGACCCACAAAGTCGGACAATGACGGTCCAGGCAGGGGTCATTCTAGAAAATATTCATCAGAAAACTGAAGAAGCAGACTTGTTATTTCCGCTTAGTTTTGGGGCCAAAGGTTCCGCGCAGATTGGCGGGATCATTTCCGCTAATGCGGGTGGGCTACGCGTTTTTCGGTACGGAGTAACCCGGCATTTAGTACTAGGATTGGAAGCAGTACTGGCCGATGGAACCGTAATTAATGCTCTTAAAAAAATTATCAAAGACAATTCGGCATACGATCTTAAACAATTGTTTATCGGATCGGAAGGAACCCTGGGTATCGTCACGCGCGCGGTCTTAAAACTGGTCGAGGCACCACGTAGTCGTACCAGCGCCTTCGTTGGTCTCAACGACTATAACCAGGTAATTGCTTTTTTAAAATTTATGGATAAAGGACTCGCCGGAACTTTAAGCGCCTTTGAATTAATCTGGAAAAAGACTTACCATAAAATGACGACCGCCGGAGCATCCACCCCACCACTCCCCTACGATTATCAATATTATATTTTGCTGGAGGTACTTGGTCAAGATCAGGAAGCAGATCAATTACGATTATATGATTTATTAGAAAAAGCACTCAACGAAGAAATCATTTTGGATGCGGTGCCTGCGCATACGGAAAATGACCTGGTCTGGTTTTGGAAAATCAGGGAAGATGTACGGGTGATTTCCGCTTCGTGTACGGTGGATCAACATTTTGATGTGAGTTTACCGATCCCTTTAATTGGAGACTACGCTGCCAAAACGGTTGCAAAACTGGAAGGTATGGACGGAGTAAATCATTGCTACACTTTTGGCCACGTAGCCGACGGAAACATCCATTTTATAGTAGACAAAACCAATAACTCCCACGAACTTCGGCTAGCCATTAATCAGGTCGTGTATCCTCCATTGCAGGATATGGGGGGCTCGGTATCGGCGGAGCACGGAATTGGGGAACACAAGAAGGCGTATCTTAAATTGAGTCGGACGGAAGCAGAAATTAACTTGATGAGACGGATGAAACAGATGATGGATCCGTTGGGAATTTTAAATGGAGGGAAGGTGCTTTAACAATGGAAAATTCAATAGCAATGGCAAATTCAATTTTCTCTTTAACCTACCTGCTAACGCAGGGAAGCAAGCGTGATAAAAAGTAACTGGATCTTTAAGGATAAAAAACATACCAATTCTCTATTTCAAAAATCAATCAAAAATTATCAACAAGAATAAGGTTAGGCATCTACTAGTCGAACAGCTGATTTAATTAAAAAAAAATTCTTTTACCGAATCCTCCCTTTCCACTCCCCTCCCCTCAAAACATGACTATATTTGTGCAAAATTATAATAGATGGAAAGTATTGAAGATTTAATAAAGTTGCTCACCCTGGAAGAGTTGGACCCTTGTCTTTACCGAGGCCAATCCTTTATGACGCCCTGGGGTCGGGTTTTTGGCGGACAGGTGCTCGGACAGGCGATGCACGCAGCTTATCAGACGGTTCCCGAAGATAGACTTGCCCATTCGATGCACGCTTACTTTGTCTTGGGTGGAGATTGTAATTTTCCGATTATCTACCATGTGGATACCATTCGCGATGGTGGTAGTTATACCACTCGACGAGTAACGGCACGACAAAAAGGGAAAACTATTTTTGTGATGGCCGTCTCTTTTCAAAAAAAGGAAAAAGGTTTTGATCACCAAATTACCGCACCCAAGGTACCTCCTCCGGAAGAACTACAGACGGACGTCGAACAACTCAAATTTCTCGAATCAATCGATCCACTACTCTACCGTCGGATGAAGGGCATTCATCCCCGCGCCATTGAATTTCGCCCCGTAGAAAAACCAGATCCGCTTAATCCTAATCCGGCTCCTCCTTTCCGAAATATATGGTTACGCGCGAAAGAAAAACTGGACGCGTCTATTCCTTTGCAACATCAGTTATTGGCCTACGCCTCCGACTACAATCTTTTACTGACGGCGGTGTATCCACACCAGGCAAAAAGCAAACGAGGAAATTTATTTTTGGCAAGTCTGGATCACGCAATGTGGTTTCATCGTGATTTTAATATGAGTGACTGGTTACTTTACGCATTGGATAGTCCAAGTGCATCGAATGGGCGTGGATTTTCGCGGGGCAACTTTTTTGATCGTAAAGGAAAATTGGTGGCTTCGGTAGTGCAGGAAGGGGTGATTCGGGAGGGAAAATAATATTTAGGCTGTTTAATTTGCTGCTACTCTTCGTTGGTGAAAAATTTCTTATGCTACGGCATTAATGATGGCCACAAAGTCACAAACTTTTTTCCTTCGAGAAAACTAAATTCCCAACTAGTTTATCGCACCAGATCATTGATATAATAAAGATATTTTAGCAAGATCGAATTCAACTTTAAATTTAATTCAATCAATTTGATTCGACCGTTGATATACTTTTCCTGTCTTTTATTGAGTAAAAAAACGGAGCTTTCGCCGAATTGAAATTTTATGTTTTCTCCGTCGAGCAGTGCTTTATAACCCGCTACGTTTTGAGCGATCAGATTAACCTGATCGCGCAAGATGATTTGTTGTAGCAGATTACTTTCAATCTTGTTGAGAATTTCGTTTTGTTTGTTTTGAATATCTAAAAAATTATCCTGGATTTTGATCTCTCCCATTTTTACGTCAGCTCTTTCTGATCGTAAAAATAAAGGAAAAGAAAACTCGAATCCCAGTTTGTAATCCGACGGATCGTAAGTAGGAACAATATTGTCTTTGGTCGCAAATAACGGGTTTATTTTTGCTTTTAACTTGGGTTTTAATTTCTCCTTTTTAAGTCTTAAGTCCAGTTCGTACAAAGATTGTTTATTGATCTTTTCCATAATCAACGGATTGGTTCGGGTCAGTTCCTGAATATTTCTGACATCACTTACCGTAAATAGTTCCCGTCGGTAATCTTCCGGTTTGGTGAGGAGCTGTAATTCCAGCGGTACTTCATTGAACCACAAAAAATTCTCTAACATTTGTCTGGAATCCTGGAGATTAACATTGTTATAATTAGTCAAAGAAATAGCATCTTGCAATAAAATAAACGCCTCCAAGGTGTCCATTGCCGTTTTTTCTCCACCAAAAAAAGATTCCTTGGTATTTTCCAGGTACTGAGCGGCCAGCGCTTCATTTTCCAGTAAAACAGATTCTACATAAAAAAATTGCTGCCAGTCCAGATAAGCCATCGATGCCGAAAAAAGTAATTCGTTGAGAATAATTTGCTGTTGATTAAAGGCAATATCCTGCATGACTTTGGCTTGGTCTAAGGCGATCCGCCGCTCGTTCACCAGCAATCCCTGCAGTACGTCTACTTCGATTCCGATGCCCCACAAGCCAAATTCGGGCAAGGTCTTTTCAGGATTTACAAAAATACCCGAAGCCTTTTCATAGCCCGCGGTAAACGCGACTCCGTATTTAGTAGGAACCCGTAAACGGTTGTTAAAAATTCGATAATACCTTGAATCTTTAAAACGCTTTTGGTTCCAGTCGGAATCAATCGTTGGATCCAGATTACCCTTGGCCGACAACCATTCCAGGTCAGCTAATTCCAGTTTTAAATTGGCCCGTTGGGCCACCGGATGATAGTTGAGAATGTTGACCAGATAATCCTGATAGGACAAAATAGTACTATCAGATTGCCCCTGTCCAACCAAAGCGTTTAACAAAAATATTCCTACCCAGATCCATCTCCCGTTCAGTAATTCCAGCATTTCTTTTTAAGATTTTGAGAGCTTTAAATTATCGAGGGTTTTTCCGTGGGGTTTAGGTTTTCCGTCTTCATCGACAAGTACAAAGACAATATCTTCGATTTTGATAATTGTTTTTTTATTAAACACATTCCGAACTTCACACGAAAAGCTTATGGATGTACGGCCTATTTTATTAAAGCCAAGTCCGATTTCAATTACATCCCCTTGCTCTGCCGAATTAACAAAATTAATTTCGGACATATATTTTGTTACCACGTTCTTTGAATCCAGTTTGGTCATCGCATAAATTCCCGCTTCCTCGTCAATCCATCTCAACAATGCACCTCCAAACAAAGTATTTCGGGCATTAAGATCTCCTGGCTTAATTAATTTTCTTGAGTAAAAATTCATATTATTTAATTGATTTTGCGGGTGCTTTACGTTTAACTTCTTCTTTTTCTCCTTCAGTTGCCTTATAAAAATCAGCTGGAAACCCATTTAGTTGTCGCCATATTTCGTACCAGATGGGTACATCATTCAATAAAATAAAGGAGTTAGCCCCCGTTCCTACCCTCAAGATTTCTGGCCATTCTTTTTCTTCATTATTCGGACTAATCATAATCCGGTAATATCCGTTTTCACTAATAAACCGATCAATCGCCACAATATTACCCGAAAAAATTCCGGTAGAGGCTTCCGGCCATCCACTAATCACAATGGCAGGCCAACCATCAAAACGCAACCTAACTTCATCCCCCGGGCGAATCAACGGCAAATCCTGTGGCAGCAAATACATTTCTACCGCCAGGTCATATACGTCCGGCATAATCGTCACAATATCGGTCCCTTCTTTGACAATTTCCCCGATCCCCTTTTTAATGGCCTTGGTAACATAACCAGATTGTGGTGCGGTAATAAAATAGAATTGTTGTCGCTGACTATAATTACTCAACTGATTTTGTAATTTAGAGGTAGCGGCCATGGTTTCGAGTTTGGCAGAAACCGCAGATTGCTGATCCGATTGCGATTTGGATAATTTATCTGCGTACTCATTTTCGATGGCCCCCAACTCAATTTTTGCATTGATCAACATATTTTTTTGGTTCAGCAATTTGTTTTCCTGAACCGTTACTTTTGCCCTGGTTTGTTGCAATTTCAATTCTTTTTCCTGAAGCTCCGACAGAGACTTTAAACCTTTATCGAATAGTTGTTGGGTTCGCTCGAATTGATTTTCAGCAATCTCCAGATTCAATTTAAAAGCCACCAGATCAATACTATCAACACTAATTTTATTACGGCCTTGCTGAACTTTATTTCTGGTCTGTTCCATTTTCAAAATCAGCGACTGTTCCAGTGCTTTATATTGATTTCCCAGCGCCTTCACCTTCGCATCATACGAAGTGATACTCTGACTTTTGGCATCTACCTGCTCGGCAGTACGAGCAATCAAATCCGGATCAAAATATTCACTTTTTACTTCCGATAGGTGTACAATGGTATCTCCCGCCAAAACAAAATCTCCTTCCCTTACAAACCAGTTTTCCAACCGACCAGAAATGACAGACTGTATCGCCTGAGGGCGTTGTTCTGGCAAAAGCGTAGTTACTTTACCCTTTGTCTGTATATTTTGTGTCCAGGGCAAAAACAGGGCAATAATGAATATTAACGATAAAGTTAAAAACAAAAACAAAGGTAATTTTCTGATCTTCGATTTTCTTAATAAACTAAATGATTTAAAGTCACTCAGATTTATATAAGGGTTGATACTATTTTCAGATATATTGAGCATAACTTAAATTAAAGGTGATAAATTGATGGTCGTGGTTGTTTTTTCCTTCCAGTAATAGTAATCCGCTACGACCACCACGGTCCAGCCTCTTTCGGGGCTCATGATATAATCTATAATTTCTTTTTTAGTTTTCTCTTCCACAAATTGCAGTGGATCTTCGAGCAGTAAAAGTTTTGGTCGAGCCACCAAAATTCTGGCAATCAAAAGTTTTTGAATAATACTCCGCGGAAGTCTTCTTCCTCCACTATCGACGAAGCTATGGATACCTTTGGGTTGTTTGACAAAATATCGATCCAGGGAAAGTATTTTAGTGACTTCTTGTAAGCTTTTGTCAGAAATTAACCGCCCCATCAAAATGTTCTCTTTAAAAGTCCCTTCAAAGAGTTGATTAGTTGGAAAAGCAATACCGATTTGTGTATATAAATTATCTCGGTTATAATTGACCAGTGGTACTCCACCGATATAAATTTCGCCATCTGCAATCTGATGAATCCCCGCAATAATTTGTAGCAACAGGGTCTTTCCACTCCCCGATCTTCCGGTTATACTAACCTTTCCGCCCGCGGGTACTTCAAATGAAAGATTTTCAAAAATACTTCTCTTTTCATCCGGAAAACTAAATTCTATGTCTACCGCCTCAATGCTCAAGGCCGTTTCTTCTTCTATTTCTGCCGTTCCCTTGTTCAAATCCAGTTTTAAATCGGTCACGTATCCAATCTTTTCCAGGGCGGTCAATACATCGTAAATAGTATCAATAATTCTCAATACTTTTTCTACCGAATTGATGATCAAAATGATCACAATTTCTGCGGCTACAAACTGTCCGAGATTCATCGCTTCATTAAAAACCAACATTCCTCCCAGGATCAATAGTCCCGCTGCCAAAAATACCTTGAAACCAATGAACAGTCGGAATTGATTAATCAGCACCTGAAAATGTTTTTCTCGTTCGGCCAGATATCCCACCACGATGTCATCCGATTTTTCGAGATGAAATTTACTATAGCCGTTCAATTTAAAACTTCGGTTAACCCGAGCTATTTCTTCTAGCCAATGAACTAATCGGTATTTATACTTACTCTCCTTTAAACTGGTTTCCAGTCCTTTTGGACCCGTAATTCTGAAAATCAACAGAAGAATTATCACCAAAGAAAATCCAAGAATAATAAAATAGGGACTATAGATGGCAAGTAAAATTAATCCAAAGGTAATTTGAAAAATAGCCAGCGAAAAATCTATTAAAATTTTTGGTAATCCCTTTTGAATAGTCAGGGTATCAAAAAAACGATTGGCTAATTCGGGCGCGTGAATCTTATCCAGTTGAAAGAATGTAATTTTTGGAATCCGATAAGCAAACTCAAAAGCAGACCGCGCAAATAGATCTTGTTGAATATTTTCCACAATCCTCAATTGTACCACCTGTAAGGTTCCCGTAATCGCAATTCCAATTAGTACAAATCCAACCAGCACAATCCACGAAGAAGTAATTTCTCCCGTTTGAATATAATTGATAATCGCCTGAATACCCAGGGGTAAGGTAAGATTGACCACTCCAATAAAAACCGCATAGATATATATTTGTCTGATTTCAGATTTATATTGTGATAATAAATTCCAAAATCGCTTAACCGATGATAACCCCATATTTTTATCGCTTCTATTTTTGTAGATTAAAGTTTCCTAAACTACTAAACGCTTTTTAATTAATAAAAAAATACCTGAGTACAGGACAAAAAATACTATTGCCACAAAGGCGCTAAGGAATGAGTTATCCCGAAAGTAATATTTCACGCCCATAACACTCCATTCCAAAAAAAGTTCAGCATAGCTTTCTAAAAATATAGCAAAATACTCATAAATGACAGTATTACTTTCAATTTATTCCGGATTTCTAAGAATTTTACCAAGGAATGGCAAAATAAGCTAATCTTCGGTAGAAAAGGAAGACGCGGACAATCCCGCACTGTTAAAAAGGGTCTCAGCAAAATAATCTCGCCATCCGTAGCGGCCATAACGAGGCTCGGGAACCCCAGATGTCCCCAAACGGGAACAGACTGTTTCTGTTGTAAAACCAGATGATCCGAAAAAAGGGTCATTACATTACGTAAAGCTAAGAACTTTCAACGAAAATTTGAGAGCTGATTTTTATGGGCAGAAAACTGGTTCGCCACACGCCATTCCAGCGCAATTACAAAAGCTACCACTATCGTTTCTGCCACAAAATAGCTTACGCCCAATTTAGTCAATTCAGAAAAATGATAAACTGCAAATCCGGTGGCAATCAACACATAGATTCCATTTGAAATGGCAATAATCTTTAGGAAAGGAGCATATTTTTTTTCTAGTCTAAGCGCACAAGTAAAGGAGTAAATGGCAAAAATAACGGCTACGGCTGCCAATACATAACATACTGCGGATGGCATTCCAAAATAAGTCTCAAAGCAGGTGAGTATCACACCGGTTAAAAATGCGGTCACCAAGGCACCAGCACTATCTAAAAGAAAAACTTGCCTGGGAGATAACTTTATCATCATCGAAAGATACAAAGAAAATAAAAAAGTGAAGGCAATGACTGGTAAAGTCATTGCCTTGCGAAATAGTTAGTTAATCTGTGAACATTATACTTACATATATAACAACAAATTTTTAATTAAAATCCATATACAGCCGCTAGCACAAAGGAGGCCAGCGATTTGTTAAATTCCTGGTCATCCTGAAAGACTTCCGTAGAAGCCACATCTATTCTAATTTCAGGAATGAACGTTAGATTACCAACCGTGTAGTTAGCGGAAAATGTCAGATCGATTACATTTTCATCCGTTCCGATTACTCCAATGCCGTTATCCGCAAAATATTCTCCTCTGATTCCCAGCTTTAAATCCTCCATTACTTGTCCTTGGAGGTACAATGCTACGCCACCAAAATTATCCTGAGCCACGGTAGCATTAAGGCCCAAATAAACTGCATCGGAAAGGTCCACGCCACCAGTTATATCGATCTGGTAAAAACCGTCCTGAAACAGACCGTTCAGAAAAACACTTCCACTACCAAAATCGTATCCGAGTTGTAGTCCTCCTACATAATCGTTAAGTAGATTATATTCCGTGAAATCAGTCGGATTAAAAACACCGGCCATTAATGAAAAGCCATTCCCTAAATCTGCGTCAAACTTTAATCCGGTATGAGAAAAAGGTCCGTAAGAAAACATATAACTGGTAGAATAATTAAAATTTGCGGTAGGAGAAATAACCTCATAACCTAAGAAGGTATTGAAATTTCCGATCGTTACTTTAAATTTATCGGAGACATTCCAATAGGCGTATAATTGGTTGACAATACCACTACTGTTGGTGGATCCATCTCTGGTAGGTCTTAGGGTTCCGGAAGCAAACGTAGCGTCTTCACCCCGTGGTCCAAAAACGAGATCTGCCATAAAACCTGCTTTGGCACCATCTTTAGAAATGGTCAAATTAGCCATTCCCAGCGCAAATCCTGGAAGATTGGCAAAAGAGGTTCCCGGAGCAGCATCGAAATCATTGTTGAAATTTCCTCGATAATAAGCATCAATAGAGCCGCCAAATTGAATACTTGGTTCTACCATAACGGTATCCACTTCTTCCGCAACTTCCAGTATCACCGTTTCTTCGGTCAGAATCATCGGTTCCACACTATCTTGTGCCTTTAGAATAGCTATTTGCGATAGAAAAAAAATCGTTAAAAATGTAAAATTCTTCATTGTTCTTATTTTTTAATATTTAATATAAAAAATTCTTTTAAAAATTGAACAAGGACTACCCTCTCAGACTAGACAGATTCTTCCAAAAAAATGGGCCGATCTGCTTTTTCTGATTAAATTTACAAAATACAATGAGTAGCGGATAATCCGTTGTTCTTGAGTAAGGCTTCTGTTCGCGCAGCGGCCTTCTCGATTTTATGATGAGATTATTTGGTTTTTTGGGGATTTGTGAAAAGTGCTGATTGCGTAATAAATAATTACGCAATCAGCCTTTATAATTATTAATTGAATGCGTATGCGCTTAGATCGTGTTCTTCTACGTCCAACCCTTTCACTTCCTCTTCTGAAGAAACCCGGATTCCAAAGATCATTTTTAAAAGGAAGAATACGGCAAAAGAGAATACAAAGGTAAAAGCACCAATGGCCCCAATACCTACTAACTGAGCCCATAGGGTTCCTACTCCTTCTCCATAATTTCCAAAAAGTGCAACGGCAATAGTTCCCCAAATTCCACACACCAGGTGCACGGATGTAGCTCCAACGGGATCATCCAGTTTCATACGATCGAAGAAAGTAACGGATAGTGGAATTAACATACCAGCTATCAAACCGATAAGAATACTACTAGGTACTCCTACTCCATCCGCACTCGCTGTGATACCGACTAATCCTCCTAATATTCCGTTTAAGACCATTGAAAGGTCATAAGACTTGAACATTAAAAAAGAAACAACAAAAGCTCCTATTGCTCCAGCCGCTGCGGCCAGAGAAGTCGTAACAAAAACCAATGATACAGAGGCAGGATCCGCAGATAATACGGAACCACCATTAAATCCAAACCAGCCGAACCATAAAAGGAATACTCCAATGGCTGCTAGTGGCATACTGTGACCAGGAATTGCTTTAATTCCTTTATCAGTATATTTTCCTTTTCTGGGTCCGAGTAAGATTATTCCGGCAAGTGCTGCCCAGCCTCCAACGGAGTGTACCAGGGTAGAACCGGCAAAATCGTAAAAACCCATTGCATCTAACCATCCAGCACCCCATTTCCACATCCCCGTAATTGGGTAGGAGAAGGTAACGAACAGTGTACAGAATACGAGGAAAGGCACTAATTTGATTCTTTCCGCTACCGCACCGGAAACAATCGTACAGCAGGTTGCTGCAAACATTCCCTGGAAAATAAAGTCTGTGTAGTAGGTATAACTTCCATAGGCAGAAGTTAATCCACCGTCTGGCGGTGTTAGACCAAAACCAGCAAATCCAAAAAAGCCTCCCGGATTTGTACCAGGATACATGAGATTAAATCCGATGAAATAATAAGTCAATAATCCAATACAAACGATCATTACGTTTTTAAAGAGTATATTGACGACATTCTTTTTTTGTACCAATCCGGCTTCCAACGTGGCAAAGCCCAGATGCATGATAAATACCAAAACGGTCGCTACGAGTAGCCATAAATTATTGGCCATAAACTTTGCCTCAGTTGCTGCGGCAAGCACCTCGTTGAGCATTTCGGGTGTTACTTGTGTCGCTTGTTCCATTCTTATGTTAATTTAGAGTTTAAAATTTAATTTTATTTAACTATTAATTGCTTCACTTCCAGATAAAGCAGTTCTGATGTTTATAATATTTTCAATGTTTGTTACGGTAATGAGTCCGTCTCCTTTTTCGCCGGTTTTGGCAGCATCTGAAATAGCTTCGATAGCTGCGCCAACGTAAGGTTCAGAAATAAGTAATTCGATTTTAACTCTGCCGATGTATCCAATATCATAGGCGGCTCCCCGATAGGTGAGATGCTTACCAGCCTGGTGGCCGTAGCCTTTTACTTCGTAGAAGGTGAAGAAATTAATCTCCTTTTTTCCGAGTGCCTCTTTGACATCTTCAAATTTGGAGGCCCGAACAATGGCTTCAATTTTTTTCATATTAAGCTTGTTTTTAAGGTTTAGTGTAGATCTATTAAAATCCTACATGGGTCTATTTGTCGTAATAGTTTGAGTACAAATGCAAAATTAGTGTGCATTTGCTCTTTATTCTCCCAAATTTTCGTGAAATTGTGGTGTGTAAGCCTATCAAATAACAGTCAAATCATTGATTATCAGTAAATTATCCCTTTTCGTTACTTATGGCTATATCAAAAACAGATGACTTATTTAGGTTAATAAAATCATTAACTAAATCGGAAAAGCGGACTTTTCGCCTTTTTGCAGAGCGTATCAAGAGCAGCAACGAATTGTTGTACATGCAACTCTTCGATATTATAGACAAACAAAAAAGAATGGATGATCGCAGTATCCTCTCCAAACTTGGTGACCTCTCTTCGGTAAAATATTCCAACGCAAAACGGCATTTATACGAACAGATTCTAACCAGCCTGCGGATGCTCAACAAATCCAAACGATCTAATATTCAACTTCGGGAGTACATCGATTTTGTGTATATCCTGTATGGAAAAGGATTTCATCTACAGGCATTAAAGGTATTGCAAAAAGCAAAAAAACTGGCCAAAGAACACCACCACGATTTTAACTTGATCACCATTATTGAATTAGAAAAATTAATTCATTCCAGACATATCACCCGCAGGGAAACCCAATTCATCGAAGAACTTACCCAGGAAGCCCTGGGAAAAATTGGTACCTTGTCCAGCCGGGTAAGATTGAGTAATTTAAAAATGTTATTGCACCGATTTTATATCGAAAAAGGCCATGTAAAAAATGCCACGGAAGCTAAAAAAATAAGTCAGTTTTTTGAGCAACAAATTCCCGCATTCCGAAATACCCCCCTGGGACAAATGGAAAGTGTACTTCTCTACCAGTCACACGTTTGGTATTATTATATTTTAAATGATTTTGAAAATTGCTACGAATATGCCTTAAAGTGGGTTCAGGTTTTTCAAGAATATGATGAACTTCAGACCCGGGATATTAACCTGTTCCTACGGGGTTATCATTATTTATTGACCTGTTCCTATAATTTAAAAAGACAAAAAACCTACGCCCGTTACCACGCCGAACTGGAAGCATTCCGAAAAAGTAATTACCATCGGTTTAACCGAAATACACAGGTACTTTCATTTTTATATACCCACTCTGGCAGATTGAATCTATATTTTCTCAACGGAACATTTGCGGAGGGGGTTAAAAGTATTAGAAAAACACTGGCTCGATTAGATCGTTACAAGGATATTCTGGACACCCACAAAGTCATGATTTTTTATTATAAAATTGCGTGGATGCATCTGGGTAATAACCAACCAGATAAAGCCATCGAATATCTGAATTATATCTTGGACATGACCAACGCCTCGCTCCGATCCGACATTCAAGCCTACGCCCGCCTCATGTTTTTGATGGTACATTTTGAACTGGAAAATTATAAATTTTTACCTTCTTTGATTAGAAATTATTCTACCTATTTTACCAAAAAGAATTTAGATAATAAAGTTCAGACCTGTTTCCTGCAGTTCTTTAAAGAAATTATTAAGGCGCCCATCCTGGAACGTAAACAGGTGATGACCAAATTCCTAAATAAACTTCAGGTGCTGGAAAGTAACGAGTACGAACAACGGGCTTTTTTGTACCTCGATTCTATCAGTTGGCTAAAAGCGAAGATTGAGCGACGACCGATTGGCGAGGTGATTAGGGAGCGGAACAATGAGTGAATTATTTGATCTATGGCTTACAGCCAAGACAAGTTGTGCGGATGTGTAAATTATTGGATTTTGTTATTTAGAAGCCAATGGCTAAAGTCGAGTAGAGATAATTGTCGTTCCGGCAGACCGCTTTAAAATCAATATTGATTTTACTACGGCATCACCCTCCTACCCGTCCATTCTCCGTCAGCGATCTCACCGACCATCCGCTTGTGTCCACCTCTTCCTAATTGAAGCAGATCCATATTTTTGGGTTTTAAAGAGATAATAGAGAAAAAGTCAGAACCAAACGCTGGATTATGCAGAGGATTTTCCTCATAACCTGAAAGATCCGTTCCGGGTGCTAAAGTGGTATGGTAATCGTTTTTTCCGTGGTCGCCAAGCTTGTTCCATTCGGTCAGGCAAAGAGAATCCTGGTGATGAATGGTAGCCGTGGCTTGAAAACGAATTTGTTGCTGCAAACGGGGATGGTAAAATAAAAGCGAGACCTGATTTTGTTGTTTGATTTCCTGAATCTTGTTAGAGCGATAATCGGTAAAAATCAGGAGTTCCTGGGTAGGTAGCACTCTTCGGAGGACTACGGTTCGCTGTGCGGGAAATTGGTCTACCTCCATAGTGGCCAAATAACAAAAACGAAAAGGATGTTTTCGATCTACCGTAGCCCGTTCTAGATCTTTAAAAAGGTGTGTGATAATATCATCAACGGAGTTGGTAAAGTCAATTTCCATTTAATAAACTCGTTTGCGATTACTAATTTTAACAATGGCGTAAATATTCAAAGCCGTCAATAATACGGCTACCGTCAACCAAATATACATCCAGATATTAACGGGAATAAATACCAAAAGCTCCGCATATTTTTCTAAATCAGAACGGGGTCCGACATTAAAATCCTGAATAATATAGAGGATGGTCGCCAAACCCAAAAACATCAGTATTTCCCGGTGCAAATTGGTCTTGGTCGTGAGAAAATAAAGCACTACCGAAAAGGCCAGCAAAAATCCGGTCGTCCACAGAGAATTAAACCACATGATGCCCGCAAAAACCATAAATCCCATCAAAACAAACAAGGTGCCTTTGGCAATTTTACCGCCGTTGGCACCAATGTAAAACAGTATATTTCCCAAAAGGGCGCTTCCAAGATATCCTCCCATCAAAATGATGCCTCGATTACCGCCCTGCGTTTTTGTCCAGCCACTACCGTCATCATTTACTTGCAAAGCCAGTACATCTCCTCCCGTAATCAGCGCGCCTAAAGCGTGGCCGAGTTCGTGTAAAAAGGTAACCAGCAGATGAATCGGAT
>Ga0209187_1002270_pt1 | contig 18788 bp, 17 predicted proteins | sample BantaG_FD_187430 | JGI IMG/M metagenome (GOLD analysis project Ga0209187, IMG submission 187430) | Marine algal microbial communities from Bantry Bay, Ireland - BantryBay_4 metaG (SPAdes) (version 2) | ecosystem: Host-associated > Algae > Red algae > Unclassified | place: Bantry Bay, Ireland...
TAAATCAACTCAATTAATAGTCAAAATAAAAATATATAAGAGCAATTCCGACTGCCATATCAGCTTGCGGAATAGTGGAAATGCTAATAAAGTGGAAAAACAAAATTATTAGTATGCGGATTTGAGGTATTATAAAAAACCAAGTCTACTTTAAAATGTTCTTCTTCAAAAGTTAATCTAACTTGTCTTCCAACAAATGTAAATCCCTTACCTAATTCCAACAAAAAATGTTCTAACTTATCTATTAATTTTTGTTCCAATTCACTTTCTGAATATTTTATGTTTTCAGGCAAACCAACAAATTCAAGAATGTATGGATCTTTCAATGTATCAATAGCTTTCTCTACTATTTGTCCTTTTTCAGCCAACTGTTTTACGCTTTCTGTATCTCTGCTTAACAATAATCTTTCGTATAATGCACTCTCAAATTGTCTTTTCAATTCCCTTAAACTCCATCTATTTTCTATTGCTTCTATTTCATAAAATCTCCTTTCTTCTTGGTTCTCAATTCTTGTTAACAGCAAATAATGAGACCAACTTAGCTTAAAATTAACCTCTTCAGAATTAACAGACAGCGTCTGTTGTTTTCCATAAACGTTATAAAAATTTTTCATCTGTTGTAAGTTAGTTACAGAGAATCCTTTCCCGAAGTCGGTATTTAAACGTATTGACAAATCTTTTAATAATTGTTTTCCATAAGCAGCTCTTTCTTTACCATTTTGTTCTTCTTCAACTATCATTCTACCAATTTCAAAATAGGTATAAACCATAGTAGTATTAACAGTTTGAACAACTTTACTCCTTGCACTTTTTAACAACTCTGCAATTTTATCATAAAATATATTCCTATCAATACGCTCTTTCATAATTAATTAGTTATTTTAAAATATATATTTTTAAAAATCACCGGTTACACATTTCACTCAACTATCAAAATACGTTTCAAATATTCATTCAAAAAAATACCAAGTGGATCTTGTTGTTTTCTTTGTGCATTAAAGGCATCAAACATCTCATATTTTTGTTGAAAAGTTTTAGCTGTAAGTGTATGAATTTTAGCCCAATGCGGCCTGCCATCGTACTTTAAAAAAATTTGTTCTAAGGCTTTAAAATAAGGTAAATAATCTTTTTTATTGTAAACGTGGCAAGCTATGTAAACCGCATCTCTGTTATAAGCCGGGCTTAAATAAGCATCATCTGCTTTTACTACACGGTGTTCAATTGGAAAAATTACATTAAATTTACTGGTGTTGATAGTATGCTGAATTTCCTCACAAGCTGCTTCAAAATGTTCTATTGGCACATTGTATTCCATTTCGTTAAAACGCACTAAGCGTGGCGTAGCATAAACTTTATGGCTATGGTAAGTTTTGGTAACATTACTTACCGCGCTGGCCGAAAAGCGAGAAATACCATCGCTTAAAGTTGGTACAATTCGGGCAGTTTCACACATTATTTTGTACACGTAGTTTTCTAAAACGTACTCGGTTAAGTAATTGAAAATGTTTAAATTATCGGGCGCATCTTTTACTATGTTTGAAGTTTTCGTCCAAGCGGTTGGCGATTTAGGGAAATAGTAAAATTCAAAATTTCGGTTGTTGGCAATGCTATCTTTAAAAGTAGCAATTACCTCGTTTAAGGGTTGTTTTTTGTTTACCAATTGCAAACGATAAGCTGGTACACATTGCAAGGTAATTTCGGTAATAATACCCAGCACACCTAATGAAACCTGTGCGGCTTTAAACAATGTTACATTTTCAGTTTCGGAACAAGTGACCACCTCGCCCACTCCATTTACCAAACGCAAGGCTTTTGCCTGAGTAGAAATAGTACCAAAATTTAAACCTGTGCCATGTGTGCCGGTTCCAATTGTGCCGCCAATAGATTGCTTGTCAATATCGCCCAAGTTTTCCATAGCCATGCCTTGTTTATATAGTAAGTTGCCAAGCGTATGCAATTTTGTGCCAGCTTTTACGGTGGCCTGCATTTTTTCTTTATTTACACTTATTAAACCTTGGTAGTTATCTAAATTTACCATTACTTCATTAGTTACCCAAAGTGGATTAAAAGAATGGGCACTACCTACAACTCTAACATTTTGCTTTTTGTTTAATGCTTGTTTTATTATTTGCTGCACTTCTTCTTCTGTAGAAGGTTGCAATATTTGCTTTGGCTGCCAGTTTATTTTTTGCGACCAGTTTTTCAAATTCTATATTTTAACTCAAAGTTAAACAAATCTACAGCTTTAAAGTAAAGGCTTTTTTAAAAAGATTTTTACTGATTTATTCAATTAAAAATACTCGTACCACTACTAATAGTTTTGTAAAAAAATAGGGGTGCTAATTGAATCATAAAACACAATCAATTATCTCACATTTCAATATCATCTGAGCAACAGTTAATTCTTACCATAAAAATTTTAATAAATTCATTGTTATCAAAAGAGAACCTTACAAAACTGCAATATGCGTATTCATTTTACAACAGAGTTGCTTTTAAATTAGGGCAATTTTAAAATTTACTATAATCAAATTAATTTCAAGTGAGCTTGTACACTTGCTGTTTCGTCTTTCCCTTCTTTTTTAACAATGGAATTGTATTTTTTTTAGAAGCGAAACAGCAGAAACCATTTAAAAACGCGCTCCCTGCTTTCCATTCAAATGTTGCCCCCAACGCTTCATAAGCCAACGCTTCAGGCAACATAACCATTGCAATCAGGGCTAATCTTCTAACTTCATCGTGCTTTAAAAAACCCCAAATGTAAAGTCACCGAGTTAGTAAATTGGCTGGATTATTGTTTATAATAATTAACTAACAGTTAATTTACAATCATTAAATTATCTATTGAACATTTTTCTATTTCTTACCAAATTAAAATTAAACAAATATGTATAGACTTACTTTTTTACTAATGTTTTGTTTCTTTAATTACTTTTTGTTAGCCCAAGTAAATATAAATGTTGGCGACAATTTTCAAACGGTTATTAACAACAACCCAGCAGGAACCACTTTTATTATTAAGGCTGGCGAACACCGTTTACAAACTATTGTTGCCAGAAATGGAGATGCTTTTTTAGGAGAATTAGATGCATATGGCAATCGGTTAACCATACTAAAAGGATCGAAAATAATAGCAGGCTTTACCAAACTGTCTGGTGCAAATGGCGATTACTGGAAATTTAACGGAACTGTTGAAGACAATTTTATCTACGATTTAGGCACTTGCGATACAGGCTTTAATTGCCATAGAGCAGAAGATGTTTTTGCAAATGGCTTACCCTTGCTTAAAGTAAATGATTTAGCATTATTGGATGAGGAAAATGAATGTTATTTTGATGGACCAGATCTTTATTTAAAAACCAACCCAACTAATAAACTAATTGAGCAAAGTGTAAATAAGTTTGCCGTTAAAGCAAAATCAGCAGCAGCCAATTCGGGTATTAATGCGGCATCAAATGTTACCGTTAAAAATTTAATTGTTGAACAGTATGCCAACCCTGCACAACACGGAGCTATACATGCTGGCGGTAACAACCAAGTGCACGTAAAAGAACAAATGGGAACTAATTGGTTGGTAGAAAATAATGAAGTAAGAAATACCCATGGCACCGGAATATTTGTATATTCAAATGGTGTAATGAAGGACAACATTATATACAAAAATGGGCAAATTGGTATGAAGGCCAGCGGTAGCGATGTAATAATTACTGGTAATGAAGTATATGAAAACTGTGAATGGGGCGGTTATAAATGGAGTTGGGAAGGTGGAGCTTCAAAATTTTCACACACAACAAATATTCATTTAATTAACAACTATTGTTACAATAATAATGGCCCAGGCTTATGGACGGATATAGACAATAAAAATGCCTTGATTGAAAACAACCGATGCGAAAACAATAATGGAAGCGGTATTTTTCATGAAATAAGTTATTCGGCAATTATAAGATGTAACACATCAGCAAATAATGGTTATACTTATGCCAATGGGCAATGGTATGGTGGCAATATATTTATATCAAATTCTAGCGATGTAGAAGTATATAATAACACGGTGGTGTGTTCTGGCGGAGATAGAAGTAATGGCATCGTATTAATGTGTGATGATCGCTTTAACAGTAATAACGAACCCTATTTTACGCGCAATAATCATATTTATGATAATGATATAACGTTTATGGCAGCAGCTAATATTACTGGCCTGGTTCGTAATACTCCAGATTGTTCAGATTATTCGGGCAACGTTTACGAACGCAACACCTATCATACTGCAACACCCGGACATGACTACTTTAACTGGGGCGGTTATACTACTGCCGACAGGGGAGATTTTACCTGGTTTAAAAATGTACCTCAAGATGCAGGCAGCACTTTGGATGGCAACGTGAACAGCAATCCGGTTTATGCAGCTTGTAGCCAAACAGTCAATCAATGTGTAAAACCTGTTAATTCCGAAATAGAAACAGACGATGGCGATATTTATGTTGGAGGTTCTTGCAATGGCGTAATTTTAGAATCGCCAGGTGGGCTGTGTTTTAGAATTACCGTTAATGACCAAGGCTTGCTAACAACAAGTTCGGTGATATGCCCCAATACTAATTGACAATGTTGGTTTGTCTACCGTCATTGCAGAATTTTAAGTTATTCGTGCCACGACTTGTTAGTTCATCTTTCAGTCGTGGCACGAATTTAAACTCATTCCATCTTAACAAACCTGCCCGAAGCAATGGAAACATCATCTTTTAAAAAGTGAATTAAATATGTACCACTTTTTAAATGCTTAATATCAATATTTTTTATGTTATGATTAAATTGAGCTTTTAAAATTTCGGTACCATTTAAGTTGTAAATAATATAATTATGAGGAATTGATTTTAAACCATTTGAAAAAGCAACATTTAACCGATGCTGTGCTGGATTGGGGAAAATAGTAATTTCGGTGTTGTAGGTTATTTCATCTATATTGTTTATGATATCAGTATATGTATCTATTGAATCGCAAGGGTGATTGAAATATGCTTCTTTGTATACATTACCCGAGCTGTCGGAGAAGCAAACAATACTATTAGAAATATTGCATAAGCCTATTTGATTGGTATAAAAAAGTCCGTTTGCTACATCGCCAATTCCTTCAATCCACCTTAGCCGATTACCACAAGTAGTACTATTCATTTGCAATATTATTTCCTTTCTTTTTTGACCATTTAGTGTTGTGAATTCATAAACCCTGCTAACAAAAGCGTAGGTGTTCCAATGAGGTATTAAAAAACTATCTTTTTCTGCCAAATTAAAGTCGTAGTAAACTTCTTCGTAAATTGAACTAATTGATGATTTCTCCAAATCAATTTTATACAATTTATTATCATCGTACCTAGTAAATATACCAGCCCAATGTTGGTAAACTTGGTTTTTTATTAAAGTGTCTTTTCCATCATATCTATAAATTGAACCCTTGTTACCAGCACCAGAAATACTGGGAGAACCATAAAATGTTACCATTCCCCACTCAGCATTTTTTGCTGGTATTGGGTAAGTATATTGATTATCTATTTCCTCTTTATCTTTTTTGTAACCAACTATTTTACAACTTTTACCTTCTTGGTAGCTAAACTTGCAATAAAGCACCAGCGAATCTTCCACTACTTTTCCTTCGCCTTCAATTATCATATTGCCTGTAGCAGCATTTTCAATCAATTGAGTGCGAATAATGAAAGTACTGTCTGTTAATATTTGAGCATTTACTAAATAGTTATTGTTTAAATTAACTGTTAATTCATTAGAATATCTGCCTGGTGAAACCATTTCAATACTGTAATATTCTAGTTCTTCTAAATTCTGCCCTTCAAGATTTATCTCTTCAAAATGCATATCAAAAACTTCCCAATCTGCTGGTTCTGAAATTGAAATACAAAGCCTTTCTGTTTCGTACTCTCCTAAAAAACTATAGTTAAGTTGTGCTGTAACAGTTAGGGTTAAAATAAAACAAATAATAAAGGTTGATAATTTATGTTTCATACTATACATCATATTAAAAATTTTATTCCTCGCCACAGGCAAAAGGTGTTATAGTAAGCGTGCTTCCTTTTTCTATAGCAAAACCTGGTTGTATATTTGCACAGTCGTTAATTTTGAAAATGATGTTACTTAAAGGAGGAATTATACCGCCAAGTGATGTAATTGTTTCTATATTAAGTAGGAGGCATTTAGTAAAAATGAGGAAAAAGGGCAATTGTTAGTAGGTAAATTCTAATTAAAGCATTCATACATTAAAATTTAATAGTTAAATGCTTGTGTTTCTATTGATGTGTAAATATACAATAAATTAAACCGTAATCAGCAAGGGTCTCCATATTTAACTGGCGCAGATGGCACAATATAAGTAAGTACTTCATTATAAAATATTTTAGTAAAGCCACAAATTGAAGATTATTATTATTTGATTAAAATTTCATATTTCCACTAGCGTTTTACTTAGCTTACAATTGTCTCCTGATGTAACAAAGCTAAGGGTAAAACTAAAAATGAAGTAGCGGCATTCTGTTATAATAAAAAAAGTAGTTGAAAGAAATTACATTTGGAAAATGCTAACAGAGTTTTGCACAGACTCATGATGTTAGCAGTAATTAATATAAAACCTGAGAATTGGAAGAATTAATAAAAAAAATAAAAAGCAGTATAAGGCTAAGCTCAAAAGCCGAAGAACATGTTTTTTCTATTGCAAAAGAAAAGAAAATTGCAAAAGGTGCAATATTAATAAGGCAAGGGCAGGTTGTGAAAAATACATATTTTGTTACAAATGGATGCCTAAGATCGTACTGTATTGATAAAAATGGAAAGGAACATACATTACAATTTGCCATTAAAGATTGGTGGATTAGTGATTTTATAGCTATTTATAATAATGAACTCGCCATATTAACAGTTGAGTGCATCAAAGATGCAACCGTTATTGAATTTAATGCAAAAGAATTAGATGGAATACATGCGCTATTTCCCGAATTTGAATCCTTTCAAAGAAAAAATTTAGAACGTCATATAGTTAGTTTACACAAACGAATTTTAAACCAAATGCAACTGACAGCATCGGAGCGATACGACTTATTTTTAGAGCAATACCCAGATATTGAACAGTATACCCGCAATTATCACATTGCCTCTTATTTAGGTATTACGCAAGAAAGCTTGAGCCGCATCAGGCTTGAAAAAGCAAAAAAATAGTTTCTTACCATAGGTCAATTTTTATTTAAAGTACTTGCTATACTTTTGTATCAAATTATTAAGTAAAAATATAGCAGTTATAAAAATGAAAGCATTACAGATAATAAAATATGGTGAGATTAAAGACAGTTTAGTCTTTAACGAAGTAATTAAACCAACCCTACAAGCAAAAGATAAAACCAATTATTGATAAAGTTTATCCTTTTAATGAAAGTATTAAGGCATTCACACACCTTGCCTCAGGCAGAGCTAAAGGTAAAATCGTAATAAAAATTAGTTAAAATTTACGCATTCATATATAATAAATAAAAACAAATAATAAATTATGATAATAAAAATATTAATTGGTTTAGTAGGTTTTTTTATGCTTGCATTTGTAGCCTTGTACTTAGCATCCAGACCAAAACAGGAGGCGGATGGTTCTTACATGCCTTCAAAATTGGCCTTAAAATTAGCTACCGTAGAGGCAAGCGATTTTGAAAATGTTACCTATCAAAAATACCAAGGCAACAAAAAGAAAATACTGGCTATCTTCACCGAAGAAAAGAACTTGAAAATGAAAAACGGCAAATTGTTTTCAACCGGAAACCACCCGATAGAAGCACTTTTACCAATGTTGCACCTAAAAAATGCCGGTTTCGATTTTGAAATAGCAACCCCCACCGGCAAGCCAGTAGTTTTCGAAATGTGGGCCTTTCCAGAAAAAGATGAACACGTTAAAGCCATCTATAAGGAGTACAAATCTCGTTTTGAACAACCTAAAAAATTAGCCGATTTCATAAACACTTCATTGGAAAATACGAAATCTTATGCTGCCGTTTTTGTACCTGGCGGCCACGGCGCTATGATAGGTATTCCTGAAGACAAAAACGTTGGTAAGATATTGAATTGGGCACACGAAAACGACTTGTTCACCATAACGCTTTGCCACGGCCCAGGTTCACTTTTAGCCACCACCTTAGATAATCAAAAATTTCTATACGAAGGCTACAACATGGCCGTTTTTCCCGATGCAGTTGATAAACAAACCCCACTAATAGGTTACCTGCCAGGCCATATGCCCAGCGGGTTAAGCGAAAAACTGAAAAGCTTAGGCGCAAATCTAATGAATACAAAATCAGACAAAACCGTTTGTGTTGATAGAAAATTAATTACCGGCGCAAGCCCCTTAGCCTCTAATGAATTGGGCAAATTAGCCGCTAACACCTTATTAAAAGAATTGAATTAGAAGCTACTCAAGCTTCTTTGAATCAGTAATCTCATAGTTGCAAAAATGCTGTAAATTACTACTGATCGATTATTTTTTTTGAAGCAAAAGAATAGAGGCTCTTAATAGTCAAACTCAAGAATCTTTTTGCTCGTGCCTCACAAAAAGGATTTCCGCTACTATCCCTAACGCAAACAAAAAATATTAATCTCTCCTAATCCACGTACTCCAGCTTTTCTACCAAAGCAAAAGTATTGGTATCAATTTGCAAATAACCTTGATCGTAAACAAAGTAATAAATTTTGCCAGCTTTAGTTTTGTAAGTGTTTGTGTAATAGCTAAAATTAAAACCAGCACTTAACAACTTTTCACGGGTAGTTTTTGATTTTCCAGTTGGGTTCATTTCTTTTAACAAGCGACGGTTTTTGCGCAATATTCGGTTAATGCGACTCATAAAACTATTAGCATCACGATTAATATTGTTATTAAAACTATTGCGACAATTATCATCACAAAATTTTTTATCTATTCTACCTTTTACTTCTTCGTTACAATACAAACATTGGTTTCTTTTTCTATTACTAATCATAACTGTTAAACATTTATCTGTTTAAGGCTCATCTATACTCAAAATTAGAAGTACAATATTTACACCTTGTAATACCTCATCAAATTCTTCTCTGCTGTTGTAGTCACTTTTTTTAATTTCAATGCCTTATTTTTTTTATCTTTTCTGGTATTTGCGCATTTCCTATTACATTTTCTTTTCCAATTTCGTGCACTAAGTTATTTTACTATTGATGGATCTAATTGTCCGCTTGCTAATGTAACCGCAATTTTCATATTTTATTTATTATTATTTTTATGATCCGCTTTGTAATTCGATTTACAAAAGCTCGTTGCTTTCTTTCAGAAATTTAAATATTTGTTTATCTACTTCAGATATACTATCTAAATCTTTATAGCTAAGCCATTTTATTTCTTCTATTTCACTTTTTGGCTCTAAAAGCCCGTTATACAAAGCTTTGTAACAAGTCATTTTAACTAAAATTCCTTTATTAGCCTCATCGGCTTGTGCTTTAAAAGTTCCCACATATTCAATTGTATCTGGTTTAATTTTTACATTTAATTCTTCCAATATTTCTCGTATTAGCGTCTGCTCATCTGTTTCTCCCAGCTCTCTTTTTCCTCCAGGAATATAATACTTAGTTTTTCCTTTAGATTTTGTACTTAAAATTTTACCGTTTTTTGTTGCTATAAAAGCAATTTTATCAATTTCTATCATTTTGGTGATGTCATTTATCAAAAAATTTTGTTAACAAAGTATAGTTGTTATTTGCAATATAATTATTATTTAAAACTAGTCTTACTTATTTTCAATAAATTACAAACACTTCATCAATTATAAATAGTTATAAGCGTTTATAAACGACTATAAGCGATTATATGTCGAATAATGTTTTAAAAGCACTACATCTTTGCAGCATAACAATCCAAATAAACTTCAATTTTATAACCAAAAATTAATAAATATAAAAATTATGTTACAAAACAAAGTACAACTTATTGGTAATTTGGGTGCTAACCCAGAAGTAAAAACATTAGAGAGCGGAAAGAAAGTAGCACGCTTTTCGTTGGCCACCACCGAAAGTTATAAAAACGAAAAAGGCGAAAAAGTAAAAGAAACGCAATGGCATACCCTTATAGCCTGGAATAAATTAGCCGAACTGGTAGAAACTTATTTAACCAAAGGAAACGAAATTGCAGTAGAAGGTAAATTGGTAAACAAAAGCTGGACGGATAAAAACGGTACAAAAAAATATGCCACAGAAATTTTAATGAAGGAAATGTTAATGTTAAAAACCAAATAAAGTTAACAAAACACTAATGGCTTAAACTTGCCGTTTTAAACAAAAAAAGCCCGGACTCAATAAAAAGACTTGTTGAGACCGGGTAATGTTTTATCTTAGCTTTGCTGCTATTTAGGTTTTGGTTATTATAAATAATAAAAGTTATCTTTAAAAAACCTCAAAATCAATACAGCAAAGTCAATTTTCAAAAACAACAGGCATTTAATGAAATTAAAAAAAAGTTCGTTTTCCATTAAACCAAATTATAGACCTTACTTTTCAAAAACCGTCACTATCGTTTTTACATTTTTAATAATTACTTTTTATTGTGGCTGTAAAACAGAATTACAATTTCCTAAGCCAGATGTAAGTAATATTTATATTGACGCACCAATTTTAAACTTAGAAAACCAATTTTTTATTTCTGATAGCCTTGTTTTGGCTGATTCTTTGATCAACTTTGCTGATCAACAACCCGAAATTGCAGATTTATATTTTCATCGGCTACTAAGTTTGGGAGATATTCAAAATAATAAATTTGTAGAAAGTGCTATTTTATTATTCAATAATCCAGAAATAATAAAATTAAAAGATACTATAAATCTTTACAGAAATCAGTTTGAAATTGAGCTTAATAAGTTAGAAACTGGCCTAAAATATTTTAAACACTATTTTCCCAACAAAACTACTCCTAAAGTTTTTACTGCAATTACCGAGTTTGGCCCCTCTGCCTTTACTTTAGATACCTTAGTAGCTGGCATTAGTTTAGATATGTATTTGGGTTCTAAATTTGTATTTTACCCATCAGTAGGCTTTTATCAATACCAAATAAGAAATTTTAAACCCGAATTTTTACCTGCAAATACCTTAAAAGCAATTTCTCAAGCTCACTTTCCAAACAACAATAAAATAAGTAATTTTATAAACGAAGCGGTACACAATGGTAAACTATTATATTTGTTAGATGTTACATTGCCCGATACAAAAGATTACATAAAAATAGGTTATTTACCAGAACATATTGAATGGTGCAAAAACAATGAAGGTCGAATTTGGGGCTTTTTTATAGAAAATGAATTGTTGTATGCCACACAAAGCAATCTGTATGGTAAATATGTAAACGATGCGCCAACTAGTAGCGGAATGCCACCAGAATCGCCAGGCAATGTAGGCACTTGGGTAGGTTGGCAAATTGTGCGGACTTTTATGCAACAGCATCCAGACTTTCCATTACAAAAACTAATGGAAATTGAAGATGGGCAATACATTTTAAGTAAATCGAAATATAAGCCTAAGCAAGCTATGTTTTAGTTTAACTTTTTGAAGCGAAACCTTGTGGCAATTTAAAAATAGTGTCCCCACTTTCCGCTCAAATTAAATTTTATGCTAATGGCTTAAAGCCATTACAAAAATTTAATAACCGCTGCAATTGGGGCTAGTTTAATTATTTTTGGGCTGTTTACTGCTTTTTTAAAAAAATATACTTTATAATATTATTAAAAAAAAAGCATCTAAGCCCATTTACTTTCAAAATGTTTTTATTTTTGTACAAAGCAAATCTAATTATCTAAATAAAGATAAAACAAAACAAGGCGGAATGAAATTCTAATAATTATGAAACATAAAGAACTCATACAGCTATTAGGTTTTAAGCCGAAAGAAAATACTTCTGGAATATTTCAAAAAAAATATAAAAACTATTTTGTTGAAGTAGATTTCATAAAAAACCAAATCAATTTTGGTAAAAAAATATTAATTGGAGATTCAAAAAAAACGATACAAAATATTGTAAAACCAGATGATTGGGTTGTTTTAGAATGTGTAAATAGATAACTCGAAAAAGGATACAAACCTGAAAACATATATTTGGAGTAAGAATATTTAAAATCTGGATTGTTTGACCTATTACAGCTCAATACCCATACTTATCTCCCCACCAATGTTTTAACTTTTTGCGCAATTCATTTTCTCGTGGGTTGTTGCCTGGTTCGTAAAATTTTTGGCCTTCTATTTTTTCTGGCAAAAATTCTAATGCTGTAAAATTGCCTTCATAATCGTGTGCATATTTATAATCTTTTCCATAATCTAAATCTTTCATTAACTGTGTAGGTGCATTACGCATTGCTAAAGGTATTGATAAATCGCCCGTTTGTTTTACTAACTGCATTGCTGTTTTTATAGCTTTATAACTAGCATTGCTTTTTGGTGACGTAGCCAAATAAACGGTAGTTTGCGATAAAATAATACTGGCTTCTGGGTAACCCAATTTGTTAACAGCTTCAAAGCAACTATTCGCTAACATTAAAGCATTTGGGTTGGCCATGCCAATATCTTCTGAAGCAGCAATTAGCAACCGGCGCGCAATAAATTTTGGATCTTCCCCGCCTTGTATCATTCTTGCTAAATAATAAACTGCAGCATTGGGGTCGCTACCTCTTATAGATTTTATAAAAGCAGAAATTAAATCGTAGTGTTGCTCGCCAGTTTTATCGTACAAAGCCATTTTTTGTTGAGCAAAACGCAACACTATTTGGTTGGTTATTTTTATTTTTTCTTCGTTAAATGATTGCACTACTAATTCAAACACATTCAATAATCTTCTGGCATCGCCACCAGAAAGTCTTAGTAAAGCTTCGGTTTCTTCAAGTATTATATTTTTATTTTTTAAGATGTGATCTTCATTTTTGGCGTAATTTAGCAATTGTAACAACGCATCTTTTGTTAAAGGTTCTAAAACATAAACCTGGCAGCGAGATAGCAATGCAGATATTACTTCAAACGATGGATTTTCGGTGGTAGCGCCAATTAAGGTAATTGTACCTGCCTCTACAGCTTGCAGCAAAGCATCTTGCTGGCTTTTATTAAACCGATGAATTTCATCAATAAAAAGTATTGCTTTACCCAGTTTTTTTGCGGTATCAATTACGGCACGCACTTCTTTTACACCGCTGCTTATGGCACTTAATTGAAAAAATTGCAATTGCCCCTGCTTTGCAATAATTTGTGCTAATGTAGTTTTACCAACGCCGGGCGGTCCCCAAAATATTATAGATGGAATATTACCTTTTTGTATTGCCAATTGTAATACTTGCCCATCACCAACTAAGTGTTTTTGTCCTACAAATTGTTGTAAATTTCGTGGACGCGTCCTTTCTGCCAATGGTATGTTACTGTTTTGCATTAGCACAAAAATAAGGATAAATAATAAGCAAGGGTTTATATGTGCGAGCGAATTTTTTAAACTAACCCCGTTTTCTATGGTTTATCCAAATATATTTTAATTTTTTTTCAATACATAACTTATTTTTTTTTATCTACTTTAGTTATACTAACAAGGTGTTTTCTGCGAAAACGTCATTAATTATTTTGGGTTTTTTTAGCCAACACAAGGACACAGGATATATTATTGATTCTAAGGATTACTTTTGGCTTCTGCCAGTAAGTTAAAATAGTAAGATAAGAGCAACCTAAAGTCACTCTCATCTTTACCATGAAAATATATCCATAGCTCATCGACCTTACTGCTAACTGGATGCTCCCCAGCAGAGCCAGTTTCCTCTTCCAGCCGATGGTGGCTAATCTAAGTAGCTAAAATCCATAATTTTATTGCAGCAGGGTTGTTCTTTACTACTTTGTCTGCTATCTTTTCAAAACCATTAAGTAAACAAAAATCTAAATTGTGTTTAGAAACATCTACTCCAAAAACGTACTTCATTTTTTTTTCATATTTTTGTAAAAATTTTAATGTAAGAAGTTATTAACTAAGCATAATTCTAATCCTTACTATTGGGTCTAAAAGCCTTGTTTTCTATTTGAAATTGTACTTAGTAAAAACCGGTGGAGGATTTAAATGAGGTTTAGATCTGAAAATCTTGATTGAAGTATAAAGTACCAACACCAGTTTTAACTTCTTATTATTAAGTTAATAAAAGTGCAAATTTGCAAAACAAACCAGCACAAATTAGAATCTATTACATATTTATAATTTTATAAAATATTACGTGACAAACTTAAAGGATTGGATTGGTTATACTGTGTAACAAAGTGGAACAGCATTTGAACGGAAAGCGGGACCAAAATTTATTTCGTGTTTCGCCGTCTCGCTTCAAAAAATAAATATTTTAAATTATATATTATAAGCATGAGGTTTCATTCTAATTTAGTGGATATTTTGAACAAGCGGATTTATGCAGCCATAGTTGAAGTTGATGATGGCGTAATTAAACGTATTCAAGAGGTGGAAGATGCGCCAGAAAATGCTGGTTATTTATTGCCTGGTTTTGTAGATGCACATGTACATATTGAAAGTAGTATGATGCCGCCGACAGAATTTACGCGCCTTGCAGTTGTGCATGGAACAGTCGCAACGGTTTCGGACCCACACGAAATTGCAAATGTTTTGGGTTTAGAGGGCGTGCAATTTATGTTGGAGGAAGCCAAACGTGTGCCTCTAAAATTTTGCTTTGGTGCGCCTTCTTGCGTTCCGGCAACTCATTTTGAAACGGCAGGTGCGCATCTTGATGCAGAAGCCGTTGGCAAATTGTTGGAGCGTAAAGAGATTGGGTATTTATCGGAGATGATGAATTTTCCGGGCGTTTTAATGAAGGATGCGGAAGTGAAGGCAAAAATTGAAGCAGCAAAAAAATTAGGCAAACCTGTTGACGGGCATGCGCCAGGCTTAATGGGCGATGATGCCCTACAATATTTTGCTGCCGGCATAAGTACGGACCACGAATGTTTTACTTATGAAGAAGGTTTGGAAAAAGCTAAATTGGGTGTAAAGATTTTAATTAGAGAAGGTAGTGCGGCTCGTAATTATGATGCGCTACATCCGTTGATAAAATTGTACCCAGAGTTGATCATGTTTTGCAGCGATGATAAACACCCTGACGATTTAATTGAAGGCCATATTAACTTGTTAGTTGCTCGCTCAGTAAAGCTTGGTTATGATGTTTTTGATGTGCTTCGGGCGGCTTGTATTCATCCGGTGCAACATTATGGTTTAGCAGTTGGTTTGCTAGAAGAAGGTGATGCTGCGGATTTTATTCGGGTGGATAATTTGGAAACCTTTAACGTTTTGGAAACTTATATTGATGGCACTTGTGTTGCCAAAAATGGTGAGTCTTTAATTGAACATCTGCCATCGGAAACGCCTAATATTTTTAAAGTACAAGAAAAAAAATCACAGGATTTTGCCATTAAAGTAAACTCAAAGAAAGTGCGAATTATAAAAGCCTTGGATGGAGAAATAGTTACTCAAGCCGAAGTTGATGAACTGCCAATTGCTGACGGCAACTATTTGCCCGATTTGCAAAAAGACATTTTAAAAATTGCGGTAGTGAACCGTTATGCAGAAAACGAAAAACCGTCTATTGGTTTTGTAAGAGGCTTTGGTTTAAAGCAAGGGGCTTTGGCTTCGAGCGTGGCGCACGACTCGCATAATATTGTGGCGGTTGGCACTTTTGACGAGAACCTTTGTGCAGCCGTAAATGAAGTGATTAAAAACAAAGGCGGTGTGGTAGCGGTAAACAATACTGGAACTGCTAAAGTTTTAGGATTACCAATTGCCGGATTGATGAGCCCTATAGATGGTTATGAACTTGCACAACAATATGGTAAAATAGATGCCTGGACAAAAACCGAATTAGGTTGTATCTTAAAAGCTCCTTTTATGTTATTGTCTTTTTTGGCTTTGCCAGTAATTCCTGCTTTAAAAATTACTGATTTGGGTTTGTTTGATGTTGGGCGTTTTGGTTTTGTGGAAGTTGGGCTTGAGTGAAGGTGAGAGATTTGAGACAGGAATGGAAAAGGTGAGTTATATAATTACATAGAAATTAGAGGGGATAAATGTTTGTAGCCGACAATTTAGAAGCAGTTCAAACCAATCAGGCACTTAAGGTGTCTACCTAAAGTGATATATTTGTTGCCAAAACAAACATAACAAAACACAATAAACTTGATAATATTTAATGTAGGTATACGATAAATCCATTTGTTACCAAACCACAAAAAAAATTAATGAAAAAATTTACAATAGCCATTCACGGCGGGGCGGGAACCATCTTAAAAAGCAGCATGACGGCCGAGAAAGAAGCAGCCTACAAAAACGCATTGAGCCAGGCTTTAAATTCCGGTACTAAAATATTATCAGATGGCGGAACGGCATTAGCAGCAGTAGAAGAGGCAGTAAGAGTATTGGAAGACTGCCCACTATTTAATGCTGGCAAAGGTTCTGTTTTTACGGCAACAGGAACGCATGAAATGGATGCCTCAATTATGGAAGGAAAAACGCTGCAGGCAGGGGCGGTAGCACAGGTTGAAAGTGTGAGAAATCCGATACGCCTTGCCCGGTTGATTATGGAAAAATCAGGTCATGTTTTTTTATCAGGAGATGGTGCATTAGACTTTGCCAAAAAAATGAACTGCGAATTGATGGAGGAAGATTGGTTTTATGATGAATTTAGATATCAGCAATGGCAAAAGATAAAAGGTACAGATGCCTTTCAACTCGATCATTCTACTATTAAAGACCAAAAATTTGGAACCGTAGGCGCAGTTGCCATGGACAGTAATGGTAATGTAGCAGCAGCAACTTCAACCGGCGGAATGACCAATAAACGTTTTGGCAGGGTTGGCGATAGCCCGATGATTGGCTCGGGCACTTATGCCAACAATGCCACCTGTGCGGTTTCGTGTACCGGAAGTGGGGAGTTTTTTATTAGAGGCGTAGTTGCTTACGATGTTTCTTGTTTAATGGAATACAAAGGTTTAAGTCTTCAGGCAGCCTGCGATGAAGTGGTACATTCCCGCTTACTAAAAATAAATGGAGATGGCGGATTGATAGCTGCCGATGCGCTTGGAAATTTAGCGCTTCCTTTTAATACCGAAGGCATGTACAGAGCCTGGCGAAAATCGAATGGTGAAGAATTGATTGCTATTTATAAATGAAGTTAAATTAGCTCAATCACTCAAACGGAGCATCAATCGGCAAAACTTCTACCCTTCTTTCATCTACATAAAATTTATCGCTGTTAGAAAGTATATGAACTTTTAAATTGGACATCGTCATTGGTGTGTCTTCCTCCAAAAGTTTATGGTTGTTATGGCTAACCCACGAAGGATCGAAAATAATAACCATACCAGAACCGATAATTTTAAACTCGTTCGATTTTTTAATCACGAGTGCAGTATCTTCTGCCAAACCAATACCTATTAATTTTGGAAAAGCAGCTACCGCTTCCGCCAGTCGCCCAAACCTTCCCCGCAAAATAAAATGAGAATCAATAATCAGTTCGGGGAAAAAACCCATACCGTCTCTCATAGAAACAGCACCTTTAAAAAAAGCATCGGTTCCGGTTCCGCCGGCAATCATTTCGGTTGACATTGCCATGGCACCAGCGCTTGTTCCGGCAATTACAAATGCTTCTTCCACATATCGCCTGTGCAAAATTTCGTGCATTTTGGTGCCTCCAATTTTGTCTACAATTTTAGATTGGTCGCCACCAGAAAACATAACACAATTGGCATTTTCTATCCATTTTAAAAAGTTTGGATCGTCTGCCTGTTTTCTTTCAGTTATGTTGAGCACCTTTACGTTGGTGCAACCTAATTTATCAAAAGCACTCACATAGTTTTTACCCACTTCAACAGGTATACTAGAGGCCGTTGGAATAACAACTATCCTCGAATCAAATCCACCACTTTCTTTCAAAACGTGAGAGAGTATACCATCTTTCACAAAATCTACAGCGTGCGCTTCTGGAATGTTAGCTCCTTTATCTTCATTGCCGCCTATCGGAATCAACGTTCCTTTTACATGTTCATTTTTACTCATGCTTTATACTTACAATATTTTTCAATTGGGTGTTTATTAGGGTGTTTATTAGGGTATTTAATTGAGTGTTTAGTTGGGCGAAACAATTATTTTAGCCACCCATTTTTTTCGGCTGCAAAACTAAGTATTTTATTGATGATAACCCATACCAAGGCAGCATATTCATTAATGCCATCGTATTAAAATTTTTCTCTGCTCCAAGTGAACCTGTTCACTTGTGTACATATTTTTCTCTGCTCCAAGCGAACCTGTTCACTTGTGTACATGTTTGGACAATGGAACGGCTTCCATCGAATTGTAGCCTAACTGCATAATTTACAATATGTGCAAAAAAAAAGACTTGCGGCAGATTATTTTGGGCGTTCCCCTTCGGGTCGGGCTTTCGCCACTCGCTTTTTTTGTTTCGCTTTGCTACACAAAAAAGAGCTCAAACAAAGGCTCAATCCCTAACGCAAGCAAACTACGTAAATTGTCACGATTACTCGTGCTACAACTGAAAGCTTAGCAAACAAGTAGTGGCACGAGTTTGTAAATACGAGCGACAACCGTTTCCAAATTAGCCCCGTTTTCTATGGTTTATCCAAGCATTATTTAGTTTTTTTTTGATTTATAACTTGTTTTTTTGACATTTAGCTATAGCTGCGCCATCCTCGTCACAACAACAAGGTGTTTTCTAAGG
>Ga0209187_1002271_pt1 | contig 18779 bp, 6 predicted proteins | sample BantaG_FD_187430 | JGI IMG/M metagenome (GOLD analysis project Ga0209187, IMG submission 187430) | Marine algal microbial communities from Bantry Bay, Ireland - BantryBay_4 metaG (SPAdes) (version 2) | ecosystem: Host-associated > Algae > Red algae > Unclassified | place: Bantry Bay, Ireland...
AGCTTCGACCGTAACCGGATCTGGAATATTTTCACAATCCACCGTAACATCAGGAGGTACACCATCAATCACTGGATCGTTATCATCTACTATGGAAATGACTTGAACAGCCGTAGCAGAATTACCACATTCATCCGTTGCGATCCAGGTTCTATTTATTAATTTTTCACTATCACAATCTCCATCGATTTCATTATCCCGATAAGTAAGTGCTATTGGGGTGGGACAATTATCGGTGACAGTTGGTTCGAGTATCGGTGGTGTATCTGTACAACTCACTGGCGGTACTACTGGAACATCCGTAAAGCTAGGAGGCGTGTCTTCACAAGCAATAAATAATAAAGAATCTTTGTTATTTTCAAAATCACATTCACCAACCGAAGTAGTAGGGAAATCATTATTCAGGTTAAAAGGAGGTGTTAAGGAGCCATCATCATTTCCAACTATATAAATAGTAAAAGGAGGAGTAAAGGCGGAGAAATCCATTGAGAAAGTCTGGGTGATCGTAGCATCAGGAATAATAGCCTGATCGGTATGAAAAGTATCCACAAAAATTGCTGGAGTTGTTTCAGGATCTCCGATATAAACAGCTACTGGTGTTCTAGGAGGAAACGTAAGATCACCATCGTTTGTCAATTCAATATTAATAGTAATATTAGATAGATCACTATCACATTCATCTCTTTCGATATTGATTGCGTTGGTTTGAATATTAGCTGCTGGAAAAACAGGTTCTCCATCATTATTAAATGGTCCGACCTGTTTTAGGAAAATGTTTAATCTCCCCGTAGATCCTGGAGGAGGACTCCCTACCAACTGATGCTGTTGTTGCTGGGTAGGAATGGTCATATCGTTATTGACATTGACAATAAAATAAGGATATTGATTCCAAATATTACGAGTAGGTACCCAAGGAAAATCTCGTGCATGGAAAATTTTCATAGGACCAAAACGATCGTACGTTGAAGGTCCACAAGAACAAGCAATTTCTGACTCATTATCATTATCCACGTCGACGACAATTGGATATTCCGAACCGGTGACTGATCCACATGGGAAGGTAGCCAGATTGACACCGGATGGTCCAGAGATGATTCTTAAGTTTGTTTCATCACGATAGACCACTTCATTAATACCATCGCCATTAAAATCAAAAGAAGTAGCACCGGTTAATCCTGATCGGTCAGAAGTAATAATACTCCAAACGACCCCTCCCGTTCCATTTATGTTAACCGTATAATCATCCACGACCTGAAATACACCGTTACCACATACCCCTAATTCCGGGCGATTATCACCATCAAAATCAGAGATAGTTGCGTTACTTACGGATCTTCTAAAAGCTCCGGAAGGAGCAGCAGTAGTTACTGTGTGCGGATTTCCAATTAAGGTACTGGTTTGTAAATCCCATATATATAAGTAAGATCCATTTGCGGTGGTAGTGGTGATGACCCCATCCAGATCACCATCCAAATCATAATCAGCGATTGAAGTCATCCCGTCGGGCAATCCGCTTGGTGCCTGTCTGGCAATGGTCATCGTTCCCGTGGCAATATTCACAGCATATACCTGATTACCGGCTACTAACTCCAGGCCAGCGCAATCTCCACATTCACTATCAGGCAGTACATCGACGGCTACTGGATAAGAATGAGGGTGTGAGTGTCCAGAATAAATATCATAAAGAAAAGATCCAATAGAGTTACTACCACCAGTAGCGATTCTTTGCCCGGTTACCGCATTAAAAATTTCGTTGGCAATATATACTTCCGGTATACCATCTTCATTAAAATCAGCAAGGGCGGTAGAAAAGTCTTCTGTGAACCATTGTCGGTTGGTAGGTAATCCCGCAGTAACCCGTTGGTCAGATACCCATTGCAAGTCAAAAGTTCCGGTACCAGTTCCATTAGGGTTTATACCCGCAGGATTATATTCGTAACAAACCAAACGGCGGAAATTCCCCGCATCTACACCAGAGACGATATAGAAAAATTCGGTTAATCCGTCCCGATCTGTATCTCCAATAGAAAACCCTTTTGTGAAAGAAGATATTGGAAGAGTATTGGGTTGGAATTTAGTATCACCATTTGTTCCATCAAAAATATAAAACATGTTGGGTTCCGAGAAAGTATTTCCGATATTCCGAATCGCGAGTACTTCGGAAGCATCCCGGTTATCGTCCATTTCACCAACCACGAAAGGAACGAGTGTGTTTACATTATCATTTGAAGCCCATTCCTCTTCGATATCAAAATTAGGAATGACCGGTGGAGTGTATTCACATTCTGGTTCACAAAGTTCCAGCAAGTTGGTATTATCACAAGGACAATCTCCATCATATCCATCAATTAGACCATCACAATCGTTGTCAATTTCGTCATCACAAATTTCAGCAGTAATACAAAGAATATTACAAGCGCAAGCGTTGTCTTCACAATCTGTTGCGCCATCTCCGTCATCATCAATTCCATTTCCACAAATTTCGGGAAGTCCACAAGGTTCCGTGGTAATCTGTAGCTGCCAAGCATTAAGTCTTCCATTATCAGCGGAAGAATAAGTATCCGTTATTTCGAGGGTCCAGGTACCACCAGAATTTTGCCCAATAAAAGCAGCAAGTAACCCAACCGGCTGGTAAGCATTATTATCAACTGGTGGACAGGGCCAAGTGTTAGGTGGACGAAGAGATTGGTCATCGAAGCCAATTCGAACATTATTTTGACTCCAGCAAGGACTTACCATCAAGTTGACTACGGTACCCTCCGGGCTTCGCAGACGAATGATCAAATCATTAACCCAACTGTGCGTAATGTTAAGGTTCAGAATATTAACATCCGAAACACATTCGTTGGTTGGAACCTGAATGATGGAAGTGTGAGGCGAAGGATTTCCATCAATCCTTTCGCCCACATCCGTACTGGTGTAGGTGGTAGTTAGCACATCAGCATCCGGAAGGGATTTCTCTGAGGCATAACTATTTTCGCTACTGATTCTAGCAGGGCTGAGAATAGCCCATAGAATCATTACTACTAAAAAGTAAGTCTTTTTACACATATATTACCGGTCAAATGATAAATAAAGGTCCGCAGTTACAATATTGGGGGGGTTTGCAGAGTGCTGAACAAAGAGATTTTATCCGTTATCTCATCTATTATCTGCCCCAAAGGACTAACCAGTCGGTATTTTCTATGAGATAGAAAGCAATAGTTATGCCTAAGTATATTATTAAATAACATATATTAGATCAAAATTTAATTCTTGGGAAAAATGGTGAAAAAAAGGCCACTCCGGAGCGGAGTGGCCTTTATGACTAAAAATGTTTCGAGAGAAACTAATTTAAGTGACAGTATAAATGATATTTTTTTATTAAAAAATCACGATTCACAAGCGTTTCAGTCAAGAAGTTGTTGAGAATTATTCAATAATAATACGGGTGATATTACTAGTTTTTCCATCTTTTATACTAATAAAATAAGCTCCCGTCGGGAAAGATCGGCTATCGATAGCTTCCGAAAAAGAATTTTGATTAATAAATATTTCTTTTTTAAAAAATAATCTTCCATAAAGGTCGTAGATGTTGATATTGGTCTTGCCGTAAAAACTGGTGAGTGAAATATCAAAATTTTCGGTAGCAGGATTAGGAGAAACGCTGACATTTCTATTATTCGAAATACTCGTTATCTTAATATTGGAACCTGGAGAAACAATTTCAGTATCACTAAATGACGCTGCCTGTTTTAGGAACGCATTTAATCTATTATCGGCTCCAAAGGGAAGATTTCCGGACACCTGGTTGTGGGTCTGTTGAACAGGAATTGTCATATCATTATTAATATTGGCGACAAAATAAGGATATTGATTCCAGATATTACGAGAAGGTGCCCATGAAGTAAATCTGCTCTGAAAGGTTTTCATAGCACCAGATGGTATATAATCTGAGTCACCACAAGAACAAACAATCTCAGATTCATTGTCATTATCCAAATCTACCAAAATCGGATATTCTGAACCAGTGACCGATCCACACGGAAAAGTTGCAAGATTCTCACCAGAAATACCGGAAATAATTCTTTCTAAAAAGTAAATCTTCTTATACATCATAAGGAATGAGTTAATAAAAATGTATTTTATTTTTAAGACAAAAAAAGCCACTCTAAAGAAGAGTAGCTTTTTTTTCTTAAAAAAAATCATCATAAGTGATTTAACAGTAAAGAAGTTTTTAATCCAGAAAAGATTAGTGATCTCCCTCTCTTATTTATCTAACAATAACTCGGGAGATGTTATTACTTTTTTCATTTTTTATTGATATAAAATAAATCCCTGCTGGAAAAGATCGGCTGTCAATAGGAAGTATAAAGGTACCCTGATTTATAAATATTTCTTTTTCAAAAAATGATCTTCCGTAAAGGTCATAAATATTGACATTCATTTCTCCGTAAAAATCGGTGAGATAAATTTCAAATTTTTCTTCGGCAGGATTGGGAAAAACACTGATATTCTCATTGTCTACAATTGTTTCAATGCCCACTACATTACAGTTAGAAAAATTGATATTTACTTCATTAGAAGTAATGGATTGAGCAGTTGTACACTCCTCTGTAACCGATAAAACTGCGGTTATTTTATCTCCTTCTTCCAATTCCTCCGCAGTAAAAAATTCTCCACTATTACCAGTAGGCATTCCATTTAACAACCATTCGATTCCGGGGTTACTGCCTTCCTGGTCAATAGTAGCGGAAAAATTTAAGGTCTGATTCATGCAGACACTATCCTGCGCCAAAACGATAGAAATCATCGGATCAATTACCTCACTTACGGTAATTGAATAGATTTCTGAAGATGCTGTATTTTCAATAAGACAATTCTCATCACTTACTACCGTGCAAATGACCGCCATATCATCAGTCACCAATTGCTGTAGAACAGGAGCATCATTATCGACGATTTCTATTCCATTGACAGTCCAGCTATAAGCTGGATTTTCTCCTTCGTTTTGGGCCATGGCCGTCAAAGTGATTGTTTCCCCAAGACATGCAGTCTCTACTTCTGCCGTGATCACTACTGATGGTGACTGCAATTCCGTAACGTTGATAAGTACATCTTCTGAGTCCACCGGATCTGGTGAAGCACAGCTTGCAGAAGAGATCACACTTACCCTAATAACATCTTGAGGATTCAACTGATCAAGAACCAAAGACATCTCTCCTGTTCCAACCTCAACATCATTTAGATACCATTGAATGGTAGGCGTACTGCCACCATTCATAATTTGTGTGGTAAGCGTTACCGATTCATTTTCACAAATTTCGGTGGCACTGGAAATAATGGAAATAGCTGGAACGACTGATTCTGTAAAGTTTAAACTTAAGGTTTCAGAAGTGGCGACATTTGATAATAAGCAGGTCTCATTGGAAGTAATTCGACAAGCTACCTGATCGTTTTGGGTTAGTTCAATCGTTGTAAAAGTAGCTGTATTATTGCCAGCATCGATTCCATTGATCATCCATTGATACTCCGGATCATTTCCCGCATTTGTCGAAGTTGCGTTAAAGGTGGCAGATTCTCCTTCACAGATGCTTGTAACATTGGCGGAAATACTAACTGTTAATGGTAAGACAGGATCTACCTGAATAATAATTTCTGAGGTTGTCACCATTCCATTAACCAAACAGGATTCGGAGGAAGAAACTTCCAGACTAACCTGATCTCCATTAATTAAATTATCCGTTGCAAAGGTGGGAATATTCTGACCGACCATATTGCCATTGACTAACCACTGGTAGGCAGGGTTGGTTCCTCCGTTGGTTGTTGTAGCCGTAAAAGTCACCATCTCTCCGGCACAAATTTCCGTTTGATCTACCACTATTTCAGTAGAAAGTTGGAGCAGCGGATTTACGGTTAGTTCGATAGATTCAGACACTACTACATTCTCTTCCAAACAAGATTCAGTAGCGGTTATGCGACAACTGATCTGGTCATTATCACTTAATTCATTAACTGTAATCGTTGGTCCAGTCATCCCGAAATCCTGACCATTAATTAACCATTGATAAACAGGATTTGATCCAGCATTTTCGGAAGTAGCTGTAAATGTAACCGTTTCACCTTCGCATATATTTTGACTGGTGGAACTGATACTGATGCTCATGATAGATGTTTCGGTTATCTCTAGCGTTATTTCGTTTGAGAATACTGGCTGTGAAATAGCACAAGGCTCAGAGGAAACAATTTTTGCTTCAATAATGTCATCACTGCCTAGATCATCCAGGGTTATAGTGGTAGTATTTTGATTAATTATCGCTCCATTTTTTAACCACTCTATTTGCGGAGCAGTTCCACCATTGCTGATATTGGCATTAAATGTAACAAACTCTCCTGAGCAAACTTCCGAAGCATCTGCTACGATATCAATAGACGGAGTAGCTGTCTCGGTAACCTCTATAAATATACTATTGGAAAAAACCAAGTCGGTCGTCACACAAGTTCTGGAAGATGTAAGCACGCATCGCACCTCGTCTCCATCTGACAGGGACTGAGTAACATACGAGGACTGGTTCAAGCCTACTTCATCATCGTTTCTAAGCCATTGATAGGTAGGATTATCTCCGTCAAATTCTATAGTATTAACGGTAAAATTCACTGGAGTATTCGCGCAGATATCATCCTCAGATGCGGTGATGGACAAGGCCGGTGTGGCGAATGCCAAAGCAGTCAGTGAAACGGTATCACTGACCAATGTTTCTCCAATAGCGGTGACAATTTTCAAATAATAACTTCCCGTATCACTCATTATAATATTATTAAAAAAAAGGTCTTCTTCGTCCGCACCCGGTACAGACTGACCATCTTTATACCACTGATAACTTACCGGATTTGTACCATTTGTTTGAACATTAAAAAATACGTCCTCTTCTTCACAAACATTCTGTGAAAGCGGTTGTGTCGTAAAATTAGTGGGAACGTAAATATCATTGTTTAATTCAAAAGCACCCAGGTCGATCTGTCCGTTGAGTATTCGGACTAAGCTATCCAGATCAAGGAAAATATCATTATCAATTACAATCTGATTGTCACCAGCATCGACAGCGGGAGAATTAGGTTGCAAACGAAAGTCAAAATTATCAGGATCGACAAATAGAGGATCTTCATTATAAATTATACCTGCTCCACAAAGTAAAGAATCCTCATCACCCACTTGAGCAATGCTCTCACAATCTGCAACATCAACCATCGAGCTATATAATTTCATGGTTGGTGTACCACTCCCACTCATATGAAAAATGGAGTTGTGATTCGCGGTATTTCCAACAAATATATTATTGTACATGGTAACTTCCATATCTCCTATATCAGACTCGTTACAATAAACTGCACCACCCGTATTGGCCGTATTTTCGTAAAAAACGCAATTAAAAAGTAATGGTCGTCCGGTGCCACCACTTGCGAGTGTATAAACTGCGCCGGAAGATGTCCCAAAATTATCCACAAATATGCAATTAGCAAAAAGAGGTGCGACGAAGCCAAGATCACCTTTAGAAAAACTATAAACAGCACCAGCAATACTGGTACCCGTATTTTCAGTAAAGGTAGAATTAAGAATCCGAGGTGCGGAAGTTCCGTCAAATCCATTATTATATATTGCCCCACCAAAAATAGATGTATTATCTTGAAAGAAACAATGATTAATGACCGGGTTTGATTCTCCTTGCTGATCGCCTCCATCATTAAAAATGGCTCCACCACTACGAACGCCATGGTTTCCAAAGAAAGAACAATTTATAATCAAGGGGTTCGCACTACCCCCGTTACGGCCACTATTGTAAATAGCTGCTCCGTACGCGTCTGCGAAATGGTCCACGAATTTACAGTGTCGGATAGTTGGAGTAGAAGAAATAGTTCCGTTGTTATAAATCCCCGCCCCACTACGGCCCGGGGATTCAGCACTATTCATGTCATCATCAGCAACCCCATCCCGGATAGTAAATCCATTGATAACCGTTGTACTATCTACGTTTTCAAAATATACAATGGTAAAGGCATTATCATCGGGTTCACTGTCCTGATTGATGTCTCCACTGAGAATAGTTTCGTTGTTGATCCAGTCTCTCTGACTTCGTTGCGTCTCTGTACCGATAAAACCTCCGTAAACCTGAACTTGATTGGGAATTTCAAATCTATCACTGCGGTCATCCCGATCACAGTCGCTGCATTCGTCGGGACGATAAGTCCCGGCTGCTACCCAAATTTCATCTCCAGGTTGAGCATCGAGTAAAATTTGTCGGAGATCACCCGCAGACTGGCTCCAAGAGCTACCATCTCCATTACCATCCTCGGAAATGTAAGTGATTTGTGAAAAAATGGGCATAGAGAGAAAGGAAAGCAATAAAAGTATTGCAAATCGATTTGTCATGGGATATTATTTAATAAACTGAATATCAATACTTTAGGTCTAAAACTGGTCCTAAAAACTCATTCAGGGGCTGAAATAACTATGTAAAGTTAAACAATCGTGCAACAACTTGCTAAATCAAAATAGCATATTTGTCTGATTTACAGTAGTTCATAAAAAAAAGACAGCTGGATGACCAGCTATCTTTTTTTTATAGAGGAAGTTTTTTAAAAATAAATGAATGATTTTATCTTAAAAGAGTAATATTCCCTTTTTCGGTATATTCATCTCCATTTGCACAACGAACCCTCAAATAATAGGCATACACATCAGAACCTAGCTCCTCATTCTTAAATCGACCATCCCAACCATCATCAAGAGAATTGGATTCAAATACTTTTTCGCCCCAACGAGTATAGATCATAAAGAATACCTCATCTACGGAGAAGGCAGCTCTTAAATAAACGATGTCATTAAACCCATCATTGTTGGGCGTAAAGGCGTTTGGAAAAAAGATAAATGGCTTATTACATTCTGGTGTTAAAACCGTAATTGTAATTCTTTCCGTAGTTGTACAACCGTCCTGGTCAGTAATCGTGAGGGTGTATGTCGTCGTTTCATCGGGAGTAGCTTCCGGATTAGCGATGGTATTATCATCTAGAGAATTTGCTGGTTCCCATAAATACGTATAATCATCGTTTTCAGAAGTTGTTAATTGTGCAAATTCTCCTCTAAAGATGGTATCTCTATCGGTATCACTGATGACAAAATCGCTTAGGTCCGTCACCATTACTTCACTGGTTGCAGTTTGAGAACAACCGAATTCGTTGGTTGTCACCAACTGGTAAGTTTGATCTGAGGGAGGATTGACCGTTATTTCGGTGGAGTCAGCGTCTGCCTCTATAATATTCATGGTAGGTGTCCATTGATTAGAAAACGTAACCCCCATGTCCAAAGAAGTTTGAGAGGTAATACTTACTGGTGTACCGAGACAGGTAGATACTTCTTCTTCTACTGTCAACGCAAAAGAAGCATTTCCAATAGTTACCATTTCTGTTGTAGGGCAACCAAATTCGTCAATGTATTGAATGGAGATTGTCTGAACTTCTCCGCTAATGTCACTTACTGGGAGTGAAATTTCTTCTCCGCTACCAATCTGTAAACCTGCATCATCAAAATAATTAATAGTGATTACCTCCGGTCCACCAGCGTTGAGGGTAATATTTCCAGCTTCGCAAATAAAATTATCTGCGGGAACATCTAATTCCATCAATTCATCAGGCACTAAAAAATCAATCTCTTCCGTATTGGAACAAATTCTGGCACTATCAGAAATCATCACCATAAATAATTCGTTAGTTCCTGCTGGAGCATTAACGAAAGGATTCGGTGAAGTCGGATCGTTCAGAAATTCTGTGGGAGACCATTCGTATACCAGGTTTTCGTTGGCACCATTATTTAGAGCCGCTGGTATTCCAGCACAGCTTATGATAGAATCGGTAAGATCAACCGTCAGGTCTGGTACCACGATTGTAGAAGTAACGGTAGTCGTACAACCAAACTGATTGGTGACCGTTCCTGTAATTACGGTGTTACCTGGCTCGGTTATATTGATAGTAGGATTACCAGTATTACCCCCATCGGTAATTACCTCGACAGGTTCCCAAACGTAAGTAAGCGTATCATTAGGATCAAGGTTGTCAATGGATAGTTGTGTAGGTTCACCTACACAGGCAGTGGTCATATCATCCAGTTCTACTTCAGGAGCGCTATTCATCAGATTGAGTGCTTGCATAGTACTACAACCAAAGGAGTCGATAACCGTTAAGAATATTTCCGTATTATCTCCTGAAAGATTCAAGACTACTTGTTCACTGGCTCCGATTATGTTTCCATTGGCATCTGTCCAGCTATAGATTAGTCCATCAACATTTGCGTTAGCGCTAATTACTATTGGAGAGTTACAAACCATCGTATCAGCGGGCAAGTCAAAAACTACTGGAGTCGGTGCTTCAATCATAGCCATTGAGATTCCCGTACATCCATTTTCATCCGTTACGGTAACTGTATAAGATCCTGCGGGAAGGTCACTCAAATTTTCAGTTACTTCATCATTACTCCAACTATAATTTAATATTCCTTCTCCTCCGATGACTGTACTGTTTACAGCTCCATTTGCAAGGCTATCACATCCTAGGTCCAAGCCATCCAACATTACCTGTAAAGGATAAGAATCGTCAAAAACATCAAAACTTTCCGTGACTGAACAACCGTTTGTATCGGTAAGCGTAAGGCTATAAGTACCTGCTTCGAGCTCCGTTAAGGTCAGTGGGTCTGTACCTGGATTAGCATTGGCAGACCATTCATAATTATAGTCACCAGAGCCACCAATGGCAGAAACCACTTCAATTCCTCCTGAATTTAAACAGGTTTGATCAACAATTGCGAAATCCAGATCAATTTGTAAAACCGGTAAGATCGCAAAGCAGGTGCTAGTATTTAACATATTATTTACATCATAAACCAGAGCACAGTATTCACCAGCAGGGAGTTCCCCATTTGCATAGGTATTACCATCACCATCAACAATTACAATTCTTTCTGGTCCGTTAAAGTCAGGTCCTAAATTTAGATTAAAATCTACCTGGCCTTCATTTCCATCAGCACAAAGAATCGGGTTGATATTACTAATATTAATAGTCGAGAAAGATGAATCATTATTAAGTACAAAGATCACTCTGGTCTCGCAGCCCGTATCTAAATCCGTAACGATGACGGAATATAAACCAGCGGACAAATCATTACGTGTAGCATCGATTCCCCAGCTGTAGCTGTAATTACCAGAACCACTAGTAACCATAATAGTAGCCGATCCGTCGCTCATACCTACTGCAGGGTTATTGTTAATCGTTGCGCTGGCCATCAGATCATTAGACTCTTCCACCACCACGGTCTGTACATCAAAGCAATCTGGATTAGCAGGATCGATAATTGTTACCTGATACTCATCGGCAGCAAGATCATCACGAGTTGATTCCATACTTCCATCGTTCCACGTGTAAGTAAAATCAGCAGGAGTGAGAGTTGCCATACCGTTGGCGAAACTACATTCGGCGGGAGTCGTTGTTATTTCAACTTCCGGGCCATCGCTATTTCCTACGGTAAAAGTTTCTATGAGTACACAAGTTGGGTCGGTGTTATCTGTGATCGTAACCATATAAGTACCCGCGACTAAACTATCGGCGGTATTGTTAAAACTGACATTATCTGACCAGCTAAAATTGTAGCCCGCTGAACCTCCAGCTACATTGAGGGTAGCTCTTCCATCCATATTTCCACAAGTTGATTCCAGTACTACGACACTCTCCAGTACTGGTGGTTGACAGCTACAATCTTTAATTACGTTTAAACTATTAACGGCAACTGAGCAGCCTTCTGCATCTGTAACCGTCACGTTATAAATACCCGCTCCTAGTCCAGTTCTGTTTTGCGGATCATTATTACCCGGCAAGTCCGACCAGTCAAAAGTATATCCTCCATTTCCACCACTAATATCCGTTATAGTAATGGAACCATCCGGTGAACAACCTTCAGGAAGGATCGCTAGATCTAGATTAATTTGTGGAATTTCGGAAACTGAGAAACAAGTTCCACCAGCCAGGCAACCATTTGCGTCCAAAATAACAATACAATATTCGCCAGGCGCAAGATTGCCATTTGTAACTGCATTGCCCGCCAGGTCCGTAATCGATACATTCGTGGGTAGTGTAAAACCTGGCTCTGTCACAATATCAAAATCAGCCATACCGTCATCAGAATCTACACAAGTAGTCGTAACCGGACTGTTAAGATTAATGATTGCCTGAGGCACATTATCCGTAAGGGCGATACTAGTTACACGCGTACAACCAGTGGGGCCATCATCGGTAACTGTAACGGTGTATAATCCAGCTGGCAGATTGGTTCTGCTAGCCTCCGTAGATCCATCCATCCAGGTATAGCTATAATTAAAGCTTCCATTGGCGACCAATACTGTGAGTGCGCCGTTCGGCTGGTTACAGTCAGGTAGATTGTCCACCTGAATTTCTGCGTTAAGTGGATTGGTGGTTTCGATAAAAACGGTGATCACATCCGTACAATTATTAATCGTATCGGTAACGGTAACAAAACATTCACCAGCCATTAAAGAGGTGGCATTATTACCGGTTTCGCCATTGCACCAAGTATATACGAGTCCAAAAGGGCTGATTGTGGCGGTACCATTGGCCTCATTACAGGTGGCGGGGGTCATAGAAACGATCTCTACCATCGGACCATTTGCACTAGCCACCGAAAAGGTTTCGGTGATCGTAGGGCAATCCGGAGAACTATTATTTTGTATGACCACCGTGTATACTCCGCTGGTCAAGTTTTCTGCGATATTAGAATTACTAACGTTAGGTGTCCAGTTGTAAGAAAAGTCAGTTTCATCGCCTACTAAAGAAATAATGGCGGTACCATTACTCTCATTACATTCTGGCTCGATGACAACGAGGCTTTCAATAACTGGAATACCACAAGGATCGTTACAAATTTCCACTACGAAAGGGGCACCAACTGCATCCAGGTCAGCACAAATACCTATAACTGAGATGATATTTAAAACTCCGGCCCCATTAATATTATTTAAATTAATGACGGATAAATTAAAATAATTATCATCGCTACTATCAGAGGTCTCAGCCACCAGCGTGTGAATCGTATAAAGTCCAAGATCATCAACTATAAATTCTGGTGTATCACTTATTGCAACAATCGTCAGATCGTCGGTAGTGGTTAGCAGGTAAACGACTTCGTACCCCGAAGGAACCGTGATGTCACCATTAGGCGTAGCAGAAATAGTCGTCATCCCACTTTCCAGACAAACGGGAGAAGATTGATTAAGGGTCAGCGTTCCAGCATCTGCTGTGCAGGAAAATGGAACGCAGTCATCTTCTACGATTAAGTTTGTTAAAGCAGCGGTACATCCATCTTCATCCGTAACGGTAACGCCATAACTACCAGGAGCTAAATCTGTTGCGGTAGAACCTGTTTGACCATCCGACCAAATAAATTCAACTGGATAGTTGCCATTTTCTAAAAAAGACTTGATCATTCCGTTGTTTTCTTCACAGGAAGAAACCGTAATATTACTGGTTAGAATTAAAGGTAGTGGTTCAATTACTTTTACTCGTTCTACCCCTGAACAACCGTTCGCATCCGTTGCCGTTACGAAATATATACCACCATCCAGGTTAGTGGCGGTTTGAGTATTTTGCATAGCTGGATCACTCCACTGGTAAGTGTAGGGAGGTTGTCCAGTCATAGCATTTGCGTAAGCAGTTCCGTTACCATCACCATTACAGTTAAGGTCTGTTCCCGTGGTCATGATCCAGATTCCTTCAGGAGAAGTTTGTATGGTTTCTTCCGCAGTGATGGTACAGCCATTGGCGTCTGTAACGGTGAGGCTATAAGTACCTGCTAAAATTCCATCCACTAAATCACCTTCGTAAGTATTACCCGATTCGTCCCTCCAAGTATAAGTGTAGGGCATGTAACCACCCTTTGCTTCGGCGTTTACTTTTCCATCCAGGCTAGATTCACAGGTGGCAAAATTAGAAGAGGTTTTTATTTCCATTGGAGCAAAAGGACCAAAAACAAAAGCAACGTCTGTATCAGAATTTCCATCTGCGTCGGTCACGGTAACTTCATATTCTCCAGGTGCAAGTCCAGTAATAGTTTGGGTGTTTCCGCCATTGCTCCACTGGTAAATATAGGGAGCGACTCCTTCGTTTGGCGTGGCGGTTGCGGTACCATTTTCATCACCAAAACAAATAATATTAGTAGCGTCTGCGTCTACCCACAAGGCGAATTCAGGAGTGGTACTGGCAAAACTTGTAGCGGCGATCAGCAACCATACTGCGAAGATCATGCTATCCCTCAGAAGCCTATTTTTTGCTATTCTCAATTTGTAAATACTTAAGTTCATAATATATTTTTTTGTCTGTTCCAGTTGGAATTATTTTACCTGACAAGGATTTTTAGTGATGGTTACATTGATCACTTCTACCCGTCGGTCTTTTGCGGCACTTACGTTGGTAATAGCACTTTTTTCATAACACCCTCGACAAGCGTTTTCGTCCCCTAAAGGAGATTCAGTCACAATAATACGATCGCTAAAATCCCGTAAAGACTTGCCTGACGGTGCGACCCAACTATTAAAATAGTTATCGATACTACTAATTCTTCTTTTTGTTAAAGCTTTGTTGTATTCCGGATTAGATCGTAAGCTGGCAAAGCCTCGAATGGTTACTTCTATTTTGGCATCGCCTTCTACTTCTTCAAAATAACTCAGCATTTTACCGGCCAGTCCCTCCAGATTATTGAATCCGTTTTGTACATCCTGAGCAAAGAAATCTTTCATGGCCTCCGTTTGGGAAGAATTAGATTTATAGTATCCTTTCTTTTGCTGAAAATCATTTACGTAATCCTGGTAGGCCGTACGATAGTTGATCGCCGTCTCTGTCCGCATATTATCCGGTTCTGGTTGATCATTATCAAAATAAAGAACGACATCATTAAATCCGGAAATATTTCGACAGAGGAAAATATTTTCAGAAAAACTCGTTGGAATTGCTGGAATACCTTCGGTTGATATATAAGTGGTATCAGGAGTATATTCATCTTTGGAAGCAATAATCATGTAGCGCTTTTTCCAGTCGATAGCATAATCATATTCGTTATCAAAAGCTTCAACTTCGGTAGACAGTAGCTTATCTTCGTTTACCTCAACCAATCTCACCTCCACTCCGTTGAGGTCTTCACCCGAAGCCTTATCAAATGTCTTTACTTCCAAATTAACAGCGGGTCGCAGATAAACCTTGGCTTCAATAATTGTATCTACAAAAGGACCAGGCGTACCAAATTCCACATTACCTTGCGTATATTTTTCTTTAGTGGCTACTACCTGATATTGATCCGAAAAATCAACCTGATAGTCCTTATAAAGATTGTTGTCCGCTAAGGATTTGACCTGTGTTTCCAACGCTGTATTTTTTAGAGAAGACAGGGTGACTTCTGTTCCAAAAAGTGGTTCTTCAGTAATTTCATTAAAAGTAAGTACTCTAACTTCTAATTTCGGATTGTTAACTTCATAAATATCATTACAAACACAATACTGCGAAGTATCCATACACATACCGCCGGGACGATTAGAGACAAAGTAGGACTTACCAGCCTGACCGTTGGTAGAAAAATAAATTTCGTCTGCTCCCGTATTTAATGGATATCCCATGTGGGTAAAATCATTAAATCCATTTGCAGTCATCGCTGCTCGGTAAATATCAAATCCACCAAGATTTCGGTGACCTTCGGAGCTAAAGAATAACGCCTGATATTCACTATCATAAAATGGGGAAATTTCATCTTCCATCGTGTTAAAAGCGGAGAGGTTTACCGGATCGGAAAAATCTCCATTCTCATTAATATTCGAATACCAAATATCCATTTTACCTTTTCCTCCGGGACGATTGCTGGCAAAATACAAGGTTTCCTGATTATTGTTTTTATCAATACCGATGCTAGGTTGTGTGGTGTTGTAACCGTTTATATTTATATTTCCGGGCAAGGCAATCGCCTTCCCCCAAGTAGAGTCGCTACGCATCTTGCGATAATAAATTTGACAATTAGTACTGTCCTTATTGGTATTTCTACTATCACAAACGGTATAGTATAAATGATTGCCATTATTTCCAAAAGCAGTATGAGCAACGTTAGTTCCACCCTGATTAAAATCAAGGATACTTTCGGCGGCCATGGTTCCTCCAGTCTTATCCGCTATATACAGACGAGTAACCGGGCTTTCACAAACACCAAATCCGCTGCTAAGGTTTTCTCTTAGAGAAGTAAAATACAGTTTATCGTTATAAAGTACGGGCGCCATATCTGTGTATGGTGAGTTTACTTTATCATCCAGGTGGTTGATTTGAACAGGATCTTTCTCTAGGATACGGGTTGCGGCCCAACGACTATCTTCCATCTCTTTTTGAGCTGCTTCGCTGTAAGTACCACCAGCGGCGCCACTACCAGAAAGGTAATTATTAAAATGAAAAATAGCTTCGTTATATTTTCCCATTCTTTTTTTGACATGTCCTAACCAGTAATCTGTCAAGGGATAAGTGGCTGCCTCTTCGCTGCTTAGTACTTGCTGGTAATAACGTTCAGCGACGGGATAGACTCTCAATAAACGTGCATTTTCCGCAGCATGATAGAAATTTTCCGTTGTTTCTTTTCCCGCCTCGTTGATAATGACCTCGTAATTAGCAAGTGCCTCGGAATAATCCATTCTTTGCTCTGCCTTCACGGCTGCTTTTTGGTAAGCTTTGAGAGATTGAGCTTGTGCAAAAAATGGCATGCACAACAGCCCGGTAATTATCAGTGGGTAAATTATTTTATGCATTAGTTTCAGTTCTGATTAAATAATATTGTAAGAAGAAACGTAAGATTTTATGATCTACAAATAAACAGGACAAGTTGGACAGAAGTCCACATCCGGTTTTTTGAGGGTATGAATTACCGAAATTTCCGGACCACCAAAATTGTTTGTGGCGATATTGATATCCGAAATGTTAATATCGTAGCTAATTCCTACCGTCCACGCTTTATGGTGGACTTCAATGGCGGGTATGAGCGCGTCACCCGTTCCAAATCCTTCGGCATTGAAACGATAGGATAGTCCGAGTTGAACAGCGAGTTCTTTAGTACGATTCATATTAAGGTGTTGCTTTATCGCGCCGCCGATTAAGTATTCTGTGTGTGGTCCCTGAAAGGCACCCACCAGTGTGGCCACCACATCAGTTTTTCCGCCCACTTGAAAAAGTCCTAGTCCATGAATAGCCCAACGAGCGGGTAATTCTATCGTTGGATCATCCCAGAAGCTTTTCTGTGGAGTATTAATATGGAAGAGTCCTACGCCAAGATCCCAGCGGGTTCTTTTGGTTTGATTGGGATGCTGAAAATGCCAGTTTATCCCAGCTGAGAAGTCTAAATAGATAATAGACTGGTCAAAGAAATTTTCGTTATTAGCGAAAGAAGGATCAAATCCTTTACTACCGAATTGTTCGTCAAATTCGAGATTATCGGTTTCGAAGGAACGTTGGTAGCCAGCCACTTGAAGTCCGGCCGAGAGATAATGTTTTTTTGCTACTCTAGTGGTATAGGCCAGGTTTAGGCCTAGTTGAGTGGTACCTAGATTTCCGTCACCGGCCCAATCGTGGTTGAATACGAGTCCGCCGCCGATAAACCGGGTTTTTTCTTCACAGAGATACCATTTTTTATCCACTGCAAAGTAGGCAGTACGGTAGGTCACTGGTACATCGTACCATTGTGCGCGGTAATTTCCATTAAAACGGGTATCTCCTAAAAATACACCTGTAAGGGCAGGGTTCAGTTGGAGGGGGACGTTATAAAATTGCGAAAAGTGAATATCCTGAGCTTTTAACGTGTTTATAGTAAAAGTGGATAAAAACAGGAATAGAGCCGCAAGAGCGATTCCTTTTACAATAGCAAATCCTGTGAATCGGGTAGATAAATTCATCATAAGTTTCTGTTTTCGAAAACTTTTCCAAAGGAAATAAAGTTGCAATGTGTTGATTGTGAGTGACTTACAAATCCTATAAGGATGTCTTTACAAGTCTGATCTTATTTGTGTGAAATGGTAGTGTTCTATATAGTCTACTAAACTATTTGTATGAGTTTTGACTAAATATTATAAATGTAGTCACTAATTAGTAGAAATAAAAATATAAAGGATATTTTTTGTCACCTAGGAATCATAGTATTTATTTAAAAATTTCTGATTAAGACTTTTTAATAAAATAGATTCGGACATCAGTTTTAACTTTTTCCAGCTGCACTGTTCTAAACTCAAACGTGATAAAATTTTATTATTCTCAAATAAATTATCAGAATAGTTTCACTTCGTAAGATCAAAAAGACATTTACTAAATGTTTATCTTTTCTTATAAAATCCTTTACCCAACTTATCATTGCAAAATAATAACTTAACAAAAAACAATAAAATTTCATCCATTTAAATCAAATAACTAATCGTTTTAAACTTAACGTTTACACATTTTGTACGCCTCTAAAAAAAATATATTTGGATGCAAAAAAAGAAAAAAAATTGAAGGAAAATTGATGCCTGTTTCAGGATAAGGAATGAGGTATTAATAAATTAAGAATTTTGGGTTAGAGATTTTTGTTGCTAGTAAGGCAAAAAACGTAGGGATAGCCGCGCTATCACGAGGCTTTTTAACGAAACTAGCGGCAAAAAGATCAAGCCAAAAACGTAAATTTATTATTAACTCATTCCTTA
>Ga0209187_1002275_pt1 | contig 18732 bp, 12 predicted proteins | sample BantaG_FD_187430 | JGI IMG/M metagenome (GOLD analysis project Ga0209187, IMG submission 187430) | Marine algal microbial communities from Bantry Bay, Ireland - BantryBay_4 metaG (SPAdes) (version 2) | ecosystem: Host-associated > Algae > Red algae > Unclassified | place: Bantry Bay, Ireland...
AGTTCGGTAAAGGATTTGGAAGAAAAACTGATGGCCTTCATATCCAAGCATAATGAAGAGCCCACACCATTTGTCTGGACAAAATCAGTCGAAGTAATTCTTGAAAAAGTAAACCGAGCAAGGGAAAAACTCATTTGAATACTTTGCAGGTCACACTACACTAGATTCTCTAATGAAACTCTGGATTGACGATATCGAAGCCGTCAGATATCAACCCTCGAGAGTGTAGAACTGGATACTCTCAAGTAATATAATGAACTAAGCGTACGGTTTTTTTATGATTCGCTATGATGCAAACCCTAAACAAATCTATTGAGTATTGAAATTAGATGAAATCTCGAAGAAAGAAAATTCTGGTTCTGAGTTTACAGAAAAAATCACTATCCATTTACGGTCAGAATGTATTAACTTCATTCAATTCTGACGAGTATGACATATATTTTTCTGCAGATTCTGAAACACAGTATCAAGGTAAAAATGCATATCCTCTACGCAGTTATCACAGCAAAATTCAATTTTTGATCCTAACTGCATTTTATATGCCGTTCAGTATTCTAATATCTCTACGTAAATTCTCTCGTAATTACCATACACTTTTCGCACCAACAGATGGACTCTGGAATATTTTCTTTGTATTAGCATTTCTTTTACTAAGAAAAAATATTGTTATTACTGTTCATGACGCTAGGCGCCATCTTGGCATTGAAAATATATTATTAACCAAATTAACTAATTTTATTCGTAGACGGGCTCATCATTTGATTTTTTTAACAAAAGATCAGCAGAATATCCTATATGAAGATCTTGGACTAACTCAACCTTACTCCATAATTCCGTTGGGTTTATTTGAGTTGTCAGGAGTAAAACCAAAGTCGAGACATACAACAAAAAATATACTTTTTACAGGTAGAATAGCAAAATATAAAGGTGTAGATATATTGTTGGAGGCTGCAGAAAACATCGAAGAAAAATACGACAAATTAGTGGTTGCAGGAGAACAATTGACAGAAATAAAAAATACGACGAGCAGTAAAATAGAAATTATAGATGATTTTATTTCCAACGATCAGCTTGTAAAATTACTGAATCAAACAGATTTGATGGTGTTGCCTTATCTAGAGGCGTCACAGTCTGGGGTGTTAACTTTGGGCATCAATTCTGAAATACCGATGATATGTTCTCGAGTGAACGGGCTTGCGGAACAGCTTACTGAAGATGAATGCATATTTGTTCCACCTGGAGATGCTACCGCACTAGCAGACGCAATCACTCTAATATTCAGCAATACACAAAAATATTATTCAATTAAGGAGGCGCTAAAAGATAAAAAAAATAAGATGTCTTGGGAAAATATTTCTTTGGAATTTTTAGCGATTCTTCGAGCTTATAATTAATTTATTCTAAGCAAGATACACAGAATTTAATAAATAATTGGAGTAAATATATATGGTGAAATCTGCTCTCATATGCGGAATAACCGGACAGGATGGAGCCTATCTTGCCGAATACCTTATCGCTAAAAATTATGAAGTTTGGGGTACAAGTAGGCGAAAAAATGTCAATGAAATAAAAAATATTCAGCTGCTTTCAATAAACGTCAAAATAAAAATGATATGCATGCATCCTGGTGATTTCAAAATGGTACTTAATGCTGTTCAAGTGAGCAAGCCAGACGAAATATATTATCTAGCCGGGCAATCGTCTGTCGGTTTATCATTTAGGCACCCGATAGGAACATTTGAAAGTATAGCAGTTGGGAGCATGAATATACTTGAAGCTATCCGTAAAACAGACATCAGAATTCGAGTGTTTATTGCAGGATCTAGCGAATGTTTTGGTGATACCAATGGCGAACCGGCTGATGAGAATACTCCTTTTAACCCTACAAGCCCGTATGGCGTTGCAAAATCCGCATCATGTTGGTTAGTAAAATCGTATAGAGAATCTTACGGTTTATTCGCCACAACAGGAATTTTATTCAATCACGAATCTCCCCTGAGATCGACCACATTCGTCACGCAGAAAATAATAAGTGCAGCTCGTGAAATACACAAAGGTCAACGAGAGAGCTTAACATTAGGTAGATTAGACGTCGCACGCGATTGGGGCTGGGCTCCAGAATATGTTAACGCTATGTGGCTAATGCTTCAACAAAGCAGACCGGATGATTTTGTGATTGCAACAGGTGTGACAAATAGTTTGGAGACATTCGTAAAGCTCGTATTCAAAGAATTTGATCTGGATTGGAAACTTTATGTAGAGCAGTCAGAAGAACATATGAGACCAAATGAAATCACTATGAGCGTGGCCAATCCGACAAAAGCAAAAAATGTACTTGGTTGGTCAGCGCAACTAATGTTGCCTGATGTAGTTCATTGCATGGCGCATTCAGAGCTGGCAATATCAAGCGATAAAAAGTAGTGCTTTATTCCGCAAGCAAAAACTTGAACAAAAAACTACCACGTTGAAACTTTACATGACTGGAATTACTTTAAAACACTCATGAATAAGGGGCAATCACTATCGACTCATGATACATGATTCCATTTCTACTATGGATTTGACTTATAAACCCTCTAGTATAGATTCCAAACGTTTTCTCATATATTTTATTGTTTTCGCATCGGACGTTCGAACTTCAATGACATGGCGATATTCACCAAAAGACTGAGCCAGAGTTTCTAAAAGAGCCTCTAGTTCTAATTGCTTTTGACGCCTTATAGTGCTTCGATCAATACCTTCAACGTAACGAAGCATTTCAAGGTCTTCAATACCATCCTGCCAACCGATCGCACGCAAGGAAGAGAGCAATCCAGATTTTCCAGGATAAAAAATCATGCCAGCACCTATGCCTGAAGGATTACGTTTACTAACCTTAAAACCAAATGGGGTTTCTTCCAAATTACGCATTGGTCGATTCGCATTAGATGGTTGAAACCATAAAGTCGTATTCCAGAAAGAAACATGCGATATACCAAGTGCTCCTAACCGACTTAAAAATATTCTGCCCAAAATCAATACATCTTCATTTTCCACTATATTTACATTGTGGATATAGGGTGACAATTCATCACCTGCTTTGAGCCTAGCGTCAAAAAATTCTTTCTGTTCTGTCAACAACGACATTCTAGCTGACCAAATATCAACGTTACCCTCGTAAACTCTGAGCGCAGCCAGCCTTTTTGATCGAGTCGGATGCGTTACGCGCATAGAACCTAAAGTATGTAGCCGACGAACGAGCGGAGATTCATTCTTGATATGACGTGCAAACGTAAGATTTTTTTTTAGGCGACCTCCTGTAGTGGCTTCGTCAAATGGTAGGGATACAAAACCTCGATTTAGAATCGATTGTTCGAGGGACCGAATTCGTTTCGACGTAGTGAAGGGATTGCGCTCAAACCTCCAGCGAAAATCATTAACGAATTGCCCTTCTTCAACAGTTTTTTGAAGCCAATCCTCATACCTGTCAGTAGTCAGTAATCTCATATCATTCAGTTTCAGCGAAACATTTTCTTCAAATGCGTCAAAATAGAATGGTAGTATTTCATCAGCGTCCTTGCTCCGCACACGCGAAACCCACGAAGGTCTTTTGATTGCAAATTTTTGCGATAGTGGACCAAATGTAAGCCAAGCTCCAGGTGCATCTTCGATTGGGCCGGTTACCTCTATCGAACTGGCGATAGCATCATCAATGTAAATTGTCCAAACTGATTGGTTGACATCGACCCTTACTGTGTGCTCTTTTTCGTCTTGAGGCCACTGCGCTGCAAGCATGACTTGGTGATACTTCTGTCGTTTTTCAGAATCGGGATGCCTTAATTCAGCAACCTTTGCCGAAAAAATGAGATGATTATTTTCTAAGCTCAACAAGTATCCTGAATCACGACCAAACCATCTGTGTGACAGAACATTACCTACCGTATTCCTGGCGGTTTGCAAAGATGTTGAAATTGAGAAAGCAGAGCCCAGATCGCTGAACATTGGCCCCGCTGTTGTCCGCCTATTGTCTTTGTCAAGTTCCAACAATCCAGTTTTTATGGCCGAATTGGGCACCGGAGAAGAATTGCTGGATCTCTCAAGCCTGACTGGCGCTTTAGATGGGGCGAATCTATGCTGAATTAACAGGTCAGATGAATCGTCTATTAATTTACCGAGTAGGTCACTATCCGGACCAAGCCCATACCAATACCCCAGGGATGGTGTATCCAACGAAAAAAGATTAGTGTTAAGAGTAGCAATTTTAGGTATTTCTGCCTTTAATAGCTTAATCTTTAAAGGCAAACCTATAGATTTACCATTTGACAATGTAATGAGCAGCTCACTATCAAAAAGACCACTAGTAGGCACATTTTTCGACGTTATTGAAACAAGTAGTCTTATTCCTCCAAATGAATCAATTTGGTCACGCTCATCAACAGGCAATAGTACGTCCGGAAAAGGACCAATCTTCTTGCCATCCTGATCTATTCCTTCGAGATCTCCAATCACATAAACTTGAATCTCAGGCTTCACAGTACTCTTCAAATCCACAGCATCTTGCCCCAGTGCTGCCAGCTTTATTTGATTAACTGATATCCCTTCAGTATCAGTGAACAATAGTAGCTGAAAATTTTCACGCTCCCCTCGAATCGCAGTTATCTCAATCGGCCTTGAAGCTTGTGCAACGCTTTTTACGCGAGTCCGGTTTAACAAAGCATAGGAGATAGGTTCGCCCCGATAACCTAGTCTGGTTAGCATGTCAGATACCTGAATCGTAACGTCATCAAAAGCCAATTCATCTTCAGTTACGCTAGCTGAAGCAATAGACGCAAATGTCAAGTAAAGAACGAGTACAACAACAACGCTGGAATACGCTCTTGAAATAATTGGCTGGTAACGAGACTTTCTAAAAAATGAACAGAGCATTTATTCAAGTAAACAGGGTTTCTAACGAGTAGTCGTATACAGTTTTTCGAATTCACTAATCATCGTACGTACAGAGTGTCTAGTGCTCACCATTTTTTTTCCTTGACTACCTAGACTGTTTCTTAAATTTCTGTCAGTAACAAGCTTCGAAACGGCATACGCATAGTCCTGGGGATTGCCCTCTCGAGCGAGCAATCCTGTCTCACCATCAACAACAACCTCCGGCAGTCCAAGCTTGTCTGTAGCAATAATTGGTTTTCCGAGATACTGTGCGGCGAGAATTGTCAGTGGGATACCTTCCCAGCGGGAGCAGAGCATGTAGACGTCTGATGCTGTGATTATTGTATTTGCATCTGTTCGACGCCCTAAAAGGCGGATGGATTTTGAATCGGCTATTAGGCTCGCTGTGCTTTCTTGTAAATCACCATCACCCACTATTAAGAAGATAGTATTCGGGTGTTTTTTCAGAACAATTTGAGCTGCTTTTACAAACGTGTGAGGATCCTTTTGCTCTGTCAGCCTGCCTACCATAGTCACAACTATATCATCTGTACTGATGCCTAATTTCTCACGCAACTTTCGGCCATTGTTCAGATCGTCGAGTGGTTTAAAAGGAATTCCTGTATAGATGTAGCGCCTCGATCGCCCTAGGCTCGCTTTCTTAGCCTCCTCTAAATCATACTTAGACTCCAACACGAGCTCGTGATGAAGAGCTCCCATGATTCGTTCGATCATCACAAAGGCAAAGTTTTTTAACTGAGATTGACGTGAATTAAATGCGAATCCATGTGCACTCTGAACTCGCAACGGAGTGCGAGCGATAGTTGCAGCCATGCCTCCAAGAAGTCTCGATTTAGAGCCATGTGTGTGAATGATGTCAATTTTACGAACACGTAGGTAACGATATAAACGCCATAACGCCACTATATCGCCTAAGATCGTGTTGTCGGTCTCTTGTGTGTGTGACGGCTTCATTGTGTCCAGATTCAACACATCAGTGGAGCAATCGTCGGCCCTAGCCTCCCAACCCGATCCTGGTCCATGTGCAAAATACGACTGAAATCTATTTTTATCGAGATGCTCTGAAAGCGTTAACGCATAGTCAGTGGCCCCACCAAACTCCAATGTATTTACGAATTGAAGAATTCGCAATGGCTCAGCCATTTTCGAGTACCCGCTGAGTAGATTCTAGTTTCTTATGTAACACAATTATTTCCTGATCCTTACCAGTAATCTGCTCGCCTCTCTCGATAGAACTCAACCGTGCGGCGAACTCCCTCCTCAAACGTAACACGCGGCGCGTATCCGATCGCTTTCGCCTTTGTTATATCAGCCACATAATCTCCAGTCTCGATGTTGAAATAGTTATCTGGCCACTCAACATGCTTATAGCTACCAGTACCCACTGCACCAACCACAGTCTCTACCATAGTCTTGAATGAAGTACCTTCTCCATTTCCCAGGTTTATTGTTTCACCCGTAGTTTCTTCTCTTATTCCACATAGCAGAATAGCTGAAACAATGTCCTCCACATAGATATAATCTCGAATTTGTTCCCCATCACCAAAAATTGTAATTTCTCCACCTTCCATGGCAACCCTTATAAACCAATTCACTAAGCCATAGCGATGATGAATCATCTGCTGCCGAGGCCCATACGGATTGGGAACAACAACATTGGCATACGCAATATTATAATTGCGGTAGTAAATTTCCTGGTACTTCTCACCAAGCAATTTGTGGGCGCCGTAAATCATAAGTGGGGCAGCTGGTTGCGTTTCTTTAACGGGAATAGACCCCACGCTCCCATATTTCATTCTAGAACTTGTGAATACTATTTTGGCAGATTTATTCTCGTGTCTGCACGATTCCAGCAAATTCAGATGACCACGTGCATTAATATCCAAATCTAGAAACGGATCCTTCATGCTATCGGTGTAACTGACATGCGCCGCTGCGTGAATAATTATGTCTTGACCTTTTACAACTGCCTCAAGTGCATCGCGATCTCGTATGTCGCCGATCACCAAACTAATATCATTCTCTATACCTTTCAGATTTTTTTTGTTACCGCCGTGATCAGGAAGTAGATTGTCAAATATAGTTACAGTAGCCCCAAGTGACGATGCAACAGTCGCGGCATAACTTCCGATCATACCAAGCCCCCCCGTTACTAAGACACGCTTTCCTTCATAGCGGCTCAAAGAAATAGTCTCGGTGTCATTCATAGAAATACTCGATTATAAGTAGGTAAAAAAAAAGGAATACACGAAATATATTCTGTGCAAACGAAATCTGGCGTTGACAACAGCTATCTTTCAACACTCGCGCTTACGGCAAATGATTGACCTGCTTTACGCAGACCATCTCTTGCGGTCACTGGAGCAACCCAACCAAACCTTTTCTGAGCGGCTGAAGAATTGACAAGCATCGATGAAGTTAGTTTTTCTACCGCTTTTCTCTGCCCTAGCAATGTGGCAAGTACGTTTAATGATGCGGCTGGAACAGATATCAATTTTGGATGTTTTCCCATTCCCAGCCCCAGGCTGTTAAGAATATCAGGTAAATCCACATCCTCCCTATCAGCCACGTTCCAGATTCCAGAAATATTGCGCTCATCAGTTATTAGTTTCACGACGAAATCGCATAAATTATCTATTCCTATTAGGTTGCGTCTACTTTTCAGTGCGCCGAACGGTAAAGGTACATCGTACTTCAGAAGCTTAGCGAGGCGGACGAGATTACCAGGGCAATCTGGACCATGGACCATGGGAGGCCTTAGAATTGCTAGCTCGATAGAGGTTTCAGAAGCTATATCAAGCAGACCTCGCTCAGCTGCAAACTTGGAATTTGCGTAGTGGCCTATCGGTTTGCAATGCATGCTTTCCACTGCTTGCACATCGTTTTTGAGGGGACCATACACTGCGATTGAACTAAAAAATAAAAACTTTTTCACGTCTTGTTTGATAGCCTCAGATGCTAAGGAAAGAGTTGCATCTCGATTAATCCGGAAATACTCTGCAGCAGACTCCTCGGATTTAGTTTCTACTTTATGTACCATTCCAGCAGTGTGTATTATATGGTCCACGCCACGAATCGCCTCATTCCACATTGGGCCGCTTGCAAGATCACCGACCACGACACTTTCAACTGTGTTATCGAAAAGTTTAAAGCCGTACGAACGCACGATAGGGCGAATGGCAATACCTGCCGACTGTAGAGCACTACACACCCTACTACCTATGTAACCATTTGCTCCTGTGACGGCAACAAGTGGACTTTTTGAATGCGAATACATATCTTTAGGGAGCATTTTTTTTTGAGTTCTCATCAATTTCAAAAAATATATTTCTGAAAACTCTCACTTTTGTTACGCGTTGCCAAGTATCAGGAATAAATGGCTTTATTTTAAAAAAAAAGTTAACTATTTTTTCAGATGGGATATTGGACCGTTCGTTCGTTTCGTAAACACGTTGTGCCCGCGCGTGATCTAGTTCTTCTTCACTTGAGTTGCAAGCACTTGCCAACACCTGTAAATCCCTTTTTTTTGGCTGGATAATTCTTACCCGTTCCACATCATACTTTCTCTCAAGATCCGCAAGTACAGCTCTTACGCAACGATAATCATTTTCTGTACGTTCCGTAGCCTCCGTTTTATTTACGCCGTATTTACCGAGAAACCGAACCATCGACCCTTTCCAGTCATCTTCATCCCGTTCGGACCAATATAGGCTTGGCTGCACCCCTGCATTTTCCAAGTCCTCTAAAAGTGCATATAAAGAATCAGGCTCGTGAACTAGATAAGGCCAAATTAAAAGAGAACGTCCGGCAACGTGACGGTTGTAAACATATCGTCTTCCAAAACGTACCGGATAACGTATTTCTTTAGCTTCAGAAGTATTGTCAACTACGTGATGCAACCACGAAGTCCCTGTTTTTCGCGGACCTATGAATATGTGTGTGCAATTCATTATGAAGAAAGCGGTGGTATCGTGACAGGATCTGCAAAATGTGCCACATCGTTCGTGGAGTTTACACGATCACCAATTTTTAAACCTAATAGCGCCTCAACCATCTGTTGATCACGGGAAATTTCCAACAGCTGCACATTTTCAAAATTAAAACCAAATCCATCTGTTATCTGTTCGATAGTGTAAAGATGCTTGTCTTTATGAACCAAATCAATACAGCCTCTAACCCATGTCACAAACTCTTGAGGTGTTGTCCGCCAAGTCAGAGATTCACACGTAGCAAGTAGTCTGGCTTTACTTAATGATGTCGGATTCCTAACTTTCTTGTTATAAAATGAAGTAAGCCTGTCTTCGTAATTTCTGTCAAGCACAAAACAAACCGAGTCGTTGGTTAGCGAACAACATTTCGGCTTTTCACATGATAATAAATTGTGCACCTGTACGTCCGAAGCAAGGCTTCTTAACGAAGAAGATCCAGCTAATGGCGTCAAAATAAAAATCCAATTATCGCGACAAATATAATGCATTTTGGTGTTAGGACGAAGCAACTTTAACAAGCTCGCTAGTCGGGCGATAAGAAAGAACGATTCATAAATAAAAGAGCCAGGGCGTATGGAAGCATCGTATAGGTTTCTTTTGAGCTGCTTTTGATTGTCTACCATTAAAATTCACTTTTCCTGAATCCACAATATTGGCACATACAAACCAGTTATGATGATAGGTCTGTCAAGCTTGGCAATATAAAATTTTTCAGAGCTTACGGCTAAACGATTAAAAACGCATGAATATTCGTTTAAAGCGATCTCTATCAGATCAAAATAAATTGTATATTTGCAAGTCAACAATCACGCATTTTTAATAAAACCGAATTGAAAATCCGTTGGAAACAAGACGTTATATGCAATTACAAAGATATCCAGTAGATCCTGTTACCGGAATTTTAATCAGCATGTCGAGACGAAATCAGGCAGCTTGGGTATAGTTTGCGATATCATCCAATACATATTGGTTAACGTTACTAATTCGTCTCATTAATACTTTGAATAAGAGACCTGTATTTATAACATCCACACCAAAAAAATATTACTCAATAAATACTGCAATTACTTAAACCAGAATTATAACACTATGAAATATGACCACGTTGGTAATTTGCTCTCAAATAGATACAGTTGAGTTTTTATAAGCTGTCGTGAGTTCACCGTCGCTTCTATTCAAGGGCGCTCAATCGCTCATTCAAGTGAGCTATTTGCTCAGTTTGTGATTTCACAATTCTCCTTAAAGTTTCTAGTTCTGTTGCAATATCCGTATAGCCGGAATCTGTTGACACTACTTCGAATGGTGACACTATTATGATCGGTTTCGCAATTTTACTGGGTGCAAATTCAGTCGATACCGAGCCGCTAGCCATTACAAACAGATTGCCCAAGGCATCTGCATAAACAGGTCCACCGGCTCCTCCCAAACCGGCCAACGTATACGTTGCATTACCACTACCGATAGAAATGTTTCTATTGCTGTTGGTAACTGATTGGTATCCTATTGCAACCGAATAGCTGTGCATCGCTTGCGCAGAATCACCGACAGCAACCGAACGTTGACCGTTAGACGGAGTTGTAGGATCAATGCCGGCTTTAGCGTTGTACCCTATAGCAGTTGCTCTGTTTGCCAACGCCTTAGCAGCAGTGCCACTCGCATGACTACCAGCACCGCTTGATTGTGCACCTCGACCTAACGCATTGGAATTTCCACCCGAAGCTATTGCCCTGTCGCCTACTGCTATATTCGATTGACCAGTAGCTTGACTGGCATACCCAACAGCAGTTGAAAATCGACCGGTCGCCATCGTTGAATCGCCGAATGCTGATGAACTCTCGCCACTTGCAGTTGTATCAGTGCCTACAGCTGTCGCGTACTGATTAGTAGCCTGCGCCCCGAGTGTATCGCCATCGTTGCTGTCGCCTCCCAACGCTGTTGCCCCGATGCCACTGGCGTCTGAGCGATACCCAAACGCGCTGGAAGCCTGCCCAGATGCCTCTGTAGTCAAACCTACAGCAGTTGACTCACTGCCACTAGCGTCTGAATTATGCCCTAAGGCAGTTGCGCTATTGGCTGAAGCTTTTGACACATAGCCAACAGCTAGAGCGTTTGTGCCGGTGGCAAGAGAATTACTACCAAGTGCAGCAGAGAAGCTTCTGGTTGCTCTTGACTCATATCCCAATACCGTTGACGTCTGCCCTATTCCATCGGCTCCGTACCCAACTGCTGTCGCGAAGTCGTTTACATTGGTCGAATAACCTACCGCCGTTGAGTTGCTTCCATTGGCGATTGCCTGAGCACCAAGTGCAGTGCTGGCAAAAGCTGCCTGAGCCTGTACACCAATAGCTGTTCCCGCTATTCCACTGGAGCTGGAATTCGCCCCGCACTCTAGAAGTAGAAGGGCGAGATCACCGACACACTCGTCTCCGGTTCCCGCCCAAGAAGTAACAATTACTCCAAAGTTTAGTGCGACAGTGATACTGATCAACACCAGCGCTGATCGGAGCTTTTTTGACACAAAACAGCGATCTTTTTTGCCATGTGACTTAATTGTTATAAGCATGCAAATGCACTCCTGCATCCAAGGGTTCAAGAAACTTACTCTATGCTCTTTCAGTTACAGCTAGAAGGATTAATTGAGTAACGCTCAAAATTGCCTCGTTACAAACTGCAACTAAAAAGCGATCCTCTCAAAAGATGATGTACCGTCCATGTCCAAGACTATCGCACCATTGTCCCCTGCCTTTTCGGCATATTGATCACTGACAAAAGCCAAATCCATCAGTATAGATCGAATGGCATTTGCATCCTGTACTCGCACAAAGCGCATCAGCTTACTTAATTTTTGCTCCAGATACTCCCATTCCAGCCACAACTCGTTGGTCGTCGATATCTTTTGCACTTCAGTCGCATATGATGAGTCTGAAATAAACAACTCTTCATACAACTTTTCTCCAGGTCGTAACCCTTCAATAATAATGTCTATGTCATTTGAGTCGCCAGTATCACGCCGAAGTTCTTTTCCGTAAAGGCGCACCATGGTAGTTGCAAGCTCTTCAATTTTTACTGGCTCTCCCATATCAAGCACAAATACATCACCGCCCTTGGCTATAGCACTGGCCTGTAAAACCAACTGCGATGCCTCTGGTATTGTCATGAAGTACCGTGTTACATCGGTGTGTGTCAAGGTTATAGGTCCACCCTCAAGAATTTGCCTTTTGAATTTTGGCACCACTGACCCCGAGGATCCCAGCACATTGCCAAAGCGAACCATGGATATCCTGGTACCACAGCCAAGGTTTGCTTTGGCCTGAAGCACGAGCTCGGCTAGCCGTTTACTAGCTCCCATCGAATTAGTCGGACGCACCGCTTTGTCTGTGGAAATAAGTGTGAAGTCACTAGCCCCTGCCTCAATGGCACAGTTCAGAACCGTTAAAGTACCAAAAACATTGACCTCCACGCCCTGATCCGGTTGCGCCTCCACAATCGGCACGTGTTTGTAAGCCGCTGCGTGAAAGATAGTGTCGATGTCATACTTGGCAAACAATTGTTGCATTCGATTCTTGTCCAGCACAGAACCGATAAGCGGCGTAAAAGGCGTGGCCTGAGTCAATGCACTGAACGACGATTTAGCTAGCTCTTCCGTTATGTGGTACAGATTTGCCTCACAATTATCCAGGATGATCAATCTCGTGGCAGACAGGTACATCACCTGCCGGCATAACTCGGATCCTATCGATCCGCCACCGCCAGTTACTAGCACCGTTTTACCCGTCACGCGTTTGGCCATTAAATCAGCATCAGGTGCAACCTCAATGCGACCAAGAATGTCTTTTATAGAAACATCCCGAATTTCATCCGCTCGAGCCATACCGGATACCAGCTCCATCACACTAGGCATCGTCAATACCTGTAAATCCAGCTTATCGACGCTCTGCAGCTTACGATGATAATCGGCTGAAGAAAGTCCGGGCATAGCCAGAATAATCTTGCTGACATCCCGTCGAGCCAATGTCGAATTCAGCTCCAAATCAGTTCCTGAAATAACAGGCAATCCTAGCAATGTTGATTTCGTTAATTGCGGATCATCGTCAATGAACACAATTGGACGGTACTGATTTGCCGATGACAAAAGACTTGCAAGTTGTAATCCGCCGCTACCAGCTCCGTAAATAGCGACAGGTTCACCTTTGTAGTCAGATTGAAAAAAGGCTTGCCACAATGTTCTGACGCCCAAGGTACTCATAAAAAGAAGTAATGCGTAAATGATGAACAACGAACGTGGATTAGCCCTGTCAGGTGGAATCAGGAAAAAAGCAACCAATAATGCAAGCCCAGAGACCAAACTTCCTTTCAACAATTGTCGGGCTAGTCGACCATTAATCGATCGAATAACCCATCGGTAAACACCGAGGCCACTGAATACAAGCACGGTAGCCACAGGCAGCAATACAAATAGGTACCAAGTGTGGTAAAAATCACTGAATAATTGGCCATGGCGTAAAGTGTAAGCAGCCCATAACGACGAAACGGCAAGCATTGAGTCCACCAGCATGCTGATGGCTTGCTTACGCCCACGACCGGTGTTAACTAGATTTCGTAGAACCACGTCCAACGATGCTGAAAAATGCTCGCTGCGAGGCAAATTGACTTTACTTTTGTGCTGACCACTCATCATTCCTTGCGAAACTTTATCAAATTGGCAGAACTCTTTTTTATATAACATCAATATGACAATAATTTGGCCATTATTGAGATTCAAATTCAGAGGATTACGATTTTAGACAAGCACGACCCTATGCTCTACTCATTCGATGTTAAGGCAAAAATAGCGTCAGCAGTATCGACAATCGCTGAAATTCCAAATAATTCACATTCCTAGCTGCGCATAACGTTTATTCCATCGAAATCGGATAACGTTTCAAGGTTTAAGATCACTTCGGGTATTATAAATCATAGTTGTAGCTATCGTTCATGCAAACTCGCAAACACAACCCATATCCGTCGGATCATCCCACTTCTTCAAAAATTGTGCACCTTAATGGAAACATTGATTCGAATAACGATCATAGCTTTAGCTTTTCTCGCTCAATCGTGTAATGCCGGAGAAGACAGTTCAAATAATAACGTCGAGACCGTTGAAATCATAGAACTCAAAGAAAATGAGAGGATCTTCTATATGACTGACCCTCTATATCCATCCGACCCAAAATATAATGAATGGGTCGAGCTTCTCGCTCGGACAATCGAAAAACAATTATCCAATTCGGAACAAAGCTTTTTGATATGGGGCGGCGATAATTTGACAATTGACCGAGCTTTTGATTGGCAAATTTTCCAACAAGTCAGAAACCTTCGTCAAGCGATGAATGTTGCATCGACTCGAGCAGTATTTGTTTCGGGCAACCATGATTACAATCAACGTAGAGCATTGTTATTTGGAGGCACTGATTCAATTCGTAAATTTTCAGGTGACAGAAATAGAGTAATTCGATCGAACAAGATCGAAATATTTTTGTATAATGCTAATCACTTTGAAGCGAACAACTACAGTTACGACAACCCTGTTGTTGATTCATCGCAGCTAAAAGTTTATGAGTCCCAAGCAAGTAATTCATGCAGTAGTCGCAAATGTGTAGCTGTCATTGGCACTCAATTCGTTTTTCACGAGTCGTTGCGCGAGCATTGGCTCAACATGTTTTCTTACGGACTCCAATTGATAGTTACAGGGGATTCACACGAATCTCGACTGCAACGAATAGAAATCAATGAAGATCAAATTCTCCCAGTCATTGAACTCAGCCCATCTTCTGGAGGAAAACTACCATCAGAACTTGATTTATCTGGCAGACCATCCGCCTTGTTCGAATTGACTGTAAACCAAGACGTATTGAATGTCAGCAAATTATATTTTTCCGGCATCAAGGATTCTAGCCTACGACCTAATGGATTTTGTCGCGCACAGGAGTCTTTAATAGGTGACGAGATCCAAATCGATTTTTTACTTGATAATAATCCTTGTAATGTAGTGAATCGAAATAAAAACTCTGCGAATTATCCTGTTGCTGTAACCGGATTCGGGGAGGAATCATATAGCATGTTTGCATTCGATATTGACTTTGACCATGTAAAGGAAATTGAAATCGATAGTTATGACCTCGTCAAAGGCGTAATTTTATATTCGTCTAGTAAAGCTAACTCTGAATATAAGGTGCATGCGTTGAAACTAAAACAAGACAACCAATTGCTTACAGTCACACTTCTTGATCGTTGGCTTCGAGAATTAGGCAAGGAAAAATTTAATCTTCAAAAAATCAACTTTGACTGTTCGATATCAATCAAGACGATGGGCTCACTACTTATTGCTGGATGCGACACGTTGCTTGAGGTAGATATTAATTTCGATTCTGGTGTGTACTTTGGAATAAGGATCGTGGACGACACAGCTACATTTAATTCCACACTGCGATTCCACAATCCCGAGTTTTTTCCAAAATTCAAGTAGATCGCGTTATAAGGGTAAGCGCCAACCTATCAGGGTATCTGGCGTTTAACCTGCCCCTACTTCATATTCCACGGTAGGAGCGCATCGAGCGCCTCTTCCGTGTCCGCTGCTGTGATATTTCCGATCACCCATTTCATATAGGCGAACGGTTCGACTCCATTGGCTTTAGCTGTTTATGCTGAAAGAGGAACTATGCCGGATAAACCGTGATCGTCTTGCCTGAGAGCATTGAAGCCATTAGCTTCTTCATAGAACATGACGTGATGTGATTCGGCATAGTTCCTTCCCGCGGTTACAGGCTGGTGAGATAGTTCAGTAACTGATCGCCTGGCTGATAGTTGATACCTCCATCGGCACTTAATGGTGCCACTCTTGCTAGCGCTTCGTAGATCCAGCCAATTTTCCCGGCTTTGCTGTGCCACTCGATTGATCGTCACTAGATCCATCCATAGCGCTGGGCTTGAACTTAGTCAGTTTTTTCTCTCCCTTGAGAATATTGATCTGATCTTTCAACCCAGCGACGGATTCCTCCAACAACACAATGCGCGTTGTTTGCTGCTCTAGCAAACCCGGCACACTTTGACCAGCGGCGTCTGTTGCTCCTCGGGGATGTCGGGTATCTGCGGTAGATTCTTCATACACTGACTACAGAACAGATTTCAGAAATTGCCAGTGTGATTGCCCCGGGTTATTGAGGGTTACAAAAATACGACCTAACGACATGATTTGATATGTTTTTATTAATCAATGAAATTGTTCACCAACTTTTATCAAGTTTCGATCTTCGGCCAGTAGGCGGGAGCGAAATTGATGGCCGTCTCATTGATAGGATATTGGGGTCCGTATGTTCTTTGTTTGGCGGCCTGATGGCGGTGAGTAGTTTGTACTTATAATATTCACGAAAGTGAGAAAAAGCTGGTAAAGTGAAAAAAAGCTGGTAGAAATGGGATGCTTTTAGCCTGAATATGTTTGTCCCTCAGACCACTACACCTCTGCCAGTCTAATCAACAGTACTGCCTGGGTAATTTGTGATGCACGTTAATACCTACAGCTGCCTTGTAAGAATACGGAAACGAGCCTGTAAAACTGTTGCGATTATTGTAGCCTGCGTTTCGCTTTATCCAGTGTACGTCGGCTCACAGGAAGTTGCAACTCCAGCATTACCAGCTCTAGATGCTATAAAAAATTCACCGTTATCACCAAGCCTCCGACAATTTGTTCCTTTAGAAACCTCAATCGAGGTCCTAAGTCCAACCGCAACAGATAATGTTGCTGTATTTGGCCAACCTCCAGGTGCAGACACAAGCCCAGTCCCCGAACCCAGCGAATTAGAACAGACTCTTGACGATCTGCCGGAGACTGCATTACCAACCGATGGAGAGCTAATCCCTATTCGTATCGTGCTTGAGCGTGATCAAGACCCAACAGAGGTGATCAAAGCTTTGAGGCGTCTCAGAATGCAATCGATACTGCAGCGAGGTAATCTTGTATCCGGTCGTATCCCGGTATCTGCAATTCCTGAGCTCGAGCTAATTACCGGCATTACCGATATTCGACCAGCCTATGCCGATGTACGTAGCGGAGTAACATTTACCCAAGGTGATATCGCGGCCGATGCCGACCTAGCGCGCTCGGTCTCATCACTTGACGGAAGTGGTGTCACCATCGGTATTTTATCAGACAGCTATGATTGCCTCGGGCAAGCATCAGGAGACATGACCAACGGGGATTTGCCGCTAGCAATCAACATCCTTGACGACAGCTTTTGCGGCTCTGACGAGGGGCGAGCCATGTTGCAAATTGCCCACGATATGGCTCCGGGTGCCGACCTGGCATTCCATACCGCTTTTCTTGGAGAATTAGACTTCGCTATAGGCATTGACGAACTCGTTCAAGCGGGCGCAGATATCATCGTCGACGATGTGTTCTACTACGAAGAACCATTTTTCCAAGATGGAATCATTGCACAAGCTGCGAGTGATGCCGTGCTTAATAATGGAGTCTCATACTTTACTTCAGCAGGAAATTCTGGTAGGAGTTCGTGGGAAGGTAGTTACAATTCGAGTGGTGAATCTGTAATTTCAACAGGAGATGCTCACTATTTTTCTCCAAACGACTACACGCAAACCATCACGGTGGGTGCGTTCGGGCGTCTTGTTTTAGTCTTGCAATGGGATGATCCCTACACCTCACTTGATTCCAACAGCCCCGGGCCCGATACCGACCTGGATATCGCGCTTTTAAACGCAGGAGGGTCAGTTGTCGCGCTTAGTGCTGACAGCAACATCGGATCGGATCCGTATGAAGTCCTAATCTTCAACAATGGTCCATCAACACAGCAACTCGATATCGTCATTGAGAAGCAGGCAGGGCCAGATCCATCGTTAATGAAATGGGTCGGTTTTCGAGGAATCGCATCAATTGACGAATATGATACTGCCAGCGGCACCGTCGTCGGCCATGCAAACGCGGATTCGGTCTTATCAATTGGTGCAGTTAATTACGGCGATACGCCGCGATATGGAACGTCCCCTCCTCAAGTGGCTAGCTATTCCTCCGGAGGTCCAGCGACAATCCTGTTTTTGCCTGACGGTACGGGTACAGGCCCTTTGGTCAGAGACAATCCAGACATGACTGCTCCAGACGCTGGCAACAATACCATCATTGGAGTTGACTCTGATAATGATGGATTCCCAAATTTTTTTGGAACATCAGCTGCCGTGGTTCACGCGGCCAGTGCCGCAGCTTTATTGTTAGATCACTCATCAAACATGACTCCAGGCGACATCGAGAACGCTCTTGAATCAACCGCCATCAGTCATGGCAGCGCCGGTTATAACACGGACACAGGACACGGGTTAGTTGATGCTGACGCGGCAATTTCTACCGTGCTAGTACCGCCAACAATTTCGGCACCAGCTGATGGCGCCACGCTAGATGGCTCTAACGTCGACGTATTCTGGAATGGAAACGACGTTACGCCTGAATCTTGGCAAGTAAGCATAGGAACGACTGCTCCGGTATCTGGCGTAGGATCAAGCGACATATTCGTTAGCGGGCAGCTAGGGGCATCTGATGATGTAGTTACTGCAACTAATCTGCCAGCAGATGGCTCTACGCTATATGTTACTCTAGAGTGGTCTTTTGCGGGTGAGCTATATTCCACGACAGTGGAGGTTACCGCTTCGCAACCAATACCACCGTCACTGTTGACTCCAAATCCTGAATCGTCTGATCAAATAACCGGGTCGAATATTCTCGTAACATGGACATCTGGAACAACGAGTGTCGACGAATGGCAATTACAAGTGG
>Ga0209187_1002277_pt1 | contig 18716 bp, 25 predicted proteins | sample BantaG_FD_187430 | JGI IMG/M metagenome (GOLD analysis project Ga0209187, IMG submission 187430) | Marine algal microbial communities from Bantry Bay, Ireland - BantryBay_4 metaG (SPAdes) (version 2) | ecosystem: Host-associated > Algae > Red algae > Unclassified | place: Bantry Bay, Ireland...
ATACCGCTGGGGGGGGGCTGACGCCGATGCGCGAACGCTGGCCCCGGTTGATGCGCGAAATCGCGGAGGAGCTCGGCGACGATGCCGCGCTCAAGCTCGTTGCGCGCTATGGCGGGCAGGTAATCACCGTCCCACTCCATGCAAATGGCTCGAAAATTGCTCAGGAAGTTGGTCTCGAAATCGCGAAGGCGCTGGTCGCTTTACGAGGTGGCGACAAGCTCTCCGTTCCCAATTTCGGCCTGAAACTTGCCGAGGAGCGCAGACGGTTCATCTTGACGCACCCCGATCTATCGGCCAACGATTGCGCCCACAAGCTTGGGTTAACCAATCGCCGGGTGCTGCAAATACGCAGCGAAGCCCGGGGCGATCCGAGGCAGATGGACCTGTTCAGCGCCTGACCCCCCTGAAGCCCTTCGGCCTGCCTCTCGCAGGGTGAAATCCCGAAAGTCGATCTCGGAAATAACCCGGGATCGCACCATGCCCCATCTCAACCTCATTCGCCGCTGGGAAGGCCTGAAGCTACGCGCTTATCAGGACACGGGCGGCGTGTGGACGATCGGGTACGGGCATACGCATACCGTCACGCCCGGCATGGCCATCGATAAGGCGGAGGCCGAGCGCCTGCTCGCGGTCGATGTGGCCTGGGCGGAGGATGCGGTGGACCGGCTGGTCCGGGTGCCGCTCAACACGAACCAGCGCGCGGCCTTGATTTCATGGGTCTACAATATCGGTGAAACGCAGGCGGCGTCCTCGACCCTGATCGAGCGGTTGAATACCGGCGACTATGATGCGGTACCCGGCCAGATGGCCCGTTGGGTCTATGACAATGGCCAGATCATCAGGGGCCTCCAGAACCGGCGCGCAGACGAGGCCGCGCTTTGGCTGGAGCCAATTGCACCGCTCAATCCGCTCAGCCGGAGCCGGACCATTCTTGCGGCAATCGTCGGCACCATTACGACCGTCCTGACATGGTTTCAGGAGCAGGCACTGGCGCTGTTCGGGCTGGCCCGCGATGCCGCGTCCAGCGGCTATGGCTGGCAGCTGATGCGGCTTCTCGAGCAATCGCAGCCCGTGGTGATGCTGATCGTGCTCGCCGTCGTGGTCTACGCCCGGATCGATGATCACAGAAAGAGGAGACGGTGATGAAGAGCATGGAAGTGCGTCTGGGGGAATACCGGATTACCGGCAAGGTCGCCGAGGATGGCGGAATCGTCGTTCAGGCGAGCAGCTCGCAGTCGAACCTGATCGAGGCAGAAATGAAGCTCGGGCCGACGGCATCTGATCGGCAGGTTTTTGCAGAGAGTGAACGCGCCGAACCTCGCGAGGTTGAGGTCGACGCGCCGCATGCGGGCCGCTCATCTAACATCGAGCCCGGTCCTGTCTGATGGGATCACTCGCCCGTCTCTTGCCATTGCTGCGCCTTGCGGCCCGCGCGCCATGGGTGTGGAGCGGGCTCGCGGGTCTGCTCATAGGGGGCTGGCTCGCCTACGGCTTCGGCTTTGACGCCGGGCTGTCGACGGGGGTCGAGACGGGCCGGGATGCCGAGCGAGCGCGACAGGCAGAGGCGGCGTTGAATGGATCGCGCGATGCGATGCGCGACAGGCAGGAGGCTGAAAGCGATGTGGCGAGTGATTGGGATCGTACTGGTGGTGACCTTGGGCGGCTGTGCGCCGAAGATCCTGCCTGCCGTGATCGACACCGGCTGCGACTGGACGAGGACGCTGCCGTGGTCAGTCCAGGACACGCCGCAGACGGTGCGCGGCATTCAGGAAGCGAACGCGACGCGGGCGACAAGATGCCCCGAGGAGAGAGATGATGAAACTGCCCCAGCCGATTGAGCGCATCCTGTCGTTCTTGGCGATCTATAAATTCGAGACCTTGCTTGTGGGTGCGGTCGCACTGTTCGCGCTCTCGCCACTTTTCGTTGGTGACAGCGATGATCCAGCTTCTACGCCGGAGAGACCCGCTGCCTCCGCGCCTGCGCCCAAGGGCTCAAGCAGCATCGCCTCGGCATCCGAGTTCGCGGAGCGGGTTTTCTATGCCGGTGGCGGCACGCGCGAATGGGGAACCGTCTGCCGGTATCGCGATGGCTTTGTCAGCGTTGACCACGTCACGCGCAATGGCACGCCGGTCGTCGGACCAAAGCTGGAAGTGACCGCCTCGTCCGAGATCAGCGACTGGTCGATTCTTGGCATCGACCCGCGCGACGTCAATCTTGCGGAGGTGCCAGAGCTCAAGCCCGGTCTGGATGTCCAGATTGCAGGCTTCCCCGCGCGTGACCTTGAAGGCGAGGTTCTGCCTGGCCGGGTCTATATCGACGACAACACACCGCCTTTCTGGTGGGTCGAGCTGTTGCCCCTGCCAGATGGTGGGCCACCTGAAGGCGCGGTTGGCGGGCAATCCGGCTCCTGCGTTCTTGCAGGCGGCGAGGTCGCAGGAGTCGTCTCGGCGAACGGGTTTTCGAAAATCGACGGCACGACGAATACCTGGGCGCTGGTGGTGCCGCTCGCGGAAATCCTGCGCGAGGCGCGCGGAGAGCCGCGCCAGAAGCCGACATCCTTTATTCCAGACACCCGCCGTCGTCCCGAGATTGCTCTCGGGCGCAGCGCGATCAGGCCGGAGCAGTAGATATGGGCTTGGGAAATTCGGCGTATACGGCGGCGAGCCATCTTGTCATGATCGCGATCCTGTTTCTGGTCGTGACCCGCGTTATGGTGCTGGCTGGCGCACCGCGTGACCGGAACGGTTGGGTATTCCCGCGCGCCATCGCCTTGTTCTGTGTGGCCCTGATCGTCGAGCGGGTTTTCTACTTGGTGGCCCGGCTGCTGATAAATACCGACATCAATCTCTGGAAGGCGCATCCAGCCCCGGAGGTTCTCGCGGTCCTGGTCGCCTTGGCCGGGTATTGGTTCATGCCCGCCTATTTCACTGCGCTCGGGTGGGACCGGCGCAAAATTGTCCGCAGATGCGCGTGCGAAATCGCCGGGTTCTGCGTTCTCTGGGGGATTTGCGCAGGTGTACTTCACTGATGCTTGACCTTCTCAAATCAACCGAGATTGTTCTTGGTCTCGTCCTCACGGCCTTCGGTTTGCTGTCGGGCCTTGTCGTCTGGATTGACCGTCGCCAGCGACGTCGTGCGGACGAGGCGGTATCCGGGATCACACGCGATCACGCCAATGCCGCTGACAGCATCGTCAAGCTGGCGGGGCGGATCGATCATCTCGAGATCGAACTCAAAGAAGGGTTCGACGATATGGAGACCCGGGTGGGCGGTCTGGAACGTTCGATGGAAACGGTCGCGAGACATAAAGATGTCGCCGCCCTTGATGGGTCAGTCCGCGAGCTTCGGGGAGCGATGACCGCTGAAATGCGAGCCGTCAGGGGGCAAGTCGACACGATTTACAAGGCGGCACTGGCCGCATCCCAGGGCCGGAAGCCCGAAGTATGATGAAGGAATGGCCCATGATCGAAGTCGAGGAGCGCAAGCGCCGCCGCGCGATCCTTACCTATCTGAACGATGCCCAGCGGCGCGAGGCATCGGCAGAGCTGTGCGTCCAGGCCTGCCGTTCCCTGGGCATTCCAACCTATCTCGATCAGGCGACGATCTCGCTCGGATGGCTGAAGGACCAGGGGCTCGTGGAACTTGGCGGCAAAGAGGACTTCATCATCGCGAAGCTGACGGCCTCGGGCGTGCAGGTCGCGCTGGACGAGCGCAGCGTTCCCGGCATTGACAGGCCGTTGATCTGATGCCCCCGCCCCGCAAGGTTGATCGTCTTCCCGAGGAACTGCGCCGCTGGCTCGATGTCGCGCTCAAGAAGGCAGGGTTCGGCGATTACGAACGGATTACCGATGAACTGAATGACCGGCTCGAAGAGGAGGGGCTTGATCTTCGCCTCGGAAAGTCGGCCGTTCATGCTCACGGGCAGCGTTACGCAGAATTCATCGAAACTCAGCGCCAGGCGGCAGCCTGGGCGATGGATTTCGCGAGCGAAGTGGGGGTCGAGACCGAGGCTGGCATGCATGGCATTCTTGTCAAGCGCCTGATGGCCGAAGGGTTTAAGCTGCTCGACAAGGATGAGGATTTCACGGCGAAGGATCTTGCGAGCTTCAGTAGGATGCTGTCCGGCCTGATGTCCTCGTCCAATACCCGCGAACGCATCCTTGATAACGAGCGCAATCGTATTCGTGAAGAAGAGCGCGAGGCTGCCGCCGAGAATGCCGAGAAGACGGCCGTCAAGGCGGGCATGACTGCCGAGCGCGCCGCCCAGCTTCGCCGTGATGTCCTGGGCGTCGAATGACGGACGCGCTCGAACAATCGCCCATCGACGATCTCGTCGGCGAGTCGCTTCCGGCGGGCGGCGATCTGCCAGACGACTTCGACCCCCATGCTGACGGCATTCTCATGTCGCATCAGAAGAAGTGGCTGGCCGACAAGAGTCCCGTCAAGATCGCCGAGAAATGCCGTCGCTCCGGCTTCACCTTCGCCGAAGCGCTGGATGATACGATCACGGCATCGACGGCACGGGGCGAGGGTGGCAGCAACGTCTTCTACATCGGCGATACGAAGGAAAAGGGCCGCGAGTTCATCTCTTATTGTGCGACTTTCGCCAAAACCGTGGCGGGCGAGTTGCTCTCGATCGACGAGTTCTTGTTCGAGGACAAGAAAGAGGGAGGAGACTCGAAGTTCATCTCATCCTTCAGGATCACGTTCGCCTCCGGCTACTCGATTGTAGCACTTTCCTCCCGCCCCGAAAACATTCGCGGCCTTCAGGGCATAGTCGTCATCGACGAGGCGGCGTTCCACAAGGATGTCGGCGAGGTCATCGACGCGGCCGTCGCGCTGCTGATCTGGGGCGGGCGCATCCGGATTATCTCCACCCACAATGGCAGGCTCAATCCGTTCAATGATCTGATCGAGCGCACACGAGCGGGCAAGACGTCCTATTCCGTCCAGCGGATCACCTTCGACGAGGTCATCGAGAACGGCCTTTACGAGCGCGTAAAGATGATGCGGCCCGACATCATGCCGTTCGACGAATGGTACCGGACGATCCGGGGCTCCTATACCGACAAGGCCCGTGAGCACGAGGAACTGGACACGATCCCGCGCGATGCCGAGGGCTCGGCCGTCAGCCGCGTCCAGGTGCTGGCTTGCGTTGACAAGACCATTCCCGTCATCCGACTCGCGAAGGATCCCGAGTTTCTGGAGTTTCCCGAGGAGCATCGGCGCGCGGAGATCGCAGCCTGGTGCGAGGAGCATATCGCCCCGGTCCTGGCGCAGCTTCACCCGCGCACCCGCAAGGCCCTTGGCGCTGATATCGCCCGCAAGGGGCACCTGACCTCGTTCTGGTTGGCGACGATCGGCGCGGGGTTGAAACGCGAGACGGCGCTGATCGTGGAGCTGCGGCGGCTTCCTTTCGAGAACCAACGCCAAATCCTGTTCTTCATCCTTGATCGCTTGAAGGGTGTCTGGAGCGCCGCGATTGATGCGGGCGGGCTTGGGGCCGACACGGCGGAGAGTGCCCGGGTGCGATATGGCGATCGGGTCGCGGAAGTGGTGTTCAGCACGGCATGGTATCGTGATCACGGGCCGAAGATTATCTCGGCGATCGAGGATGTTTCGCTCTCGGTTGCGGCGGACGATGATATCGTCACGGATTTTTGCGCACTGGCCTATGTGAACGGCGTGGTGAAAATCCCGGACGGGTTCGAGAACACGGGCGCAGATGGCGGCAAGCGCCACGCGGATACCGCGCTGGCAGCACTGCTGATGGAGTTCTCGGCACAACAGGATGTCGTCGAGTTCGGTTCCTATGCGGGCGATCAGCGCCTCGCGGAGGCTGAAAGCTATGCCGCTGATGCGCACGGCCATGGCGCAGGCGTTTATCCTGGAAGCGATAGCGACGATTCGGGCGGCTGGGGCTCGGTCGGTACCGGCATCGCCTACGACGATTACATGGGAGGCATGGATGGCTGATGCGGACGAAATCAAGAAGGCAGGCGATGGCCCGCCGCCTGGCGAAGCCGCCGCCGCCCGGGATGGAGACGAGTTCCTCAATCTCTGGCTCGAGGGCATTCGAGAGCCGGAAGACCCGATCCTGCAGGGCCGTGGCGCGGCGCATGATCTGCGGCTCTTCGACGAGGTCCGGGGTGATGCCCAGGTGTGGTCCACGCTTCAACAGCGCCGGGATGCCGTCGTGGCAATGCCCTGGGACGTGAAACCCGGTGATGATCGCCCGGCAAGCGTCGATGCCGCTCAGGAGCTGACCGAGCAGCTCACCGCGTTGCCCATGGATACGATTGCCCGCAGGCTGCTTTGGGGCGTCTTCTACGGGTATGGCGTCGGCGAATGCCTCTGGGGTATAAAGGGCAACCGCGTCACCTTCGAGAATATCCGGGTGCGCCGGGCGCGCCGCTTCGGCTTCGATGTCGATGGCCAGCTGATGTTGCGCCCCACCATCAACCGCAATCCGGGCATGATGCCCGACAAGAAGTTCTGGGTCATGTCGGTCGGCAGCGATACCGATGACGAGCCTTATGGTCTCGGCCTTGCCCATCTTCTCTATTGGCCAGTCTATTTCCGAAGACATGGGCTGCGCGCCTGGATGGTGGCTCTCGACAAGTTCGCACTGCCGACGGCCGTCGGACGCTTCCCCTCAGGCACGGCGCAGGAAGATATCGACAAGGCACTTGCGGCCCTTAAAGCGATCCGCTCGAACAGCAGCATCATGATGCCCGACAAGTTCCCGGTCGACTATCTCGAGAGCTCGAAATCCGCCGGCATGGATTACCATAAATTCCATGAGTTCCTTGACGGGATGATCGCCAAGATCGTGCTGAGCCAGACCATGACGACGGATGACGGGGCGTCGAGGGCGCAAGGTGAAGTCCATATGGACGTGCGCGATGAGGTCGCTCAGGCAGATGCAGATCTTCTGTGCGGCAGCTTCAATGAAGGGCCGGCGACCTGGTGGACGCGGTGGAATTATGGCGAGGACGCGGCCCCGCCGCTGCTCGTGCGCGAGAAGGACGAGCCCGAGGATGCGGATAAGGCAGCCAGCCGCGACAAGAACCTTAAGGTAGTTGGCTGGGTGCCGAGCGAGGAGCGCGTGCGCTCCGTTTACGGCGAGGGCTACGAGAGAGCAGCCCCTTCGCAAGAGCCACCCGAAGATACCCCGCCTGAGGAGTTTTCCGAAGAAGACGGCCGGAAGGACACGATTGCGGATTTCGTCGATCAGCTGATTGCTGAAGGTGCGCCCCAGGCGGCAGCTGCCGATATCCTCGCGCCCCTTCTCGATCTTGTCGACGGCACGAACGATCTGGAGGTCTTGCGGGACCGGCTCGGAGATTTCTCGTTTTCCGATGACGCCCTCGTTCCGCTGGCCGACCATCTCAACAGGGCTGCGTTCGCGGTTCGGATCGGCGGCGAGGTCGGGCTGCCGTTGCGCGATGGTGTCGAGGAGGAAGCGCTATGAGCACCACCGTGTTCGAGGCGCTGTCCGACGAGGAGACCATCGCGGCCTTTCGCGAAAAGGGATACGCGGCCGCGCTGGATCGGTTCTCCTACCGTGATATCTGGGCGCGGATGCATGCCCGCAGGTTCACGGTTGCCAAGGCGCTCTCTGACGACGTGCTCGGCGCGATCCGCAAGGCCGTGGACGAGGCGATTGCAGAGGGCGTGACCTACGAGACCTTTCTCAAGAAGCTCGAACCGGTGCTGAAGGATCTGGGGTGGTGGGGTCGCGATACCATGATCGACCCAAGGACGGGCCTGACCGAAGAGGTCCAGCTCGGGTCGGCCCGGCGGCTCCGCATCATCTACGACACCAACTTGCGCAGCGCCCGCGCAGCCGGTCGATGGGAGCGAGCGCAGCGCAACAAGGCGCTCATGCCGTATTTTCAGTACATTCAGGTCGACCGTCCGAGCAAGCGCGACGCCCACAAGCCATTCGACGGGATCGTGCTGCCCGTCGATCATCCGTTATGGAAAACACATTGGCCCCCGAATGGATGGCAGTGCGGCTGCTATGCTCGACAAGTTTCGAAGGCCCGCATGCGCAGAGAGACGCTCGAGGTGACGCCCGAGGATCGCGTTGACGAGATTTCCGAAACACGCGCCGTTCATGACAAGCGCAATGGCGTTACCCGGCAGGTTCCGAAGGGTATAGACCCGAGCTTCGAGCACAATGCCGGGCTGTCGCGCTATGACCCGGATGCGGCCTGATTGCCAGCTTCGAAAAAGCATGCGCCATAGAGCGCCGTAGAAAGCCCTCGCCAGATTTTGGCGATACATACGCATGGAAATTGCCTGTCGCGCTGTAATCGACCGCTAATTGCGTTAAGAGCGATTTCAAAGGCGAGGCGCACAGGGCGACGCACAGCGCCATCGGCCATCATCGGCCACCCATACACCTGAAATACGCTCACCCCTTTTAAATTTGGCGGATTTCTGTTTCAAATGGCCTGTATGCCATAGCGTCATCGCCTTGCGAGCGCAGGCACACCTTCTGCCTCGATCAAGGCGAGCGCTATCTCGCAAAATGACCGCGCGTCTATCGGGCCTGAAAGGGCTTTCAGGTTATGTGGCGGCTTTGCATGAGCCATGGTCCGCTCATGACCACAGCACGTATTCACCTCGCCCGACCCGGCACCTACCGCGACGCCCATGGCCGCACCGCTACCCTTTCAGCTGAGCGGCTGAAGGGTTTGGCGGAGAACTACCGGCCCGGCAGCGACAAGGCCCCGCTCGTTCTCGGACACCCGAAGGATGGCGCGCCAGCTCATGGCTGGGTCGATGCCCTCGAATTCGACGAGACATCCGGTCTGTGGGGTGAAGTCAGTCAGTTCTCGACCGATCTGGCGGAGGCCGTGCGCGACGGACGCTACAAGCGTGTCTCGATCAGCATCTATCCCAAGGGCGGAAAAACAAACCCGACCCCCGAGCATGAAGCCCTGCGCCATGTTGGCGTGCTGGGCGCGCAGGTGCCAGCCATTCGCGGCCTCACTCCTCTCGAGCTGTCCGAAGATGACGACGTCGTCACCATCGAGTTCAGCGAGAGTGACTGGGCCGGTTGGTGGGGCGTGAAGAATTTCATGCGGGGACTGCGGGACTGGATCATCGACCAAAGCGGCACCGAAACTGCCGACCGCGTAATCCCTGCCTACCTGATCGACAGTGTCGAAAGCGCGTCCCGCGACGCGATGCGCGACGACGATGACGCCCCGGCATTTTCCGAACCCAAGCCTGAACTGAAGGAGGCGCAGCCCGTGCCCAAAGATACACCCCCGGCCGATTTCGCGGAACGCGAGGCGGATATCGACCGCCGCCTGGCCGACCTGAAAACACGCGAGGACGCCCAGGCGGCGAAGGATGCGGCAGCTGCTGAAGCGTCGTCCTTCGATTTCGCGGACAGCCTGATCGAAAAAGGCTGCCTTGCCCCCGCCAAACGCGAGACGGTCGCGGCCATCCACCGCAAACTCGCGGGAGCGGATGAGCCGCTCTCCTTCTCGGACGGCAAGACCGAAGACTCTTTGAAGGGCTTTGAAAAGCTCTTCGAAGGCGCGCGGCCGGTGATCGATCTCTCCGAACGTTCCGCGCCCGATCAATCGAGCGAGGTCGATGCGGGCGATCCCGACGCCCTCTCCAAACGCGCCAAGGCGCTCCAGAAGGAAGACGACAGTCTTTCCTTCGCGGAGGCCGTCCGCCTGGCCGAAGACGAAGCAGGAGACGCGGCATGAACCGCATGATCGTGAAGACCATGATTGCGGGTGCCGCGATCACCAAGCGCCGGATTGTCAAATACGACGGCAACGGCAAGCCCGTTCAGGCTTCTGCTGCGAGCGACCTTTCCATCGGCGTGTCCGACAATGCAGCCGATGCGGCCTCGGGCGACCGGGTCGAGGTCGTGCTTTGCGGTTTGCCCGAGGTCGAGGCTGGCGGCGCGATCGCGGCGGGCGCATCCGTTACGGCTGACGCGAACGGCAAGGCGGTTGCCGCCGCCACCGGAAACGTGGCTGTCGGCTGGGCTTATGCCAACGCGGACGCGGACGGCGACATCATCGAAATCATGCCCGGGCGCCACACGGCAGCCTGAGGGGAGTAAGAGACAATGGCAGGCGAACCCTTCGTCATCGACGCCGCGCTGACCGCGATGGCCGTCAACTACCACAACCCCGATGTGACGCTGATTGCCGATCAGGTGATGCCGCGCGTCGACGTTGGCGATCAGCTCTATGAGTATGACTACTTCCCGCCGGAGGAAGTCTTCACCGTCCCCGACACGACGATCGGTCGACGCGGTGCGCCGAACGAAGTCGAGTTCTCGGCCGAAGAGCGGACCGCGAAAGTCGTCGATCGTGGTCTCGACAGCACAGTGCCGGAGCGTGATATTGCGGCGGCCAAGGCCCAGAAGCGCAACAAGCGAAGCAGCTACGATCCCGAGGCGCGTGCTGTCGAAGGGTTGACCCAGCTTGTCCAGCTTGACCGGGAGCTTCGTGTTGCCGGTGTGGTTCAGAGCTCGGCGAACTATGCGGGCAATACCCAGACGCTGGCGGGTACGTCGCAGTGGTCGGATTACGATAACTCCGATCCGCTGACCGATGTCTCGGATGCTTGTGACAGCACCTTTATCGCCCGCCCGAACATTGCCGTGATGGGCCGGAAGGTCTTCACGAAGCTGTCGATGCACCCGGTCCTCGTCGAAGGTGTCATGGCAACAGGGGCCAAGCGCGGCAAGATCACCCGCCAGCAGATGGCGGACCTGTTCGAGCTCGATGAAGTTCTCGTCGGCGACAGCTTCTTCAACACAGCCCGCAAGGGTCAGGTGGGCGCTTACGACCGCGTCTGGGGCAAGTTCTTTGCGCTCCTGCACCGCAATCGCGCCGCCCAGAACAAGGGCACGCAACCCACCTGGGGCTTCACGGCGGAGTGGCGCGCCAATGGCGGAAGCAAGGCCATGGTCGCGGGTCGCTTCAAGAACCCCAAGGGCGGAGGCCTGCTCGGCGGCACCACGGTGCGCGCGGGTGAGTTTGTCGAGGAGCATGTGATGGCTCCCCAGACGGGCTTCCTCTTCGAAAACGCAATTCTCTAGGGGGAACGTCTGATGACCGATCTGCAAAAAAAGCGCTTCCAGGCGATGCGCCGCATCAAGCATGACGGCAAGCCCTATGAGGCAGGTGATCATCTCTGGATGACCGAGTCCGATGCCGAGCCGCTGCTCGAGCTCAAGGCTATGACCCATGACGAGGGCACTGCCGAGCCCCGTGGATAACACGGCCTCGAATGGCGCGCCGCCTCAAGACAAGCCCGCGAAGATCATCGCCGCCATTGGCGCATTGCAGGCCGACAGTTTCGGAGCGAGCGGTGCGCCGAATGTGAAGGTGCTGGAGAAGGTGCTGGGTTTCCAGATCACCGCCCGTGAGCGTGATCGCGCTTGGAAGGTGCTCGAAGCTGTCAACGCGGCTCCCGAAGCGAACCTGTCGCTGACCTTGATCGTGACGGATTCCGGCCTGGCTGATCTCACTCAGGCTGAGTTCGATGCGGCGCTGGCGCTGCGGCCCAAAGGAGAAGCATCTTGACCTATGCTGAAGCCACGGCCCGCATCGCGGAAGCCACCAGCCTGTCGAAAGCCGATGTCGACCGCGTGCTCGATGCCCTGCGGACGTCTGTCCACGACGAGCTGAAGGGTGGGGGCGATGTGTACCTTCCCGGCCTCGGCCGCTTCGAGACGCAGGATCGCAAGGCGCGCAAGGGTCGTAACCCGAAGACGGGCGAAGAGATCGACATCCCCGCCAAGCGTGTTCCGAAATTCGTACCCGCCAACGCCCTGAAACAGGCCGTCGCGGGCTGAGGGCTTCCAGCGGGGTGGCGCAGAGGTAGCGCGTGTGGCTCATAACCACGAGGTCGGCGGTTCGAATCCGCCTCCCGCAACCAAGATCCCAAGCGAACCCGCCCAAGGGGCTGCGATGGACAGACACACGGGTCAGGAACTTGCCCCGCCGTTTTATCGCCGCCAGGTATTTTTGCATGCGGAAGTAGGGCTGTCGATGGCCGGATCATCGACTGCAACGTCTGAGTGAATGGACGCGACAGGCCGGAGAGACGGCCACCATTTTCCCGAGGAATGTCCGCGCTCATGGCCTATACCACGCAATCCGAACTTGAATTGGCCTTCGGCGAGGCAGAAGTGCTCGCGCTCGTCGACCGTGATCGGGATGGCGTTGCGGATGCGGGTGTGATCGAGCGCGCGATCGCCGATGCGGACGAGACGATCAACAGCTATTTGCGCAGCCGTTTCGATGTGCCGGTCGCCGATCCGCCGGGGCTGATCAGCAAGATTGCCCGCTATCTTGTTCGCTACCAACTTTCCGAAGACCATGCGCCCGACCGGGTCGTCAATGACAACAAACAGGCCCTCGCCTGGCTTGAGCAAATCCGTAAAGGCGAACTGGATCCCGGCATCTCGACAGCCGGTACCGCGCCAGAAGCAACCGGCGGTGGCCCGACGCACCATGAGGGCCGCGAGGCCTTTCCTGCCCATGCGCTTGATGCCTGGACAGGTGACGCATGAGCTTCCACATTGTCAGCAGGGTCGATGAGATCAAGGCGGCGAGCAAGATCTTCCGCGAGCTGAGCCGCGCTGGAAAGGATACTCGTCCGCTCGCCGATGCAATGGGCGGGGAGATGGCGGAATCGACCATCCATCGCCTGTCTGTCACCAATGAAAGCCCCGAGGGAGAGAAGTGGCCGAGCTCTGCTCGAACCCGCGCCAAGGGCGGCCTTGTCCAGAATCAAAGCGGCACGGCTGGACTGGCGGGGTCGATCACCCACAAGGCGACGAACAACAGCTTTACGGTCGGCTCGATCGCTCCCTACGCGGCGATGCGCCAGTTCGGCGGCACGATCCGCCCGCGCAATGCCAGCGTCCTGATCTTCAAGACGTTCGACGAAGATACCGGCGAGGAAATCACGGTCGCGGCAAAGAAAGTCACCCAACCTGCCCGCCCGTATCTCGGGATTTCAAACGATGATGCGGAGGTGATGGCGGAGATGGCGGCCGATTACTTCGGAGATGTCATGCGCGAGGCCCCCCGATGAGCGCGCAGATCGATCCGATTGGAGCTGTCGAGGACTCCATGGTCGCTCGCCTCAAAACCGTCTTCGGCTGGGGTGATGAGCGGCGCGCCCTTCAGGAAGTGAAGGCGCTCGAATTTCCCTTCGACGAGAATGCCGACACTGTCCAGCAGGTTTCGCCTCCGGGCGCGTATGTCGTCCCGTTCGGGGCGCGGCCGCTCGATGGCGATGGCCACATCCTGTTTCGCTGGTGTGTCTATGCGGTCAGCGGCGCGGCGACGACGCGCGAGCGAGCGCGAGGCGCGCCCTCGGGTGATCTGGGGACCTATGCAATCTCGTCGCGTATCGGCGCTGCGCTCAGTGACTGGACGCCGAGCGGGGTCGATGAGGCGGGAACTTTGGAGTTGGCCGGTATCGAGGTGCTGACAGGCCTGACGCTCATGAAGCGCAGGTTGTCCGTTCTCGCGGTCACTTTCGTCGGCCCCATCCACCTGTCTTTCGAAGACCCCGAGGCCGAGCTCGCCGACTTCCTTCACTACCACAGCGACTGGGATCTGCACGCGCCGGATGAGCCTCGCAAAGGGCCGCTGCCGCTCGACCTCGACGCCACCAATGACGTGGACCTGCCCGGTTCACCCGAGACATCAGGAGACGCTCCATGAGCAATCGCCAGAAGAAGTTCATCCGCCCCGCCGAGGGCCGGTCCTGCCCAAAGCCTGACGGCACACCTCTCGCCGAGGGCGGCGAGGAGCTGGCTGTCACGCCCTATTGGCGACGCCGCGAGCGCGACGGCGACGTGATCATCACCGCCCGCGCGCCGCGCAAGTCCAGCGCTCAGAAGAAGGAGGACTGATCCATGGTCAGCTTCAGCCAGATCCCGTCCGATACCCGCGTCCCTGGCGCGTATATCGAAATTGATTCCAGCCAGGCACAGCGCGGTCTGCCCGGCATGCCGCACAAGGCCATCGCCATTGGCCAGCGTCTGGCCGCCGGTCAGGTCGCCGCTCTCGTCCCGATGCTGGTGACCAATGTCGAGGATGCAGCGACGTCCTTTGGGCGCGGTTCGATGCTTCATGCGCAGGCCGTCGCTTTTCTGACTGCGAATGACGCGACCGAGTTCTGGGCCATCGCCCTCGATGACGACGGCGCGGGCACCAAGGCCGTCAAATCCGTGACGTTCTCGAAGACGGATGGCAGTGCAGATTTCGGAGGCGGCGTTGTCAATCTCTGGGTTGGTGGGCGGCGCGTGCGCGTGGCGGTCTCCGCCGACACGACGCCGGCCGAGATCGTCACGGCCCTTGTTGCGGCCGCAACCGACCCGACCATCCCGGCCGTCCTGACCGCCGATGGCGGCACGCCGGAAAAGCTGCTCGTTACCGCCAAGCATGCGGGCGCGACCGGGAACAACATCGATGTGCGCATCAACTATTATGATGACGAGCGCAGCCCCGATAATCTGACGGCCGTCATCGCGACCGATACCGCAGGTGCGGGCGATCCTGAAATCGATACCGCCTTGGCCGCCATCGATGGCGACTGGTGGACGGAAGTGATCTGTCCCTACCTCGATGGCGCAAACTACACCGCCTTGAGCGATTTTCTCGTTGATCGCTTCGACGCGCGGGACATGCGCGACGGGCTGGGCATTGCCGCCCGGGGCGTCGAGACCTTCGCGGCAGCACATACCTGGGGCAACAGTGTCAACTCGCCCCATGTCTCCACGATCCGCGTGCCTGGCTCGCCGACACCGCCTTGGGAGATCGGCGCATCCTTCGCGGGCATCGTGGCCTTCCAGACCCAGATCGATCCGGCGCGCCAGCTGCGCACGCTGGAGCTTGCCGGCGTGTTGCCCGGCAAACCGGAGGCTCGCGATACACGGCCCGAGCGCGAGCTTCTTCTGAAGGCCGGGATTTCGACAGTCGATTACACACCCGGCGTGGTGCGCATCGAGCGCGCCATCACGAATTACCAGATCAGCGATGCCGGAGCGGACGATACCGCCTATCTCGATCTGGTCACCCTCACGGCACTGGCCTACCTGCGCTGGTCCGAGGCGCAGCGCATTCTGCTTCGTTTTCCGCGCCACAAGTTGGCCAATGACGGCACGGGCGTCGATCCGGGGCAGGCTGTGGCCACCCCTGATGTCGTGCGCGGCGAGCTGGTCGCGCTCTACCGCGAATGGGAGCGGGCCGGGCTGGTGGAGAATGCCGATTTCTACATCGAGCGTCTCATCGTCGAGCGCGCGGGCGGCGATCCGAACCGTCTGAATTCGCTGCAGACGCCGGACATCATCAACAACTTCCGGGTCTTCGCGGCCCTGATCCAGTTTCGTCTCTAGGAGGTCTCCATGGGCCAGCTTACCGGTCAAGTCACCATCGTCCTGAACGGGACGCGCCGCAAATCCAAGCCCGGTGCAAAATACGATCCCGGCGGTGTCACCCGCACATCGGTCACCGGCGATCAGGGTACCGACTGGGCGGGCAGCCTGCGCCCGGCCAAGGTCGAGGCGGAATTCCACTGGACACCCGATCTCGATCTCGCCGCGCTTAACGCCTTCGAGGGGACCGTGCAGTTCATGGCCGATACCGGCCAGAATTTCGTTCTCGAGAACGCCTTCCGCTCCGGCGAGCTGGTGTCCACCGCTGGTAATTCCGGCGGCGTGCCCGTCGTCTTCGAGGCCGATGCCGGGACGCCAGTCGGATGATCACCCGCGAGGTTACTCTTCATCGCGGCCTGAAGGTCGGCGAGAACAAGGCCATGGCTGCGACGATCCGCGAAGAGATCGTCGCGGATGAGCTTGCTGCGCTCGAGGCAGGCCTCGATGGTCGGGCGCTCGAGCGTCATGTCACCTTCCTGCGCGTGACCCGACTTGGCGCGCTGGACCAGCCCGACGAAGCTATTCTGAAGACGCTTGCACGCGTTGATCTCGATCTCATCGAACGCGAGATGCTCGCGATGGACGTTCAGATCGCCAAGGATGCCGGCCTCCTGAAGGAGGACGATGCGCCGCGAGAAGACGAGCCCGGCGGCGCGCCGTCGGGCGAGGTTTGATCTGGTGTTGGCGTTGTCTCGATATCTCTCCTGGTCGCGGACCGAGGTGCTGGGCCTCGGCCTGAGCGAGGCGCGCCACTATGTCGATTCCCTCAATAAGGCTGCTCGCGCATGAGCCGGCTTATCGCCCGTATGGAAGTGCTGCTCGGAGGCAACGTATCGCGCCAGGCCAATCGCATGGGCCGCGATATGGAAACCATGGGCGAGCGCGGCGGACGGGCGATGGAGCGGATGGATCGCCGGGCGCGCATGGCGGGCGACGGTATGGCGATGCTGGCGCGCCGCGCCGGAGCGCTGGTCGGGGCCTTTATCGGCATTCAGGAAGTGCGGCGCATGATGACCCTCGAAGAGCGCATCGAGCGACTCGGAGTGTCTGCCGGAAAATCCACTGAAGAAATGAAGACGATGCGCCGCGCGATCAACGAGGTCGCGCAGGCGGATGATATTCGGATCGATCCGACAGAACTGCTCGGCGCGATCGAGGCCTTCACCGAAGCAACTGGCGAGATCGATATCGCCGACAAGATGAAGCGCGAGATCGCGCTGGCGATCCAGGCGACGGGCTCGGGCGGGCAAGAGATCGGCAAGTTGATGGCCTCGATCTTTTCGAAGTTCGAGATCGAAACGCCGGATGATATGCTGGCCGCGCTCGATTTGCTGGCCCGCCAGGGCAAGGATGGCGCGATTGAGCTCGCCAACCTTGCCTCGCTCGGCCCCAAGGTCTTTTCAGCCTATGCATCGCTCGGCAAGGGCGGTGTGCAGGGGTTGGCCGAGGCTGGCGCGCTCATGCAGGTATTCAAGCGTGGTGTCGGTTCTGCCGATGAGGCTGGAACAATCTTTCAAAACGTCTTCAACGCCCTTGGAAAGAAAAGCAATCTCGACAAGCTCCGACAGGTGGGTGTCGATATTCATGATAGCGCCGGAGCGTTGCTCCACCCAGTAGAGTTGCTGAAGAAAGTTGTCGAGGCCGCGAACGGCAACGATACGAAGCTGCAAGGTGTGTTTGAAGATGCTCAGGTCATTAGCGGCCTGCGCCAACTCTCGGCGATGTTTCGGAAAGACGGGGGCTTCGGTGACCTCGACGCTATCATCAATCTGCACCTCGAAGCCGACGGGACGGGTATCGAGGCAGACAGCGCACGCATTGCCGCGACTGCGGGTGCGGCAGCAACGGACGCCGTCGAGAGCGCTCGCTCTGCCGTCTCCGATGCTGTCGAGGAGATGAAACTGCTCGAGCTGTTCGCTGACACGATTGGCGGCATCGATAAAGAGGACGTCGCGTTGCTGTTCAAGGCAGCTGGCGGGATATCTGCGATCTGGGCTGCGTTCAAGGTTGGTGGCGCGGTAAAAGACGGGGTGGAGCTGTTCCGCTCGATGCGCGGCGGTGTCTCTTTCGGGGCATCGAGCGCAGGCGGATCGGGCAAGATCGCCGCGCCGAGAGCGGGCGCAGTGACCGTCCAGCCCGTGCGCGTGACCAACTGGCCCCCCGGTTTCGGGCATGGTGGGGCGCGCAAGGGATCCGGTAAAGGCAAGGTTGGCGGCGCGGCGCTCGTGGGCGGCGGAGTTGCAGGAGCCGCTCTGGCCGGAGCCGCTGTGGTCGGGGCAGTGCCGACTGCGGCAGCGTTCGGGAGTGCCTATATCGGCGGCTTTTATCGGGATATCATGGCGAACGCTCTGGAGCGCGGCATGTCCTTTTCTGACGTTCGTCGCGAAAAGCTCGGCCTGTCTGATGACGACGACTCCCTTCTCGGCAAGATCGAGCGGGCAATTCCCGACCCGGTCAATCTTGTCGGCGATCTGATCCAGTTGCTCCGATCTCGTGTGGTGGATGCACCTTCCGGTCCAGCCGATGCGCCCTCGAGCAACACGACTCCGAAAACCCGCGAGGAGCTGCACAGCCAAACGAGCCGCAATATCCCGATCGAGAAGCCGGCGGCGTCCAGACCAATGCGCTTCGCCACGACGGATGCGCCGTCCGAACCGACCCTTGCACCCTCGGGCAAAACGCTCCCGAAAACTCGTGGGGAGCTGCACAGTCGAACGGACCGTAATATCCGGATTGAGAAGCCGGCCGCATCCAACCCGATGCGCCAAGCCGTAGCGGATGCCGCCGCTCCGGCTGTCGCCGGCGCTGCCGGCAGTGCCGCCTTCGGCGGTCCCGATCCGATTGCCCCGCCCGCCCGGGAGGGTGGTGAGGGTGGTGAGGAGCTGCCGGCGTCTGAGCCGGTGGATATGTCGGCGGTGGAGGATCTGCTCGATGAGCAGGTCGGGGAGACGCGGGCGCTGCGCGAAACGATGGATCGGCTGACCAGCCGATTGACCAGCCGGCCTGCGCCGATGATGTCGCGTTCGGCCACAGGCCGCGTGGAGCTGTTGCCATGACCTGGCGCGATGAATTGCGCCCGGCTTCCTATGAAGGCGTGCGCTTCGAAACACGCGGCAACGGCAAGTCGGCCGGGCGGCGCGGGGCGCATCACGAATACCCCGGCCGGGATCGCGGCTGGGTCCAGGATGGTGGCAAGGCAGATGATGAAATCACCCTCGACGCCTATGTGATCGGCGAGGACTGGATCACCCGGCGCGATGCGCTCGA
>Ga0209187_1002279_pt1 | contig 18710 bp, 14 predicted proteins | sample BantaG_FD_187430 | JGI IMG/M metagenome (GOLD analysis project Ga0209187, IMG submission 187430) | Marine algal microbial communities from Bantry Bay, Ireland - BantryBay_4 metaG (SPAdes) (version 2) | ecosystem: Host-associated > Algae > Red algae > Unclassified | place: Bantry Bay, Ireland...
GTGATATCGGGCCAGCGTTTCGGCGATGGCAAGGGCGTGCCGTTCGCCACCGCCAAGGCTGCCAAGTTTGCGCAGATAGAGTCCGATTTTCATTGTGTGGTTGCTGTTTTAGATCGATTTAAAATCTCCTCAATGATCTTCAGCAGCTTTTGTTGAAATGTTGTATATGAAAAATGAGATAGAGTCTGCCGCTGGTTTTGAACAATTTTCTGTTTAAGTTTTGTATCGTTGATAATTAGGCCAATAAGCTCTGCAATGTCTTGATAACGTTTTTCTGTAAAAAGAATTCCTTGTCCACCTAACGTTTCAGATACAGCGCTCGATTTATACGCAAGCACAGGCACATCAAAATAGATGCTTTCCAATAGAGGAACGCCAAACCCTTCATGTTCGCTCATAGATAAATAGACTGATGCAGTTCGGTAATATGCAACTAGCTCTGCCATTGAAACATGACCAGTAATGTGAACATCTTTTAACTGTAGCTGCTTAATAATGGCTTGTAAATAGTTGGCATAAGGCTCCATGCCCTGACCCGACCCAACAAGTACTAAACGCGCTTCGGGCAGGACTATATTTTTTACATAGTAGAAGGTTAGCAGCAGATCCTCGAACTTTTTATTTGGCGCAACGCGACCCACAAAGAGGATATTTGCTCTTTTTTCTCCCCATTTTATGATTTTGCTGCTTGGTTTTGTCTCATAGCGCTCTGTATCGAAACTGATGGGCAGTCGATAGACAGCCTGCCAGCCGCTATCACGCAGTTCATTACAGTTGTAGCTTGAATCCCCAATTGCGGTATCGATAAAACTTGAAAGAATCTGTAACTGTTTACGCCCGCGCTTTGCTGCGTCATAAAGCGCTTCGTTAACTCCATAAAAATACGTGTGCGGTGTAATGTTGTGATAGACGAGGATTTTTTGATCTGGTAAGTGTTTCAACCATGCCACCAGTTGCTCGGAAAAATAGAGTGCAAAGTGTACAAGTAGAATATTATTTGATGAGGATACTTCTTGCTCGTACTTATCTAGAGAATAGATCCGATGACCAAAATCCAGCGAGGGAATAGCTTCACAAAAAATTTCACTTTCATATCCCGCATCATTCAACGCTTTTTTAGTATCCACTATATGGTTGCTTATCGCATCGCCAAATGAAATGCCTGAAGTAAGTTGATGAATTTGCACTGATTTGTTCATTGTCGCCTAAAGTTATAAAGTAGCGATGGTTTTACAATGTAAGCCGTTATCTTTTAGCTTGATTTTTGTATGATTAAACCAATTGATGTTGCCACATATTGTTCTAATTGAAGTTTGAGATGAGTGTGGCTGGTAAATGGAGGAACATCCACAAATGAATCGCCTGGCAATGTTCCAAGCGAAAAATCGATATTTATTTTATGGCCCTCTCTGCGTAGATTCCGAATAATCCGTTGAATGTCTTTACGTCGAAAGAGAACTGTACCGCCATGATCCATTGTTGATGAGTTTGACGATGTATTATATTCCGTTGTGTGGACTGCAATCCCGTTTGGTTTTAAGCAGTTCATTGCATTGTAGATAAATCTTTCGCCATGAGCAATTGATCCAAGATGCTCCAGTGAACAGGATGACCAAATAAAGTCGAAGCCAGTGAGATCATTTGGGATGTCGTTCATATCTACATGACGGAAAGTACAATGCTTTCGGAGCATTTCATCTGAACACAATCCGCGCGAATTTAACGCGGCAATACCCGATGCATGCTCATTTGAATCAACCCAGCCAAACTCTTTTGCTAGTTGTGGGAATAAATCTGTTGCATAAACTGAAACACCTAAGCTACAAAATAGCGATGTTTGGGGCTCTTTCCCAACCGCAAACCCCAGCCCTGAAATACCAGGCTGAAGCATCTTTCTTTCGTACAGCGCATGCGCAATAAAGCAATACTCCCAAATTTTTCGATGGAGGCGCCCACGTTCTTCACCAAGACGTTCTGCCCAATTTTGGAATAATTCTGACTCTAATTGTTCTTGTGTACAAATCTGCGACATTAACAGTGTCGAGTCGAAAGAATCTGTTTCCTGTAAATGTCTCATAAATAAACTAGGAAAATAATCCTCAAGTTTATCTCGTAGATCACGCAACACACCGTACTGCTGGATTTTCACACACTCCTCCTAATTGCAGAATCGTTTTAGGATTGCTCAGACTGTTGTGTAGCTATTTTTTTATTCAGCTTAGATAGCTCTAAATGCAATAGCTGATTTTCTTCTTGTAACTCTTGAATTGCATCAACAAATTGCCGATTAAGACTCGACTGTCGTTTTAGTGGCGGAAAGAGAAAACGGCGAATTTCGTCATTTATAACTCGACGAACAATGCTATTGATAGGTCCAAGAACTGGGATACGCCAATCGATTTTGTAATCGCGTGGTAAAATATCATAATCTTGTTGCCTGATAAGCATCTCCACACTAGAATCACTAATCTCAGACGGATCGCCTAGCATTTGTACACGCAATTGTTGTACAAGCTCAACCGCTGATGGATCCTGCTGTTTACTACTCGTGTGCTTGAAGATTTTGTCTTGCAATTGCACCAATACATCTGTTGCATCTGCGCCGTCAATAGAAATAGTTAGCCAATCGGCAGAGCCTGAGTCTAATTTTTTTGTTGAACCTTGGGTGAATTGAGATGCCAAAATATTACTCCTTGAACTATCAATCTACTTCGGACTTCCCTGAGCTCTCTAGAACAACAATTTGTTCACGCAGCTCTTGAACCGTTTCTTCTAGCTGGCTAATTTGCTGAGCTAATTCAATAATATAGGCTGATTGCAGATGAGTCGCCTGTTTTTGGCTCGTGTCAATCTCTTCAATATGTTGCACAGCTTTGTCAAACGCCTGAATCACATGGGTGTTGATCTCATTCTGCTGCTGCAATATCGGCCGGACAAACCACTCTGTGGAGATGCGGTTCCAACGTTGACGAAATCCAGCAATTAGCGGACCAAGCAGCGGCATACTGGATCGAAATGGCTGTGGGCGAACCGGGTGTTTTTGCCGAATGCTTTCGATGTCTACGGAGAGTGCTGCGGTGAGCTGAGTTGCTGACTGTGAGCTATCTGAAGGAACTGTAGGCTGTGACTGATTGTACGCTAGCGACCGCAACCGTTTGTCCATCTCTAGATCTAGCCAAAATGATTGCACAATTTGGAAGACATCCGTATTATCATCGAAACGCTTTCGCCGATATGAAGACAATTCCCCTGATCCCATCATTAAGCGTAAATAGGCCCGGCGTATCGAATTAACCAGCATTGGATTTTCGGGAATAAGATGTGAAATCCCTACTTTCTCTGCCGGAACAAACTCATGCACTAACTTGTCCGTAGGCCAATTTTTAAAGACAAAGCGCAGGCGGTTCTTTTGGAGTCGTGCATCACTATTGAGGCTGCCGTCTGCAATGACGCTACGTTCATTGTGTATCAGGATAGAAGTGGGTTCATAAACAACGCGATACCCTGCATCTCGAACTCGGTAGCAAAGATCCACATCTTCGTAGTATGCGCGATCAAAATTTTCGTCGAACCCGCCAACTTCTTGGTACACCTTTTGCGAAATTGCCATTGATGCGCCTGTCACATAATCGACCTCGGCTCGCTCATCAAATTGTCCGCTATCTTGCTCATAAGCACCAATATGACCACCATAGCCTAATTCGCTAATCTCTCCACCGACATGCTGAATTGTGCCATCTGCGTAATGTGCTTTACTGCCTGCTATCCCTATCTCTTCATCTTGCGCAACTATGTTGATTAATGCGGCCAGCCAACCAGATTTCACCTGCGTATCTTGGTTGAGCAAAACGAGTGTTTCGCCTGTAGCATGACGCAACCCAACATTACAGGCTTTGCTGAATCCAGAATTTGTGCCGGTACGCAGGAGCCGAACTTGTGGAAAGTGGGTGGAAATATATTTCACTGAATCGTCGGAAGATTCATCATCGACCGCGATGACTTCGAACGTGACACCAGTCTGCGCCATCAGGGCGGTAAGGCACGTGGGTAAATCGGCACGCCCGTTCCATATAGGGATAATAACGCTGGCTTGTAACGGACTGTTGTTTTCACTCATCGCACGATATTACTCTTTCAGGCCATTCTAAAAAACGAGTTTATGTAGTCAATTTTTAGGATAAATAACCACATTAGAGAATGCTCTCTCCACAGTTTGTGGAGAGTTATTTTTTGGAACGGCCTAATCTGATTGTAATGTAAAAATTATACTGCCTTTATCACCTATTTTATTAATCGGTCGCGAAACTGTTTGACCGAACGCATAAATGAGATAAATCTGCCATTTTCATATCCATGAACAAGTGTATGCAAATGCTGCATTTCTTGCTGATGACGGTGGGTTAGTCCATGTAAGCCCGCTTGCTCAATTTCTTGATAATAGGGATGATTTACGCGAATAAGTTCGCGATCCGGTGCATGATGAGGGTTTTGGCAGAAGCTAAGCAAAGGTTGTGCAGCGCGTTCCCAAGTGAGTTCTTCGCACGCCGCTTCGAGTTGAGGCTGTCGAAACGCTGCTGGCTCGTCCAAAAGTTGTACAATAGCCGCAGCCACAGCATCAACATCTTCATACCCTACAACAATCCCTAAATCGTGCTGCTCTATCAATTCGCTGGTGGCATCACCTGTTGTTGCAACCATCGGTAGGCCCGCCCAAATATAGTCGATTACGCGGCTACGAAAGGCAAGCTCTGTTTCGACAGAATCATAATGTAGGCTCAACGCAACATCGCACTCCAATAAAAGGCTCGGCCAATCCTCGCGCGCGACCCAGTCACCAAAGAAGACATGCGTATCCAAAACGCCTAACTCTTTTGCCGTATCAAATGCAAGTTGATTTTGTGTCTGCATTCCATCAAGCGCTGGATTGGGGTGTTTTGTTCCGGGGAAAATCAGCTTGACGTCAGTGCGCGTTTCTTTAATCTTTGCCACCGCTCGAATTGCGCTGATCGAATCGAGCCAAGCCCATAGTCCACCACCCCACAACAGGAGTTTGTCATCCGCCGAAATGCCGGGCCAGACATTCTTTATCATCTGTTTTTTGTGCTGAGGCGGCGTTTCTGGCAGGCCAAATGGAACAACATCCACCAACGATCGTAGCGTAGTATCCGCGCCAAACGTTTGTGGATTGATGCGCCCGGCAACCTGTAGCTGACCTAACCACCAATTTCGTTGCCGCTCACTAGCACAGATGAAAAAGTCACCGGCGATATATTGATAATGCAGATGTTTAATGCGCTCGCGCCCATAGTGTAGTTGCTCTGCCATGGGAAGATGTGAGTGAATGGCTAAATATTCGGGCAGGAGTGGATCGTATCCATCTATAACAATTGCGGCGTCTACATTACAGAGCTCTCGGAATTCGTGCGGCCCATCCGAGGAGCAGATTATCACTTCGGCCCACTGTACGGCTTCATGCAGATCGCTCCAGTGGCCGTGTCGATAGGTGATAATTTTTTGTAGATGGAGTGTGGACGGGTCAACGTGAATGTCTACACCATCCTGATGTACTGCCGCCAAAATCAAATCGGTTTCGCGACCAAGTACGCGGGCTAAATTATAGTTGCGAATCCCTGGTCCCGCCATTGCTTTGCCGATAATGTCATGGCTAATTAACAATACTCGGCGTTTCGGTGCATTACCACTGGGATCACTCAGTTTATCTATTGGCTTCACGAAGCGATGGCCTCATTGATAGGCGTCGTCGTCTCTACCTCAGTATTTGTCTCAGCCTTTGCATTCTCAGCCTTTACGTTCTCACTTTTCACAAGCCCATTGTTGTTTGATATGTGCCCTTCACTCTCGAGCTGCCACTGACCGCCAAGCGTTACCATCCCGTATTGTTCAAGTGTGTTGCCGGGGTAGACGCGAAACGGGTAAAAGCGGTCGTGATAATCATAGATCACCGAACCGCTATGATCGGTTGCAGCGATGGTGATCAAATAGCCTCCATCTAACAGAGGCAGCGATGGAATTGTGTAAACAATTTCACCTTTACCTTCTACCGCCTCAATTGTAATCCCTGCCGTTTGCGTATTGGGGCCGGTTACGTGTGCGCCATTCTGATGATGTAGCGCAATGCCAAAGATAGGAATTTCTATCCGTTTATTCGCTTTGTACTGTATGCGAATGGTGAACTTCTCGCCAGTGTAAAAGGTTGTACGCTCTTCGCCATCCTGACCAACTAACTCAACATCCGTGATCTCTATTTCGCCACTTCCCCACCGCTGGCTCGAAGAAATTTCATCCGTCTTTACACTCTCCGTGACGGCGTTTTCTTCTTCGGCCACACGATTACGGTAAGCCATTACAACATCCACTGGGTCACCATCTGCTTGCACCTGTCCCTTGTCGAACCAGATAACGCGATTGCAGATGCTTTGGATTGTTTCTAAACCATGCGATACTAGAAGTAACGTTCCACCTTGGCGGCGAAACTTCATAACAGAATCGATACACTTATTCTGAAAATGCGTATCACCTACCGCTAACACTTCATCTATCAATAAAATGTCCGGATCGGTATGGATAGCAACGGCAAATCCCAACCGTACATACATGCCAGATGAGTAGTGCTTAACGGGCATGTCGATAAATTCTTCTAGCTCTGAAAATTCAATAATCCGATCTAGGCGAGCATTGATCTCTTTGGTTGAAAGTCCATAAATTGACGCATTGAGAAAAATATTTTCGCGTCCGGTTAGGTCCGGATGAAAGCCAGCACCTAACTCTAGCAACGATGACATTCGCCCCTGAACTCGTGCGCTGCCTGTATCGGGTTGAATGATACCGGTGATCAACTTGAGAAGCGTGCTTTTACCCGATCCATTTGGCCCGATTATACCGATGCAGTCGCCCGCATCAATAGTTAACGTAACATTGCGCAGTGCCCAAAAATAATCATCTGTATTAAGTTGTCGACGTTGGAATAAGCGAATGAAGCTCTCTTGAAGCGAGCGTTGATGCGTTGTGTGCAGCATAAATCGCTTTGAGACATCATTAATAGCAATCAGAGGCTGGCTTGGTGTACGAGCGCGTAAATATTGATACATATGAGATCTGTTCCTATACTTCCTCGCCAAAACGGCCAGCATAGCGGTTAAAGATCCAATATCCGCCGTAAAGCGTTAAAATAGCTGTGGTTGCGGTGCGCAGAAAAAAGTCAACGTCTGTACTCCTGCCCCAGTAAAGCAGATCTCGATAAAGGTTAATAATTGAAGCCATTGGGTTTAAAATGTAAAAAATTCGGCGCAGAGGTAAGTCTATACCTAGTAGCGTTGTTGTTTGGGGAAGTAAATCAACATCATAAAATATAGGTGTTAAAAAGAACATCGCTAATATTGCAACATTCATCACCATTGCTGTGTCGCGATAGAAAACATTCAGTGTGCTTAAAATAAGACCGATACCGATCTGAAAGCACGTCTGAATGATGATGACAAGTGGCAAAAGTATCCAAATCCATGGGTTAAAGTTTGAACGAAATATGAATAAAACTGCAAATAACAGAATAAATGCCAGCAAAAAATTGATCAGTTGGGAAAGCACCTCGGCAATCGGCAATATTTCGCGCGGAAAGTAGACTTTTTTTACTAGGCTTGCACCTTGGCTAATGCTCGTTAAGCTACCCATGATGCTATCGGAAAAGTAGTTCCACGGGAGTAGCCCGCAAAGTAAAAAGATTGGGTAACGCTCTATCTCTGCTTGCGGGCGCAGAATACCAAAAACCACGGCAAAAACGAGCATCATCCCCAATGGATTCAACAGACTCCATAAAAACCCTAACACGCTATTTTTGTATCGTGCCTTTAGCTCTCGCAAAACTAAATAATAAAGAAGCCCACGGTAGACCCACAATTGCTGTACGGAGTAAAGCGCACCCTTTGCAGGCTGCACGGATTTGTATTCAAGTGAATCTGTGGTATTCATAGTCTCTCGAGACATCTTTAGGCTGAATGGTGACCCTAATTCTAGCTCAATAGCAAAGGCTATGCCAAAAAATAGGGAGTGCCCAAGTCCATTCAAATGTGCAAGCAGGATGCACATTTGCATACGATTGTTTCTACATAGTCAATCATCCTAACTGCATATATCGCTTTAGCATAAATAAAAAGTGCGAACTCCCTAAGCTGGGGAGTTCGCACTTTTTGTTTATTTATCTAGATTTTCGCAAGATCAGTAGATCTCAACTGCATATAAAGGTGTTTTCGTACGTTGATTCTTACGAAAGAAGGATACTTCACCTACCGATCATTTCTGAACAATCGGCATAAATATGCTGTTTTTACCATAGCTAATCGTTGAGAGAATCTGCGCCGCCTCGACTGGTGCAATAACCCACTCTGTTTCGATTACTACATGGTCGCCACAGCCGGCTAGCTCTACCTCAATATCTTCCTCAATTAGCTCGCCATTACTGTCAGACAAAGTTAGATAAGCGGTACGTGGTTCGAGCAAGTTGCCGCGATTTGCAACCGTCATTCGGACAGTATGTGTAATTGGTGCAGTTTCGACTGTTGTTGTGCCTACTGTAACCGCAGGAACAAATTCTATATCTGCAACATAGACGTCGACTACCTTTGGTAGATTTTCCGCATATTCACGGTAATTTCTACCCATTTCAGATTCAGCAAATGTTTGCGTATCAAACAAATTTCCATTGTACTGACCACCATTGTCACGGTCATCGTTGACGCTATACCATGAGAAACGCTGGATTAGCTTATGTCCATCATTCGGGTCGCCCAGCGCTGGATCCGTGGCTGATAACATAAAGTCAAAGGTCTCTGTCATAAACTGGTTAACGACGGCTGGAGAGAAATCTATATTCGCGTAAATGTTGGGCAACAATACACCATACTCAGAGAGATATACGGGTAACCCCCTATAACCATTATCAGCCATCCATTGACGGAAATTGATTACCTGAGTCTTAAAAATATCAATGTCATGATGCTTTACAATTTCTTCTGGCGTAAAGTTGATGCGCAAGCCTTCGGTTTCTGTAGAGCCTGGAGGCATATCTGCGCCCCAACACTGATTTAAATCATCGTTAAATGCGGCACAGTCTGCCTCATTCAAAATGAAGTTATGAATGCTCCATCCATCTACTGGCATAGGTTCGCCAAACTGCTCTTCGTAGCTGGCTAATACCTCGTCAAGATATGTGAGCCGTACTTGCGTTGGCTGCACAATTGAACCTGCAAAAATTTTGGCAGTTGGATCAACGTTTTTAATTTTATAGTAGATCTCATTGTATGCTTTTGCATAAATCTCGGGTTCGGCACCATCTTGAAAGGCTTTACGATCTGGCTCATTGCCAATAAACCAGTCAGCGCCTAGATTATTTGTAATGGCAATCCACAGATTTGCCCCATTTGGTGAATAGCTATAGGTCCCCGAGATATCACCAGTCGGCAAAATTCGGACCATCGGCGCGTAGTCAACATTGTTCGGACGCACCGGAACATGTGTCGCCTGATAGTCTATATACCAGCCTATACCAAGTGATGAGACATCATAGCTTTCTATCCGCCCTGTTTCATCGCTACGTAATGTGCTGAGATTCACGCCAAGTCTACAAAATGCAGTGTCATCTGAGCTTTCGGCATCAAAGGGACGCAGCCAATTTTTTCCCGCTACATCTTTACTTGCTGTGCTTTCTGGCGATTCTGCATAGGCAATAGTCGGCTGCAATAAAGCAAATGCGCTCATGACAGCACCTATAAAAATTGCTCGGCAGAGTAGTCTCTCCAAACTAAAATTACTACTATTTCTGATACTCATGATTCTCCATATTTCTTGTCGCCTTTATGCTAAGTACGACTGTTGGGTGCGCTTACGGACGATATTGGTATAATCCGATAATATTCATTAATCAATCTCAATATATCGCGGCTGCCCACCTACACTTATAATAACGCGACCATCTACTGTACCATCAGTTGCATCAGCCACAGTACTTTCAACGTTTCCATATATATCGGTTAGCGTTGCTTGCGCACCAGGCAGCGAAAGCGCTACCGCTGCCGTGCTTTCAATCGGATTCATCCACGCCACGTAAAACGTTTTCCCCGTTGCACTGTTTATAAACTGATACACTTTCATATTAGCTGTGCCAGTTTCTGTTACGGGTAGCTCTCGCTGAAACTGTGCTGGCTCCAACATCGAGACAACTGTTGCAAAGGCGGTCAATGATTTCTTTTGGTATGGCTCTGCACCGGCAGTAACGGGTTGCTGAACGAGGCCATTTTCTTGTCCGCTATTGTTGATTGTATCGCCATCGTACATCGTAAACCAGATCATGGCTTCTACATCCGCCGCATACGCCTGCGTAAACAGTTCGGTAACATATCGCGACTGTATTTCTTCACCATTCGCTCGATTACTGTTTGTGCCCGATTCAGTCACCATGATAGGTTTGTCAAGACCATATTCGCGCATAATTTGGCGTGTGGCGTCGACCTTTTCGACCAGCCCCTTGCCAATACCAGTCGAACTCCACTGTGCGCTAAAGGCTGGATATTGATGAATCGCCATGACATCGATGTATTGACCACCACCGGCGGCAAAGACATCGTCAACAAAGGTACGCACAAAATCGCCAGGATTTACAAACGCATCACCCTCTTGAACATCTGTAAACCAATCCATTGCAACGCCGCCAAAAAGCACCTGCGCATTTGGATTTGCGGCCTTGATTGCGGGATAGACAACTGAAAGCATCTCGGCATAGGCTGCACCATCATTGCCCCAACGCAACTGGTGGTCTGGTTCATTGTACAATTCAAAATGATTGATTACGGGGCTTTTCCATCCATCCAAATATCCATCGCCATCATAACGTTCTGCAAGCGCCCCCATAAATTCTGCCAGATCATCAAGCGACTGGCCTGGCAGTGGTGGCCCATCATCTGGTCCAGAAAACCATGCTGGAGCGTGTTCTAATGTAATGATCTGATTGTAACGACCGTCGCGGTTCGCCCCGACTGCACGTTGAGCCGATTCCCAGTTATATCGCGATGGATCCGTATCAACAGGCTCAATATCCGTCCAGCGAATGTTGCAGCGAACCCAACTTGCGCCGCTTTTAACAATACTGTCGTAATAGGGGTTGTCTTGATTATTCCCCGTTTCAAAATACATCTGTACGCCAAATTTATTTTGAGCAATGTTTGGCCGTATACCATTAAACATGATAGGTAAGTTAATTGTTACACTATCTGCGGTCTCTGTTTCTGGCATAACTTCGGATGCATTCGCCTCATTCGCTGTGCTGCCCACAATCGACACCATAATCGCGAAGGCTATACATCCAAGAAGCCACCTACTCAGATGATTAATCAATAGATGTTTATTTAGTAGAAGTTCAGTTGTTTGATATTCTTTCGCTGTATCCATTCGTTCTAGTTCCTATAGTTGTGGCCCATTTTTTCAGGGTTGAGTGCAGTGGGATTTGCTGCTAGTTTCTTTCGATAATAGGTAAGTAGATGGTCTGATAATAGGGTGCGCTCCACAGTGCAATCGTATTTGATCCACCTTGGGCAATCCACACATTTCCGCTACTATCTACGGTAATTCCAGCAGGCTGACTGCCATTTGCCAAGCCATATTCACTCGGCACGATTGTGCTATCATTGCTGTTAGTCAGCGAACCAACTCTATCCGTTGTGCTGCCTGTAAAGAAAATTGTGCCAGAGCCGCCAGTATCACCAAACGCTATGCCCGCAGGGTTGCTGTTGCTCGTTGGCAGCGTGTACCAAGCTACGTTGGCTAATGTTCCCTGAAAGAGCTGACCGATCTGATTGTTGGCAATATCCGTCAGCCAGACGATATTATTTGGTGCAACTGTTAGATTATACGGACGACGAGTCGTGCCTAGTATTGGATCAAGCGGAGCGCTAAGTGCGAGGCTCGAAAATGTGCTAGTCTGTGTTGAATATTGCAATACTTTATGATCTGCTGGCGCTGATACCCAAATCCTGTCGCCGCTGCTAGAGATGACAACATCTGTAAACTCGGCATTGGTAACGCCCGCTGTCGCCGGTACGTAAGCCGCGGATTCATTAATACTATTTGTAGATGGTACATATTGCCCTAGCTTATTTGTCCCGCTTTCGGCAAACCAAATCGAGCCATCTGGTGCAATACTAATCCCGGTTGGCATACTGTTTGCCGTCGGAATTGTGCTAATTTCGCTCATCGTCTCTGTTGCAATATCAAATCGACCAAGTTGATTGGCGCTCTTTTGGGTAAACCAAATTACGTTAAGATTGCCGTCATAGACAAGATCATAAGGCTCGCTATTCGCAGTAAGTGCAGAATATTCATTAATCGTAACAATTCCATCGGCGTCGATGGTAAGATTCCCGATTTTGTTGGAAGCAGGCATCGTAAACCAAACATTATTTGGTGCCGATGAAACAATATTTAGGGCACTGCCTGAAATGGGGTATTCGGTAATTAGATCTTTCTGCGTTGCAGAACGCACAGCAACATTTAGTTCGTTGCTTTTGGCACTATCTGCTAGCACAAATGAGGAAGGTCTTGAGGAAACAACGAGTGTAATCAGACCAATAGATAGAAGTAGTATTAGCCTTAAAAATTTATTTAACATTTCATAATACCTTTCGATTAAGATATTCAACATCAGCAGAAATATTCGTCGAGAAAAGCTTTGCACTATACGTCAAAAAGCAAAGGTAAAACAGAAAGTTTCTAGAGAATTGTATACGCTGATGATAATACGATTTATCAGTAATTTCGTTACGGTTGAACCTTACTAGCTTATATAGAATCGCCAGTAATCCTTGCGGGTGCAGCGTACTGGATCGAAATGATTAGATCAATAACCGATTTGTACTATGCGTTTGATCTCGCAGTAAACTCATTCTCCAAAATAGGCTTTATAGTACGCTTTATACATTGTGGCTACGGCGTTGTTTGTCTCCATTCTCTGAAAGCGCCCACTGATTGGTATACGCTTGCTTTGGCACTCTGCCCGTTAATTGTGAATAAATATTGGCAATCTGGTGGCCAGCCTTTTTCCAAGCGAAGTGTCGCGCGGCACGCTGCCGTAGCCGCAGCCCGATGCTTTTATACAGCAATGCAGCATCTGGATCCTGCTCAGCTTCGACCGTATCTAAACAACGAAGCAACTTATCAGCCAAATCTTCCACATCGCCTAACTTGGCATAGATTCCATCCAATCCAAGATACTCATTCGCGACAGGTGTATCAAATGCAACCGTTGGTAATGCCATAGCCATATAATTGAGCAGCTTTCCGGCACCTTCGGTTAAACTGATCTTCGGCGCAACTGCTACATTGCCAAGCGCTAAATAAATGGGGGCTTTTGCGTAAGGAACTTTGCCTGTAAAGATAACCCTATCCTCTAATCCTAGTTCGGTTGCTTTTGGTCGATACACATTGACAGGAAAGCCCATCAGCAGTAAATAAACGTCAGGATTGACACTTTGGATACGTTGCATTGCTTGCAGAAGTAACCCTGTTCCTTGATATTCAGTCAAAAGACCTAGATAAACAATCACCTTTGCGTTGTTTGGGATACCAAGATTTTGGCGCAAAGTCTGCAACTCATTCTGATCAAATTCAGATGCAGGCTTAAACACATCGGTATTGACGCAATCTGGCAAAATTTGGATCTGTTCAGGCTTGCAGTCAAATTTATCAAGCAGAATCCGCTCAGCATTGGCGCTGCTTGGCAAAATGATGGGCGAAGAGTGGTTGATCCAGCTCTCTAACGAACGCAAGACCTTATAAAGAAAACCATCTCGCTTTATAAACCCGTGATCAATACTCTCTTCCGTGGCGCTCCCCTGAAAATCGAAGACAACCGGAATACCGAAAATTTTGCCCAATATCACGCCAATCAGCGCGCCTTCATGAAGATGGGCATGAATGACGTCGAAGCGTTCGAAGAGCAAAATCTGTAGCGTCTTTAACGCGAGCAGTGCATCAAAAACAAACATGTGTCGACTCGACCCGACAATATAATCTTTACGCCACGGAATGGGCAACGTGCGCCGTATATCTAGCCCCGGAACCGGATCACCATTGCGATAGGCCACAATCGTTACGGTATGCCCCAATTTTTCTAAAATGCGCGTCTCTTCATAAATGCGCACGTGACACCCGTAATCGGCAAAGAAGCTTGTCGGAGCAATCATCAATACTTTATGTTTGTGGCCCCGCTGATCTGGGAGGGCTGGTCTTATCCCTAGCTTTTCAGATGCCAAATTGTCTGGCTCAACCATTTTACTCTCCTCTCCTGCTCTCTTTTCCATCTTCTAAAATTATATTGGAAACTATATTTAGCAAGTATGGACTTTTCAATATTTGGGTGTACTTCAATTAGTGGGTGTATTGGTGATATTACTTGTTTATTTCGGGCTTTCCGCGGACTTTTTTCTACTTACTAAGTATCTTCTCAATAAGTCGCGGTAGCGCCGGTTGAGTGCTGCGGCAGTATGCTGTGTATCGAAACCAAGCGGGTCATTTATCCCAGAATATTGAGAAGAGACCTTAATAATCTATTGAGCCACACGTACAATTGCAGATTCTAAACACTGTAACGAATCGATTAACGCCTCATCTGTATCTCTTCCATATCCTCCAGACTTGGGCAGCCCACCAATCTCTAATATTGCCGCACCGTTGAATCCGCCATCACATAACGCGCCAAAATAATCCTCGAAGTCGATATTGCCCAATCCAAGCGGCAGATGATAATTCGTTTCGGGCAGAGGCGTATCCGAAATATGAAGCATACTCATGCGAGAAATCATGCGTTTGAATGCGGCAAGCGAGTCCAGTTCAGTGTGGTTAAAATCCCACACAAAATGTAGGCCAGACACGGCATCAAGTAAATCTTGGCATCTACTGGGTTCATTGAAAAAACTGTGCAGATTTGCCTCATTGTGCTCAAACCCAAAGCGAAACCCATATTTGGCAGCCAATTCGACACCCAATTCAAATTGCGGAATCAGGGCCACTTCTATCTCAATTAACTCTTCTGTCGTCATCGGCTCGGTGTGGACTAAATGCAAATGCGCACTGTGACAGGGTAACCCAACTATTGCAGGCAAATTTGCTTTTAATAGATCAAGTGGCGTCAGGCCCAAAGCGGTTGTACCCGCCTTCGAAATGCGCCCCACAATCTCCATCACCGCCGTGACATTTGCTTCCTTTAGCCTGCTTGCAACCGTCGAAATTGACGCACCTAGCTCTTCATTGTCTAGACCCGTTTCACGCCCGCCAAACTGAAGAGACTGAAACCCATGCAGCTCGGCAAATGCAATTTCATCGAGCGCCGGACGCCAGTTGCCAGGAAAAAATCGTCCATTCATACCTGCAAGGATCGCACAACAATTGTTCGGTGGTTGCTTCATTTACTTCATCTCCTTGAGAATATGACTCGCTAAAATACCCTTCTGAAAGAATTAACTTAGCCCGAGACTGTTCAAATAAGAGTGCATAACCGTCCAGTGAGCACGCCCACGTACTTACTACTCATTATCTGAATATTCTTGGACTTACTCTACTGAGCACGGCCATAGACAAGCTTGCGCGCTACGATTACGTTACGATTAAGAAGGGATTATACCAGTAGGAGAAGAATTCCCGATAAATGCACGTCGGAAAGTTATTAAATCGGCCTTTGAAACCGTCCCGCTAAGCGCAGAAAATCCGATAAAGAGGAGTGTCACAAGTGGAACATGGAGAAGCCATGGGATGGCCCAAAACCACTGCAACACAAGCATTGAAAGAAGCGTAAAGAGAGCAGCAGCGATCAACAGGATAATTTTCCTGATTTCCAGCGGCAACGCGAATTTCCTTAGCAAAATCAACCCAACAGTCGCCCCAGTACCTGTCGCAATTAACGCCGCCCAAGCAGCACCAACCGCTCGGAATTGCAGCGTAAACAGGGGCAAAAGGATCGATATTGCCAGCAAATGAGCCGCGGTTGTCCACAAGCTTTGTAATGGTTTCCCTTCTACCATTAGCACCAAAATTGCGTACGATTCTAACAAGAAAATAGGCGAAAGCCAGATCAAGATGCTGAAAACGGGTGCTGCACCAGCCGACTCTTTGCCATAAATGTTCATAAGCTGCTCTGCAATAGTTCCGGCGGCAAGCGTACCCAACAACATCGCAAAAAAGCCGTATCGTTGGCTGAGCGCACAGAGTTGATCATAGCGCGTATAGTGCTGTTTCAACAGGCGCGAAAGTGTAGGGTAAAGCGCCTTCCAATAGCTTTGAATCACCTTCATCAGCACCCGCACCACATTATATGCTGCGCTGTAAATTCCCGTAATCAGCTCACCCGCCAGTATGCCCAACAGCAAAATATCGATCCGATGCAGCAGCACATCGGCCAGCGCCAGCGCATAAAAGGGGGCCGCTCGTTTGGGCAGCGAAAACCACTCGCCACGCATAGATTCCTGCGGGGCAGCAAGCAGCGTCGTTCGCCGCAAAAAAAGCCAGCAGAGCAATGCCGAAACTGCCTGCGTCACGACCAAGACAGCCACTAATTCACGTAAACCATAGCCCATCCACAGTAGCGTCAGGCTCAGCACAACAATCAACGTGTTGATAAACATCTCAACGCCCATGACCAATTCCATCTGCTCGCCCGCCTGAAAAATAGTCTGAATAGCCGACGTAACAGCATAAAATGGCAGCGATGCGCCAACCAGCAACAGCGCCACACGCGTCTCTTCGGCAAAAGGGAGCAGCCGCGTTATGCCAATTAATGCGCCCCAAATCAGCAAACTAGCCCCCAACTGCAAGCCCAAGGAGGCAAAAAAGTAGCCGCGCCGCCGCGCTGGTCGCTGCGCCAAATCGCGCACCAACAGCGTCTGTAACCCAAGCTCGCTCAAAACCTGACAGACATTCAAATAAGCCAGCGCAACCGTATAATGGCCCATCCCGACTATCCCCAATTGACGCGCAATAAAAAGCTGGAGGATAAAACTGGTGCCAATCCGCCACACGCTCGATCCAGCCAGCGCTCCGGTGTTGATCAGCACGCGTCGCCCCGTTTGGCCCTGTGCAGGTGCTGCATCATCTACTGGCGAATTCTCTTGGGGTATCTTTGGCCCATCGGTGGGCAATTCGATTATTGGATCCGTACTTGGTGTTGACATTTGTTTATCGCTTTCGTTCATCACCCGCTGCAAACTATAAGCATCTTGTTTATTTATGCCTCAATTTATCCAACATATCGTTCCACCCGCCCCGTCACGATAAATCTTCGCAGCATATCAAGTCGATACAGCCGATGCCGCCACACAAACCAAACCAACGCAATCAGCCCGCCAAGCTCCCAGCGCCAAAGCTCGGGCCGACGCGTAAACGTCACCCAGTACGCTTGACCAATCTTCTCTTGCTGCGATCCTTGTTTGCCCCACACTGTAAAGCGCCAGCCAAAAAAGGGCCAGAAAAATGTATCGCGAAAGAACCAGATCCGATCCAAAATACCGTGACCAACAAAGGCCACGGCATAAAGTCGCCATCGTTTCAATCGCATCATGCCCAACCAAAAAACAAGCGCATACGCCAGAAGCGTATGCGCAAATAGCACAGCAGATTTATACTTTTTATAAAAATAGAGTAGCGCTAACGGCTTGTCGATCAGATCCGAGCCCATCGCTGCCAGCGCCACAAATCGGTAATCCGCATCCTGCGCCACATCAAGCCGCTCCTGCGCCAAACTTAGCGCTAACCAGCTATAGGCAATATGAGAAGGTGGTAGCATATACGTCCAGTAAATGTTAAATTTATTATTAGTTACGCATATACCCAATACGATAACTCTCTGCATTAGGCCGCGTAAACGTTGACAATCCATTCAACTGAAAATCCATCTCCTTTTCAACCTCCACCTTAGCATTAGCCTCTGCCTTATCCTTCACTTTAACCCCAGCCGCCGCACGGATCAACCCTTTCGCGCCAGGTGTACAGTAACCTGACCCCGCCAAGCCACAAATATCCTGCACAAAGCGATAGGCCGCCGTCTCGACCTCATCCTCAATCAGCGCGCTCTTGGCAAATTCAGCCGAATCCGTCCCGCCAATTGCGTTCAGCGTGAAAATAAATGCATGGTCAATCCGCTCGTTCCAAAAAAGAAGCGGCAGCACTTGTTCCAAGTAAGAAACATATTCATCTTTTGGCAATGGTTGGTAAGGCGCATGTAAAACGCCCACCTCCGTTACCCACGCGTGCAGCTCATTTTCTGTCAGCCAGCCATCCCATTCAGTAAGCTGCGTGTTGACATCTGCAAAAGAACCCGCACCATCAGGGTAGGCAAAGCGCGGATACAAATGGAAATGGATCCCATATGCGGCTGAATCGGGCGTGCCATCTTGCCCAAATGGATCCGCACCATACATCTCTATATACGACGCCCGAAACTTGTCAATCCAACCGATACCGCTATCACTGCGCGCCAGCCCACCTACATAAAATCGAAGCCTGTTCCCCGTTGCAAGTTCATATGCCACGCGCGTATGGTGCAACTCATTCAGCAGAGGGGCCGCACGTTCTGGCGCGCAGTTGGCCTGATCCGCGCGATCCGGCTCATTAAAGATCAGCATGGGTCCGGCATAGTCATGCGTTTCGACAAATTGCTG
>Ga0209187_1002281_pt1 | contig 18706 bp, 17 predicted proteins | sample BantaG_FD_187430 | JGI IMG/M metagenome (GOLD analysis project Ga0209187, IMG submission 187430) | Marine algal microbial communities from Bantry Bay, Ireland - BantryBay_4 metaG (SPAdes) (version 2) | ecosystem: Host-associated > Algae > Red algae > Unclassified | place: Bantry Bay, Ireland...
AGAACCAACATGATCGCTCAGAAAGCAGACTGTTCTCATAAGATGCAGAAGTTTCTCAAGTGGCTTAATTTCAGGCTTGATGTAGTAGTGCGAGACGTGACTGGTTTGACAGGGATGAAGATCATCAAAGATATTTGTGGAGGCAATCTTGATCCAAAGTCACTCGCAAAACATCGTCATTATAATTGTAGAAAGTCGGAAGAAGAAATCGCGAAAGCACTTGTTTCTAATCAAAGACAAGATTACCTCTTTGGACTAAAGCAAGAGTTTGATAGATATCAATTCTACAAATTGAAAATAGAAGAATGTGATGAACAGATTGTAAAGTTCCTCAATCAAGTAATTCAATCAAAGGAGTATGTAGTGGATGATCTGCCCGAGAAAAAACCAGATAAGAGACTAAATAAAAACTCGCTTAGGGGAATCAATTTAAATATCATTTCCTACCAATATTTTGATGGTGTAGATCTACTCACAATACCAGGAGTAAGTTATTCTACTGTCCTCACATTCATGAGTGAGATAGGTCCAGAAGGAATAAGGAAGTTTTCAACTGCGAAGAAATTTGCATCATGGCTAAGGCTTGCTCCCAATAATAAGATCAGTGGAGGTAAAACATTATCCAATCGAATTCCTAAAGGGAGCAATAGACTCAAGATCGCATTTAGAAACGCAGCAAATGCAGTTGGCAATCTAAAAGATTCCGACCTTGGAAAATTCTTTAAGAAGATAGCCTTCAGAAAAGGAAGGCAAGCTGCCATTACAGCTACTGCAAGAAAGATCGCAGTGATACTATGGAACATGGTGACAAAGAAAGAACCTTACAAACCACTAAACCCGTACCAGTTCCTTGATGAAAAGAGAAGAGCCATAGCTCAGCTCAGGAAGAAAATCAGTAAATTCGGAATAAACCCAAATGACTTAGGAATATTTACTAAACCTGAATATCAATAGCATATGAAAAAAGAAAGCTTGATAATCAGGGGTTTAGTTAACGTTAGTCAGAATCTTAAAATGACTTCTGAATTAACTTTGTCGAAAACGGAAAAACATGATTTTTTTTGTATAAAGTAGAGGTAACATTGAAAATTTATAATAGCAATAATGAAAATACTATAAAATATAGGATGAAAATAATTGTGTTTAGAAGTATTGTCATCTGCCTATTATTGTTCAAATTTAATTTGACATTAATTTATGCTTGTAGTTGTTCATACCCAGAAACAATTTGGACCTATATTGATACTTATGACTTATTAGTATTTGCTACGGTTATAGAACAACGAGGTGAAACTTGTGTCTCGGATAAATATTGCCAGCCTGAATTTACAGTAATGAAAGTTGATAGAATTTTAAATGGGACAATTAAATGCGATACTTTACTATATCGAAATGGATGGGGCGCAACTTGTGGTAATAGTTTGAAATCGTTTAAACCTGGGAACCAACTTTACTTGAAACTTATGTATGAAATAGATATGAATGGAAATAAATCACAAAAAATTGTTTCAAATGAAATGTGTGATTATAATGTATTGAAGAAAACTAACACTCATATTCAGGCAAGAAATGAAAATGTATTTAGAAGAATAATTAATAAGATATTCAATATTCATAAGAAAGTTTCAAAATTTGAATTTTATGAATCCATTGAAAAAGAAAAGTATGTGAATTACTATATGGCAACGAATCAATTTGGAAAAAAACTTAAATCAGTGCTAAAAGAAAATCGCTAACATTAAAGGCTCATGATTCTAGTGAATACTGAATCATAGCCTGTGTTGGACAACGCGGAGTCAAACTGGAACACTTATGGGTTTTGAATATTGAACTACTTTATCAAAATGGCTCAGGTACGGAGCATAAATAAAGCTAAGAACTCTTAGATCAGCTTATACTTCATAATATTTCTACTCACTTAGGGATAAGCATAATAAATTGCTACTTCATGGTGGTATTTCTTGATACTAGACATAGGGGTCTTATTGAAAATCATTCATTTTCGGTTTTTAGAATTTTGGTTTTTGATTTTAGTAATGATGTTTTTGGGAGGTGGTCTGTTTTTGTTGATGGTGATGATCATTTGTGACTTTGAAGACGGAGTTCAAAATTTATGTGCTATTGAAAATAAACACAAGATTATAGTTACTGGAAACGTAAAGGACTTTAAAGAAAGTAAGATATCAGTTATGACTCCAAAAGAAATTCTAAGTAGGATTAAGTCTAACTATTAATACAATATGATAGGAGACTACGAACTATTTATCTATTCATTTCTATTTTTAATTGGCAACTATAGTGACAACCAAAAAAATAAAACCGATATAACTAATTGATTATTCATTAGTTATATCGGTCTATTGTGGAGCTGCGGAGAGTCGAACTCCGGTCCAGAAAAAGCACTTAAAAATTTTCTACATGCTTAGCTTGTTCTTAGATTTTCGTCTTTGAGCAGGTGTACAAGCAACCAACTCTCAGCTTATCTTCTTTAACTTCAAAAACCACTCGAAGCGGCGGTCTCCTATTCCGAGTGATGTACCCGTAGTACATCTTTCATTATACACTTATAGTAGGATTATCGGAAGTCCTCCTACAAAGTGCAAAAAGCTATGCTAATTCTAAATTAGGCAGCTAATGCGAAACGTGTGTCGCCAATTGTGTTTTGATCATCATTTGAAAGGAGTGTATGATCAATTCTCCTGCATGCTTACTAATAGGTAATCTTTCCTGTCGATACCAGTTCAGCCCCAAACAATTTTTACGAAGTAAAAATGTTTCAGACAAAGAAAATTTATTTATTTCCTTTATCTGTAAAATCCCTTCGACGTTACGATGGGAATAGCTTAACGTCTTATAATCATAAACTGTTTCATCAAAATTAATCTAAATGAAATTAATATTTTCTTAACTTCCATTTTATTGTAACTAATTAATCAAGTCAAATGAAGATTTTACTTACTATAAATAGTTTATTGATGCTCACTTTTGTTACTGACTTTACAGGCACTTGGGCATATACTGTCAATTCACCGGATGGGCAAGAGATTAAGGCTAATTTCGAATTCTCTCAAGAAGCTGGAGTATATGTAGGTAAAATTACTTCTGCTGATGGTGAATTGCCATTAGAAGATTTAAAGATAGATGGCAATAAAATGTCTTGCAATTTTAACTATACTGGATATAGGGTGGAGGTTAAAGGAGTATTTAAGGACGACATACTTAATTGTATTGGAAGTGTTGAGGGGTATGAATTTTCGATGATAGCTAAAAAACTTGTAGAATAGTTAACTATAGCTATTAAATAAAGTTTGTGTATTATATTATCATTGTCACATGAACTTTCAAAGTACTTACGCATTTGCTAAGCATTGTGATGACCAAGATTCCTTAAAAGAATACAGATCAAAGTTTAATTTTCCTCAAAAGGATAGTAAACCCTTTATTTACTTCTGTGGTAATTCACTGGGCTTACAACCAAAGGTAGTTGGCGAGGCAGTTAATGATGAGTTAGCAAAATGGTCAAGTCTAGGAATCGAAGGGTATTTTGATGACGCAAATCCTTGGGTTGATTATAATGATGACCTGAGTGGTATAATGGCAAAAGTCGTTGGGGCCAAGTCAAAAGAAGTTGTGGTCATGAATACTTTAACTGTCAATTTGCATTTTTTGATGGTTTCATTTTTTACTCCTACTGCTGATAGATTTAAGATTCTCATTGAGTCTGACGCATTCCCATCCGATCGATATGTAGTAGAGTCTCAGCTTAAGTTTCATGGCTATGATCCAAAAGATGCTATGGTCATTGTTGGACCTAGAGAAGGAGAAGATTGTTTGAGGCTAGAAGATATCAATTCTAGAATAAAAGAATTAGGAGATCAACTAGCACTTGTGTTAATAGGTAATCCGAACTATTATACAGGTCAGGTTCACGATATGAAAAGCATCGCAAAGACTGCTCATGACCACGGTGCGAAAGTTGGTTTTGATTGTGCACATGGGGCTGGTAATATACCTCTAGACTTACATGATGCAAACGTGGACTTCGCGGTATGGTGTACGTATAAGTATCTAAATAGTGGGCCAGGAAGTATAGCAGGCAGTTTTATCCATGAGCGACATCTACAAAATCATGAACTACCTAAATTCACGGGTTGGTGGGGACACCATCGAGATACTCGTTTCGGAATGAGAGATGAATTTGAGCCTGCTCCGGGAGCTTTGAGTTGGCAAGTTAGCTGCCCTCCAATCTTAGCATTAACTGGAGTAAAAGCATCCCTACAAATATTTGAAGAAGTAGGCATAGAGACCTTAAGATCTAAATCACTTAAGCTTACTGGATATTTAGAATATTTATTAATGGAAATTAATGATGATCGCATAAGGATCATCACGCCAAAAAAACCATCAAGTCGTGGATGTCAGCTTTCTATCAAAGTTGCGAATGCTACAAAAAAACTATTTGACAATCTTATTGCCAATGGTGTTATTGTGGATTGGAGAGAACCAGATGTCATCCGTGTCGCCCCTGCGCCGCTGTACAATACATTCGATGAAGTATTTCGATTTGTAGAGATTCTTAAGGCACAATTGTATTGTTCTTAAGATTCACTATCTTTTCTCATCTAAAGGAACATTATAGATATGGCGAAGAACAATTTGACCTACTATTCGATAGTAGTAGCACTAGCAGGATTTTTATTCGGATTTGATACCATTGTAATTTCGGGTGCAGACCTTCCGATACAAAAGCTTTGGAATACCTCTCCTTTATTTCATGGAACTTTCATTATGTCTATGGCATTGTGGGGGACTGTGATCGGAGCATTACTTGGAGGGATTCCTTGTAATAAATTTGGTAGGAAGAAGACGCTGTTTTGGATAGGTGTATTATACGCGGCATCAGCTATTGGTTCTGGATTGGCTCCTGATCCATATTCATTTTCATTTTTTAGATTTATAGGTGGTCTTGGTGTGGGAGCATCGTCTGTTGCGGCACCAGTTTATATTTCTGAAATTGCTCCCGCTGATCGTCGTGGTAGGTTAGTGGCTCTGTATCAGTTTAATATTGTTTTTGGGATTTTGATTGCTTTCTTGTCTAATTATCTGATAGGACAGTATATGGGACAAGGATCATGGAGGTGGATGTTAGGGATAGAAGCCGTACCTGCATTATTGTACACTTTTATGGTGATGGGTATACCTAATAGTCCTAGATGGATGATGATGAAAGGAGGAACTGATGAAGAAGTCAGAAGCCTACTTCAAAAAATAAACTCAGGTATTCAAAATGTAGAAGAGGAAGTATTAGCGATAAAAAATTCACTTGTTAATAAGGCAAAGGACTCGTTGTTCTCAGGTAAATATTCAAAGTCGATTATGTTAGCATTTTTTCTAGCGTTTTTTAATCAGGCATCAGGGATAAACTTTGTGTTGTATTACGCGCCTAGAATATTCGAGACTGCAGGTATTTCTGCTGATAGTGCATTAGGTGCCTCGATACCAATAGGAATTGTCAATCTTATCTTCACTATGTTTGGGATGTATCTAATTGATAGGTTGGGACGTAAGACATTGATGATTATTGGGTCAATCGGTTATATACTTACATTGCTTGGTGTTGCCTGGGCATTCAATTCTGAGGCAGAAGGCTTTATAGTGGTTGCCTTTGTTTCAGCTTTTGTAGGTGCTCACGCCATTGGTCAAGGAGCAGTGATTTGGGTATTTATCTCCGAAATATTCCCTAATACGGTCAGGGATGGAGGGATGGCTTTTGGCTCTGGCACACATTGGGTTTTCGCATGGATTATTACACTAATTATACCTACTGTAATTAACGAATTTAGTCCTACAACTATTTTCTGCTTCTTCGCATTTATGATGCTTTTACAATTGTTCTGGACATTAACAATTATGCCTGAAACGAAAGGGGTAGAGCTAGAAGAGCTGGAAAAGATGTTGGTTAAGAAAGACTAGATAATTATATAACGATTGAGATTGAACATAAGAAAGTGCAGCGGTTCTCCCTTTCAAGGGAGTTAGAGGGTATGCTCAAAGGCATCAGAGCTTAGATTACATTAAAAGATTGTTGAGCAAATTTTTCCCTACTACTCGCTAACTCCCTAAAGGGAGGACCGCAGCCCAAGTTAATATCTTTTGTCTAACTGATATAGAATTTAAAACCTGAGCAAATTTTCCCTGCTACCCTCTAACTCCCTAAAGGGAGGACCGCTGCCCAAGTTAATATCTTTTGTCTAACTGATATAGAATTTGAAATCTTAGAAAAATTTTCCCTGCTACCCACTAACTCCCTAAAGGGAGGACCGCTGCCCACGATAATATCTTTTGTCTAACTGAAATAGAATTTGAAACCTGAGCAAGAAAGCGCAGCGGTTCTCCCTTTTAAGGGAGTTAGAGGGTATGCGCAAAGGCATCAGAGTTTAGATTACATTAAAAGAATGTTGAGTGTAACTTCCTACTACCCTCTAACTCCTTAAAGAGAGGACCGCTGCCCACATTATAGAGGGTATGCGCAAAGGCATCAGAGCTTAGAGTACATTAAAAGAATGTTGAGTATAATTTCCTACTACCCACTAACTCCCTAAAGGGAGCACCGTCGCCCACGATAATATCTTTTGTCTAACTGATATAGAATTTGAAACCTGAGCAAGAAAGCGCAGCGGTTCTCCCTTTCAAGGGAGTTAGAGGGTATGCGCAAAGGCATCAGAGCTTAGATTACACTAAAAGAATGTTGAGCAAATTTTTCCCTACTACCCACTAACTCCCTAAAGGGAGTACCGCCGCCCACGTTAATATCTTTTGTCAAACTGATATAGATTTTGAAACCTGAGCAAATTTTTCCCTGCTACCCTCTAACTCCCTAAAGGGAGTACCGCCGCCCACATTATAGAGGGTATGCGCAAAGGCATCAGAGCTTAGATTACATTAAAAGAATGTTGAGTATAATTTCCTACTACCCACTAACTCCCTAAAGGGAGGACCGCTGCCCACGATAATATCTTTTGTCTAACTGATATAGAATTTGAAACCTGAGCAAGAAAGCGCAGCGGTTCTCCCTTTTAAGGGAGTTAGAGGGTGTGCGCAAAGGCATCAGGGCTTAGAGTACATTAAAAGAATGTTTAGTATAACCTCCTACTACCCACTAACTCCGTATAGGGAGGGCCACTGCCCACGTTAATATCTTTTGTTTAACTGATATAGAATTTGAAACCTAAGCAAGAAAGCGCAACGGCTCTCCCCTTCAAGGGAGTTAGAGGGTATGCGCTAAGTAAAAAAAAACAAAAAAAGCCGAAGCAAAACTTCAGCTTTTCTATCTTTATAAAGACAAATAAAGAAATCTAGCTAGCCTCATGGATAACTATTTTCTCTATTAAGTCACCTTGCTCGATCTGTCCTATAACTTCCACGCCCTCTACTACTTTACCGAAGCAAGTATGATTCCTATCTAGATGAGAAGTGTTATCTCTACTGTGACAGATAAAAAACTGAGAACCTCCAGTATTTCTTCCTGCATGTGCCATTGATAGTACACCAGTATCGTGAAACTGATTTTCACCATCTAATTCACAAGGAATCTTATATCCTGGGCCTCCTGCACCCGTTCCATCCGGACATCCACCTTGGATCATAAAATTAGGTATCACCCTGTGAAAATTAAGTCCATCATAGAAACCCTTTTTTGCAAGGTCTTGAAAGTTTTTTACCGCTAACGGTGCATCATCTCCGTAGAATTCTACTTTCATGATGCCTTTTGAAGTATGTATTTCTGCACTCATTTATCTAATTTTCGGGCAAATTTAAATTAATTTTTCAAGTAATATTTGGAGACTGTTTAGTACACCTCAAATAATCCTGCAGCTCCCATTCCTCCACCTACACACATTGTACATACTACATACTTAGCGCCTCTTCTTTTTCCTTCTATCAGTGCATGTCCTACCATTCTAGATCCAGTCATTCCGTAAGGGTGACCGATAGATATCGCTCCACCATTTACATTCAAAATATCATTATCAATACCCAGTTTATCTCTACAGTAGATTACCTGTACTGCGAATGCTTCATTTAATTCCCACAGTCCGATATCGCTCATTTTTAAACCCGCATTTTTAAGGAGTTTTGGCACTGCGAATACTGGGCCTATACCCATCTCATCTGGCTCACATCCTGCGACTGCTATTCCTCTATAAGCACCGAGAGGAGATATTCCTTTTTGCTCTGCTAATTTAGAATCCATCAATACACACGCCGAAGCCGCATCAGACAGTTGACTGGCATTACCCGCGGTTATGGTGCCTCCATCTACTACAGTTCGTAATCCACTTAATCCTTCTAGATTAGTACTTGGGCGATTTCCTTCATCTTTAGTTAAGGTGACATCTTGAAAACTAATCTCTTTAGTTTCTTTATTCATAATACCCATAGAAGTAGAGAAAGGTATAATCTCATCACTAAACTTATTTGCTTCTTGAGCTGCTGCGGTACGTTGTTGACTTTGTAGTCCGTATGCATCTTGTTGCTCCCTTGAGATACCATATCTCTCAGCCACTACCTCAGCGGTTTGTAGCATGGGCATGTAGACATGTTTGTGCTTAGCAACAAGATTTTTGTCGATCATACGATGTGTATTCATGTGCTCATTTTGCACTAGAGAAATAGAATCTAGACCACCGCCAATAACGATATCCATACCATCATACATGATCTGCTTAGCTGCTGTAGCAATAGCCATCATGCCAGATGAGCATTGTCTATCTATCGTCATCCCACTAACGGTCGTAGGTAATCCACCGGCTAGTGCTGCTAGTCTCCCGATATTAGGGCTTGAGCTACCTTGAGGTAATGCACATCCCATGATAACATCTTCGATTTCTGCTGGATCTATGTTTGCCTTTTTTACGGCAGCCTCGATCACTGCTCCAGCCATGGTTGGCGACTGTGTATTATTAAGTGATCCTCTATAAGCTTTGCCTATTCCTGTTCTTGCTGTTGATACGATTACTGCTTCTTTCATTTTATTGTTTGTTTAGTGCTAGTTATAAAACTTTTTTTTCCTTAAGATTATTGATTCTGAATACTTTATTGATGTACATCAAAATTAAACCCAAAGTTAGGTGCAATACGGAGGATAAGTACTTGAAAATCTAAAAGTTGTAAGTAAAATCAATGTAGACTTTAGATAATTGGTCAGTAATAAATTAACTTTCAGTATAGTTTCACAATAAACATATTTATGGAGTTTTTAGAAAAAGTAGTCTTAGTTACTGGTGGAGGATCAGGTATTGGTAAAGCCTCAGCACTAGCATTTGCGGCACAAGGAGCCGATATAGTGATAGCAGATATGGATGAGAAAGGAGGGGCAGAAGTAGTGGAGGAGATTAAATCTAAAGAAGGTAATGCAGTATTTATAAAAACTGATGTCTCTCAGTATGAACAGGTCAAACACTTAATAGCAGAGTCGATAAATATTTTTGGGCAGATAGATGTTGCACTCAATAATGCAGGTATAGGTGGCGATGGATCACTTAAGACTGGAGATACCACTTTAGATGATTGGGATAAGGTAATAGCAGTTAATCAGTCTGGAGTTTTTTACTGTATGAAAGAGGAACTACAACATATGATGACTCGCAAAACTGGTGTGATCATAAATACAGCATCTATTGCTGGTCTTAAAGGGTTAGCTAATGCGATTCCGTATGTAGCAAGTAAGCACGCCGTAGTTGGTATGACCAAAACTGCATCGATGGAATACGCCAAGCATGGAATACGCATAAATGCACTGTGTCCAGTTTTTACACCTACTAAGTTATTTACACCTGAGGCATATGGTTCTTTAGCTGATGCATTCAAAAAGAGAATACCGATGAAGCGATTTGCAGATGTAAGTGAGATGGCAGATGCTATGCTTTGGCTAGCGTCTGATAAAGCAGGTTTTGTAACAGGACTTTCACTTCCTATCGATGGAGGTATGTCTGCATTTTAGAAAAAACCTAGCAATAAATTTATCAACATGAATGATCGTATCAAGTTCCAAGATGCTCTGAAGTTACCTGTAGTGGCAGCGCCTATGTTTTTGATATCAGGGCCTAAATTGGTAACTGCGTGTTGTAAGAGTGGGATAGTGGGTACATTCCCTGCGCTTAATAATCGATCTACTGAAGGCTTTAATCAATGGTTAACAGATATCAAAACTGATCTTAAAGCTCATGAAGATGAAACTGGGGTAACATTGCCTCCCTACGGAGTAAACTTGATCGTACACAGAACTAATCCAAGACTAGAAGCTGACTTAGAAGTATGTATCAAACATAAAGTGCCAATCATAATAACATCACTAGGTGCAGTAAAAGACTTAGTCGATAGGGTGCATGATTATGGTGGTTTAGTTTTTCATGATGTGATAAATAAACGTCATGCTGAGAAAGCAGCAGAGGCAGGGGTAGATGGGTTGATTTTAGTTTGCGCGGGTGCAGGTGGGCATGCAGGATTGGCTAATCCGATGCCATTCATCCAAGAGATAAAGAGTTTCTATGATGGCGTTATTTTACTATCTGGATGTATGAGTAATGGTAATGATGTTGCCTCAGCTTTGCAAATGGGAGCGGACTTCTCTTATATGGGGACTAGATTTATCAATGTAGAAGAGGCGAATGCAGATCAAGCTTATCAAGATATGATAATTGCATCTGGGTGTTCTGATATCGTATATACTGCAGCTGTTTCTGGTGTGAATGCAAATTTTCTAAAGTCAAGCTTAGAATCTATGGGGATTACAAAAGAGCTATGGAGTAATAAAGCTAAGGTAGATTTTGGATCTGAGCTAGACGCCGAGAAAGCAGAAGCCAAAGCATGGAAGACCATCTGGTCCGCAGGACAAGGGGTAACTACAATCAGTGATGTATTACCAGTCAATGAGCTAGTCAATAGAATGCACGGAGAATTTAAAACAGCAATAGAGCAACAAACCAAAAAATTACAACAATACGCTTAATAGAAATGGAAAAAATAGAACTAATAATAAATCGTAAAGACTATGCAGATCACTCTGTAGAGAAAACTACCATTGAAGAATTAAAAGATGGAGAAATATTGATGGAGGTCGAGCAATTTTCATTTACGTCTAATAATATAACTTATGCTATTGTAGGAGATCAGATCGGATATTGGAATTTCTTTACAGCTCCAGAAGGCAAGGGGAAGTTACCTGGCTGGGGATTTGCAAAGGTGATAGCATCCAAAAGCGAAACTGTTGAGGAGGGAGAGAGATTTTATGGTTACTATCCAATGGGCTCACACTTGATAGTAAATCCAGTGAAGGTTAATGAGTTTGGTTTCTTAGATGGAGCGGAGCATAGACGACAATTGCCACCGATTTACAATTACTATACTAACACTAAGGCTGATGCTGTTTATACTCCAGAATCTGAGGATATACAATGTTTACTAAGACCTCTATTTACTACTTCGTTTTTGATAGACGACTTGTTTGCAGATAATAAGTTTTATGATAGTGAGCAAATATTACTTACTAGTGCATCTAGTAAAACAGGTTTAGCACTTGCGCATCTTCTAAAGAAGCATAAGACTAATGCTGGTGCAAGTTTCGAAATAATAGGATTGACTTCACCTAGGAATAAAGATTTTGTCCTTGCTTCAGGATATTATGATAGCGTGGTAACCTATGACGATTATAAATCGATAGGTAATGACAAACCTTCTTCGATTGTAGACTTTTCTGGAAATCATAAATTGCAATATGATCTACAGATTCATCTTGGAGAATCTCTAAAGTATAATTGTCTGGTCGGTGTTGTACATTGGGAAGATTTAAGAGGGGCAGAAAAACTACCTCAAAAAGGCACTTTCTTTTTTGCACCTACTTATGCTCAGCAGAGGCAACAAGATTGGGGTAGAGAGGGATTCCAACAAAGATTAAAAGATGCATGGAATGGTTTTATACCTGAAACAAAAGACTGGATGACCATTGAAACTCGAGAAGGAGCAGAAAATTTATCAGATATTTATAGCAAGATGCTATCTGGAGATTTTGATCCAAAAGTAGGTTACATTATAAAGCCTACTAAATAACTTTATTAATTAAAAATAAAACAAAGAAAAATGAATTTCGAACATAGTGATAAAGTGAATGGGCTTGTGGAAAAGTTGAAGCAATTTATGGATGATCATGTTTATCCTCTGGAGCCTGATTATTTGGCATGGATAACTAATCATGAGAATAATTGGAAACGATGGGCACCCATGGAGGATCTAAAAGTAAAGGCTAAGGAGGCTGGTTTGTGGAACTTATTCTTGCCAACGAATTATGGTGACTTAAGTCCAGGCCTTACTAACCTTGAATATGCAACACTTGCAGAACAGATGGGTAAGGTGGCATGGTCATCAGAAGTGTTTAATTGCTCTGCGCCAGATACAGGGAATATGGAGGTTCTAGCAAAATATGGCTCGCAAGCAGATAAAGATAAGTGGTTAGTACCACTGATGAATGGAGAAATAAGATCTGCATTCTTAATGACTGAACCAGAAGTAGCATCGTCTGATGCGACGAATATAGAAACATCAATAGTAGATGGTGGTGATCATTATGTAATCAACGGTAGAAAATGGTGGTCTTCAGGAGCAATGGATCCTGAGTGTAAAATAACTATCGTGATGGGGAAGACAGATCCTAATGCGCCTAGGCATAGTCAGCAAAGTATGATCCTTGTACCAATAGATACTCCAGGTCTTGAGATAGTTAGACCGTTGCCTGTATTTGGCAACTTGGATTCACCTCATGGCCATGCTGAGGTATTGCTTAAAAATGTAAAAGTGCCTAAAGAAAACCTTCTACTTGGAGAGGGTAGAGGCTTCGAAATTGCGCAAGGTAGATTAGGCCCAGGTAGAATCCATCATTGTATGAGATTAATAGGGATGGCGCAGAGATCACTAGAGTTGATGTGTAAAAGAGTGGCAGCAAGAGAAGCATTTGGTAGATATATCAAAGATTTTAGTAGTATAAGACAAGATATAGCTTTGTCAAGATGTGAGATCGAGCAAGCAAGACTGCTAACACTGCAGGCAGCAGATGTAATGGATAAAGAAGGCACAAAAGGTGCTAAGGAATTAATAGCTATGATCAAAATAGTAGCGCCGTCAATGACGCTTGCAGTAGTAGATAGAGCGATCCAAGCTCATGGTGGTATGGGCGTAAGTAATGATACACCCTTAGCCTCATTCTGGGTGCAAGCCAGGACGCTAAGACTAGCAGATGGGCCAGACGAAGTGCATATGCACCAGTTAGGTAGATTGACCGTAAAAGAATATGTTTAAGAAAATAAAACCCGATAACATTTCAGAAGAAGTGTTATCGGGAATTTACTAAAGCACATTAAATTATTAACCATCCTAACTATGCTGCTTCTTATCAGTTTAAATAGAAGCTGTTAAAAACTGTTGTAAATATAGTTTTTAGGTGATAGCCGTGGTATCCCTATTTTTAGGGATTTTGAAATTCTGATTTAGCTCTTATGTATAAATTTTGACTTAGATATATAGCAATAGAATTGTATAAAAAAACCGATAACATATCTGAAAGAAGTGTTATCGGGAAATTTAATTAAGCACATTAAATTATTAGCAATTCAACCATGCTATCCCTTTTTAGATAATAGGAGAAGCTGTTCAAATCTGTTATAAATATAGAGTTAAGACACGTGCTGCGGTATCCCTATAACTAGTGATTTTAAGATTATTCCTTTTATTTTCCTCTTGACCTTAAAGGGATATAGCGAGAACCTATCTACCGAGAGAGATGGAGATTTTCAGATTGATTGATCTATTATTTTATTTTCTAGATTCTTTACCTACACTCTGTTTTATTTAAGTGGTCTGTATTCATTAAGCTTTTGAATCTCTTGACTATAGATGCTATAGATCATATCGATATGCTTTGGTCAAGATGAAAGAGGGATTTTAAAACTCTAAAAAGATTGTAGCTTCCCAGCAATATAAGCAGTAGTCCAAGCCGCCTGAAAATTATAACCTCCAGTTATCCCATCTATATCAAGAACCTCTCCTGCAAAGTATAGATTCTTGCAATGCTTGCTTTCTAATGATTTCATATCAACACTTGATAGAGCCACCCCACCACAAGTAACAAACTCTTCCTTAAATGTAGTTTTGCCGTTTACTATATAAGTGTCATGACACAATACCTGCACAAGTTTATTTATTCCTTTCTTTCCTAGTTCTCCCCAAATTTTTGTAGATGGGATTTGAGATTTATCTATGAGAAACTTCCACAATCGAGTGGGTAGATCAAAAGGTTTGATGTTTTGTACAAGCTTCTTTGGGTTCTTAGTAGCAATATCAAATAAGTGGACGGATACTGATTCTTGATTAATCTGATTAATCCAATTGACGCTACTGCTGAATCTGTAAGCACAGTCCGCTAAATCTCTTGCTCCAAGAGAAGATAGCTTTAGGATAGCAGGGCCACTCATTCCCCAATGTGTAATTAGCAATGGACCTGAAGATTTTAATTTTGAACCGATGATACTTACATGGGCATCATTAGCCACTACACCCATTAGTTCTTTGACTGATTCGCTTGGCATATTAAACGTAAATAGGGAAGGGACGGGGTTAATAATTTCATGGTCTAATTCCTCTAACCATATTAATCCACTTCTTTTAGGTGACCCACCTGATGCTATTATTACTTTATCAAAGTTGACAGGCTTTCCGGCTTGAAAGCTAAGTTCAAGTTGAGTGTTATCTAAGGATTTAATTTTAGTGACATTTGATTTTTGCTTGATACTGATATTCAGTCCAGCGCATTCTTTTAGTAAACAATCAATTATGGATTGTGAATCATCAGAAACGGGGAATACACGATTATCCGCTTCTGTCTTAAGTGGTACGCCTTTTGATTCAAACCACTCTTGGGTATGAGTTGTATTAAACTCTTTAAATAGCTTTTTTAAATGCTTGCCTCCTCGTGGATATCCAGCACACAGATCTTTGATAGATTTGGTGCCATTTGTAACATTACATCTTCCACCACCTGAGATTTTTACTTTAGATAAAATCTTGTTTGTCTTTTCAAACAAACTAACCGTCGCCTCAGGATAGTTTTCTTTCACGCTAATAGCTGCAAAGAATCCTGCTGCACCACCTCCAATAACTGCGACTTTCATATAATAGTTAGTCTAAAAATAATGGAGGGTGTTTTTCTTCGTGATCGGTTATCTGTTGGTAGGCTATAGCTAAGTTGATTATGCTCGATTCATCATACAGATTACCAACAATAGTAAAACTGGTAGGGTGTTTTTTATCATCAAACCCATTGGGCAAACAGATACTTGGATGGCCAGTAAGATTAGTAACTAACAACTGCCTGCCGCCAAATGTCGGAGATATTAAAGCATCATACTGTGATATGATTTTATGAAATTCTTGAATCAATATATTCCGATGTCTATTAGCTTGTATGTATTCCACTGCAGGTATGAATCGCGCTTGTCTAAGGGAGTTAGCTCTAGAGCGCCTTCCTTGTTGCACCATTTTATCTACCCCTCCAGTTCTTACTAACTCATCAAAGAATGCTGCCGCTTCAGCTCTGAGTATTACATCGAATCCATCATAAGGAATATCTTTTGGTAGATCGACGGCTACTAACTCATAACCCATCTTTCTGAAGACTTCTAGAGAAGCAATATTGTTTGCCGCTCGGTCAGAAGTATCTTTGTCAAACTCAGATTTTAAGTAAGCAATTTTATAATTATTTAAAGCTTTAGGATTTGCTGCTAGTTTGATTTTAGTTGTAGATGGATCTGCAGCATCATACCCATGAATGGCATTAAGGACAATAGCACAATCTTCAGCAGTTCTACAAAGTGGACCTGCTTTATCCATCGTCCATGATAGACTCATTACACCGCTCTTGCTAACCCTTCCATAGGTTGGTCTTAAGCCGGTTACTCCGTTTCTATTAGCTGGGGAGACTATTGATCCTAAAGTCTCTGTACCGATGGTAAATGCACATAGCCCCGCAGACATAGCTGAGCCAGAACCAGCAGAAGACCCGCTTGCTCCTTGCTCCAGATCCCATGGGTTTTTAGTTGTTCCCCCAAACCACACATCACCTCTAGCCAAAGCACCACTTACTAGTTTTGCGATTAGTACTGCTCCTACCGATTCTAGTTTCTTTATGACTGTAGCAGTTTGATTTATAGTTTGATTTCTGTATGGCTCAGCTCCCCAAGTAGTAGGATATCCCTCTAACGCAAATAGGTCTTTAATGCCATAAGGGATCCCATGTAATGGCCCAAGGTATGTACCATTAGCTAATAGATCATCCGCCTTTTGAGCTTGCTCTAGCGCGTATTCTTCAGTGAAAGAGATTACACACTTAAGTTTTTCGTTATGCTTCTTTAATCTTGCTAAGTAAAATTTAGTTAGTTCGACTGAGCTGATTTGCTTCGACTTAATGAGTCCAGCAAGGCTAGTTACTGGTAAAAATGCTAGCGCACTTTTAGGAGGCATAATGATATCCTCTTTTATTGGTATCTCAATCGGATCATTACGATCAGACATTTCAAATCCTATAGGGCGAGGGTCAAAATACATGGGTGGTTGAATGTCCAGGGGGATAGACTTGCTCCGCAGAGAATCATAGCCTCGTTGATTTCTAGATAGATAGGGTATTAAGGTGTCAACACCTGCTGGCGATAAATTAATACCAAGAATTTTTTCACCTGCTTTCACATCATTTTTGGTGATAAGTCCTCGACTACTTTTGCAAGCAAGCGAAAACAAACCTATTGAGAATACTAAAGCATATAGTGGAAGGCGAATATTCATAATCTATTTAGATGATTAACCAAGATAATGTGCCTAGAAGTTAATAAACTAGAGTGCCACACAAAAGCGCACCGATAGCAGTAGTTGTTAATAACCAATATCCAAAGTGGATACCAATGTAAGCCCAACCTCTTTGCTCGAATAAAGCATTGATAGAGATAATTGGTAAGGCTATTAAGATTGTAAAGAGAACTCCATGGAGTACCCCATGTCCAAATCCTCTGTGTCGATCTCCATAGGTAGCCATGAATTCATTAAAGGTAGTTTCTGCCGCGCTACCAGCTTCCATTACTTCTGGCATCATAACTTGGAATACATTTCCTTGGTGAATCACTATGCCGCTTAAGCCAAATGAAAGTAATACGCTCATCAGGTAGGATACTCCTAGAATTACAACCATGTTTCCACTTTCGAGTTGCTCTTTGGTAAATCCATTTACTTTCATCCATTTCTTTCCGAATAAAGCTTCACTATAGTATATAAAACCAATAACCATTGGAATGAGGGCCGAGACAAAAAACATATAGAAATTAGTAGGCATGGGGGTGTTCTTTTAAAGTTTGAAAATATGAGGGAAGATATAGAATTACTGGGAATTAGATTCTTTTCCGGGACGCTCTTCCTTTTAGTTTGTTGGTATTGATAAAGTAGACCCCAGATAGTAGGATCACAGCAGCAATAACAGATTGAGTTGTGATGAGCTCTTCTCGGAAATGCCAGCCTAAGATTAAGGCAATAATTGGGTTTACATAAGTACTTGTGGATACTTTCTCAGGAGAAACATCAGAAGTTAGCAAGTAGTTAAAAGCAGTGAATGCTATTACACTACCGAAGACCATTAAAAATATTAAGGAAAGCCAAGTATTTGAGTCAACCGAGTAGAAATCAAAACTAGTGCCCTCTAATACTAGACTAAAAATGCCTGTAATTATTCCACCTGTCAACATCTGGATCGCAGAATTTAGAAAGGGCTTTGGGAGGTCTGCCTGAGATACAAATATGCTTCCTATGCCCCAAGACAGTAAACATCCGAAGATAACAACCATACCCACCCATTGTCCTTCACGACTGATCAGTTCGTTTTGAGATACTAAAAGAAAGATTCCCATGATACCAAGCAAGACGCCTATCCAAGATGCGAGCGGTAGTGGTTTCCTATTATAGATCCACATCATGATAAGTAGGATTAATGGCTGCGCAGCAATCAATAAAGCAGTATATCCTGAATCGACATACTGCAGGGCCCATGAAACACCTCCATTCCCTAGACCCAAAAATAATGTGCCACCAATAACAGAATTTAAGAATTGTTTTTTGGTAACCTTTTTTGGTAATTTAAACAAGAAAAGAATTAGGAACACAATCATCGCCGCTCCTAAAAATCTCATAGCTGTAGCTAAAAATGGAGGAATAACATCAACTACAAATGCGACAAACAAATAAGTAGAGCCCCAAATAAAATAAATGGCAAAAAAGGAAGCAATGACTAGTAGGGTGCGGTTTTCTTTGATGGCTCTGGGATTTATGGGAGTGAAGATAGGTTTAATAAATACAAAGGGCTAAAAGATATTTATACCAGCTTAGATTTATATGATTTTTTAAAATTATGACGCAGCAGAATAAGTTGTATTAATCAATCTCACTGCGGTTAAGACTGCTGTTACTATTGCACAGATCAAGATATCTGCCAATACTGATATTGAAGGCTTACCCATTTAGCTCCAGTTGTTAAATTAAATTATTCCATTGATAATTCGCATAGCTGACGGCCAATTGATGGAGGAGAAATAGTCAAGGTTGACTCGTAAGAGTCATTCATTTT
>Ga0209187_1002282_pt1 | contig 18703 bp, 18 predicted proteins | sample BantaG_FD_187430 | JGI IMG/M metagenome (GOLD analysis project Ga0209187, IMG submission 187430) | Marine algal microbial communities from Bantry Bay, Ireland - BantryBay_4 metaG (SPAdes) (version 2) | ecosystem: Host-associated > Algae > Red algae > Unclassified | place: Bantry Bay, Ireland...
CGTAAGTTGCGGTGAGTTTTTGGAGTATTTGAGCTAAGTCTTTCTGTTGGGCGTCGCTGAGTTGGGTCAAATCGGTGACGGCTTCGCGGCTTACAATCATGGTTTCGTAGGGCCAAACCGCCCAAAACGGAACGAGTGCCACAAAGCTGTCATTCATACAAACTATCCGTATTTCTTCTTCCAGTTCCAGTTTTAAATAATCGCTCAACAGCGTACGTCCGTGCTTTTCATAGTGGGCTTTTTGCCGTTGGGTTTCCTTTTCCACTTCGCTTGGTAGCGTCTCTTGCGCCCATATTTGCCCGTGTGGGTGTGGGTTGGAGCAGCCCATTACTGCGCCTTTATTCTCAAAAATTTGTACATAATTGATATAGTCGCGGCTGCCGAGTTCGGTATATTGCTGAGTCCATAAGTCAATAACTTTTAGGAGTTCGGCTATACTCATATTGCCCATCGTGAGGTCGTGGCGTGGCGAGTAGCAGATGACGCGACACATGCCACGCTCACTTTTTGCGATGAGCAAACCCTCCTTATCCAAACTACCTTTGGGAATATCGGGCGTGATTGCCATAAAATCATTATCAAATACAAATGTATCGGCATAATCAGGATTGGTGGCTGCGCCGCCTGCGCGGTTATTAGTCGGGCAGAGGTAGCATTTCGGGTCGTACTGTGGGCGCGTGTCGGGCGCAAGGGTTTCGACTTTGCCTTGCCACGGGCGTTTCATGCGGTGCGGCGATACAAGCACCCAATCTCCTGTAAGGATATTGAGGCGGCGGTGGGTGTGGTCTGTTAAGTTCAAATTTACAATTAAATTTAAGTTTAAAAAATATTTTTTTACAAAAGAACGCAGCAAAAATAACTAAGTGAAAGAAATCAAATAAGATGTCTCATAATGCGAAGTATTTTTTTTGTCTAAGGATTTTTTGAAAGCCGCACATAGCCTTAGCACAGCCTGTCCCGAACCCCGATTCGGGATAAGGATTTCAAAGGATTCTTAGACGGAAAAAGGACGAATATAATGGCACATGTTATTTAATTTCTTTCACTTAGGAACTAGACTTTGGACATTAGGTAACTGGGAAATTAGGAAATTAAGTAATTAGGCTGACGAAAGCATAATTCGCTATTTATCAGCATAATAAAAATTGTAACAAAGTTAATTTAAAACAAAATGCAAATTAACGTAAATTATTGATAATGAGAGATTTACCTAATTACCCAGTCCCCTAATTACCTAATGTCCAAAGTCCAGATATCGACAAAAATAGGCTTTATCAAATGGTCGCACTGAAATATAGCCATTTTTTAATTAATTAAAATTATTTTGTAATTTATTTATTATTAAAAATGAATTATTTATAAATATTTTTCATTGTAAAATAATTTAAAAATATCCTTATTTCAGTAGAACCTCAAATGCTTTGAAAAACTGTTAAAGTGTCGTTCTCAATACTAATTTGCTGCACCATTTTTCCGTCCAATTTGGGGGCAGCCACACCTTCGCCTAAATGATGGCTTGCGGTGAAAATACGTACTTCATCCCACAGATTTTCCGAAATAAAACTTTGCAGTAATTGTGCGCCGCCTTCTACTATGATGGATTTTATTTTGGATTGGTATAAATGATTCAATAGGTCACGTAAAACGATTTTACAAATCGTCACGTCCACATTAGACGATTTGAAAAACTGTTTTACGTCTTCATTTTCCGAAAAAATAATCGTCCGCGCTGTACTGTCAAACACTCGCAAATCAGTCGATAATCGCCCCCTTCTGTCCAAAACCACACGCAAAGGCGACGCGCCCGTCCAAAGTCGATTTGTCAATTGTGGATTATCAATTTCCGCCGTATTTGTACCGATTAAAATAGCGTCTTCTTCGCTGCGCCATTTATGCGTCAGTTGCTTTGCTAACTTTCCGCTAATCCATGTTTGTTCGCCTTTTTTACTAATAAAACCATCGGCAGATTGCGCGAACTTTAGAATTACATACGGGCGTTTTTTTTTATGAAAAGTAAAAAAACGGCGGTTGAGCCACGCGCCCTCGTCTGCGAGTACGCCCGTGTATACCTTCACGCCCAATGCGCGTAGCACACCTACGCCACCTCCTGAAATACGAGGATTTGGGTCAAGGTTGCAAATGACGACTCGTGGTATTAAGTGCCTCGTAATCAAGTCTGTACAAGGCGGCGTATTGCCATGATAACAGCAAGGTTCGAGATTGACATAAAGCGTTGATTGTGCAATTAAATGACGGTTTTTGGGCGGCACGTTCGCTATGGCATTGACCTCTGCATGCGCCTCACCATATTGCTCATGCCAACCTTCTCCAATGATACGATTTTTATGCACAATACAGCAACCAACCATTGGATTCGGGCTGACAGCTACGCCACCCCGTTCAGCCAATTCGAGTGTGCGACGGATATATATTTCGTGATTCACGGTATAAAGATACGGGAGATTTTATAAAAAAATTGTATCTTTATAAAAAAATTGTATCTTTATGAAAAATACATTTTATGAGTAAAAGGCAAGTTTTAAAGGCAGCCCCCAAATTTCCCAATGAGGAGCGGACGGATATTACACACGTACCTATTGAGGAGATTCAAGTGAAAAAACAAACAAATGAGGATTCCAAAACAGATGAAGCGGACATCAGGGAGTTTACGTCCAATTCTGATGCTTATGATGCTTGGGAGTATGAGGATACTTATGAGGATTATTTGAAATAACATAATATAGACATTCCTGTCTGTGCCGGACGTGACAGATAGGAATGTCTGTGTTACGATGACCCAAAAAATTCATCCAATCCCATTTCCCATTACCTATTCATTTCGTGTTTCACTTACAATACAGTAATTTTGCAGGAATGGAACGCAGATTAGCACAGATTTGGCGGATGACGCAGATTTTTTTATTTAGAAATAAGCATATTATAAATCGCTTGTAGTGAAAAGGCGTGTTGCCTATCGCTATCGGCAACGCATCTTAATATACTTTCTCCAAAAACTCGCCTTGCATTTTAAAAATACAAAGCGAGTTTTTGGAGACGAAAAAATCCGCATTATCCGCCCAATCTGCCAAAATCCGTGTTCCATTACGCACTACGAAACACAAAATATGGCAGGTTCAAAAACAGGTTCAAAAAATAAAAAAATCACTCCTTTGATGCAGCAATACAACGCAACGAAGGCAAAGCACCCCGACGCTTTGTTATTGTTTCGCGTAGGTGATTTTTACGAAACGTTTGGCGATGATGCAGTTACAGCGGCTGGTGTACTCGGCATCACCCTCACTTCGCGCAACAACGGTGGCGACCAAACACCACTCGCGGGCGTGCCGTATCACGCGCTCGATACCTACCTGCCGCGACTCGTGCGGGCGGGCTATCGCGTGGCGATTTGTGAGCAATTGGAGAAGCCGAGTAAAACCAAAAAAATCGTCAAACGCGGCGTCACCGAAATCGTGACACCCGGCGTAACGACTGACGACAACCTCCTCGACCACAATAAAAATAATTTCCTCGCAGCAGTACATTACGGACAAAAAGGACATTACGGCATCGCATTTTTGGATATTTCGACAGGCGAACTCCTCGTGAGTGAAGGAAATGAACAATACACGGATAAATTATTACAAAGTTTCAACCCCTCAGAAGTCCTGTTTTCTAAGGCGAAAGCAAAGAATTTTAATAGTCAATTTGGTGGAAAACTCTATACCTATCCGCTCGAAGACTGGATATTTCAGCCCGATTATACGCGCGAAAAATTGTTGACACATTTCGACGTGCCGACCTTGAAAGGTTTTGGTGTAGAGGAAATGGAATGCGCTCAAATTGCGGCAGGTGCAGCCTTGCATTATCTCGCCACAACAGAGAATAATAACCTAAAACATATCAACTCGGTTAGCCGGATTCGAGCGGAAAAATATGTATGGTTGGATAGGTTTACGATACGTAACTTAGAGTTAATTTATAGTGCGCATGAGTCCGGGACTCCTTTGGTAGATGTATTGGATAAAACGATTTCACCAATGGGCGGAAGGCTCATGAAAAAGTGGGTCGTATTACCCTTATTGAGAAAAAATGACATAGAATCACGGCTCAAAACAGTCGAATACCTCATCAAAGAACGCGATACAACCGACCTTTTAATCAAACAAATCCGACAAATCGGCGATATAGAACGCTTGGTGTCAAAAGTGCCAATGGGCAAAGTAAATCCGCGAGAAGTGAGGCAACTTGGGCGGTCATTGGCAGCGATAGAACCGATAAAAAATATGTTGGCAGAAAGCGGTCACGACAACCTCGTGCAGATGGCTGACCGTGTAAATTTGTGTTTGAAAATAAGAGAAAAAATCGTAACGCATCTCGTAGAAGACCCACCCGTCAATCTCAAAAAAGGCGGCGTGATGGCAGATGGCATCGACGAAGGTTTGGACGAGTTGCGCGACTTGGTGAAAAACAGCAAAGACATCCTACTCGGCATTCAACAACGCGAGGCGAAAGCCACCGGAATTGCCAAACTCAAAATTGGTTTTAACAACGTATTCGGCTACTACCTCGAAGTGACGAATAAGTACAAAAACCTCGGACTAATTCCCGACAATTGGATTCGCAAACAAACACTCACCAATGCGGAACGCTACATTACGGAGGAACTTAAAGAACTGGAAGTCAAGATATTGGGCGCAGAGGAAAAGATGTTGGTTTTGGAAGAAGAACTTTTTGAACGCTTGGTCGCCGACCTTGCGGATTACATCGTTCCGATACAACAAAACGGTGCTATCATCGCTCAACTCGACTGCCTGATTGCCTTCGCGGAAGTGGCGTTGAAGCACGAATATTGTCGCCCCGAAATGCACGATGGCTTTAGCATTGACATTAAAGAAGGTCGCCACCCCGTCATCGAACAGCAACTCCCGCCCGACGCGCCTTACGTTCCCAATGACGTGTATCTCGACAATGACGAGCAACAAATTCTGATGATTACCGGTCCGAATATGTCGGGTAAATCCGCCGTTTTGCGACAAGCGGCACTCATCTGTCTAATGGCGCAAATGGGTAGTTTTGTGCCTGCCAAAAGTGCGAAACTCGGCATCGTAGATAAGGTCTTTACGCGCGTGGGCGCATCGGACAATATCTCGTCGGGCGAGTCCACTTTCATGGTCGAAATGAACGAAACGGCGAGCATTATGAACAACGTTTCTGACCGCAGCCTCATCCTACTCGACGAAATCGGGCGCGGCACGAGTACCTACGACGGCATCTCTATCGCTTGGTCTATCGCCGAGTACCTGCACAATAATAAAGCCGCCCGACCCAAGACGCTTTTCGCCACCCACTACCACGAACTCAACGAACTCGCCGCCAAATTTCCACGCATCAAAAACTTCAATATCGCCATAAAAGAGGTCGGCAAAAAGGTGATTTTCCTACGCAAACTCACGCCCGGCGGTTCGCAACACAGCTTTGGTATCCACGTCGCAACGATGGCGGGTATGCCCAAATCTATCGTCCAACGCGCCAATGAAATCCTCGCACAACTGGAACAAAAACGCATCTCCGGCACCGACATCGACCAAACCCTCCAACAGATGCCCGTCCAAAATTACCAAATGAATATCTTTGAAGCGGTTGACCCGAAATTTAATCGCATGATGGAGGTCTTTCAGAAAGTGGATATTAATACGTTGACTCCGGTGGAGGCGCTTTTGAAGTTGAATGAGTTGAAGAATATTTTGGGGGAATAATGGGTTAAAATTTGGTAACTTTCCAGCCAAGTTTGGCTTCGTAACTACGACTATTTATATCGCCTATATCATTTTGTTTCGGAATGTTTACAGAATATAGATTTTTGAGTTTGCTTAGGACTTCAAATAGATTTTGTATTTCTTTGTTATCTCCTAATGAGATGCTGCGTAGATAATGTAAGTTGGATATTTCTTTGGGTAGTTCTGATAAATTATTACTCCTTAAATCAAGGTTTTCAAGATACTTCATATCACCGATTGAAGGTGGTATCTCATTGATGTTATTTTTGGATAGCCTGAGATTTTTTATTCTATTCCAGTTTTTTATTCCCTTTGGGAATGTGGCTATGCCACAATTACTCGCGTAAAACGACTCTATTTTGGTCAATTTATCGAATGTTTCGGGCAGTGTTCTTATGTTGCTATCATCAATTGATAGATATATAATATGTATAAGGTTTCCGATTTCTTTTGGAACAGAACTTAACTGATTCTGCCCTAAATCTAATACTTCCAAACTGCTCAGATTTCCTATACTTTTAGGAATTTCTTTTAATTTATTCCTTCCGATGTAAATTTTCTTTAACGTGGTTAATTCACCAATTTGTTTTGGTAATTTTTCGATTAAATTATAACCTAATTTTAGTACCTCTAAATTTTTAAGATCTTTGATAGTAGCGGGGATTTCGGTAATTTTATTGTTACTTAAGTTTATATATTTCAAATTCTTTAGCTTGCCTATTTGATGAGGGATTTCTTCTATATTTAGTTCGTGCAGAGACAGTCTTTCCAGTTCTTTTAACTGACCTAATATCGAAGGAATGGTAAAAGATTCAGCCTCTTCGAATTGCCCAAGACCTCGAAATGACTTATGTGAAACACTAAGCTGTTTTAAGTTTTTTAATCGTTTTATCTCATCTGGTAGAATATTAACTGGCATAATTATGCTTAGTTGCTCCAGATTGACTATATCTCCTATTTCAGGAGGAAGTTCAGTTACATTTGAGGACATAATAACTAATTTGCGAATATGCTTTATCTTCTTAAGGTCTAGTCTTAGCTGGTCGTAACTCTCCGCTTTAAGTTTTACCCCGTCTATAATTTTTATTTCAGGAAGTTCTTTTGATAAGTTGGAGATAGTTGGTAAATCAAGATGAGACTTATACGGCAACAGACGATTAAGATATTCGAGTTTTGGTAGTTGTGCAATCTCATAAGGAAAATCAGCAGCACCAGATTCTGTTTTAAATTCATAATGTAAATATCGTAAATTAGTGAGATATGTAACTTCTTTAGGAATATTATTCAAAAAACTCTCTCTATGACTTGACGGAGTGATTTTAAGTGCTTCCAGTTGCGCAAGTTGCTCTAAACCTTTCAATTTTGTACTGTCAGTAACTCCTTCAATTGATAAGTATTTGAGGTGTTTTAATTTGCTAAAATCCAATCCTTTTTTTCTTGGGAGTGCTAATTCCAGTTCTTCTAATTGTTCTAATTCACCAATCCATTTAGCGCCATCGGTATGCTGGTAATAATGCTGATTTAGGTATAAATACTTTAGTTGTTTCAAATCTTTCATGACTGATATTAAATCGGAATTACCATATCCTAATACTCGTAGTGATTTTAGGTTAGTTAATTGTTTAAGTGCTTGTACGTTAAAGTTATGACGTTCACGCACAGAAAGATTGAGAAACTCAAGATTTTTTAACTTCCCTATATTTGGAGGAAGAATGGTATCAATAGGAATTGACAAAGATTTCAGGTTGGTTAATTCTTCTAAGCCCTCCGGAAGTACGTTGACTGGAGAGTATTTTATTGTTAATTCCTCCAGTTGTTTAAGCTGTGTAATTTGATATGGTAAAGGCGATAATGTTGGCTGATACCTATGGCTGATTTCTAAATACAAATTTTTCAACTTCTTCAAGCTGCCAATTTCAGGTGGAACAGATAAAGATACTTTTGTGATAAAGGTGAATTGTTCAAGGTTTTTCAACTTGCCGATTTCAGGTGGAATAGTTTCTACATTATTGGCTCTGATTATCAAGGTTTTCAAATGCACTAAATCAAATATCTCAACCGGTATATCCTTAAACGAATTACTCAAATATATCTTGAGATATTCAAGACGTTCAATTTTTTTTATTTTCTTTAAAGAATTCTCGGATGCGTTATTAAGTACTAAGGCTTTTATTTGTGTATGTTCAAAAATTTCATCGCCAACTTCAAGTGGTTTACCACTGCGAGTCCCCAAACTTAATGCTGTGGTATTCTCATCAATGTCATAATATTCATCTATAAATTGATAATCATCTTCGTCTTTGAGTACAGAGTTGAGTGGATTACGCTGACAAAAAACAGAAAATGATTGAAGGAAAAATAAAGTAGTCAGCAAATATCCAAGATAAGATGTATATTTTTTGTGAATTTTCATAGTGAATAATTTTGGTAGATTATGGATTTTTGATTTGGCTTAAAAATAGAGTTTTAAGTGTGGCAGTTCTTTTTTGAGACGTTGTTGTTCTGTTTCGGAGAAATAGTTATCCTTTATACTGATTGATTCAAGTTGGGTCAACTTATTGATTTCTTTGGGTAATTTAGTCAGTTTGTTTTGTCTTAGATTTAATGAGCATATTCCAGATAAATTTCCTATTATTTTTGGTATTTCTCTGAGTTGATTTTTACTAAAATCTAAAATTCGCAAATCTTTCAATTCTCCTAATTTGGGTGAAATTTCACGTATTTGATTGTTTCTTAATTTTAGTTCTTGGAGTTGGTTCAATTTGTATATTTCACTGGGAACTTCTTTGAATTGATTGACGCTTAAATCTAAAGATTTTAATGTTTGTACTTTGGTGATTTCAGGTGGTAACGTTTCTAAATCATTATGATGCAAGTGTAATACATTCAGATGTTTTAGACCTTTGATTTCAGGCGGTACATCAATTAATTTGTTTTGAGATAAATTTAAAAGTCGTAATTTTTTGAGTTGAGTTGTGTATATGGGAAATTGAGTAAACTTATTTTGTTGCAATTCTAATATCTGTATTTTTTTCAGTCGCTTTATTTCTTGGGGCAAGTCATTGAGTTCATTATTTTGTAAATTCAGGAACTTTAATTTCTTTAATTTTGTCAGTACAATTGGAAGTGCTTTAAACTGATTATCGCTTAATTGAATGAACTCTATTTTCTTTAATTTTTTGATTTCTTCAGGCAATTCTCTCAACTGATTTCTATGCAAAATCAAAATTTTCAAGTTCTTAAATTTTTGTATTTCCGGTGGAATTTCTTTGAGACGATTACCGGACAATATGAGTATTTTTAATTGTGGATGTTCAAATATCTGCGAAGGAAACGTAGTTAGTCGTTTGAAACTTAAATCTAGTGCCGTTGTAGTATTGTCCAGTTCATTGAGCGTTAATGCGAGTCTATACTCTTTATCGGAAGCATCTCTCAAGTAGTTTACCTGATTACGATTAAACATTGTAAAGCCTCCGTACTTTACTAACGAGTGATTTAGATATTCCGTTTGGTCTAACTCATGAATGCTCAAAAGATAATTTAGCGAATCAATATCTTGAGTCTGTAAAATCAATGAGTCAAGACTACTCATCTTTTCATCTTGAGCAGATGCGTATAATGAGATGAATAGTAGAATATATCGTAGGTATTTTATGGAATTCTTTAAATTATGCTTTGTTTGATTTAACAAGGTCATAAGAACATTGATTGTAGGTTTCTTGCAGAAAATCAGCAAGTTGGGCATCACGAGGAATTTCATGCAACGAGTTTAGTGATACTTTTTATATCCACCATTCGCGCCGCAAACAACAAACAAGCCTGCAAATCCTCCTTTTCCAAATCAGGATAATCTGCCAAAATTTCTTTCTGCGTCATATCGGAAGCCAACATTTCCAAGACATTTACCACAGGATAGCGCAAGCCGCGTACCGTAGGTTTGCCATGACAAATATTAGGATTCACCGTAATGCGTTGTATTAAATTAGTGTTATTCATATCGCTAAAATACAAAATAAAACGTAGAATTGCAAAAGCCTTGTTTAATCAACCAAGAATGCTTATTTTTATAAAAAAATTACGAAGATAACAGCATTAAATTATCCATTGACTAATGCACAATTAGAACTCTTGAAGTTATTTTCGAGAGATGTACCGGAAGAAGATTTAATTGAACTCAAGCAATTGATTGTCAATTATCTGGCTGAAAAATTAGGGCAAAAAGCCGATGAAATCTGGGAAGAAAAAGGCTGGACGAATGAAGACATGAAACGCATGTCGAGAGAACACATTAGGACACTTTACAAAAACTGATTCCAAATATGAGCCAAACACAATCACTCCACCAAGAAGCGATGCACATCGCCCACCAAGCCTACACTGCGCAACGCGAAGGGGACAATATCCGCTATTTGCAATTACTCAAAACTGCCCTTGAAAAAGAAAAAACCGCCACTTGGCAACTCTTTCACAAAACCGAAGCCGAACCTACGCGCTCGGTTTTATTTCGCAGTGCTGCATGGCTCGCCTTGCAGTGCGGTCAGCCCCGCGAAGCCGAACAACTCATCTCTGCAGCCCTCTCCGGGAATCCGCGAAAGAGATTATTCAAGAATTGAGAACGTTGTATAAGGAAGTCCTTGGGGCTTTGGAAGTGGTGGTTTGATTTACCTTTTGGTATATTCCAACATCTTATCTGCCGTCTCGTCGGAAAGACTACCTGACCATTTTCTCGACAATTCGTTCTTCGTTTCCTCCCAACCCAATGCACTATCAGGATTTGCTCTGTAATTCGCAAGTCGTCCGTCAATGATAGCTTTATGAGCATCGGTTATTTCTTCCGACACTTCTTCTACGCTTACAAAATCAAAATTTCGTAACAATTCAAGTACAAAGTCCATTTTCTCCAGCGCGATGTCGAGTAGTATTTTCATATCCCTAAAGGCATCATCCATACGGTTCACCTAAGCGAGAAATGATTTTTTTATCGCCCGTACTCGTATGAAAAATCGCTACGACCACCATACGCCAATCAGAAGTCCGGTCATTAATTCGGTAATAGGCTTTGTATGGAAACCTATCCATAAGAAACCGGCGAAACTCACCATGTACAATTCGATTCATTTGCGGATTGGTCTGTACGAGCGTTGCTGTATCATAAAATTCGAGCAGAAACTCAATACCAAGTCCTTCGCGCTTGGATTCGTACCATGCCACAGCATCGTCCAAGTCCAAACGAGCCGCAAGCGTTGTGATCAGTCTATGATTTTCCATACTTCACCAGCAGTTCGTTTTTCACATCTTCTAAAGGAATCGCACTGTCAGGATTTGCGATATAATCTGCCCAACGTTCGTCCAAAATAACTTTTTGGGCATCCGTTAATTCCTCTGATACTTCCTCTACGCTTACAAAATCAAAGTTTTGTAGCAATTCAAGTACAAAGTCCATTTTTTCCGGCGCGATGTCGAGTAGTATTTTCATTCAGTAAAAATACAAAATAAAACGTAGAATTGCAAAAGCCATTGAAAAGTGCTAACTTTGAAATATTCACCAAAATTAAAAATCAACAGTCATGCAAACAGCGACAACACTAAACAAGACTCAACTGGAAATTTTATAGATGTTCAAAAGTGATTTGAGTGAAGATGAATTGCTCAAATTAAAACGTATGTTTGTGAGATTTTTGGCTAAAAAAGCCAAAAAAATGGCAAACGAAATTTGGGAAGAAAAGGGTTGGACAAATGAAGGCATGAAACGCATGGCTAAGGAACGCATACCACTTTAAAAACAATCATTATGATAACAGACATCAAAGATTTAGACCTGACCAAACGCTACACCTACAGCGATTACCTTACATGGCAATTCGATGAGATGGTCGAATTGATACGTGGACGCGTATTTCGTATGTCGCCTGCGCCTTTGTCTGCACATCAGTTGATTTTGGGGGAGTTGTTCCGTCAAATCAGTAATTATCTACATCGTAATCCGTGTAAAGTTTTCGTTGCGCCATTCGATGTCCGCCTTTCATTACCGACTGATAAACAAACTGATACAAAAATTGGCACTGTAGTTCAGCCTGATATTTGTGTAATATGTGATTCATCTAAAATAGACCGTCGCGGCTGCCTTGGTGCACCTGATTGGATCATTGAAATCTTATCGAAAAGCACCTCCAGAAAGGACATGACAGATAAATTTGAGGTCTATCAAAATGCCGGAGTAAAAGAATATTGGATAGTACAACCCGAAGCTGAAATGATTATCGTGTATGTGCTGGATGAAGAGGGTAAATATCGACAAATCCGTACTAAACCCTTCTTAAACGGTGAGCGCGTACCTGTTGCTGTCTTTTCGGATTTTGAAATTGTATTGGAGGATGTCTTTCCAGAAGGATTCGATTAAGCTTTTATCATTGTCACCGAATTTGGTACACCAAAAAGAATCATCATTCACGTCAATAAGAGATTATCAGGTGTCGGGCTTGTTTTTGGGTGGGAACGAATAATGGAGTTATGTTGGTTTGTATTTTGTAATAAGTTCGTTTTTGACATCTTCCCAATCCAGGGCACTATCAGGATTTGCGATATAATCTGCTCAACGTTCATCCAAAATAGCTTTGTGGGCATCCGTTAATTCCTCTGGCACCTTTTCTTCACGCGCAAAATCAAAATTTTGGGTGCGTTCTTCCCATTCCTCACGACCTTTTTCTACGTAAGCCATGGCATCAGGAATCACCAAACCATGACTCAAGTTAAATTGCTCCACAAAACGCACCGCTAACTTTGAAATGACGCTATCAATTTCAATCACATCGTAATATCGAATCCGGCTTTTCATCTGCGCCAATTCGTTTTTATTGCCCATGCCTTGATACAATTCCATAACCGTCACGGCAGATATAACGATATTATCGAAGCCAATCTTTTGGAGTTCGCTGATGGTGTCGGGATTGCCATTGAAAGCATGGACAAAGATATTGGTGTCGCAGAGTACCATTGTTAGTTTTTACGTGTCCATGCCTGTGTGCGCACGTCCGCGAGTTGGCGTGGTGCGTCTTTCCATATTCCAAACAGCATAGTCGGGTCAAGGCTTTTATCGCCTTTGGTGATGCTGGGCTGCGGTATATCACTTATCTCGAAATTACCGATTTCCATAGAATGCAACATGGCTATCAGGCGTTCCAATTCTGCCGTAGTGCTTGGCTCTATCGTTACTTTCATATCGTAAAAATACAAAATAAAGCGCAATATTGCAAAGCCCGTTGAAAAGTGCTAACTTAGCATTATGAAAATCGCCAATTTAGATAACGAAGTACATTTCAAGAACGTCTTTACAGATGTAGAGGTATTTCGTGGCTTTGTAAAAGATATATTGGGAATTGATATAGATATTGAAAAAGTGGAAACGGAAAAAGTATTACCAAGTCAGGTGAGTCCGATTCGTTTTCGGATGGATTTATTTGCCGAAGATAAAGCCAAACGTACTATCGTAGAAATCCAGAAAATGGACTACGATTATGCTTATGACCGCTTTTCACATTACTTTTTTGCTAATTTAGTGAACGCACAAAAAAGTAGTTTGGATTATGCCTACGAAAAAGAAATTTATCTGATTGTAGTCGTCACTTCCACCTATAAAATTAAGGAAAAAAGCGGCGTATTAATAACCGACGATGTACTGATAACCGACACCAATCCAAGAACCCTACGCGGTGACAAACGCTACATGCAAGACCATAAAGTGGTGATTCTCAACGCTATAAATACCGACGACGATACACCGGAACCGATAAAAGATTGGTTGGATTTAATCGTAGAATCTACCAAAGAAGAACAAGACATCAGCAAAATCAACCGAAACAAACCCGCTATCAACAAAGCCGTCCAACTCGCCGAACTCAACAGCCTCAGCCCCGAACAACGTGCCGAATCCAAAGTACAGGAAATGCGAAAACGCATGATTGCACTACGCGAAAAGGATGGTTTTGAGCGTGGAGAAGACAGTAAGGAAGCGGAATTTGTATTACGTTTACGTCAGAGGGGTTGTGATGTGTCGCAAATTGTAGATTTGACCGGGTTGAATGAAGATAGGGTTCGTGAAATTATTGCTGAAATGAATTAGATATTCGTTCTTCCCATTCCTCACGACTTTTTTCTACGTAAGCCAACATCTTATCTGCCGTTTCATCGGATAGAGTGCCTGACCATTTACGCTTCCGCATTTGCTGTGCATATAAAATACAAGCCTACAAATCTTCTTCTTCCAAATCAGGATAATCTGCCAAAATTTCTTCCTGCGTCATATCGGAAGCCAACATTTCCAAAATATTCACCACCGGATAACGCAAGCCGCGTACCGTAGGTTTACCATGACAAATATTAGGATTGACCGTAATGCGTTGTATTAAATCAGTGTTATTCATTCAGTAAAAATACAAAACAAAGCGTGAAATTGCAAAAGCCAATTAGACCTAATACCTCCAAAATACAAATCCGCGATTTGAAGAGGCGGTCTTCAAAAATACAGCGTGATTTTACTCCTTCACCCTCAAATAGGCTTTCAATTGCTCAAATAGCTCATCAGAAATCGCCCTGACTTTACGAACATCTTGTAAAGACTCAAACGAGCCATGTTCTTCGCGGTAAGCAACAATAACTTTCGCTTTTTTCCAACTAATGTAGGGATGAGCTGCGAGGTCATCCTTATTTGCAGTATTAATATTTATCGTACGAATGGTGGTAACATCAAGTTGTAGTTGCGGAAGAATACTCTGAAAAGTACTGTCGGCTATACCGTAAGTTTCTGCGACCTGTGATACAGCATAAAAACCACCCAGAGCCTCTCGATATTTGACGATACGTTTTGCATAAGTCGGTCCGATACCATAGAGTTTTTGCCACTCATCGGGTGTAGCGATATTGATGTTGACATTGACGGGCATGGGCTTGAGTCTTGGAGATTTTTCAGCAACAATTGTAGGTTCAGAAGCCAGAACTTCCTTGATTTCGGCAGGAGGAATATGGATATAAGGTTCAAGGCGTGCATAATCTGCCGATTGGAGTGTGTATATTTTTTGAAGGTCTTGCTTGTTGTAAAATTTACCGCCTTTTTCACGAAAATTAATAATCGTATGTGCCGTCTTTTTTGACAAACCAAGTGTTACAAATTCGTCAAAAGTCGCCGTATTTGGGTCGAAAGGAAAGAGGCGAATTATCAATGCGACTTCATTTGAAAGTACTTCTTCTTGAACAATCTCGTCCATTTTTTCTTCTTTTTCTTGTGGTACAATTTTGACATAATCCTTCAATCTCTCATAGTCTTTTTTATTCAAACCATAGACCTTTTTGAGGTCGGTTTTTTTATAAAACTTACCACCTTTTTCCCTGAAATTAATGAGCGTATTTGCTGTCTTTTTCGACAAACCAAGCATCGTTAACTCTTTGAATGACACAGTATTCGGGTCAAAAGAAAATAGTCGTGCAGCAGTTTTTTCGTACTCTGCTTTTCTTTCATATTTATATGATTTAATGTTCTTTCTATCTTGCCAATCCTCATCTTCATCTCTATGATTTTCCCACTTTTGGGCATTACTTTTATAATAGTGCTTCATTTTTGGTGGATCATATTGCTCATAAAAAGCTTCGACCTGCGCTTCAAATTCACTAAAATCTACTTGTTCTTCTTCATAAAAAAAATGAAAATAAATGTGAGGAGATAAAAAAACTATAACGATAAGTACACATAAGGCTTTCGCACAATTTAACTCAAATCGAGTAAAATTGCTTTTCCAAGGACGCATCATTTTGAGTAAATTTTATAGGTTTTAGAAAATCAAATAAATTGATGTGTGGTCTATAAATATGTGACAGTGAGTGATATAATTGAGGTTAAATATAATTACTTTTCAAATTTTCACCAAATCTTAGGATGAAAAGATAATTTAAATTAGCAATAGTTCTTCAGCAATAAACTTGATACTGAAAAACTACTCACATTAGGAATGAAAAAAATAACTTTACCATCTTAACAGGATATTTTGCCCTCATTTTGCACTTTGATCCCGATAGTTATACGGCTTTTGCACCGCTAAAAATACGTATTTCGATGTAAATCAAAATCTTATACTTTACTTTTTTTCTTAAAATGAAGCAAAATTAGTGTTTTTCATCAAAATACATTTTTCATTAATTTTTAAATTATTTATAATCAATTATTTATGATTTTTTTCAGTGCAAAAGCCGTATAGTTATCGGGAGAAAATATCAACATTTATGCGAGTTCCAAAGCCCAAACTGAGAACAAACTCTCTCAGTCAAGAAAGCAAATTTATTTATTTCGCGTTCATTATATGTTTTTATACTCCCGTTAAAAAAATATATAAAACTCCGAAAATTCCTTACCTTTGGACATGTAAGTAGTGGGACAAAAATAGGCTTACAATTTTGACGTGGTTATTTTTTCGATATTTTTTCTTACAAAAACCGCACATAGCCTACGCTACGTAAGGATTTTTGTAGGGAAAAATAGCGGAAAAAGAAACCGTCAAAAAGTAAGGATATTTTTGTCTCACTACTTAACTCCCAAATTCGACTACTCAGACCCAATTCTGTAACGGTAGTTTAGTCGTAAAGTGGTTTAAAAATAGGCTCTCCTGCATATTTTACGGGATTCAAATATAAATATAATATATTTTGATAAAAATCTTTATTCTACTAAACAATAATTTTTTTTAATATAATAGTTTCCAAAAAGTTGGGGTGATATTGGCAAAAAATAAGGCGAAAAAGTTACCAAACCATTCTCGCCATGATAGAATTTGAAAATTCTAATTCAAAACCATACATAAAAAATGTATGACTATTTTTGATTTCATTTGCAAAATTGAATTTCATATAAATAACTGTATATCAAGGTCTTAATATTCAATGCCTGAGTGTGGCGATGGCTCGTCAAAAAAGTGTTTCGGGAGCCTGGTGCAGTGTACCAAAGGAGGTCAGCAGAGGAGTTTTTTTTGACAAGCGTTTTTTAGTTCGTTTTTTTGGCGACTGCAAAAAATAAACAAGAAACCCAGTCAAAAGCACAAATTATTAGAAACTGTTATTATTCTGAAAAAACAAAGAACAAAAAGTGTATGGTTTTGAAAAATTCTAAGGATTTGCAAGAGCAAATACCTGTTATCGCAGAGAAAAAATTGAGCCAATTACTGTTGGTGTGTACCTGTATGTTAGCTGTAAGTAGCACCAACTTAACCGGAAACAGTAATTGTAAATAGCGTTTTGGATTTAATAGATAAATTAGTGTCTTTGTGGGCTTTGTCTGGAAGATACCTCTATGGAAGGGGGTGCAGGACAAATTTTAATTTTATTTTGAAATGCCACTGTACTGACGACTTTAGCCGTCAAGAGCTTCGTTGTTTTGCGACGGCTAAAGTCAACCTGTGCGATTGAAATAATGCTTATCTTTGCTTCAAAAATTATGAGCAGTAAAATCAAAGTAATCATTGAGTTCAATCAATTAGACCACGAAGGTAAGGAACAAACTATTCGTGTCATAGCAGAGAAAGAAGTAGCGGCGGAGATTTTGGAACAAATAGACGATTGTGAATCCAATTTAATGGAAGTGTCGTATGCTGCGATGCGCTCTGGGATGAGTGCTCAAATGAGCTATGTGAGTAAAAAAAAATACTTGCAGTCAAGGATAGAGAACCAATAGTCAGAGAGCGTCCTTATCGTGTTCGTGGCGAAATAGGTGAGTATGCTTTAGAGGTGTACGATAGTGCTACAAAGTCAAACAGGCTTGGTATTTTTCCACCACAAAGTGGTAAGGAATATCATAAGACTGCGGGTTTTCGCCGTCGCTATGTTCACAAAGGTACCCAAACAAAAAGTTACCGCAAAGTGAGTGCTGCTTATAATGAGGAGACTTTTCAGGCGATTAATTGTTCGAGTCGCAGCCTTCAAGAAATGGTGGTGGCAGAAGGTAAAAAGGTAAATAAATTACTGGACTCCAAGAGTCTTGAAATACTGAAACAATACGGCGTAGTTCACACCCATCATAAAACACAAGTGAGTGAACAAACGCAAGCTGCGGTCTGTGATTGGGCACATGAGGAAGAAAGTAAAGTTGAGGCTGCTTATAAGGAGGTGAAATCAAAGTGTCGGGATGAGGTAGCGAGCAAGTTGGAGATAGACCTAAAAGCTTATGAATGTGCCGACACAACGATTAATATTTCCAATGATGATGTTTGTGTAAAAGAACAAAAAAAGAAGAGGAAGGGCTTTAGTAAGGCAGAGTTGGAGCAAGAGGAGGAGCAGCGCAAAAAGGAGAAGAAGCGAGTCAATGGACGCAAAGTCCAAAAGAAACGAAAATATTTGTATCAAAATGCGACTCATTTTGAGCGGAAGGGTAAGAGCTATAAAATAATAGGAGAACGTTTGGTGACACAACTCAACCCTATCACTGCCTTTCTACTTTCTAATGAGGGATTAGCCTATAATTGGGTATTTTTTGTAGATGGTCAGCGGACAATCAATGACTGTATAAAGCATCGGTTTAGCTGGCGAAATATAGACATCGTTTTGGACTGGTATCATCTCGACAAAAAGATAAATAAGCAGATGTACCGTGCTTTAAAATCCTGTACACAAAGAGATGAGGTGATGCAGGAGATAAAAAAATGGGCTTGGCATGGTTTGGTGGACGAAGCTATCAAATGTATCAGTCAAATAGATGAGGGGCTTATTAGGAACCAAGAAGAATTAGAGATATTGACTGGTTATTTTGAACGAAATCGTACTTATATTAAGTGCTATTCGGTAAGAAAAGAACTTGGCTTGCGACTTTCCAGCAATCGCGTAGAAAAAACAAATGACGAACTGGTCTCTCACAGACAAAAGAAAAAAGGAATCAGTTTTACCCGCAATGGTTC
>Ga0209187_1002283_pt1 | contig 18699 bp, 14 predicted proteins | sample BantaG_FD_187430 | JGI IMG/M metagenome (GOLD analysis project Ga0209187, IMG submission 187430) | Marine algal microbial communities from Bantry Bay, Ireland - BantryBay_4 metaG (SPAdes) (version 2) | ecosystem: Host-associated > Algae > Red algae > Unclassified | place: Bantry Bay, Ireland...
AGCGTCACACTGGCGCAGACATCGAGATATTGGCAAACCGAGATGTGTTGTACCGAGCAAGCAAGGAGAAGCACCCGGAGCGATGGAGTGGAAAAACACGGAACTGGGAGAGATCGGAATCAGTCACACTAAACCCTGATAAGCCAGCTCCGGCACCGGCGGAGAACCTACAAGAAGCGGCATGAAGAAAAGCTGCAACTATCTTGACAAACTCCGGTGCCGACATATTCCCAATAGAGAAGACCCTCCGAACTCCCGCCCCGGGCCCGTTCAACACGCGGATCAAGTCGCGGCTTAGCGCGACTTATCCTTATTCGTTGAACTCCCGCCCCGGGCCCGTTCAACACGCGGATCAAGTCGCGGCTTCGCGCGACTTATCCTTATTCGTTGGACGCCTATTCACCAACATTCACGATCTATCGCGTGCACCAGATCATTTAAAAAACTAGTAGCCCCCTCCGTCTCATCTGCAGTTATTGGTCTGGGTAAGGACCATGCCGGGTCGACATCCGCCTCATGGACAATCATGTTGCGCCGATCGACAATACTGTTGAGTCTAGCCATCACGCCCTGCGAATTTGAACCTAGACAAGCCGCAATTCGTACCCATTTTCTCGGGCTGTCGTCGATAAACCGCAATGCTTTTGCTATGTCATCTGGTCGCTGAAGAGTGCTGCGCGCAAATATCTGCCTTATTTCACTTTCGAGCCAGAAATGGGATCCCGATTGCACCCAAGACTCTGCGGCGGTCAAACTAATTCGAATTTCGCCGAAATTGGAATTCCGCGGTCTCGTACCGTGAAATGAATCCACGATGCCATCGACACACAAGTCGTGGACATAAGAGTCAAGAGCGGAGACCCCTAGAACAACAGATGCCCGGAAGGATTCTGACATGTCGACACCAGCTAACGCGCTGCCGTTCAGAGCTCTTCCAATATGTAGCTGCCCCAGTACTCGCTCAAACGCAGGCGAAAATCTTTGGAGCGCTCTCGATGCCATCTAGGCTAGCAGCTGAACGACACGGCTAGCTGCTGTTTCGTAAATTCGGTGAAACTCTTGGCGTTTCGCGATATTCTGGTCGAGCACTGCGCCCGTCGCGCCGATCTGCTCATCAGTTAATGCGAATACCGGTGTCGAAACGACATGTGAATGCGTAACCAGCGTGTTGAAATCTGGTATTAGCCCGAGGCAGTTCGCGGGATGCACGTTGCCCAGCACGCTGGCATAGTGATCGTCATTATATGCCAAGCCGCAATGCTGAAGCTGCGGCATCAATGATTGATCCATTGTTTGAAATAGCATGTCGATCTGAAGCTGAAACCCTTGAGTGGGGTTGCCCGAACGAAGACGAAAATTTTGAACGACACACCCGAGAAATTTCGGTTTCTCAGGAGACAAACTGTAAGTGGCATTCGCGAGAGCTGGATGTAGTACTGCCCTATCTAGCCATGCACTCCAGAGTGGCAAGACTCTGCCAAGTGAATGAATCGCCATCTGGCTAAAATAGTCCGGTGAGTTAGGTATTATGAATCCGTCAGCTGATAAGAACAAGTTCTGGTTTAGGGCGCTTAGGCTTGGATTTAGATCGATTAAAACAAATTCAGCTTCAATCGCATTGGCAGTCATATCCAGCAAGTGCGCTGCTGCGCCGGGAACGTTCTTTAACGCGTGTACCGAACCGCTCAGTTCGTGCGCCAAAGTCAAAGTTATTTCGTACTCTGAAAGGGCAAGGTGTCCAGGCAACAGGAACAGACCTTCTCTTTGTGCAACAGGTATAGGTTCTGCAGCAGACAATGGGGCGAGCGCGCCTTCAAAAACTGGAGAGAGTCCCGCTTTTATATTTTGATTGGGGTTGTTTATGTAGTGCTGTTCGAAATTCTCGAAATTACCCTGTGAGAGCACGACCCCCGTAAGGTTGCACTGCGGATCTGCATCAACGAGCAAAACCTTGTGCCCCAGCTCAGCAAGCATCCACCCGAAGTGGAAAACATTAGTTGTTTTGCTGACACCTCCCTTATGGTTGAAAAATGCAATCTTCTTCGCCATGGTCTTTGATTCTTCAGTGAATTGAAGGGGTCACACGGTCTTTCCCGGAAGTGGCGCGCAGGCGTCCAACAAGCATTCGCACGCGCCGAATAACCCACAATATACCAACGTGTTCCCTTCCCTGCTAGCGACGACTCCGCCAGCGAGCGGCGGCCGAGCACTCCGGTTCGGTCGCGAGCACCCTACATCGCGATCGCCAAGGAAGCGTCGGCCTCGGACAGGCTTCGCTTGCCGTCGACATCTAGTGTCGCCGTCCACTCGACGCGCCGAGGATATGAACGGCCGATATCTCCGACAATCGGTCGATCCAATAGCAGAGAGTCGCGAGCTCCGGGCATGGCGCACCCGCCAGCGCATCGGCGCTCTATGTTCTTTGTGTACGCGTCCTTTCTGCCCGAGGCGATAGACGCGTCGCCATGACTGATTCGCTGGATTGCTCTCCACCATCGTTCAATTGACGGTGATAGGCAGTCTTGATTTCGGGAATTAGTCGCTTTCAGGCGCGAGTTCAGCCAAGCCCCGCTCGCCAGGCGCGTTCGAGCGCTGCAAAGCCTGTATTGTCCACGCCACGTCCGCCGCGCTCCCCCAGTTTCTCGAGCGAGCGCCGCAATCGCCTGATATTCCCCGCGCGCCAGCGGGTCGCTACTGCCGAGCGACGCCGCGCCCGATCGAAGTCGATGAGAAAGATCGCCCCCGCCCTGTCCAGCATGATGTTGCTGGCATTCAGGTCCGCGTGCCAGACGCCCGCCCGGTGGAAGCGTGCGATGCACTGGCCGATCGCCTCCCAGCGCTCCGCGGGCAGTTCGCCTCGGGTCAGTCGCTCGGCCAGTGTCTCGCCGGGCAGGCGGTGGGTCACGAGGCTGCCGCGCCAAAGCGGCCCTTCGCGGTTGACCGCGCAGGCGAACGGTCGCGGCACCGGCAGACCGTCGGCGTGCAAGGTGCGCAGCATCTCGAACTCGGCGACGGCTCGCGTCCGTTCCAGACCGGTCCAGACGTAGCGGCGTTCGGATAGATGGCGCACCAGTCCGCCGCGCCGGTAGTGCCGAAGCACCAGTGGGTATCCGTCGAGCGTGAAGTAGAAGGTGTTTCCGCGCCCGGCACTCGCGCCACCCTCGAGCGCGCCACGTGCCGCCAGCGCGCGCTCGTCGAAGACGGCGGGGTCGAAGGCGGGGGTTTCGTCCGGCTGGTAGCGCCAGTGCGTCGCGCTCGTGCCCGGGTCGCTGCGGCGCACGACCGGGCTCGCGCGTGCCGACGGTTGGTCCGTGTCAGGCTCGGCCGGCGTCGCCTTCGGGTCCGGCCGGGTCGGCTCCGCCTGCGGAGGGGTCCGGGGCGATGGATGCGCCGACCTTCTTGTCGATCAGTCGGTACACGGTGCCACAGTAGGAGCAGCTGGCTTCGGGGGAGTCCTCGAGCGGGATGTACACGCGCGGATGGCTGTCCCAGGCCGTGGTGTTCGGCATCGGGCAAGAGATGGGCAGCTGGTCGGCGGTGACCTCGACGAACGTGCTGGCGTTGGAAGGCTGCATCGCGTGAAGGGTGTCGGTGGCGTGAACGCCCGCATGGTATCGGATGCGCGGTCCTTCGCGTCAGGCCGGAGCCTCGGGCGGCTCGGGCCGCTGCGGCGACTCGGACGACTCGGACGACTCGGACAGCCCGGCCGCCTCGGGCGGATCGAGCAGTCGGGTGCGCCGCTCGATCACTCGCCGGCGCAGGCCGTCGAGCGCGGCATCGGTCGGGACCACGGCGTCGAGGCCATCCAGCGCGCGGCGGTGCAGGCGCTCGCGCAGCTCGACGTAGTCGTCGCGGAGACCGTTCACGTCGTCCGCGGCGAGCAGACCGATCGCGCCGGCGGCCTCCAGTACCCGCACGTTGTCGGCGAACGCCACGACCGACGGCGCCTCCGCCGCATGACGGAGCGCGAGGTACTGAACGATGAACTCGATGTCCGCCACGCCGCCGGCATCCTGCTTGAGGTGCATCACGCCCTCCCCGCGGCTGCCGAGCGATGTGCGCATGCGCTCGCGCATCGAGGCGACTTCCCGGCGCAGAGTGGCCTCCTCCCGCTCGCGGCAGAGGATCTCCAGCCGGAGCGCCTCGAAGGCGGTCGTCAGCGCCGCCGGTCCGTGCACCGCACGCGATCGGAGGAGCGCCTGGTGCTCCCAGGTCCACGCGTCCTGACGCTGGTAGCCCGCGAAGCTCTCCAGGGTGCCGACCAGCACCCCCGAATTCCCGTTCGGGCGCAGCCGCAGGTCGATCTCGTGGATGCGTCCGCCCGGCGTCACCGTTGCCATGAAGTGCACGAAGCGGCGCACCAGTCGCGCGGCGGGCTCGGCGTCCCCCGCGTCGCTGCGCAGGAAGACGAGATCGAGATCGGAGCCGAAGCCGAGCTCCAGACCGCCGAGCTTGCCGTAGGCGATGACGACGAGTTCGGGGAGCGTGTCGCCGTAGCGCGCGACGAGCGGCGGACGGACGAGCGCCAGGGACGCCGCGATCATCGCTTCGGCCAACCAGCTGAGGCGGTCGCTCGCCTGCATGGGCGGCAGTTCGCCCTCGAGCGCCGCGGCGGCGATGCGGAGCTCGCGCGCCTGGTGGAACTGGCGCAGCGCTTCCATCTGCCGCTCCAGATCGGCGTCGGCAAGGCGCGACGCCTCCGCCAGCGCCGCCTCGCGAATGGTGCCGGCGTCCGTGAACAGCGTGGCGGCGCTCTGTCCGATCAGCTCGTCGAGCAGCACCGGGTGACGGGTGACCAGCGTGGCCACCCACTCGCTCGCGCCGAACAGACGGACCAGGCGATTCAGCGCGGCCGGACGATCGGCCAGCGCCTGCAGATAGCCGCTGCGGCCGGCGACCGCGCGGACGAAGGCCAGTCCACGGGCGATGGCGGTCGACGGATCGCTCGTGCGCGCCGCGGCGGCCGCGAGTCGCGGCAGGATGGCCTCGACACGACCTTGCGCACGCGCCGTCAGGCGTCGATGGAACGGCCCACCGGCAAGCGCCAGCACCGCCTCGGCGAGCGATGCCGAGGACGCGTCCGCCGCCTCGACGCCGAAGCGGCCGAGCCACGCGATCGCCGCGTCGTCGCCGTCCAGGTCCGGCAGCACCGCCTCCGCATGCCCCTTCTGCTCGCCCTTGCCGTCGCTCGCGCCGGCTTCGCCGAGCACCGCATCGAAGCAGCGCGCCACCACCGCGCGGTGTGCGTCGAGCGTCGCCCGGAAGCTCGCCGGCTGCGGCTCGCCGAGCAGCGCGACCAGACGCAGCTGCTCCGTCTCGTCGTCGGGCAGTACGTGCGTCTGCTCGTCACGCATGCCCTGCAGCGCGTTCTCGACGCGCCGCAGGTAGTCGTAGGCCTCGCGAAGGACGGTCACGTCCTCCGGCGGCATCAGTCCGAGCTCGCCCAGGGTCGCGAGCACCTCGCGGATGGGGCGGATCTGCAGCCGTGGCTCGCGTCCGCCGCGCATCAGCTGCAGGGCCTGCCCGGTGAACTCGATCTCGCGGATGCCGCCCGACCCGAGCTTCACGTCCTCGCGACGGTCGCGCCGGGTGGCCACCGCCTGGCGGATCTTGCGCTTCAGATCCGCCAGCGACACGAGCGCGTCGTAGTCGACGTAGCGCCGATAGACGAAGGGGCGGAGCAGGCTCTCGAGATGCGCGATGTCGGGCGCCTCCCCCGTCAGCGCGCGCGCCTTGATCATCGCGTAGCGTTCCCAGTCGCGCCCCTGGGTGAGGAGGTAGTGCTCGAAGGCATCGAGACTCATCGCGAGCGGGCCGCTCTCGCCGAAGGGGCGCAGGCGCGTGTCGACCCGAAAGGCGAAGCCGTCCGCCGTGACCGACCCGAGCAGCTTCGTCACGCGCCTCGCCACGCGCGCGAAATGCTCGCCGTTGTCGGTCGCGCGGCGCCCGTCCGTCCTTCCACCGGCCGGGAAGAGGAAGATCAGGTCGATGTCCGAGGAGACGTTCAGCTCGCCGCCGCCGAGCTTGCCCATGCCGAGCACGATGAGCCGCTGCGCCGTTCCCTCGGCGTCGCGGGGCGTGCCGGCGCGGCGTCGCTCGAGCGTCTCGGCGATGCGCGTGGCGACGCCGACGGACACCTCGGCCAGGCGTGTCAGGTCGCCCAGCGTGTCGTCGAGGCTGGCGCTGCCCTCGAACTCGCGCCATAGGATGCGCACCATGTGTCGGTGCCGGAACGTGCGCATCGCCGACAGGAGCTGCGCCTCCGGCACGTCGGCCAGCGCCCGGTCGATGTCGACCCCGGCGGAGTCGCCTTCGCGACCGCCGGCGACGACCGACCCTAGAAGCGTGTCGTGAAGGTCTTGCCTCAGCCCGTCGAGCGAGCCGCCGTCGTGCGGCCCGAGGGCGTCGTCGGCGATCAGCCGTCGCAGCACGTCGGGCCGACGCTCGCAGGTCTCGAGCACGTAGGGGCTCAGCGCGAACAGGCGTTCGAGGCGGTCGTCCACCCGCGAGGCATCGCGCGCGACGCCCTCGGCGTCCAGCACGGCGATCGTCGACGCCACGACCGCCCGCACCCGATCATCGACCAGGCGCTCGCGTGCGCCCACCGGCCAGGTCCGCGCGCGCCGGTCCTGCTCGTCGGCCCGGCCGTTCCTGTTCGGCGCGCCGGGGGCGTCGGGTGGCAAGTCTGGGATCATCGGGCGGCAGTCTACCCCCGGCGGTCTATGATCCTCTCTCATGGAAAGTCAGCTCACGCTGGAGGGCGTGTCGGTCGATCTCGGCGGGCAACGCATCGTCGACGACGTCAGCTTCACGCTCGCGGAGGGGGACGTCGCGTGTCTGCTCGGCCCGAGTGGCTGTGGCAAGACGACGATCCTGCGTGCCATCGCAGGCTTCCAGGCGCCGAGCGCGGGGCGCGTCTGCATCGCCGGCAAGGCGGTCGCCACACCCGAGCGTCAGGCCACGCCCGAGGAGCGCCGGATCGGCATGGTGTTCCAGGACCTCGCGCTGTTCCCGCACATGACGGTTCGATCGAACGTCGCCTTCGGCATGCGGCGCCAAGGGAAGAAGGCGGTCGGCGCGCGCGTGGACGAATTGCTCGAACTCGTCGCGCTGGAGCCCTACGCCGACAGCTACCCGCACGAACTGTCCGGCGGGCAGCAGCAGCGCGTCGCCCTGATCCGCGCGATGGCGCCGCGCCCGCCGGTGCTGCTGCTCGACGAGCCGTTCAGCAGCCAGGACACCGAGCGGCGGGTGCAACTCGCCCACGAGGTGCGCGAGATCCTCAAGCGCGACGGGATCACCGCCGTGCTCGTCACGCACGATCAGTACGAGGCCTTCGCGATCGCCGACCGCATCGGCGTCATTGCCGGCGGCAGGCTCCGGCAGTGGGCGAGCGCCTACGATCTGTACCACACGCCGGCCGATCGCTTCGTCGCCCACTTCATCGGCGAGGGCGTGTTCCTCTGCGGTAACACGCTCGAGGACAACGTCATCCAGACCGAACTCGGCACCATCCGCGGCGAGCTCTCCGAGGACATGGCGCCGGGCACGCTGATCGAGCTGCTGGTGCGGCCGGACGACATCCTGCACGACGACGCGAGCCCCAACCGCGCGACCGTGCTCGCCCGCGACTTTCGCGGCGCGGACCATCTCTACACCCTGCGCATGCCGGGCAACACGCGGCTGCTCTGTCTCGCCCCCTCGCACCACGACCACGCGGTCGGTGAGGAGTTCGGGGTGCGGCTGCGGCTGGACCATCTCGTGCTGTTCGACCGGGAGATCGGCGCATGAACACGAACCGAGGACCGGGCGACATGGACGGCGGCACCACCCCCGCCACGGCGGAACGCCCGACGGTGTTGCTGCTGGTCGAGGACAGTCTGGAGGATGCCGAGGCGATGCGGCGCGCGTTCGAGCGCTGCGGCGTCGTGCCCTCGAGCGTCATCCACTGCCGCACGGTCGAGGAGGTGATGGAGTACCTCGAGCGACGCGGACCCCACGCCGCCCGGGCCGACATCCAGCTGCCGCGACTGATGATCCTCGATCTGAACATGCCCGGACTCGACGGCAAGGAGCTGCTCCGCCGCATCAAGGGGACCGAAGCCTGGCGCGCGATGCCGGTCGTGGTCTTCACGTCCTCCACCCGCAAGGTCGACATCGACGAGTGCTACCGCCTCGGCGCGAACAGCTACATGGCCAAGCCACAGAACTTCGACGATCTGCTGACGCTCGCCGAACGCACCAAGCGCTACTGGTTCGACACCGTGCTGACCCCGGTCATCAAGCGATGAGCGAGGCGGCGCCGGCCGGGCCGGACGACCTCGTCCTGTGTCATCAGGAGCCCATCCGCGTGCCGGGCAGCATCCAGCCGCACGGCGCCTTGCTCACGCTCGACGGCACGCCCTGCGTCGTGCGCCGGGCGAGCGCGAACGTGGCGGCGCTGATCGGGATCACGACCGACGAGGCGCTCGGCTCGCCCCTGTCCGCGCTGCTGGAGGCACCGGCGGTCGCGATGATCGAGCAGGCCGTCGGCGCCCTGGACGCCGATGTCGACGAGCGAGCGACGCAGACCTTCGTGCTCGATCTGGACGTGCAGGGGACGCGGCGCCGGTTCGACGCCGCCCTGTATCGCTCGGGCACCGAGCGGGTGCTCGAGCTCGACGGCGCCCGGGACGCCGACCGGCCCGATGACGAACGCGCCTCGGCCGAGGCGACCTCGGTCTCGAGCCTGCGGGCGTTGGTGCAACGGCTGCACGGGGCCCGCGGTCTTGCGGCGATGTGCGAGACGATCGTCGGCGAGGTACGCACCCTGACGGGGTTCGATCGTGTGATGGTCTACCGTTTCCACCCGGACGGGCACGGCGAGGTCGTTGCCGAGAGCGTGATCGATACCTGGTCTCCGTACCTCGGCCTGCATTATCCCGAAAGCGACATCCCCGAGCAGGCGCGTGAGCTCTACCGTCTGAACTGGACCCGCTGCATCGCCGAGGTGCCCTATGTGCCGGTGCCCATCCTGCCCGCCGATGCGCCAGCGCTGGATCTCTCGCTCTCGCAACTGCGGTCGGTCTCGCCGATCCACATCGAGTATCTGGTCAACATGGGGGTCGGCGCCTCGATGTCGATCTCGCTGCTCGACGGTGGACGGCTCTGGGGCCTGATCGCCTGCCATCATGGTCAGCCCCGGCCGGTGCCGGCCGATACCCGCGCCGCCTGCGAACTGCTCGGCACCACCTTCTCGCTGCTGCTGCCGAGCCTCGAGGCGACGGCCGAGGCGACGGCGGCCGCCGAGCTCCGAGACGTGGAGCGCCGGCTGCTGACCGAGATGGCCGACGCGGAGCCGCTCGCCGACGGCACGTTCATCCACCTCCCCAACCTGAACGAGCTGGTCGCCGCCGACGGGGTCGCCTCGGTGTCGGGTCGGGAGACGCAGCGCATCGGCCTCTCGCCGGACGATGGGGCACTGCTCGCCTTCGCCGCCTGGCTGGACGACCATGTCGAGGACGACGTGTTCGCGAGCGCGTCGATCGCCGACGTCTACCCGGCGGCGAGCGACTGGCCGGACGCGATCGCCGGCGTGCTCGTGATCGAGATCTCGCGGGCCCGCGGTCAGTACCTCATGGCCTTCCGGCAGGCGCAGGAGACGCACGTGCGGTGGGCCGGTCGGCCGGACGAGAAGCCTGTCGTCGCCGCCGAGAGCGGTGGCCGACGCCTCTCCCCGAGGCGCTCCTTCGCGACGTGGAACGAGTCGGTGAAGGGTGTGTCCCTGCCGTGGCAGGCCATCGAGCTGCGCTGCGCGGAGACCCTGCGCCGCGCCACGCTGACGATGATCGTCGGCCGGGCCGAGGAAGTGTCGCGACTGGCGCGCGAGCTCGAGCGAAGCCGCGAACACCTCCACGCGTTCGCGCACATCGCCGCCCACGACCTGAAGGAGCCGCTTCGCGGGATCGGCAACTACACCACCTTCCTGGCCGAGGATCTCGGCGATGTGCTGGATGCGGACGCGCGCCGGAAGATCGACACCATCCTGCGTCTGGCCGATCGCGGCAGTGCGCTCGCCGACGCGCTGCTCGAGGTGGCCGAGATCGGCGGCGCCGACCGGCACCCGGAACCGTTCGCCCTCGACGAGGTGGTCGACGCGGTCATCGAGATGTTCGCTCCCGAACTCGAGCGACGCGCGGTCGATATCCGCGTCGCTCGTCCCCTCCCGACACTCGTCGGTGACCGCTCTCAGCTCGAGCAGGCGATCGCCAACCTCGTCGGCAACGCGATCAAGTACAACGACGGTGCCGACCCCTGGATCGAGATCGCCGCGGAACCGCTCGCGGTGCGTCCGGAGGACCGTTCCGCCGACTGGATCGAGGAGCACCCGCTCGATCGACGCTCCCACGTCATCCGGGTGTCGGACAACGGCATCGGGATACCGGAGAAGCAGCACGATGACGTGTTCCGCCTGTTCAAGCGCCTGCACGAGCGCGAGGGCTACGGCGGCGGCAGCGGGATCGGTCTGACCATCGTCAAGCGCATCGTCGAGTTGCAGGGCGGCCAGGTGTCGATCGCCGCCACCCCCGGTGGCGGCACGACCTTCCGCTTCGGCTACGGCGATCCGCCCGACCGAGCCCCCGATCGAGCGCCCGTCCGAGCACCCGATCGAGCGCCCGATCGAGCGCCCGACTAGACGTCCGGCGCCGCGTCGGCGTCCTGCTCGAGCGCACGGCGCACGCGCCGCTCGAACACCGCGATCTCCTTGAGCGTCTGCTTGTCGCCGTTGGCCTCGCCCGCCTCGCGAGCGCTGGCGAAGGCGATCAGCGCTTCGTGTGGTTCGTCGGCGGCGGCGAGCGCCCTGCCGAGCTGCTTCCAGGCGGCGGAGTAGTCGGGCTTGAGCTCGACCGCCCGTCGCAGGTGCGTGCAGGCTTCGGCCGGACGGCCGTCGTCGAGGTAGGCGTTGCCGAGCGTGAAGCGCAGCATCTCGCTGTCCTGACCGCGGGCGAGCATGGCCTCGAAGGCGTCGATTCGGCTCATGGCGGACACTCTACCCCGGTGCCGCTCAGGTCGGGTCGCGGCGGGCGACGAGCATCGCCTCGGCGCGACCGCGGGCGTCCGGCGCGGGCTCGCGGTAGTGCAGTACGCCGAGGGTGGGAAACAGCGACAGCAGCTCGTTCGGCCCGAGCAGGAACGCTGTGTTCGAGAGGCCGTGGGTGAAGGTCTGGTAGTAGAGCACGCCCCCCGGGCGCAGGGCGCGAGCGATCGCCGGGCAGAGGCCGCGCTCGAGAAAGCGCACGACGACGATGACGTCGAAACGGCTTTCCTCCGGCGGCGCTGTTCGCACGTCGCGCACCTCGGCCCGGTGAATGCCGCTCGAGGGGCGCTTGCCGATCGCCTCGATGGCGCGCTCGCTGATGTCCCAGGCGGTGACCCGGAACCCGCGGGCGGCGAGCCATTCGCCGTTGCCCGCGCGTCCGCAGGCGAGATCGAGCGCGTCGCGAGATTCGTCGTCCGTCGCCGGCAGACGGCTCGCGTGACGCTCGAGCACCCGGGCGGGCGGAAGCACCGCATCCTCGGACGCGGCGTAGCGCGCGTCCCAGGTCGCGGCCGCATCGCTGGACGTGGCCTCGCGCCTGCCGGCATCGCCCTCGCCACCGTCGCTCGGGTTCATCCTGCTCGCCCCCGTCGGTCCCTCGTCACCCCGTTCCCCGCCCCTCGGTCACGCTCAACGCCGCCAGAACGTCGGCGTGAAGAGCACCAGCAGCGTGAAGATCTCGAGCCGGCCGAACAGCATGGCCGAGCTCAGCACCAGGAGCTCGAAGTCACCGAGCGTCGAGTAGTTGGCCGCGACCACGCCGAGACCCGGGCCGAGGTTGTTCAGGCAGGCCACGACCGCCGAGAACGCCGACTCCTGATCCAGACCGGCGGCCATCAGCAGCAGCAGCATGATGGTCAGCAGCGCCACGTAGGCGGCGAAGAATCCCCAGACGACGTCGATCATGGGGTTCGACATGGCCTTGCCGCCGACCTTGACCATGATCTTCGCGTTCGGGTGCAGCAGGCGACGCAGTTCGCGCTGCGCCTGCTTGTAGAGGAGCAGGACGCGCAGCACCTTCATGCCGCCGCCGGTCGACCCGGTGCAGCCACCGATGAAGCTCGCGAACAGGAGCAGGACGGGCAGGAAGGTCGGCCACTCGAAGTAGGCCTCCGAGGTGAATCCGGTGGTGGAGCCGATGGAGACGACGTGGAACAGGCCGTTGACGAAGGCATCCTTCGCGTCGGACGTCCCGGTCAGGAACAGGTAGCCCGCGACGATCACCGTCAGCGTGAGCAGGATGGCGGCGTACACCCGGAACTCCTCGTCGCGCAGGTAGGAGCGACCGTCGAGGCTCCGCACCGCCGCGAAATGCAGGGCGAAGTTCGCCCCGGAGAGAAACATGAAGAACGTGGCGATCATCTCGATCAGGCTGCTGTCGAAGTAGCCGATCGAGTTGTCGTGCGTCGAGAAGCCGCCGATGGCGACGGTCGAGAAGGCGTGCCCGAGCGCGTCGAACACGCTCATGCCGGCGAGCGCGTAGGCCACGGCGCAGCTCACGGTCAGCCCGAGATAGATGTACCAGAGCGCCTTGGCCGTCTGCGCGATGCGCGGGGTGAGCTTGTCCTTGGAGATGCCGGGTGTCTCGGCCCGGAAGAGCTGCTGCCCACCGATGCCGAGCATGGGCAGCACCGCGATCGCGAGCACGATGATGCCCATGCCGCCGAGCCATTGCATCTGCTGGCGATAGAACAGGATCGAGTGCGGCAGCGCGTCGAGCCCGACGATGAGCGTGGCCCCTGTCGTCGTCAGCCCCGACATGGACTCGAAGATCGCCTGCGACACCGTGAGGTCCAGCGGCTCGTGGAGCAGGAACGGCAGGCCGCCGAAGATCCCGAGCACCGCCCAGAAGAGCACCACCACCACGAATCCGTCGCGAAGGCGCAGTTGGCCGCGTTCCCTGCGCACGGGCAGGAACAGCGCGAGCCCGACGCCGCACGTGGCGACGAAGGCCCCGAGGAAGGGGAACCAGGCGTCATCGCCGTAGAGCAGGTCCACCAGCATGGGCGTCAGCATGCTCGCGCTGAACAACGTGAGCAGCGCGCCGACGACGCGCTGGACCACTTGCAACTGGATCGGCATGCGGGGTTCCCGACCGGGCGGCCTAGACGAACGTGACGCCGACCTGGAAGAGCTTCTCCACGTCGTGTATCTGCCGCTTGTCGGTGACGAGCACGATCAGGTGATCCTCCGGCTCGATCACCAGATCATGGTGTGTGACGAGCACTTCCTCGCCGCGGACCACGACGCCGATGTTCGCGCTGCCGGGGAGCTTGAGCTCACCGATGCTTCGTCCGACGAGCGCGGAGGTCTCGCGGTCACCGTGAGCGACGCCCTCGAGGGCTTCGGCGGAGCCGCGCCGCAGGGAGTGCACGGCAACCACGTCGCCGCGGCGAATGAGCGTGAGCAGCGCCCCGATGGTGATCTGCTGCGGCGAGACCGCGACGTCGATGATGTCGCGCTCGACCAGATCGACATAGGCGGGGCGGTTGATCAGCGACATCACCTTGTCCGCCCCCATGCGTCTGGCCAGCATGGCGGAGAGGATGTTCGCCTCGTCGTCGTTGGTCAGCGCGCAGAAGACGTCCATCTCGCTGACGCTCTCGTCGATCAGCATCTCCTTGTTCGCGGCGTCACCGTGCAGCACCATCGCGCTCGCGAGCTCGCCCGCGATGAACTCGGCGCGCGCCTCGTCCGCCTCGAGCACCTTGACCCGGTAGAAGCGTTCGAGCTTGCGGGCCAGGAGCAGACCGATGTTGCCACCGCCGGCGATCATCACGTGCCGACAGGGTTCGTCGACGTCATGGAACAACGCCATGATCAGCCCGGCGTCCTTGCGCTGCCCGAGATAGAAGACGACGTCGCCCGCGCGGAGCACGGTCGAGCCGTCGGGCACCACCCGCTCGTCACCCCGATAGATCGCGGCCACGCGGGTGTGGACGCCGTCCAGCAGATCGGGCATGTGGGCGAGTGGTCGACCGGCCATCGGGGCACTGCGCTGCACTTCCACCCCCACCAGCCGCACGCGCCCTTGCGCGAAGTCCACCACCTGGATCGCGCCGGGGTGCTCGATGATGCGTTCGATATGCTCGGTGATCAGCTGCTCGGGGCTGATGATCACGTCGATCGGGATGTGCTCGTTGCTGAACAGGTTCTTCTCGCGCATGTAGTCCTGCGAGCGAATGCGGGCGATCTTGGCCGGCGTCCGGAACAGCGTGTAGGCGATCTGGATCGCGACGATGTTGGTCTCGTCCGAATCGGTCGCGGCGATGATCATGTCCGCATCCTCCGCGCCCGCGAGGCGCAGCACTTCCGGGAAGGAGGCCTGGCCGGCCACCGTGCGCAGATCGGTGGTGTCCGCGATCTCCTGCAGGATGGACGCCTCGGTGTCCACGACGGTGACGTCGTTGTCCTCCTCGGTCAGGCTGATCGCGACGGTTCGGCCGACCTGGCCTGCCCCGAGAACGATGATCTTCATGCGCGATCCGCCCCTCTGGTCGTGGGTCTGCTCATCGTCATCGTCATCGGCCTATTCACGCACCTTGTCGAGGTCGATGTCGAGACTGCGGAGCTTTCGATAGAGATGCGTGCGCTCCATGCCGACGTGGCGGGCCAGCTCGACGATGTTGCCGCCGCTGGCCGACAGACAGCGGAGCAGGTACTGCCGTTCGAAATCCGCGCGGGCCTCGCGCAGCGGCAAGTCGTCGCGAAGGGTGATCGTGGCACCGGATCCCGCCGCTTGCCGAGACCCTGACCGGGCCGACCCCGCCGCCGCGCCGCCCGACCCGCCGTTCGCGCTGCCCCCGAGGCCGAGCGCCCGGTCGATCTCGGCGACTTCGATCTCGGTCGGACCGCCGAGCAGCATCAGGCGCTGCACGAGGTTCTTGAGCTCCAGCAGGTTGCCCGGCCAGTCGAGGTTCCGCAGGCGATTCTGCGCCGCGAGGGTGAAGTGGCGGTAGCCGAGCCCCTCCTCGGCGACGTGCCAGTCGACGAGGGCATCCAGCAAGGCGGGGATGTCCTCGGGGTGCTCGCGGAGCGGCGGCAGCGTCACCACCGATCCCGACAGCAGCCGCACGAGGGCCGGGTCGAGTCCGCGCCGGCCACCGCCCGATGCCGGCTCGCCACGACCGGTGGCCACGAGCGGCGCCCGCGACGAGGCGACCAGGCGGCAGCGGAGCGGCACCCGCGTCGTGCCGCCGTGGCGCACGAATCCCTGTTCCTCGATCGCCTGTCTCAGGCACTGCCGCGCCGCCGGCGGCAGCAACTCGACGTCGCTCAGGAACAGCGTCCCGTCGGCGGCCGATTCGAAGTAGCCCGCACTCGGCGAGCCGCCGTGCTCGTCGCCGTGCAGCTCGCGGTGAGCACTGGCACTCGACAGCGTGTCGCAGCGCAGCTGGATGAACGGCCGGGCGCCACCCTCGCCCCGCCCCCGGTCGTGCAGGTGCTGGGCGAACAGCGTTCGCCCGCTGCCGCCCTCACCGATGAGCAGCAGCGACCCGTCGCGCCCGCCTTCCTCCTCCAGCCGCTCGCGCAGCGCCTGCACGCGCTCGCCGGTGCCGACGAACAGCGGCAGGCGCCGGGGCGGGGGCAGCGCCTCGCGCTCGCCGTCCGGCTCGCCCGTCCGATTGCCCGGCCGATGGTCGTTCGCCAGCGCCTTCTCCACCGTGAGCAGGAGCCGGGCGAGGGAGACCGGCTTCTCGATGAAGTCCACCGCACCGTGGCGGGTCGCCTCGACCGCCGTCTCGACCGTACCGTGCCCGGAGATCATGATGACAGGGAAGCGGAGGCCACCGCCGCCGTTCCAGCGCTTGAGCAGGGTCACGCCGTCGGTGTCGGGCATCCAGATATCGAGGAGCACGAGATCCGGGCGGGACTCGTCCACCGAAGCCTGAGCGGCGGTGGCGCTGTCCGCGACCGACACCGCATAGCCTTCATCCTCGAGGATCTCCTGGAGAAGACCGCGGATGTCCGGCTCGTCGTCGACGACCAGCACGCGCGCCCCGCCCGAGCGACCGCCGCTCACGCGCGCGCCTGCCGGTCGCCGTCGCGTCCGCTCGCGACGCCGGGGCCGGGCACCGCCACGAGCCGGGTGCCCGGGTACGGCAGGGCGACCGTGACGCGCGCACCGCGAGCGCTCGGGCCGCTCTCGTCGGCGTCCGCGGCGTTCTCCGCGCGGATGGTGCCGGCGTGCTCCTCGACGATCTTTCGCACGATGGCGAGCCCGAGGCCCGTGCCGCGCGGCTTGGAGGTGACGTAGGGCTCGAACACCCGCCCGAGGAGCTCCGCGCCGAACCCCGGCCCCTCGTCGCTGCAGACGATCTCGAGCATGACGCGTCCTCGGTGGCGAGCGACGCGCGTGACGAGATGCGCGACCTGCTCGGGCTGTCCCTGCTGCGCCTCGAGGGCGTTCTTCAGGAGATTGTGCACCAGCTGCCGCAGGCGCGGCGTGTCGAGCGGGATGGAGGGAAGATCGGGGTCGAGATCGAGGTCGATGCGTACCGTGCCCGGCACCCGGTAGAGCTCGGCGATGCCGAGCACGAGCGCGTTGACGTCGGTGTCGACCAGATCGAGTCGCGGCGCGGCGGCGTAGTCGGCGAACGCGTCCACCATCGATTTCAAAGCGTCCACCTGGTTCTCGATCGTGTGGGTCAGGCGCGTCAGCAATCCGACGTCCTCCTCGCCGAGCTTGCGGGCGAACTTGTGCCGCAGGCGCTCGGCCGAGAGCTGGATCGGCGTGAGCGGATTCTTGATTTCGTGGGCAAGCCGGCGGGCGACCTCACTCCAGGCCGCGTCGCGCTGGGCGACGATGATCGTGGTCATGTCGTCGATGACGAGCACGCGCCCCGCGGTGTCGCCGCCGGAATCGACCAGGGAGGCGCCGCGGCACAGGAAGAAGCGTCGACCGCTCTGGTCGAGCACCTCGAGCTCGGTGGACCAGTCGCTCGCGCCGGGCTCGTCCGCCGACACCGGTGCGGCCAGCCAGCGATCGATGCCTTCGACGAACTGCGCGAGCACGCCGGCGCCGCCGGCCGCACCGGCGAGTTCACGCCCCTCGAAGCCGGACAGTTCCTCGCCGAACAGTTCGAGGGCAGCGGCGTTCGCGCTCCGGACGTGCCCGCGGGCGTCGAGCGTGATGACGCCGGAGGAGATCTGCCCGAGCACGGCCTGCAGCCAGGCCCGCTGACGCTCGACTTCCACCCGACTGGTCTCGGCGTGCCGACGGGCCTGCTCGAGCTGACCGGTCATGTGGTTGAACGATCCCACGAGGAAGCTGAGCTCGTCCTCCTTGCCGCGTCGGTCGATGCGCGTGCCGTAGTCACCGTCGGCGACCGCACGGGTGCCTTCGACCAGATCGTGCACCGGCAGCATCATGCGGCGCGCGGCATAGAAGGCGAACCAGACCGCCATCATCACCGACAGCAGCAGCGCCAGCGATAACGTGAGCATCGAGCTCAGCATGAGCGGGCGTCGCAGGAACACCAGCTGACGGTACTGCTGGTAGCTCGACTGCACGCTCATCGCGAGATCGGAGGAGCGTGGCGATACCGGGTACAGGGCTTGCAGTACGGAATGCTCACGCGCCGCATCGAGCGAGAACACCGGGGTGACGACACGCACGTAGAGCTCACCGTCCTCCGCGGGATCCACGCCGACGTACGGCAGGCCCTGGCGCGCGCGCGTGATCAGGTCGTCCGCCGGACGATCCGGCTGCACGGTGATGTCGCCGAGCAGGCCGGTGGACGCGACGATGCGGTTGTCCGGGCCGACCAGTGTCATCTCGGACGCCTCGCCCTCGCGCGTCAGCGTGTTGAGCACGATCACGGCGGCGGAGTCATCCACGCCGACGAGTTCGTCCGCCACGCGAAGGGTATCGCGTTGCAGGGTCCGCATCTGCAGGTCGAGCGACTCGCGGGCGAGCTCGAGCGAGTCGTCCAGCGTGCGATCGATCTCGAGGTCGAAGTAGCTGTTGATGTTCGCGCGCAGAAAGCGGAGCGAGAAGCCGTAGACGAGTGTCACCGGCACCAGCGCGAGCGCGACCGACAGGACCACGAGCTTCACGGTCAGGCGCGCGCCGGCGACCTGCCGCCGGAACTCGCCGATCAGGCGCCAGCCGTTGAGCGCGATCAGCACGCCGATGAAGGCGAGCGCGAGGCCGTTGCCGATCAGCAGCCAGTGATAGTAGCGACCGAACTCGTCCAGGCGCAGCGCCGTCGTGCCGAGCGCGTACAGGGAGACGATCAGCACGACGAACAATAGCCCCATGAGGAGCGCGCTGGTCAGCGTCCGCCGCGAGCTCGGCACGGTCGTCGTCCGGCGTTCGGACGCGGGCGTACGCCGGCCGAAGCGTGCGTTCACGAGCTGACGTCCCACTCGTGCGGACGACTGGACAACTGCCAGGCCGATCCGAACGGCGCCTGCAGCGGCAGGGGCAAGGCCCGTCCGTCGAGCGTCAGCGACAGCCGCCCGACGAGCGGTGACGGTGCGACGGCGTCGACCCCGGGCCGGCCGGAAACGTTTGCGCCCGGCATGCCGAGCGAGACACCGGCGAGCGTGCCGAGGCCGTCCAGCGCGGTGCCCAGCGAGCGGTAGTTGCGGGCCGTTCCGTCGTCGAGCGAGCGCAC
>Ga0209187_1002284_pt1 | contig 18698 bp, 15 predicted proteins | sample BantaG_FD_187430 | JGI IMG/M metagenome (GOLD analysis project Ga0209187, IMG submission 187430) | Marine algal microbial communities from Bantry Bay, Ireland - BantryBay_4 metaG (SPAdes) (version 2) | ecosystem: Host-associated > Algae > Red algae > Unclassified | place: Bantry Bay, Ireland...
CATCACCTATACTCTGCCTGAATCGAAGCAGACAAAATCGAGACTGTTAAATATGGATGATGAGCAAGCAGAGCTTTACAGGATTATTGGGAAATATTTCTAGGGTGTCCCATTGGCGAAAACAGGAGAGAGATTGCAAAATTGTAGAATTAAAAAAAGGATTGAGTTTGTAGCTTGATCCTTTTTTTTTATTGGAGTTTTTGAAAGGGGGTGGTATGTAATCTATTAGTTCTTTATGGGCTTGGTTCAATACCAATTCTGGTTTAGAAAGACGGTAATTATTTATTTTGTTCTTCGTGTTCCTTCGTTAAAAAGCCTCGCCAAACCTATGGGTTCGCCTACGTTTTTTGCCTTGATCCATTTTGAACAATTCTAAATCCTTTTTCGTCATCTAAAAATAGAAATGGTATTATACCAATTCTAGTTTAGAAAGACGGTAATTATTTATTTTATTCTTCATGTTCCTTCGTTAAAAAGCCTCGCCGAACCTATGGGTTCGCCTACGTTTTTTGCCTTGATCCATTCTGAATAATTCTAAATCCTTTTCCGTCATCTAAAAATAGAAATGGTATAGATCTTTTAGCTTTAGAGAGGATTTCGGAATCAAGGACTTTAAATAATAAAAAATAGTGCTAATGTTTGATTATAAACTTTTTAGAGACAGTTTGCATATCCATAAAATGAATCTTACAGATATACAAGCCATTAGCAAAACCTTCTAGATCTATAAAGTTATTGATTAGTTGCAATTCTATTTTTCTCCCTTCTATAGAAAATAATTCTAGATGAGTTATTCCTTCTATATTGCTAAAATAGAGTTTGTCCCTTACTGGATTAGGGTAGATTTTTATCTGAGATAATGTGGTGGAATTTGTGGAACTAATAATTAAGTCTTCTCCATTGCTATCTATTACTTGTGAATTATCAATCGCCATAGAAGGTAAATGATATGTATCCAAAGTAAGTGGGTTACAATCGTCATCTATTCCGTTGTCTTGGATTTCTTCTGCAAAAGGATAAATAGATGCATCCATATCATTGCAATCCTCCATTGCACTATATCCATCGCCATCTTCGTCAATCATAGAAAGGAGGCATACATTTCTAACTGCAGTAGTGTCTATACAATCACCTGTATTATCTCTTATATCGAGAACATCCTCCTCGTCAAATTTCTCGCAAATCACATCAATGGCACAATTAGATAGTTTCGGATTGTTTCTTATAGAAATATCAGTTAAACCGACTCTTCCACCTATAAACACTAAATCATCCAGTTCTTCTAAATCTAGTATTTCTGCATTACCAAATAGACTAAAATATCCTCCTATAGAATCTAAATTTTCAAGACCTTCTAAGTTTACCAATGCATCACTATTCCATATAGCAAAATATCCTTTTACATGCTTTAAACCTTCAAGGCCAACTAGGTTCTCTATTAAGTCATTAGTCGATATCTCAAAATCTCCTCCTACATGCTTTAAACCTTCAAGGCCAACTAGGTTCTCTATTAAGTCATTAAACGATATCTTAAAATCTCCTCCTATAGAATCTAAAGAACTTAAAAATGATAGATTTTTAAAATCAGATTCGTTAATTGTAATATCTCCTGAAACATTTTTTAAATTTGGGAATTCCAATTTAACTCCTGTTAAATATGATACATTTAAATGTCCTATAGACTCTAAGAGTGAGAAATCAAAATCTCCATCGAAGTAAGAACCATCGGCATATTGATTCCTACCCATCCTTAAGCCTCCAACACTTTTTAGATAAGGGAATTGAGTTGCCTGAGAAACCAGACTATTATAATTTTCACCAATAATACAAGATAAAGTTCCAGAAATTTCTTCAATGTTTAATATCGGTTCATCAAAGGCAGAAACAGTATTAATGAATACATGGCCATTTACCTTTTTAATTTGCTGTAAAGGGGCAAAATATAAAGATAACACCTCTTGTACTTCACCAAGATTAATAACTTCAGGCAGAAATAATAGGTCATACTTTAATTCTTCACAGTAAGGATAATTATTTGCGAATTCTGATGCTGCAACACAAGAGCTAATTATTAATTTATCATCTGGACATAAGCCATCACAGCCACTAAGAATAGATAAAGAATCGCTACACATTGCTCCATTATTATAAATTAAGAATTTTTTCTCCGCAGCAATATGATTACAGATAAAACTCGCACTACATTCAAGTATATTTCCATTATCCATTATCCATTATTTTGAGCGTATCTTTTATCGTAATGTTTTCATTAAAAAAACTCAATGAGTTAAGTTGAGGATTATCAATGATCTCAAGATTACCTGTCACGTTTATTAAATCTTTTAAGTTTGCTAAGCTAGTAATATCATACTCGCCATCGAGACCATCATTAATAATTAGATCACCAAGTAGACTTTCACATAAATTAAAAGTATCTATTTGTTCTTGAGAGGTTAGTGTGGCTGTTGTACAACGGTAATTATAACCTATTCTTTCAAGAACCAGACTATCATTGAGTAAGGTCAAATTGTATAAGCCATTTAAGTTTTGTTTGAACACTGGTGTATTATCATAAGTATTCATAACCTTAAAATGACAATCATACACTCTTAACTTGGTTCCGAATGTCATAAGAAAATATGATTCGTCAATTTTGTATGCCCCATGTGCTGGGGTATAAAAATATCCATATCCCATTACTGTGGACATCATTGAGCCTTCGCAAGAAGAAGCCCTCAGGGTAAATATCATCGTATTATTAAAAGGGATATACTCTACTGATTCTCGTATAAAACCATCTTTATGATAGGTTAAGTGGGTATAATCAAAATTATTGTGACCAACATAACAGTCTTTACGATTCACAATTGATTGAAATACTTCTAAATTATTATCAAATTTCAAATGAATAGTATATCTAACCCAAAGATTATCATTAACCCAATCATATAATTTCAGGCGCTCTGTTTGAAAACCATTCTCCGTCTTTTTTAAATACTTGAAAGAATTATTACTATTACTAGAATATGTGTTTATAATTTCTAGTGTGGTAGGATTTATTAAAACTAAACCTGATATGGTATCTACTTCGCTTTCATGAGCTAAGACCACATTGTCCCCAACTCTAAGAATATGTTCAAAGGAATATGATTCCCCAAGACTATCTGGAAATGAATGTGTTTCTATAATTCCTTGAGAGAAATCATAGATATTAAGGTCTTTACCTTCAAAGTAAAATATTTGTTCATTGACAAAGGCAAAGCTGCTCGGAGATACTGGTATTTCATCAATTTGATATACTTCGTTGTTTTTATTTATCCTTGTAAAAAAGTATTCTCCATCTGAATTTTCAACAATAGCACAGTAATCTTCACCAATAGCTATATAGGAATGCAAACTATCTAGCTCCATGCTAGGCATATCTAAAGTTTTAATGGTCCTTTCATATTGTGCAGAAAGAGAAACATGGAGCGCTGAAATCAAAAATAGAATGAGAAAGCTAGGAAAAAATTTCGTACAGTGCATAGGCTAATGATAGTTGTTAAAATGAAGTTACAATATAAAAACAATTAATCAATTCAAAGTAATACCATCAGAGAAAAATCTGCTCTATAAAAAAGCTTCTTGATATCTTCTTCTGCCGCACCCGGGATAGGAATGGTATGACGAGTTCTGATCCTGTTATAGTGCAAGGAGCGTCGACGGCTGACGTAGGAAGACTAGAGGCGACTATGCAATATGCATGATCAGGGCTCAGTCGTAGGAATGGATAGCGCGATAAGGTGCCCAAATCTTATAAAAAAATACCATAGCTGAGTCTGCCGAAATATATTTTGCGATCCTCAGAAAGGGCTACTGATTATTAGGGGTTTAGGGGGTATTACTGTATCCGAAATTTGTTAATTGCCAGATTACAGCGCATCGAAATGGATAGGGAATACATAAATGTCAAGGGCAAGTCACAATTTTCGAAAAAAATTCAATAATACGGGGAAAAAAGAGTGATTTTGATGAATGTTTCTATGCTTAGATTTATACCTTTGCAGCGAAATTGAAGCAGTAAAAATCTATGAAGAATTACTATATTCTTTTTATCCTTATGATCTCAGCAAGCATTTGCTTCGCTCAGACACATAATCATGATCACGGAAATCATGAGGGTCACAATCATGCGACTCAAACAAAACAGCAAGATAATCATCAGGGACATGATCATTCTGGTCACAATCACGATGGACATAATCATGCTGATCACGCTCAGCCAAAAGCACAGCAAAAGAGTAAACACACGAGCCATGAAGGGCACGACCATTCTGGACATGGACACGACCATGGTGATGGACACGACCATAGTGCGCATGCAAGTGGAGGTGATCACGGAACTCACCATGCAAATAATATTGTAGCGGATTGTGGGTCAGCTGCTCAGCCAGTGCATCATACGGGATACGACCCGGCGGCGACAGCCATACACCACATTAGTGATGCGAACGTGTACACGATTCTAGATAAGATCAGAATACCACTTCCGGCAATCATATATAATAAGGACAGAGGAATGGAGTTTTTCTCGACAGGGAAGTTCGGTGCAGGTCATCATGACGATGGACATCACGGTTATAAGGATTATGTGTTATACCAAGGAAACATCCATAGAATTACTTGCCCAGGATATACAAACAATACTGGACTTTTCGATGTACAGGGATTTGACAAGACGGTAGAGAAGGGTGCTGACGGTAAAGAAATAGAAAAGAGATTTGCGATCATAGATGGTAAGGCTTACCATATAGAGCAGAAGACGATATGGGATGGTGGATTATTAGGCGGCGGAATGACAAGCTTCTATGACCTCAGTCCTACGAAGAATGTGGTATCTATGTTTCTTGTATGTGCCTTGTTGTTTTTTGTGTTCAGAAAGGTTGCTAAATCTTATGTAACAAGAGAGGGTATGGCACCGAGTGGATTACAATCTTTTGTAGAGCCGGTATTTCAGTTTATCAGAGATGATGTGGCTATACCGTTTATCAAGGACGACTATGAAAAGTATCTGCCATTTCTGATGACGGTATTCTTTTTCATCTTAGGACTGAACCTATGGGGGCAAGTGCCTTTCCTAGGAAGTACGAATGTAACAGGTAATCTTACGGTAACAGCGGTTCTGGCGATCATTGTATTTATTATTACAAATATCAATGGGAATGCTGATTACTGGAAGCATGTATTTAATATGCCCGGTGTGCCATGGTTTGTGAAAATCATTCTTACGCCAGTAGAATTATTGGGCTTATTTATCAAGCCACTAACGCTTATGCTTAGACTTGCTGGTAACATTATGGCGGGGCATATTGCGATATTGAGTTTTATAGGTTTGATTTTTATATTTGGGAAAGCAGGTGAGAGTATGATAGGAAGTGTGACGGGAACAGCCTTAGCGATACCATTGACCATCTTTATGATGGCTATAGAGTTAATCGTTGCCTTTATACAGGCATTTGTATTTACACTATTGGCGGCATCTTATATAGGAGCAGCAACAGAGAAACATGCAGAACACCACTAGGGTGATCTTTGTGATATATTTTTATTTTTTAAACAATACTAATACTAATTGGACTTAAAATTAAAGTTCAAAAAGTATATAAAAAACTTAGTAACATGACTGGAACTTTAGCAGCAATAGGTGCAGGTCTTGCGGTAATCGGAGCCGGAATAGGCTTGGGTCAAATCGGTGGAAAAGCCGTGGAAGCCATAGCAAGACAACCTGAAGCTTCTGGAGATATCAGAGGAGCGATGATCCTTATGGCAGCCTTTATAGAGGGTGCTGCACTGATCGCAATTCTTCTATCTATCTTCTTTACGTAGGCTTTGCAAGTTTAGAAAAAGTAGAGAGCAATGACACTGCGGTTGGCAGGTGATTGCTCTCATTCTTAAGTTTTTTAGTATCTATATTTAATAAGAGAAGTTAACTCAAATACTATGATAATTTTAGCAGCATTTGCACCGTTTCAGCCGACTCCAGGACTAGCATTATGGTCATTGGTCATATTTTTATTATTCTGGTGGCTTATGTCAAGATATGCATTCAAACCTATTGGATCTGCACTGAAAACAAGAGAAACAGATATCCAGACTGCACTAGATGAGGCAAAGAAGGCGAAGTCAGAGATGGCTAACCTAAAGGCAGAAAATGAGCGTCTACTAACGGAGGCAAGAGAAGAAAAAGCAATCATGCTGAGAGAAGCAAAAGATTCTGGCAACAAGATCGTTGCGGATGCTAAGGATAAAGCGAAATTAGAAAGTAGCAAACTAATCAACAGTGCTAAACTAGAAATAGATAACCAGAAGAAAGCTGCTCTTACTGAGGTGAAAAACAAGGTAGGTGTCATGGCACTAGATATCGCGGAAAAAGTAATCAAGAGAGAGCTGAAGGGAAATCCAGAACAAGAAGGATTTGTAAATCAGTTAGTGAAAGAAATAAACTTAAACTAGTATGTCTGCAAACAGAATAGCAACTACCTATGCTAAGTCCCTGCTCGATCTAGCAATAGACCAGAGCAACTTAGAACCGGTAAAAGAAGACATAGATGCTTTCAAGGCGAGCCTAGAAAGTAGAGATCTTTACTTGCTTCTCAAAAGTCCTATTATCAATAAGAATAAGAAGAAGCAAGTTTTCGATGCCATCTTCGGTGGTAAGTTTAACAAGGTAACAAGTGCTTTTTTTGACATCGTACTGAAGAAAGGAAGAGAAATGCATCTGCCGGAAATAGCGAATGCATTCCAGCTGCAGTACAAGGCTTATCATAAAATAACATCTGTGACTATAAAGACTGCTGTAGCTATCTCTGATGCTAAGTTAGAAAGCATCAAAGCCAAGTTACTAGAAAGTAATATAACAGCATCGAGCCTAGATATCGCAACAGAAGTAGACCCGAGCCTTATCGGAGGTTTCGTGATAGAGGTAGGCGATAAGTTATATGATGCTAGTGTAGCACACAAACTAGAAAATATCAAAAAGGAATTTTTGACCAACGAATACGTAAAAGCTTTTTAAAAAAATACTATAAAACTTAGAACTATGGTGAATATAAAGCCAGATGAAATATCAGCAATACTAAAACAGCAATTATCAGGATTCAAAACTGAGGCTGAACTAGAGGAAGTAGGCACCGTATTACAAGTAGGTGATGGTATTGCAAGAGCTTATGGACTTACTAAGGTAAGAGCCGGAGAACTTGTAGAATTCGAGACAGGAACGCAGGCTATTGTACTGAACCTAGAGGAAGATAACGTAGGAGTTGTACTCTTAGGATCAGCTGATGGTCTTAGAGAAGGATCTGTTGTAAGAAGAACAGGTAAGATAGCATCTCTACAAGTAGGAGATGGTTTTGCAGGAAGAGTTGTCAATGCCTTAGGTGTACCAATAGATGGTAAGGGACCTATCCAGGGTAAGACATACGATATGCCTTTAGAGCGTAAAGCTCCAGGAGTAATCTACAGACAGCCAGTAACAGAACCTTTACAGACGGGTATCAAAGCGATAGATGCTATGATTCCGATAGGAAGAGGACAGAGAGAGCTTATCATCGGTGATAGACAGACTGGAAAGTCAGCTATAGCGATAGATACGATCATCAACCAAAAAGAATTTTACGATAGAGGGGAACCTGTATATTGTATATATGTAGCATCTGGGCAGAAGGCATCTACTGTTGCGCAGGTAGCTAAGGTACTAGAAGAAAATGGAGCGATGGCATACACTTGTATCGTTGCTTCCTCAGCAGCAGATCCGGCACCGATGCAGTTTTATGCACCGTTTGCAGGCGCAGCGATAGGGGAGTTTTTCAGAGATACGGGAAGACCGGCACTTATCGTATATGATGATTTGTCAAAACAAGCAGTAGCCTATAGAGAGGTATCTCTTCTACTGAGAAGACCTCCAGGAAGAGAGGCATACCCAGGTGATGTATTCTACCTTCACTCGAGATTACTAGAGCGTGCAGCAAAAGTTATAGACGATGATGCCATAGCACAAAGCATGAACGATCTGCCAGACTCGCTTAAGGAAGCTGGGATTGTAAGAGGAGGAGGATCGCTTACGGCACTTCCTATTATCGAAACACAGGCGGGAGATGTATCAGCTTATATCCCTACCAATGTAATATCTATTACAGACGGACAGATATTTCTAGAGTCTAACTTGTTCAACGCGGGTATCAGACCAGCGATCAACGTGGGTATATCGGTATCTAGAGTAGGAGGATCTGCACAGATCAAATCTATGAAGAAGGTATCAGGAACGCTTAAGTTAGACCAGGCACAATTTAGAGAGCTAGAAGCATTCTCTAAGTTCGGATCTGATCTAGATGCAGCGACACTTGCCGTACTAGATAAAGGAAAGAGAAATGTGGAAATACTGAAGCAACCACAATATTCTCCGATGTCAGTAGAGAAGCAAGTTGCGATCATATATCTAGGATCTAAAGGTCTATTGAAAAATGTACCTGAGAATAAAGTGAAAGAATTTGAGGAAGATTTCCTTACGCAGATGGAAACAAGCCATGCTGATATTCTAGGAAACTTCAAGTCTGGAAAACTGAATCCTGAGGATCTTAAGAAAGTAGAAGAACTAGCAGCTCAGTTATCTAAGCGTTTCGCATAATTGTAAATTATTAAAGTTAATATCACAATAATATGAGTGGTGCTTTAAAAGAAGTAAGAGAAAGAATAACATCCGTAAAATCAACTCAGCAGATCACAAATGCCATGAAAATGGTATCTGCTGCTAAGCTGAGAAGAGCGCAAAACGCGATTACAGAGATGCGCCCTTATGCAAATAGGTTGCAGCGCATGATGAAAAATATTCTTTCTAATATAGAAGGAGATGCGAGTAGTTCTTTCGGGAAAGAGCGTGAGAAAACGAATGTAGCGATGGTGATCATTACCTCTAACAGAGGATTATGTGGAGCCTTCAATACAAATGTTATCAAAGCGGCGATCAAAAAGATCAATACGGATTATAAGTCCTTTGCAGAAAGTGGAAATCTTACCATCTACGGTATCGGTAAGAAAGGGAATGATGCAGCGAAAAAACTGTATGGTGCTGACATGGTCAATAGTAATTATGTCAATCTTTTCAGTGATCTATCTTACGATAATGTGTCTGCTGTTTCTCAGGAGCTGATGGATAGTTTTATCTCTGGAAAATACGATGAGGTATTTGTTTCTTACGGTAGATTCAAAAATGCTGTTGTACAATATCCTGAGTGCTTACAATTCTTACCTGTTCAGAAAGTGGAACAAGCTAAAGATGAGGATGCATCTAAAATGAAAGCGGATTATATTTTTGAACCTAATGAGCATGAGTTGTTAGAGCAGCTAATTCCATCGATATTACAGACGACTTTTCACAAATATGTATTAGAGAATCATGCATCAGAGCATGGAGCAAGGATGTCAGCGATGGATTCTGCTACAGAGAATGCAAAAGAACTATTAAACGAACTAAAGATAAGCTACAACAAAGCAAGACAAGAATCTATCACCAATGAGATATTAGAGATTGTAGGAGGTGCCGCAGCACTAGAAGGAGGATAGAGGTAGAATTAAACAAAATGGAAAAGCTCTACTGATAAGTCGGTAGGGCTTTTTTTATAAACTATTACGAAGAAAACTTATACCATTTCTATTTTTAGATGACGGAAAAGGATTTAGAATTGTTCAAAATTGATCAAGGCAAAAAACGTAGGCGAACCCATAGGTTCGGCGAGGCTTTTTAACGAAGGAACATGAAGAACAAAATAAATAATTACCGTCTTTCTAAACTAGAATTGGTATTACTCCTCATTCAGTTCCATCCACTCCTCCTCCATTTGACTGATAGACTGATCTAGCTTTCCTAGCTCTTGTGATAATGCTGTAATCTTATCTGTATCTATTTTTGTAGGATCTAAGAAAGCTTGATTGATAGCCTTTTTTCTAGTCTCTGCTTTTTCTATATCTCTTTCTAATTTACGGATCTGGTTTTTGATTCGTTTACGCTCTTTGTGATCTACGGTGGATTGTTTCTCTACCGTCTTAGTTTCTTCAGAAATTTCTCTTGGTTGATCTTTTTTAGAGGCTCTATATGCTGAGTATTTTCCGTTGTAATCTTTTATATTTCCATTGCCTTCTAGAATGAACAAATGTTCTACCATCTTATTCAGAAAATATCGATCATGACTAACGATGAGTAGGCAGCCTGGAAATTGCAGTAAGTATTCTTCTAAGATATTCAGTGTAAGGATATCTAAATCATTTGTCGGCTCATCCAGAATTAGAAAGTTAGGATTCTTCATCAGGATGGTCAGTAGATATAATCTTCTTTTTTCACCACCACTTAGCTGAGAGATATATACCTGCTGCTGTGCTCTAGAAAAAAGAAATCGTTCTAGCAAACTTTCTGCTGTAATTTTTTTCCCTTTGTCTAGTGGGATATATTCCGCAATATCTCTGATGACATCTAGGACCCTTTTGTCGTTATCTAAGTTGAGTCCATCCTGGGTATAGTAACCGAATTCGATGGTGTCTCCCACTACAATCTTTCCTGCATCTGGTCTGATCTCCTGTGTCAGTAGATTGAGGAAGGTAGATTTTCCTGCCCCGTTAGGCCCTACGATACCTAGGCGTTCTCCTTTTCTGAATTTATAAGAAAAAGTTTCTACAATTTTCACATCACCATATGACTTAGATATAGCATGTGCTTCTAGAATCTTGGAACCCAATCTAGAACTTTTGATATCTAATGTGATCTGCTCTTCATCTAGATTGACACTGCTAGCATCACTTATTCTGTCGAAGTCATCTACCCTAGATTTAGCTTTAGTACCTCTAGCTTTGGGCTGTCGTCTTATCCACTGTAACTCTTTGTTATAGAGTTTTTTCATCTTATCTAGATTGCTAGATTCATTAGCTGTACGGAGCGCTTTCTTTTCTAGATAATCAGAATAGTTGCCCCTGTAAGTATGCAGAACACCACGATCTAGTTCTATAATTTCATTGCATATCCTATCGAGGAAGTACCGATCATGGGTAACCATAAAGAGGGTAATGCTATTTTGTTGTAGGTAAGTTTCTAGCCATTCTATCATTTCTATATCCAGATGGTTAGTTGGCTCATCCAGGATAAGGAAATCAGGTTGCTCCAGAATCATTCTTGCTATAGCCAGTCTTTTCACCTGTCCTCCAGAAAGTTGTGATACAAGCTTAGTGTGATTTACGATATTGAGTTTCGCTAAGGTTTCCTCTATAATGGATTGCGTATCCCATGCCTGCAGTTCATCCATTCTGATGCTGAGTTTATCTACATCTGCTGCATTGTTAGATTCTTGTGCTTGGGTGTAGGCGTGGAAAGTTTTTATTTTTTCGTTATCGGTATTGTAGATGACTTCATGGATACTTTCTTCAGGTAGAAAATCTGGTTCCTGCTTCAGCACACTTATTTTTACATCTTTAGCTAGATATATTTTAGCATTTTCACCTTCGGGAGCTTCTTCTCCTGCAATAATCCGGAGTAGGGTAGACTTTCCTGATCCATTTCTTGCAAGTAAGGCAATTTTTTGACCTTGCGAAACAGATAGATTGATATCCTTGAAGAGGACTTTTTCTCCGTAGGACTTGCTTATATTTTCTAGATTGAGTAGCTGCATTATTTAGACCATATATTATATTTCAAAATACAATAGATGGCGCGAAATCCATCTTTCCAACTTATTTTTTTACCTTCTTCATAGGTTCTTCCATAATAAGATATTCCTACCTCATATATTCTTATGTTTTCTATTCTAGAAACCTTTGCAGTCACTTCTGGTTCGAAACCAAACCTGTTTTCACATAGCTGGACCGACTGTATAACTTCTCTATTCCACATTTTGTAGCAGGTTTCCATATCTGTAAGGTTCAGATTGGTAAACATATTGGATAGGGATGTAAGCCATTTGTTTCCTATACTATGCCAGAAGAATAATATTCTGTGGGGCTTGCCGCCTATAAATCTTGAGCCATAGACCACATCTGCAAATCCTTCTAGTATGGGTTGTAATAATATGTTGAACTCCCTAGGATCATATTCTAGATCTGCATCTTGTATGATAACATAATCACCTGTCGCCTGAGCGATACCAGTATGGAGCGCAGCTCCTTTTCCTTTATTTTTTTCGTGCTTATAATAATGTATATCTATATTAGGAAAATCATTGACAAATTGCTGATATTCTCCTTCTGTATTATCTGAGGAAGCATCGTTAACTACGATGTATTCTTTCTCCACGTCTCCATCTAGCTGTACTTCGTGCAGTTTAGTAAGAATATTCCTTATTGTTCTTTCCTCGTTATAGGCTGGAATAATAATAGATAATTTCTTCAATGCTATATTTTTAATAAATTTTGAATCATGTCCATAAAACGTAGATATCCAAAAACTCTTTTGGTAATATTGCAGTTTATTAGACTTATACCATTGCGTATAGTATAACGAATATTCGTATTACGCTTCACTATATGGAATCAGTGTCCAAAATTAGATTTTAATTAGATATGAGCCATAATTTTCATCCGTTAAAGATCGAAAAGATAAAAAAAGAGACCGAAGATGCAGTAAGTATCTACTTCGACGTGCCCTCTGATTTGCAAGATACTTTTAAATATACTTCTGGTCAGTATCTTACTATGAAACTTACCGTTAATGGTGAGGAACTGCGCAGACCTTACTCTATATGTACAAGTCCTGTAGAAAACAAGCTAGGTGTAAATGTCAAAAGAATAGAGGGAGGCAGAGTTTCTAACTATCTTAATGATAACGCAGCGTCTATAGAAACTATAGAACTGATGGCGCCAGAAGGAAGATTTGTGGTAAAGACAAGTCCAGATTATAAAAGAGATCATTACTTTTTCTGTGCAGGAAGTGGGATTACACCGATCATTTCTATGATTAAGACTCTGTTAGAGGAGGAACCCAAAAGTTGCGCCTATCTATTGTACGGTAATAAAAATGCGGAATCTATAATCTTTAAAGAGGAGTTAGACCAGCTTGCTGAAAAATATCAAGGACAATTCCACAAGATGAATATCCTAAGTCAACCCAAAAAGGAAAAAGCCTCTGGACTGAAAGGTCTATTCGGTAAGTCTATATCTAACTGGAAAGGTCTTACAGGAAGGATAGATAGTGGTAGCATATCAGAATTACTGAACGAATATCCTTCTAAGACAGGAAATAATATTTTCTATATCTGTGGTCCTGGTAATATGATCGATAAGACCTCAGAGATTCTATTATCCAAAGGATATAATGAAGATCAGATCAAAAGAGAATACTTCACAGCAGCGGATGGAGATAATACAGACACTGCCAATGCTACATCTGGTGCTGTAAAAGTAAACCTTGAAGGAAAAGTATTCAGTGTAGTCGTTCCTGCTGACAAAACGATTCTTGAGGCGCTAATTGCTGATGGTGTCGATGCACCTTTTTCATGCACAAGTGGAGCGTGTTCTACCTGTGTTGCTAAGGTCAATAATGGGAAAGTTAATATGGATGTATGTCACGCACTCGATGATGACGAGATAGAAGATGGGTATATTTTGACTTGTCAGGCGCATCCCGAAGGGGCAGGTGTGGAGATCACCTATGAGGCATAATACGCTGTAAGTTATCTTTTGCTAATTTGTTTTCTAGGATCTATTCTGAAGTTTGTAATTTGTTTCGTATATTAATTCAAACAAAACAAAACAACAATGGAACAAGATTACATAAGTTTAGAAAAGTCTAACGAATTCGCAGGTTTTTTCTTGAGAGTGGCAGCATTTCTTATAGATGGTATAGTAATTTCTATAGCATTCTATGCACTAATGGCTTTATTGGCACTAGTAGGTATTGGAACCGCAGCAGGATTAGATGGATTAGATGCTTTAGATCCTGAAACGGCCTCTCCTGCAATGTTGGGAGCTTTAGGTGGATTTATGATGGGAGCTATTATAGGTGTTATTATAATACAGTGGCTCTATTTCGCATTAATGGAGTCTAGTAGTAAGCAAGCTACACTAGGAAAAATGGCAACCAGTATTATTGTCACAGATATGAATGGGGACAGGCTTAGTTTTGGTAAAGCAACAGGTAGATATTTTGGTAAGATTATTTCTGGTCTGATCCTATATATTGGATATATAATGGCGGCTTTTACAGAAAAAAAACAAGCTCTGCACGATATTATGGCTGGCACATTAGTTGTCAAGAAAAATAGATAAATTGATACTGCTGTTGAGGCTTATCGCTGGGGATTGCAGGATATAGAATGTGATCTTTACTTATTGCAAACAAGGAGTTAAAACCACTTTGGATTAGAGCATGTCTCCTCCAGAGGTGTTTTAACCCATTGCTTTTTATTATTCGGATTTGGAATATTAATAGTTGAGTAATTTCCTATTAATATTGTATTTGAGTTATGCTTGTAGAGCAATGGATTTTAATCTATTATGCTGATTTATAGTTCAAGAAAATATTCTGTAGTACCCACATTTCAGATAAGCGCCCTCGGGAAAACTTATAGGATGGTCACTATCATGAAACGTTTTTTCTAGTAGTCGGAAATTTCTGTCGGTATCTAATAAAGCATCTTCCACAAACTCGAAAAAAGTAAAACTATCTATTCTAGATGAGCATGATGCCATCACTAAAATCCCATCATCACTCACGAGACGTACAGCACTTCTCACAAGTCTCTTATAACTGTAGATAGCCGTTTCTACTTCAGAAGCTTGCTTCGCAAAGGAAGGGGGATCTACGATTACAATGTCAAATTTTCTGTCCGCTGCATATAACTCATCTAGACCCTTATAAGCATCGACTGCCATCAGCTGATGGTTTGTAGTATCATCAAAATTGAGTGATGCATTCTTGGCAGCTATTGCGAGGGCTTGTTTACTGATATCTATACTCGTCACTTCTGATGCGCCACCTGCTAGGGCATGAACGGAGAAACCCCCAGCATAAGCGAAAACATCTAATACTTTTTTACCCTGAGAAAGTTGCGATACTTTGTGCCTATTATGTCTTTGGTCTAGAAAATAACCTGTCTTATGTCCCTTGATAAGATTAGCGTGAAAGCGCAGACCGTGTTCTCTAAAAGTTATCTCCTCATTTTCTAGAACACCGATTCTTACAGCTCCATCTACAAGATCTATTGCTGGATTTTGTTGGATAGCTCTGCTTGTCCGACTCACTAAGCATTCTGCACCGGCTGCTTCTAGTATTACCTGTTCTAAGATATGCTGGTAGGGTTTCCAGATACAAGAGTAATATTTTACAACAACGTATTTGCCATATACATCAGCTATGAGCCCTGGCACACCGTCATTTTCTCCATGGAGTAATCTGTATCCATCTATATCTTTAGAAAGTAGATCTTTTCTTTTTATTTTGGCTTCAGCGATGATGTTTCGGAACCAATCATTATTGATCTGGATAGACTGGCGTACACTTAGAACCTTTACACGGATCATAGAATAAGGATCGTATAAGCCTAAGGCAAGAAACTTATTATCTTTCTGATCAAAGATGATAACAATATCCCCGGCCTTGCCATCTTTATTCTGTTTTACAATAGCACTTTCGAAAATCCAAGGGTGACCTTGTTTTACATGTTTCTCTGCATTCTTCTTAAGCTTTATCGCTATCGTCCCCACGTATTTGCTCTAATTTATTTTACAATTTACTAAGCCTTATAAAACAACCACTTGCTCAGTTCCTTAAACGATATTTTTTTCCCATACATAAGGATACCTACCCTGTAGATCCTAGCAGCAAGCCAAACGAAAAACAGACTAGAGATAATCAAAATAACCATACTCAGACCTACCTGCCATAGAGGTGGATTAAAGGCTAATCTCGCAGGCATAATTATAGGAGAAAATAATGGAAACATAGATCCAAATAATGCCATATTACTATTAGGATTAGCGATGACTCCCTGTAACATCATAAAGGCTAAAATCACTGGAAGCATAATAGGCAACATTAGCTGATTAGCTTCTCCCATATCATCTCCTATGGCAGAACCTATAGCTGCAAAAAGTGAAGAATAGATAAAGTAACCGCCTAAGAAAAATACAATAAACGACGGTATGATGAGCAGCCAGTTGATGGCTTTGAATTCTCTTATTATATCACCGACCTCATTAGATGCCATAACAGCTTGTGCGTCTCCGCCACCGGCCTCCGTCATCACGCCCGCTATAGCACTAGGATCAGAACCTACACCAAAGAAAAACTGCATCCCTATTGTGATCAATATAACTAATAAAATCCATATCGCTACCTGTGTAAGTCCTACTAGACCTACACCTATAATCTTACCGAGCATCATCTGAAAAGGCTTAAGCGAAGAGATCATAACCTCTACTATTCTGTTTATCTTTTCTTCCATTACAGATCTCATAACCATGCCTCCATAGGCAAATATCACAATGTACATGAAGAAACCCATGACGGCTCCGATGGTTGTTCCTATGATAATAGAGAGCTTTCCTGACTGATCCGCAGCATCTTCTCCACCATCTGTGACGAGTCCATTTTCCATTTCTATATCTGTAGAAAACGAATCGTAGATAGAACGATCGATATCCGATTTGTCGATTTTGTAATCTTTGAAGACCTTACCCACTTTATCTTCTACAACTTTAATCGTAGCTATCCCGAGCTTCTCTTCAGAGTAATACTTGATCTGATGTGTCTCCGAGTTAAGATTACTAAAGGCTGGGATATGCAGCAATAAGTCATACCCTTTTTCCTTATAAGTTTCCTTAAGAGCGGGGATAGCTTCTTTAGTAAATGTATAGCTTACATTTTCAGAACTATAATCTCCTTGCTCAAAAATACCAGAGTCATCTACTACTAGAATATTTTCTGTTACATCGAAACTCTTAGATGCCATATAACCAGAAAGTCCCATAAGAAGGCCCATGCCTACCGGTATTAATAGAGTAAGAAGTATAAAGGATTTTTTCTTAACCCTGATCATATATTCTCTCTGAATGACTAACCACAGCTTATTCATATGTTGGTGTTTTCTACTTTTCTAATAAAAATTTCGTTGAGAGACGGTAGAATCTCATTGAATGATTTCAGGTGATATCCACTTTCTATAACCGACTTCAGCAAGACGTTAGAATCTTGGCCAGGATCTAGTTGCACAATCAGTTCTTTGTCACTATCCGTGATGATCTGGAATCCCTCATTATGGATTTTCTTAGGTAGCACACCATCGAACTCTAGTCTATACTTATTTTCTTTATAAGCATTTTTAACATCGGCGACCTTTCCTTCCAGGATTACCTGTCCATTATTTACAAGGACGATATCTTCGCATATTTCTTCTACCTGTTCCATCCTATGTGTAGAGAAAATTATGCTGACGCCTTCCCTGTTCATACGGTAGATTTCTTCTTTGATAAGATTAGTATTCAGTGGATCTAGTCCTGTAAAGGGTTCATCTAGAATAAGTAACTTAGGACTATGGACAACTGTCGCGACAAACTGTATTTTCTGCTGCATACCTTTAGAAAGTTCATCTACCTTTTTGTTCCACCAGTCTATGGCGTTAAATTTTTCTAGCCATTGGATGATGGTATCTCGTGCGTGTTTTTTTTCCATACCACGCAATTGTGCAAGATATAGAAGTTGTTCACCTACTTTCATTTTTTTGTAGAGACCCCGCTCTTCAGGAAGATATCCGATATGGTGCTGATCCTCTATCTTCATTTTTTCGCCATCCATCATGACGGTGCCTTCGTCCGCACCGGTTATCATGGTGATAATCCTGATGAGGGAGGTCTTCCCTGCGCCGTTAGGGCCTAGTAATCCAAAGATGCTTCCCTTAGGAACGTCAAAACTTATGTGGTTTACAGCCAAGTGATCTTTGTACTGCTTGACAACATTATTCAGTGAGAGTATGCTCATAGTGATGCGAGAATTTTGCTCAAGGTTAAGATAATCTTCTTAATAATAATAAAATTTTCTATGTCAATCGTGAAATTATCGATGAGTGAAGCGAATGATAGGCTCGCCTGTTGATTTTGATCTAAAAGAGAGCAGTTTTTATGAAGAGAGGATTTATGGAAATCTTTTCTAGGGCACCTCCTGCGGACCGGGCTATTCGTTCCTACAACTGAGCCCTGGAGGTCCATAGAACATAGTTGTCTCTAGTCTTCCTACGTCAGCCGTCGATACGCCTTGTTCTATATGGATCTCCAGCACTCGTTATACCACTACTATCCCTGGTGCGGCTTTCTCGCTATGTCTTAACACCTCCTATGGCTGTGCTTCGTTTGTAATTTGTCACAATTTTCATCCTAAAATTCCGCCAAATTAGCACCAGGGCTTCTTCTGTATACCTGCACGTTGTATAGGGCTAATATATCTGACGCCTCCAGTGTCCATATATTCTCGCTGCATAAATTCTATTTATTTTAGGTTTTAAATATATTCCGAACCTTCTGTTCGTGGTAATGTAGCTTACTTTTTTTACCCTTAATAGCCTGTGTAATACCATTTCTATTTTTAGATGACTGAAAAGGATTTAGAATTGTTCAAAATGGATCAAGGCAAAAAACGTAGGCGAACCCATAGGTTCGGCGAGGCTTTTTAACGAAGGAACATGAAGAACAAAATA
>Ga0209187_1002285_pt1 | contig 18687 bp, 17 predicted proteins | sample BantaG_FD_187430 | JGI IMG/M metagenome (GOLD analysis project Ga0209187, IMG submission 187430) | Marine algal microbial communities from Bantry Bay, Ireland - BantryBay_4 metaG (SPAdes) (version 2) | ecosystem: Host-associated > Algae > Red algae > Unclassified | place: Bantry Bay, Ireland...
AGTTGGTAGTACCTTGCGCTAGTGGAAAATTTTAACGTTGATCGATTTAGTTTTTAGGCTTGATAAAGCTACTTTTGCACTGCCTTTATGGATACCTATAAAAATAAACACTTATTGGAGGTAGCTTGCACCTTTAATTATGAATTAAGTGAAGATGATTGGGATAGTTCTTACTTTGGTGTTTTTTATGAAAAAATAAAAACTAAGGGTTTTACTGAAAAGGAAGAACGAAAAGGAATTCAAATCAAATTTAACGGTTCTGATAAAGGATTACAGAATACTAGTTTAAAGGAAGTAGAACCTAAAATGATTTTTAGAAATAAAACCGATGGCTATGCTATAGTATTTGGTCCTAATTCTATCTCATTTAACAAATTAGGAAACTACACAGATTGGGAAACCTTTAAAAATTCTTTTTTGATCGAATTCTTCAAAATATTTCAAGAATTGGGTTTAGACATCGTTATTCAAAATGCTCAAATTACTTATTTAAATAAATTTTTAATTGACAGTAATAATGAACTTTCTGATTATTTTAAACTAATAAGTAAAATCAATAGTTTTGGTGTTGAACAGAATTGTACTATTCAAAGAAGTTTTATTGTCGATGATAAGATTTCTTTGTTTGGTAAGCTAAACTATAAGTGCAATGAAAATGTCCAAAAAGAAGTCTATTTGGAATGTGGTTCAAAAAGTTTAACACCACTAACCCTTGAGCATAGTACAGATTTAATTAACTTAGCTACCATAACAAAACAACCAGTTAGAGACTTTTTTGACCAAATTATCACGGATAAACTAAAAAGCACATTATGATTTTATCAGCACCAATTGACAATCCAAATATTGAAAATGGAAATCTAACAGAGGGTCTTAGACCTAAGTATGATAATGTGCAGTATGTTACGCAAGTGGATGCTCCTGATTTTTTTGTAACGGAATATCCAAGATGTGGTATTGAATTAAGTTCGATTTCTTCGCAATTTGCATTAGCATACTCTTATAATTTGAATTATCAAAGCTATTCGGATAACCAAGCTGATATTATCAACGTTTCTAATAAATTATTTGAAAACAGTATTAGTATGAATAGTTTTCAGCAAGAGGTTTTAGATAGGGTATTTGCTGAATCATTACTTGATAAGCCAACTAGACCAAATAGAAAGTAGAATATGTCCTTTGAGAATTTTGATTGGGACTCTTTATTTCCATCTTACCTACAACCCGAAGAGAAAAATAGATTACAAAGTGCACTTAAGCAATTTAAAGACTCTCAGGGTAATTTGGATTATTCCAATTTCTATTTCTTGAAACCTAAAAATTACTTTATGCAAAGTGATATTGTTCAAGAAATTAGGTATCCATTTTGGAATGGCAAAGAAGATATTCTAAATTTCGAAAAAAAATATTGTACATCAATAATACTTACAAATACTTGTGACATTTCGATGGATAACGATAGGATATTTAATAAGAAACAATGTTTATTTGCTCCTATAATTAACTTAGAAACTTTCGTTAATGGCTTAAAGGAAAGTGATTATGAAGAAAAAAAGTTAATTACCTTTATTGACAATATTAAAAGACAAAATATTTCCAATTTATTTTTTCTACCGGCAAATCACAAAGATGGATTAGAAAATATCGTATTACTTGATAAGGTCTTTTGGTTTCCAACGGCTGAATTAAACGAATATTTACCATCAATAAATGAAGAAAGACTTTTAGCCCTAAATCACTTTGGATTTTACCTTTTTATGCTTAAGCTTTCTTACCATATGTGTAGGTTACCTGAAGCTTGTGATAGAAAAGTTGCTTAAAATTAAAAAAAGGCGCCGATAAATTTAGCGCCTTTAAAATATTATCTACTCAAATACATAGACCGCTCCTTATAAAGCTTCCTAAAGTAAGGATCTGTCAAATCTTTTATAAAGCGAATCGCTTCCCCTGTGCTTTTCATTTCTGGTCCGAGTGTTTTATCTACATTCGGGAATTTATTAAAAGAGAATACCGGTTCTTTAATCGCAAAACCTGTCATGTTTTTCTCAAAGGTGAAGTCCTTTAATTTGGCTTTACCTAGCATTACTTTGGTAGCCACATTTAAGTAAGGTATACCGTAAGCCTTCGCAATAAATGGCGTGGTACGCGAAGCCCGTGGGTTGGCTTCTATCACATATACATTACCATCTTTTATCGCAAACTGAATATTAATTAAGCCTTGAATGTTTAAAGCCTTCGCAATTTTCTTAGCGTAGTGCTCCATAGTAGTTACCACCAAAGGCGTGAGATTAAAAGCAGGGAGTACCGCATTCGAATCACCAGAGTGAATACCTGCTGGCTCAATATGCTCCATCACACCCATGATATGAATATCGTCTCCATCATAAATGGCATCCACCTCTGCCTCTTGACAACGGTCTAAGAAGTGATCAATCAAGATTACATTATCCGGTATGTGTTTTAATAAACTTACTACCGCAGATTCAAGCTCTTCGTCATTAATTACAATCCGCATACGCTGTCCACCCAATACATAAGAAGGACGTACTAAAACAGGATAGCCCACTTTATTGGCAACCTTAACCGCTTCATCTACATCGCGTGCGGTGCCATACTCAGGATACGGAATTTCTAATTTTTTTAATTCATCAGAAAAACGACCACGGTCTTCGGCTAGGTCTAAATTTTCATAAGACGTTCCTATGATTTTTACGCCTCGTGCGGTTAAACGCTCGGCTAATTTCAATGCGGTTTGTCCGCCGAGTTGTACAATCACACCTTCTGGTTTTTCATGCTCTATAATTTCCCATAAGTGCTCCCAAAATACAGGCTCAAAGTAGAGCTTGTCTGCCATATCAAAATCTGTACTCACTGTTTCTGGGTTACAGTTTATCATGATGGCTTCATATCCACATTCTTTAATGGCATGCAATCCATGTACACAACAATAATCAAATTCTATGCCTTGTCCAATACGATTGGGTCCAGAACCGAGTACAATAATTTTCTTTTTATCGGTTACTATGCTCTCGTTACTTTGCAGGGTATTTCCAGTAGAAGGTCTTTCAAAAGAAGAGTAGAAATAAGGCGTGGTAGATTTAAACTCTGCTGCACAGGTATCCACCATTTTAAAAATACGTTGAATGCCCATGCCTTTTCTACGTTCGTAAAACTCATCTTCTTTTTTGCGCTGATTCATGATGCGCACCATTTGCTCATCACCAAATCCGTTTTCTTTGGCAGTCCAAATTAACTCCTCCGGTATAGTATCTACCTTATACTCTGCAATTTGTTTTTCAATATCACAGATAACTTTTATTTGCTCCAAAAACCACATATCAATTCCGTGGCTGGCTTTAGAAATAGATTTCAAACTAATCCCCGCCATGATGGCATCCTTAATTCTAAAGATTCTATCCCACTTTGGTTTTTTAAGATACTCTAATAAGTCCTCACTCTTCATGAGACTTTTACCATAATAACCTAAGCCAACTGCATTATTCTCCAAGCTTTGACACGCTTTTTGAATCGCTTCATTAAAGCTTCGGCCAATGGCCATTACTTCACCCACGGCTTTCATTTGTAAACCTAAAGTATCTTTGGCTCCTTTAAATTTATCAAAATTCCAGCGCGGTATTTTTACAATTACGTAATCCAAAGTCGGTTCAAAGAAAGCCGATGTGGTTTTAGTAATTTGATTTTTCAATTCGTCAAGGTTAAAACCTAAAGCTAATTTAGCTGCCACTTTTGCAATTGGGTAGCCCGTTGCTTTACTTGCTAAGGCCGAAGAACGACTTACCCGAGGATTAATTTCAATCACAATGATTTCTTCCGTTTCAGGATTTACCGAAAACTGAATATTACAACCACCGGCAAAATTCCCCAGCTTACGCATCATATCAATCGCGATGTTTCGCATTTCTTGGAAACAAGTATCGCTCAATGTCATCGCAGGTGCTACGGTTATACTATCACCGGTATGCACACCCATTGGGTCAAGATTTTCTACCGTACAAATGATGCAAACATTATCTGCACTATCGCGCAAAATTTCTAACTCAAATTCTTTCCAACCCAATACGGCTTGCTCTACCAATACCTCAGATATAGGTGAAGCATTCAATCCACTTTTGAGGGCTTGCTCTAGTTTGTCTTTATTCAGTACAAAACCACCGCCATAACCGCCTAAGGTATAAGAAGGACGAATTACCAATGGAAAACCTATCTCCTGTGCAATTTCATGACCCTCTAATAGAGAGTTGGCTGTTTTAGCAATGGCAACATTAAAGCCCATTTCTATCATCCACTGACGGAATTTTTCTCTATCCTCCGCTTTGTCAATGGCATCCATATCCACACCAATCATACGAATCTTGTGCTTTTCCCAAATGCCTAGTTCGTTTACTTCCTTGGCAAGGTTCAAAGCAGTTTGCCCACCCATGGTAGCCAAAACCGCATCAATATCCTCATTCTCTTCTAAGATTTGTTGGATGCTTTCTACTTCTAACGGCAAGAGATAAACTTTATCTGCCATCATAGGATCGGTCATAATCGTGGCTGGATTAGAGTTAATCAGGGTCACCTTTACACCTTCTTCGCGCAGGGAGCGCGAGGCTTGGGTGCCCGAGTAATCAAATTCACAGGCTTGACCAATAATAATGGGTCCAGAGCCGATAATCAATACATGTTTAATGGAGTTGTCTTTAGGCATTTTTTTTTTACCACGCCTTGGGCGTGGTGGTTAAAAAATGTCACCGCTTTCTGCGAGACGAATGCAAATGTAAGAAGTACCTTTCTTTCTTTAGCTAGGAGTTATTGGAAGTAATCCACAATATTGATTATTTAGTTACTGTCTTAATAGGAATTAAATATCGAAGGCTTAAAACATAGTCATTATTATAAAAATTATCTGTATATATGACATCTTGCATAGGATCTAAAGGGTATTGCATTACCTCATAATCAAATAACTTAAAATGATATTGAACACTTAACTGAAAGCGCTTATAGGTTAGGTTGGTAGCAATGCTATTTTGGAAAACGATTTGTTTAAAACCACCACGCCAAGAATAACCTATAATTGGATCATAACTTTCGGATCTGTAAGAGTCCCTACCAGGTTGCGTGACTTTATAATCTTCGATTTTAGAAATGTTGGCTTGCCTAAAATAATTAAGCCTTGCACCTAGCATAGGATTTATTGAAAATTTTCCGAAATTGAAAGTATACCCTATTAAAAGTGGTACGCATAATTTTGTGAATTGGTATTGTTTTGTTTCATTCAACGTATCAGAATAAAAAGCATTTCGTTGTCTATAACTATACCATAAATTATCTTTTTGCTGATACTGAAATCCAAGTTGCAATGTCCAATGCTTTTTGTAACGAACTTGAGCACCTACACCCATTAGTATTTTAGTCTTACTCGTTTCAGTTATTTTTTGGGTAAGGCCGTCATGAGAAAAATTATATATTTCTTTTTTGATTAACAATCCTGACGTAATTCCAATTTCAGGGTAGGCATTAATTTTCAATTGTGCGGAGCTTGTAATTGAGACACAAATGGATAATAGGATTAGCACAAAGGGTTTCATTATTCTAAAGGTAAGAATTTTATTTTATTCCTTAATCATAGCAATGACGTAATCCTTTAACACAAACTTCCAATACTCTTAACTTTTAAGTGTATGCAATGCTTATTAGTTGCGCATCCTGTTTTTATGAAAAGTATATTAATCCCGTTAGCAGCTTTATTCTTCTGTATAGGAGCCGTAAAAGCCTCAGAAAATTATCCTCTCATAGCACCTAAACCAGAAGAGGCTTACGCCAAAGCAAAATCAGCCATAAACCAACTTAAAACCTCCTGCCGTAAGATGAGCACTAAAAAAGCAGGAGAAGCTTTTGCAAGCTATATAGATAAACAATTAGTACCCCATTGGATCGGAACACCATGGGATTATAACGGCATTACTCAAACGCCAGGCAAAGGAAAAATTGCTTGTGGCTATTTTGTAACAACCGTATTGCGTGATGCTGGTGTAAGAATTAATCGAGTAAAAATGGCGCAGTGTGCTTCGGAGACTATGATTAATTCTTTGACAAAAAATAAAGTGAACTACTCTAGTCTTTCATTTAATGAATTTATTAATAAAGTAAAAGCAAAAGGCAATGGCCTCTCGATTATTGGCTTAGATAATCACACTGGTTTTTTATACAATGATGGAAAAGAATTGTGGTTTATACATTCTTCAGTTGCTGGTACACGAGCGGTGGCTAAAGAAAAAGCACGCGCTAGTAGCGTGCTTTATTATTCTAATTATAAGGTGGTTGGTTTCATTAGTCAGGACGCCAAGTTTATAAAGAGGTGGTTGAAATAAAAAAAGGCCAACCATTCGGTTGACCTTTTACCCTTAATTGAAGTAGTAGCTTATTTAAGTGTAAATTTATAGGAAGCCGTGCTTTTACCTGTCTCAATTCTGATAAGGTAAAGACCCGTTTGAAGGTTTGTTAGTTCTAGCTCATTCTGTTCTTTTGACAAGATTACAGATTGAACTTTTCTTCCTGAAGTCATTTCTATGATATCAGCATTTAAATTTTTATCAGTAAAAAATTCCGATTTGACTGTTATCATTTTAGTAGTGCTTGGATTAGGATAAATTGAAACCGCAATTCCTGATTGTGCAATTTCATCTATTGAAGTTGCAAAGCTTTGAGACTCATGTGCACCTATATCTCTTCGCCCTCCGAAAACCGCCTTACCATTTTGATCGTCGAACATATCAACTGGGTCAGCGGCATCTTTTGCTGGACTGCCAGATTCTAAACTATGAGTTTCAGTTAATCCGCCGTTCAAGGCTAAACTATTAATTTTTGGATCCATGGGAGCAGCCGTAGTACCAAACATATCACCCGTACCCACTGGAATCGTTCCTGCATCAACTTCACCAATTAGGTTGTACCCATCACTGCTATAAGCTGTACCAGATGTAAATACATCGTTGGACACGCCCATATTGGTTGCCACAATAGAATTCTTTATTTCTACTGCTGTGCTACTTTCTGTAGCAATACCACCGCCGTCGGCAGAAGCTGTATTGTTCGCAATCGTAGAAAGATTTACTCTTAAATCAGCATTATTATAAATTCCACCGCCGAGATTATCCGAAGTGTTACCTGAAACAGTTGATGTAGAAATTAATGCGGTACCATTTTTCACGTGGACACCTCCACCGTTTCCATCAGTTCCTTTTGACTCATTATTAGTAATAGCAGATCTTCTTACAATGAGATCACCGCCACTATTAAAAATTCCTCCGCCGCCAAAAGTAGCTCCATCGCCATTGGCAATGTTGCTTTCTATTGTTGTAAAAGTTACGGTCATAGTACTATTGTTTTGATTCCATAAAGCACCGCCCTCGCGACCGGCTTTATTCTCAGTAAATTCACTACTATCAATTGTCGTTGTGGTAGCGCCAGTTATGTGTATGGCCCCACCATTTCCAGGAGCTGGTGTTCCTGCTGTTCCGTCCACGTCGTTTTGATTAAATACAGTTCCAGTAATCTCTAAATCACCATCTATTATTTCAATAGCACCTCCCGCGCGATTAGCTGAGTTTTCTTCAAAAAATGATTTCATGATTTTTATATCACCATCTAAACTAAGTAGTCCTCCCCCCGAGGCTGATGCCCCAGTTGACAAATTATTTTGTACTACAACATTGTTTAAAGTAAGATCACCACCATTATTGAAAATTCCGGCACCACCATCATCAGATGCAGCTCCTAAAGCGATATTGTCATTAATTGTAGTGTTCATAACTATCATAGTGCCTGCACCATTCCATAGTCCACCACCTTCTCTAGAAGCTGAGTTACCGCTTACAGTTCCACCCGTGATTGTTGCGCTACCGCCACCTGTAATATGCAGTCCGCCACCGTTTCCAGGTGCAGACGCCACAGTATTACTGTCTAGGTTTACGTTAGTAAGTAGTATTGTGCTCGTGCCTGAATTATCTTCTATTCCACCCCCAGCTCTCTTTGCCGTGTTACCAGAAATTTTTGAATCAGTAACGGAAAGTTGAGCACCCACATCATTTAAAATTCCACCGCCCGAACCAGCAGTTCCTGTTGCGTCATTGTCAGTTATTGTAGAGTTCGTAATAGTCAAAGTTCCACCATTTAAATTGTAGATACCTCCACCACCATTATCAGCATTCACACCTGCAGCAGTATTGCCGTCGATTGTAGTACTGTCAATTGTCATAGTACCCGAACCATTCCATAGACCACCGCCTTCGGCTCCTGCAGTATTATCTGTAATGGTACAGTTGATTATATCAATCGTACCCGCGCCTGTCATGTGAAGTCCTCCACCATTCCCAGGTGAATTCATTACCACGTTGTCATCAAGAGTTACATTATCCAAACTAATATTGTTGGCACCGCCTACCGCTCGGCCTTCGATACCACCGCCTGCGCGATTTGCCATATTCATTGTAATTGTGGTGTTCATAATATTCAAAGTACCATCAGCTTCATTAAAAATTCCACCACCCGAACCAGCAGTTCCAGAAGCAGAGTTGTTGGAGATATCAGAATTTATAATATTCAATGTACCGTTGTTTAAATTAAATAATCCACCACCGCCGTTATCGGCAGCATTACCAGCAGCATCATTGTTGGAAATAGTTACATTATCTAAAGACATAGTCCCTGATCCATTCCAAAAACCACCACCTTCTGCGGCGGCTTGGTTACTAGATACTGTACCTCCTGAAATATTGGCTGTTCCTGCTCCTGTAATATGAATCGCACCACCGTTTCCAGGTGCTGCTGTTGCAGGAAAAACACCCGCATTGTTTCCAAGAAAATCAACATTGCTTAGGGTTAAAGTAGTACCGGCCACAGCCTCTATTGCGCCACCAGCTCTATTGGCTTGATTATTCGTAAATGAACAGTTTGTGGCTGTTAACGTACCACCTGTTTTTACATAAATTGCTCCACCGCTACCATTGTTTGCATTGGCTATATTATTGTCTAATGTGCTATTAGTAAGTGTAACTGAGGCATTTTCAATTTGAATCGCTCCACCGTCGGCAGCACTACCATTGCTGAAGTCTACATTGGTGATGGTAAGCGTACCAGCTGTTACATTAAAAATTCTGCCAAGAGTAGCAGAAATTTCTGTGTTAGAAGCCGCATTTGAAGTAATCGTAAGAGACTTATTGATTGTGATTTGACCTTGAATAAGAGTAATAGAGTTCACTGTATTGGCAATTGTAATGGTTGCATTGGGTGCAGCGGCTGCAATTTGATTTCTAAGTGTCCCTGCTAGAATTCCGTCTGTACCTGTGTTTACTGTTTGTCCAAATGAGCAAATAGCACTGAAAATCAGTACTAAAGCCATTGGAATCAATTTCTTTGTAAAGTTTGTTTTCATAATTTTTTCGTTTTGTGTTGTTATACTTACGGTATAAATAGAAATTTGGATTTCGAGAGTACCAATTTATCCCTAAGACAATAAAGGTTTGTAAGCCTATAATGTGATGGTTCAGTGAAAATGGAGCATTTCATGGAATGAATTTCGTAAAACGCAAAAAAAATGACAGAAGTCATTTTGTTTACGTTTCAATTAACGAAGATTCAAGAGTGAGTAAATTTTATTTTTATTGGCACTTACAATCTTCACAATCCTCTAGGGTAGCGAAACCATATTCTTCGCAACCGCTGTAGCCAATTACTTCGCACTGATTGGTTTTGACATTATAAAACCAACGGCTGAACGCTGCCTGACAGAGTTCTTCAGTAGGAGGCGTTTCTTTACATTTTGGTTTAGTGGCGTTTGTACAATTGTTTTTTTTGCAGCTGCTAGCGGTTAGTAAAACAAGGCTAGCTAATAGAATTAAATTTTTCATATTCTTTTTTTATTTTTTGGGTTTATAATCTAATTCCGATTGCGAACGGTCGACGATCCAATCCATTTTTATACATAGATTGTAAAGCATATGTACCATAAAGTTTAATAATACCTGTAATTCCTAATTCAGCGCTTACTTGAGTCATCCAGTCATTTAATCCGAAGTTTCCGCTATTCTTATTGCCATAAAATTTAGTCCAAGACTTAAGTTTGTAGGATCCTATAACTCCGGCTCCTATGAAATATCTATGTCCTTTCTTTTTATTAGAATTAAAACGCAACATAAGTGGAACACTCACATAGCTAATGCCAAGTTTATTTTTTTCTTTTCCCGTTAGCAGGTTGGGGTCCTGAATATCCATGAATCCTGTACGCAAGCTTGACGCAACGGGTTGTGGCATGCTAGAATTGGTCGGTACAGCATCTGAATGGATTACATTCGTGGAATATCGATAGTTAAAGAATTGGAACCCCAGACCTGTTTCTAATTGAACATTATGTTTTGCTACATCTTGTTTTAACCACACTGGCCAAAAATTGAAATTAATTGATTTACCATTGCGTAAATCGAAGTCACCTTTTTTCAAGTCTCGACCTTTGCTAGTGGTAGCGGAAATATCACCATCATTCACTACAACTTCTTCTAGGGTGCCATTATAATTTGTATTATCTATCACGTTATTAATGCCAAAGTCAAAGTGCATACCGGTGTGTAGTTTTTTATGCTTTTTCTTTTTCTTCTTGTCTTGGTTTTTAATACCATCTCCAATTTTGATGCCTAGATTACTAATAGAGAGGATTGTACCTTTCTTTGTGGTGATGGTATCACCATCACTATCGATAGTGATTCTTACGTTGTCAAGGTCCATAAGAATTGTGTCTTTCTTTTGTGCATTTGCTAGTCGGCCACCCAATATTAATATGAGTAAAGCCAGTGCGGTTTTAATAATTGTGTCTTTCATGTTGTTCATTTTTATTTGTTGATAGTTATAATTTTTGTTTTACCTATTTTGATAATTATGGGTTGCTTTTTTAATTTCTTTACGGTTTCAATTTTTTGTTCTACTTGATCAATGACCGTATTCATTTTTTTATAAAGTTGCGGGTGATGTACCTCGTCTATTATCACCAGAGCATTATTGTTTTCTTTTTTTTCTAGAATGGCTTGATCGGGCTTGCTAGTTGATGCCGGTGTATTCAACTCTTGTAATAGCGTTTCATTTTTAACTTCTTTATTAGACGCAATAGGTTCAGGCTTTTTAAGAATTTCTTTTACTACAATTTCTTTATCAAACTTTTCTATTATTTTCTTGCGAGGTCTAGGTTCAGATGGTTTAAGAATTTCTTTTTTAGCTATGGTTTTTTCCGGAGCTATTATAAGCGCTTTATCCTTTGTTTCATTTTGAATGGGTTGAACTTTTTTTGAAATCTCCTTCTTTATGGCAGGCGTAAGCTCTTCATTAATAAATTCTTCCTTCTTTATTGGTGTTCTAATTGGCTTTAGAATAATTTCAGTTTTTGGATCAATATTATTTTCAGCAACTACTTTTTCCTTTACCTTTTTATCTTTTGATAGAAAGGGCCCAATGGCAACTGTAAGTAAAACAACCGCTATCAATGGCCATATTTTCTTCAAAAGCACAGCAGCGCCCGTTTTTTTAAGCAAGGCATCTTTCCCATCGTAGATTGGCGTTTCATCCCCAGAAAATTGTACTGTTTTAAAAGCGGAAAGCTCTTCTTGCAATGAAGGGTTTTCTTTAATAAATTCATTAAATTCTACAACTTCATCTGCGCTTAGCTCGTTATCCATAAAAGCGACCATCCACTCCTCGTAATTTAGTTTATTTATACTCACAGCGCTTTTTTGTTTTGAGATGAACTTATTATTTCTTTGAGCTTTTTACGCGCACGGAACAAGTTTATTTTCACCTGTCCTTCTGTAACATTAATAATTTGAGCAATCTCTGCATAGGAGTAGCCTTCAAAATCTTTTAATAAAACCATGGAGCGTTGCGGTGTTGGTAATTCTAAAAGTACCTTGTGCATAATTTCTTTATGTTCATTGGTTGCAGGTGCATTGCTGATAGCATTTTCATGATAATCTTCCACATAAAGCATGCGGCCACCTTTACGATACACATCCACTATTTGATTGTGCGCTACTTGAAAAAGATAACTCTTCGCTTTAGCACTCGGCACATCCGCTCTCTTGTTCCATAAAGCTTCGAAGCAATTTTGTACTATGTCTTTAGCGGTTTCCACGTCTTTATTCAAATTTTTAAGTATGAACCCATAAAGCCTATCAGAATAGTCTTTCACAGCTTGGTTGTAGCTTTTTGAGTTCATAGGGTACTAGTATATCGTGTAGGGAGATAGAAAGTTACACTTCGTTCAAAAAAATTTGATATTCTTACAAGATGTTTTTTACATTTGAAAGTAATTACTCTGTATGAAACGCTTAATCATGGTACGCCACGCAAAATCGGACTGGGGAGATTTAACCCTCAAAGATTTTGACAGACCGCTCAATAAACGCGGAAAAGAAAATGCACCAGACATGGGGAATCGTCTCAAAAACAGGCATTATTATGTAGATACGATTATATCAAGCTCCTCTAAGCGAACGAAGCAAACTAGTAAACGTGTGGCTGATGCTATGGGTTTTGATAAGGATAAAATTATTTGGGAAGACGGATTGTATCATGCAAATTCTAGTAAAATTCGAGAGTTTATTTACACAATTGATAGCGATATTGAAAGCGTAATGATTGTATGTCATAATACGGGAATCACAGATTTCGTAAATTCGCTTTGTGGCTATGTGACGGATAACCTACCTACCTGCGGTATGGTCGCCTTTGAAATTGATTGTAAAAAATGGAAAAAATTTGACGAGGCTGATAAAAAACTCGTCTTCTTCGATTATCCTCGATCTCGTGATTAATTTGACAAATTGTCTAGCGTATACTGATACTTTTTTCGGATGTACCTCGCTTGCGCTTTTGCCAAAATAAAACCACTCTTGCCATCTAAACAACCTCCTTTTAAAAGGTAATTTTTTACAAACGAAAAACCAGGTGAAAGGATTTTTTTTAACTGCAAATACCCACTGCCTTTTCCAGATAGTTTTTTAGCACTTAATCGCGCGTATTTTTCAAGACGGGCTTCCATGTCTTCTTCATTTTTATAAGAGTAATGTAACAAGGTCCCGTTCACATTGTCAGTCTTTAAGTTCTTCGTTTTATCAATGGCTTCTAAGCTTTCATGCACGGCCACATTGTTCCACGTCATTTTTGTTTTATCATACAGCCGTAATCTTTTTTCGTTTTTATAAGCACCATGCTTTATTTTTTTATTATCAAAAATAAATGTTCGAGATAGCCAATAGGCAGCGGCCTTATTTTCTTTGGACAAAGCACCCGTGATTTCATTTTGTAAAACTTCATCCAAGGCTTCATCTGCATCTAAACTTAAAATCCATTTGTGTTTTGCTAAATCTGCTCCTTGGTTTTTTGTAGCCCCGTAGCCTAACCAATCTATTGAATGCACTACTGCGCCTAGATTAGATGCTATAGTTACCGTGTCATCTTCGCTTTGGCTGTCTAATACTAAAATTTCAGCATTCAGATTTTGACAGGACTGTATACATCGCCCTATGTTCTCTGCTTCATTTTTGGTAATGATTACAACCGAAACTTGAGTCATTTTAATGTTGATTTATGTTTTAGATTTTCTAGTTAGACTATCATTTTTTAATATCAAACCAAGACAAAGGTAGGCAATTGAAATAGGTATTATTTTTAATAATTACACTAACTTTAGGCTATGAAACAGATTGGATTATTCGCACTATTTTTTTTGATTACTTTTTCATTGGAAGCACAAGAAGTTTGCTCGCCAGAGTTTCTTTGGAGCCTAGGTCGAGTAAGCGGTCATAGTATTAGTGAGGACGGGCGCACTGTTTTTTATAGCGTGCGTAATAAAAATGTGTATACTGAAAAAACTGAAAGTAATTATTATGCCATTCCGGTAAGTGGAGGACGCGCTCAGCAAATCGAGTCATTACCAAAGGGAAGTAGTTGCCAAACGCTTGGCAGCCCAAAGGATGTAAAGGTTTCCCCTGATGGCAATCACGCTATTTTAATTCGAAGTGTAGGGGTAGAAAAAGTTCGTGCGAAAGATCTTTATCCAGATATGAAAAATGCTCAGGTTTATATCTATGATAAATTAAATTACCGACATTGGGATACTTGGGAAGACGGTGAATATGATCACCCCTTCGTGGCAAATGTAGTAGCCGGGACTGCTGTGGCAGAAAAAGATGTTATGCCGAATAAAGCGTACGATTGTCCTACCAAACCATTTGGTGGTAGTGAAGATTATCTTTTTACGCCGGACAGCAAGCACATTTTATACGTCACCAAAAAGAAAACAGGAACTAAGTATGCGGAAAGTACCAATACAGATATATTTCTATATCACATAGGCAGCGGAGAAACTGAAAATCTAACGTGGAACAATCCGGGTTATGACATGAATCCATCATTCAGCAGTAATGGACGGTATTTGGCATATACGCAGATGAAGCGTGATGGGTATGAAGCGGATAAAAACGATATAATTCTAATGGATTGGTCTACTAGAAAAACAACGAATCTTACCGCCTATTGGGATGAAAGTGTTTCTTCATTTCATTGGGGAGAGGACAATGAAACTTTATTTTTTACAGCAGCGAATGCTGGGACGAAGCAAATTTTTAGTTTAAACATTCATCGTGCTAGAAGTATCAGTCAATTGACGAATGGTGATTTTGACATAAGAGGAATAGTAGGGCAAGCAGGTAACGAACTAATCGTTCACCGAGGTGATATGAATCATGCCACAGAACTTTATAAGGTCAATACTGCTAATGGGGCAATGACGCAATTGACTTATGTAAACGACGCAGCCTACCGGGGTATAGAATTACCAGAAGTAAAAGCTCGTTTAACGCCCGTAAAGGGTGGGAAAGAATTATTCTCCTGGGTGATTTATCCGCCTAATTTTGATCCGAATAAAAAGTATCCTACCATATTATATTGTCAGGGAGGACCGCAAGGAGCCTTATCTCAATTTTATTCGTACCGTTGGAATTTCCAATTGATGGCTAGCCAAGGCTATATCGTTATTGCACCGAATCGCACCGGAATGCCTGGCTGGGGAACGGCTTTTAATGAGCAAATTAGTGGAGACTGGGGTGGCCTGGCCATGGACCATTACCTAGCAGCGATAGATGATATAGCTGAAGAATCTTACGTGGACAAACGTAGACTCGGTGCAGTGGGGGCTAGTTACGGCGGTTACTCTGTTTTTATGTTAGCTGGGATTCATGAAGGGCGTTTTAAAACGTTTATCTCGCATTGTGGTTTATTTGATTTGCCGAGTTGGTATGGAACTACGGAAGAATTATTTTTTGCTAATTGGGATATTGGCGGACCGTATTGGGATGAAAAAAATCGTACTGCACGTAAAAGTTATGAAAACTTTAGCCCGTCTAGCTATGTACAAGAGTGGGATACTCCGATTTTGATTTTTCAAGGGGGGCGTGATTATCGTGTTCCGATTGGTCAAGGATTGCAGGCGTTTCAGGCAGCACAAATTAAACGTATCAAAAGTAGATTGGTGTTTTTGCCAACAGAAAATCACTGGGTGCTTCAGCCTCAGAATGCTATGGTATGGCAAAAAGAATTTTTTAGGTGGCTCAAGGAAACCCTGTAAATGATGATTGCCAGTAAAAATGAAATTTTGTTATAAAAAAATCTCCCGAGAGGGGAGATTTTATGTTTTCGTAAACAGTCTTTTTAATTTTCTAATTCGGAAAGTGAACTTCTAATACTTTTTTGGTTTCATACTTCTTGCCGTTGTACTCGACTACAATATTTTCTAAAATAAGAAAATCTCCTTTAGAGAGTTCAAGCTGTTGCAAGTGATCCTTTGCCGAAGAAAAACTATCACCCAAAGAACAACTGACCGAAGGGCTTACTTCACCGCTGGCCCGAACGTGAATGGCTGTATAGCTTAACCACGTAGCTTCAATTTTCTTACCATTTAAATAATAATCGAATGAAAAATCACCCTTTTTTATTTCTTCGATGCTGACGTTGGATGCGGCATTACCTTTTAAAATAACTTCTAATGCAGAAGGGTTAGTCTGTGCTGAGCAAGTAAAAGATAAAGCAAAAAACGCGATAGGTAAAAGATAAATTAATTTCATGTTGTGTTATTTATTAATAAATTTAAGGTTTTTTTTTGAAACAACCACCTTCTAAGGTCAAACAGCTTGAAATAAGACATTGAGATGAAATAACACTTTCTATAAAAATGTACCTTTGCGCCCAATGAAAAAGAACCTTTTTTATTTACTCATATTGATGGTATTGGCGGCGGTTGCTTATTTTGCTTTCAAAAAAGACGAGCCACTTTTTGCCAAAGACGATGCTAATTTTAAAATAGAAAATACAAGTGATATTACTAAAATATTTTTGAGCGACCCTGGAGTTGGGAATATTAAGCTAACCAAAAACTCAGATGGCGTATGGATAGTTAATGATAAATACCGCGCTCGGCAAGATTGGGTTGTCTTTTTACTAGAAGGTATGGCCCAGCAAAATGCTACTCAAATGGTCCCGAAAAGTGCTCATAATACCACCGTGAAAGCATTAGCAGGCAATAGCGTGAAAGTAGAGGTATTTCAGGGTGATAAAAAAACGCATGCTTACTTCGTAGCCAAAGATCCGAGCCGAGATAATTTGACAGTAATGTTGAATATTAAAGAAGATGGTACGAATGCACCACGTCCGTTTTTAGTCAGTTGTGGACATGGTGGAACTTTTTTAGGTGTGCGCTACCGAACAGATATAGAAGATTGGCGTGATAAAAGAATTTTTCTTTTTGACTCTAATGAGCTTTCAACTATAGAAATAGAGTATCCCAAGAAGCCGGAGGCGAGTTTTACTATCAATATGCAGCCAAAACCAGCCGTCCTGCCGAGCTTGGATACTGGAACGGTCAATGAACTACGGCTGAAAAAATATCTTAGCTTCTATGATAAGCTGTTTTGTATGGGTTTTGAGAATGATTATATACTGAAGGATACGTTTGTAAGAGCTTTTGAGCCATTTGCCAAAGTAAAAGTGACGGCCAGTGATGGCGAAAGTCATAGCCTCAGTACCTATTATAGACAGGTAAATAAAACAACGCACAACGTAATTACGGTAAATGGGAAACAGTACGATGGAGATTCATTTTTTGGACTTTATGATAATGAAGATTTTATGCTCATAAGCAGCTTAACGGCGCAAAAAATTCTCAGAGAACGACAAGAGTTTTTTACGGCTGAGAAGACAGTGACCCCTGCCAATTGATTCGCAATACTAATTGTACCTTTGCGCCTTGCATTGGCGATAAAGTATGGAAATTGTTCAGCTCAGTTATTTAATATTTATAGTAGTACTAGTAGTCAGTGTGATATTGGACTTGGGTGTTTTTGGAAAAAAAGGAGCCGCCCTGGATGACAAGGCGTCCCTAAAATCTTCAATTATTCAGTACGCAATTTGGTTCGTGATTGCCATGGGTTATTTTTTGTTTCTCTATACTCAATATGATTCAGAGGCTTCTTTAAATTATCTTATATCTTATTTTACAGAAATGTCACTTTCGATTGATAACCTTTTCGTTTTTATACTTGTATTTAGTACCTTAAAAGTCAAGCAAGAAAATATTGGAAAGGCATTAACGATTGGGATATTGTTAGCCATAGTATTTCGTATCGTTTTTATTTTTATAGGTATCGGAATAGTTAATCGCTTTGAATGGGTATTGGCTATTTTCGGAATTTTCTTGTTGTATACCGGTGTAAAAATATTCTTCATAAAAGATGAAGGTGATGAAACGCAACGATTGGGAAAAATCGAAAATTTTCTTAGTAAAAAAATGCGCTTTACCAATGGAGAATCTCAGGGTCAATATTCTATAATGATGAACGGGAAACGCTATTTTACAAAATTGAGTTTAGCTGTTTTTTTAATAGGTGTATCTGATATCATGTTTGCTATTGATTCGATTCCAGCAGTATTGGCTATTACGACTGATAAGCTCATAGTATATTCCAGTAATATTTTTGCAATTTTAGGACTGCGCCCTTTGTATATTATTTTACAAAAAGCGAAAGATAAATTTGACTATGTACAAGAAGGGGTGAGCCTTGTATTAATTTTTATCGGAATCAAAATTTTACTTCATTTCGTCTGGCATATTGAAATTTCCACTTGGCTTTCCTTTGTATTGATTATCGGCATTTTGGGAGGATCGGTAATTTACTCTTTTTTTAATAGTAAAGGAATCAAGGAATAAGTTATGCAATTGACGGTTGACCATATCGTAAAAATTTCTGAGGGGATAGTGTTGCAACAAGCTCCTAAAGAACAGGTCTTGCAGATTTTTTGTACGGATAGTCGCAAAGTTCGATTGGCCGCTCAAAGTATTTTTGTGGCTTTACCTACCAAGGCTCGGGACGGTCATCGGTTCATTCAACCAGCTTATGAAAAGGGGATTCGTTGTTTTTTGGTAAGCCGTAACGATTGCTCGGTTGAAGATTATCCTGAGGTTACTTTTATTTTAGTAAAGGATACACTTCGATCCATGCAACGTTTAGTTGCCTCGCACCGTTCTCGTTTTCAAATTCCTGTATTTGGAATTACGGGGAGTAACGGAAAAACGATTGTGAAAGAGTG
>Ga0209187_1002288_pt1 | contig 18656 bp, 13 predicted proteins | sample BantaG_FD_187430 | JGI IMG/M metagenome (GOLD analysis project Ga0209187, IMG submission 187430) | Marine algal microbial communities from Bantry Bay, Ireland - BantryBay_4 metaG (SPAdes) (version 2) | ecosystem: Host-associated > Algae > Red algae > Unclassified | place: Bantry Bay, Ireland...
CGCCAAGAGCCTGTATATGCACAGGACATCGCCACAGGCTCTCGCTATGGCGGCATCATCCTCTGCAGGCGTGACCATCACGGACCACGGGTGACGCTGAAGCCCTCTGGAGGACAAAGGCAGCGCGTCATGCGCAGCAGAGTGGGTCCATCTCAGTGGGCCAAAGCGTTATTGACCATGCAATTGTAGTCCACGGGGTCAATGAGCAGTTGTGTGGGGTGCAGGCCCTCCCTGCGAACTCCTGTGTATGGCCCGGCGTCCCTCATCGAGGCGGGAGGGAAACACAGCGGCATGGCGTGGTCGGCGTGGTCCTTCGTCTCGGTAGTTGAGCGTCTTTGGTTGCGTCGATATTGACTTGTTTCGGTTCTGCTTTGCTATTGGTTGATCCCTATTATGTGGGCGGGTGGGCTATTTGGGGCACCCCCTTTTGAGGGGGCGCCCTCTCAGTGTATTCGGCACGCATGCATGCATGTATGCGTGCATCCGCGTCACGGGGCACGGACGCGCCCCTTCACAGGGTGCCTCCCGACGGGGTACGACGCCGCCGGTGTGGCGCCGTCGACGCCGTCCTCATTGTCGCTGGTCGTTTCCCGCTTGTGTCCTGTCGTTGTGCGAGCGATCGTGCGTGTCTGGCGTCGTTTTCCGTGCGCACAAGGGTACGAGGGCGACCGGGAGTGGGTCGTACGCGTTGTGAGGGCTGGCGGCCCTGCGGGGCGAGCGGGACGGGGTGGATCTGGTTGTGTGACGGTTCTTGGGGCGTGAGGTGGTCTGTGTCGCGCTCCGTGCTCGCTCTGCCGTGTGTGTGACTCGTTTGTTGCCCGTTTTGGTGTCTGGCGCTGCGCTGCATCCAGGCTGGGGTCTCCCCCGACGGGCAGGATGGTGAATCTGCGATCCAAGTCCACGGGGGGCAGGGCCCGCGGCGACGGGGCGCACCGTCGGAGCGAGGTTGCTTTGGACGGATCTGCCGCTGGGGACGGGGAGACGGCGACCTCTGCTCGGCCTGCGTCGGCGTCTGGGCGTGCTAATGCGCCATCGGCGCCGGGTGCAGCGGCGCGGGCTGCTGCTGCGCCGCCGCCGTCGTCTGGGGTAGCCACTGCTCCGCCGGCGTCGGCATCTGGGCGTGCGCATGCTCCATCGGCGCCGGCGGCGCCGGCGGCACGGGCGGCGGCGGGTGCATCGGCGTGGGCCGGTACTGCGCGGCCGGTGTCTGGGCCAGCCAGCGGTCCGTCCGCGTCGGCGAGGCCGGCGGCAAGCGTAGCAGCGAGCGGGTCGCCGCAGGTGGCTGCTGCGGCCTCGTCTGTTGGTGCCGCGGCTCCCCCAGTGTGTCGGCGCCTTCTCCTCCTCCCGATGCCGCAGCCTCGGTTGGGAGCTGCCCGCGGGCGGTCACCGGCCCGGACGGGCGCTGCTGCTCCTGTTGCACCCAGTAGCCCCATTTTGGCTTCTGGCGGCGCGGAAGCCGCTGCCGGTGCTGCGGGCTCATCCCGGGCGGCATCGCCTGGTGGGGACGGGATCCCTGCGGTGCTGACTCAGGCACCCTCTCGGGCGGATGGAGCCGCACCCCTGTCTGAGGATGGCGCCGGGCGTCGACAGACTACCCCCCGCAGTACGACAACCGATGGGCGGCGCCCCGCGAGTGGCGCTGGTGCGGGAGGCGACGAGGAGGAGGAGGGTGAGGTGGTGCAGAGCGAGGAGGAGGTGCAGGCGTCGGAGCAGTCGGAGGCTGATGCCGCCGCTGCACGGCCGCCGCCCGCTGCTGGCCAGCTGCCGGGCGTTGGAGGCCGCCAAGCCCAAGGCGACAGCCCTGGCGGGCGCGGCACTTCCGGTGGTGCTGTATCCGGCGATGCTGCCGAAGCTGCTGGGGCGCACAAGGGCGGCTCTCCGGCAAGTGACGGCAGCAAGAGCAACGACAACGAAGACGCGCCGCCGGCGTCGGCGAACGACGACGGCTTGGCGTCCAGTGACGGCAGCAAGAGCCACGACGATGAAGACGCGCCGCCGGGGTCGGCGGACGGCTCGTCAGCGGCGGCCTCGGCGGCGGACAAGGACAACGAGTCGGAGAGCCAAGACGTTGGCGGCGATGTCGACAAGATGGAGACGATCTTGTGGGGTCCGGCGGGGACGTACGTCAAGACGCCCCGTCTTGTGCGCGTCCGCGACATTCGCGTTGCCGACGTCACGACGCGCAATTTGTCAGCGGAGACCGTTCTTCATCACTACGAAGCACAACAACAGTCGGGGTACGACTGGGCGTTTGGCTCGATGGTGGTGTGCCACGACTGGGTGCAGGCGGGGTCCGCCGTCCATGACGACTTGACGTCTGGCGATGGCGCCGCGTCTGCTCGCGCGGCGCGTGCGGCAGCTGGTTTGGACGGGTCGGCGGGTGCGGCTGCGGGCGGCCGCGACGGTGACGGCCAGGTCCCTCATCTGATCATTCCGTATACGCCGACCGACCTGGCGGCGCTCGACCCCGTCAAGAAGCAGCTGTGGTCCGACGGCGCGGTGGCGGGCGGCCGGCAGGGGATCCACACTTCGGACGTCAACGTCCATGACCCGGTTGTGCTCATCGACGGCGCGCATCGCCTCGCTGCGATGAAGCGGCTGCTGGATGAGAAGCATCCGATGGCTGTCGAATGGATCCTCGTCGCGTGGGCCGGCCGTCGCGACCGCAAGGCGATGACGCACTGGGACACTCTCAACCTCGGAGCCGCGTCCAACGACTTGCCGGCCATCGCCATCGCCATGTCGCAACTCGACCACGTCGTTTGGGCAGTCAACTGGGTCGCGACCTACAACCGGGTCCAGGCCCATGGTGATCGTCTCCGGTACGTGCCCGGCAAGACTCGTCCTGCGGCGGTTGGCGTCCTCGTCAAGCGGGCGTACGCCGCTGGCGTCGTGCCGATGAACAAGGAAGGTCATCCGCTCGGTGACGACTCGCTGGGCCGCATCATCAAGATTGCGCTGCTCAACGCTGTCTCGCCCCTGACGGTTGAGTGTATGCTGACCTACCTGTCGGAGAGCCAAGACTCTGAGCGCGCCGGGCCGCGTCTGTCGGTCGAGACTCTCGTCTCCAACGTGCTGCTCAACGTCGACGTGGGCACGGACGAGGAAAACGACCGCCTGCGCAAGCTGATGCTGCAGATGGCTTGGAAGTGGACGGCCGGGTTGCCGAAGGAGCAGCGGCGTGGCGCGCAGCGCAAGGCGCGGCGGCTGACGCGAGGCGGTGACGTGACCTTCTTTTCCTGCCTTTGGGCTTTTTTGATGGTCGTGCGCGACGAGACGCAGGCGGCTACTCAGCCCCTCTTCATCGCCCACCTCGCCGTTGCAGCACGAGCGCGGCTGGCGGAACATCACGGGGGTGGTCCCCCTCCCGTGCCTACCCGGTCGGATGTGGTCGGCCGGCACGACGACGCCGGGCGTGCCGACGGCGCAAGCCGTGCATCTGGTGGCGCTGCTTCTGCTGCTGCAGCCGCTGCTGCCCCTTCTGGTGTAGTTGGCGTCGACGCAGGGCTGCGCGGTGGCGCAGGTGGCGGCACAGGCGGCCGCGAAGAAGGTGGCGTCGGCGGTGGTGGCGGCGTCGGCGGCGGCGACGGCAGTGTCGGCGGTGTTGGTGGCAACCCACGGGCAGGCGGCCACTCACGTCACGCCAATCCGATCCAAGTCGGCGTCCCAGTCGTGGGGCCCGACACCCGCGCTCGTCTCCGTCATGACACGACGATGTGGCAAGTGCTCATGATGCGCATGCCGACAACCAACCCAAGCGTGGACACCTGCTTGGCTTTTCATCTGGCCGACCTGTTTGTCGGCCAGTTTGACATTGAACGGAGTCACGGGTTCAAGAAGTCGTCTGGCGGCGCGCGGGGGCGCAGCGCGCTGGAGATTGGCCAGGCGGATCCTTTTGCCGTAGAGCACATGCCTGCTTGGGTTTCGTTAGTCAAGTCGTTTGTTAATCCCGACGTTGCGAGCGATGGTGGCGCTGCAGCGGAAGCGGGCGATGGGGGTCAAGCCGGCAATGGTGGGTGCGGCGCTGGGACGCACGCTGATAACCATGCTGCCGCCGCCGACAAGGACGGTGGGGCGAACAAGGATGGCGGCGACAACGACGGCGCCAACAAGGACGGCGCCGACAAGGACGGCTTGGGTGGAGACGGCGCCGGTGGGGAAGGAGGTGACGTCGACGCCAACTCTGGCGCGAAGCCCCCGGGTGGCGGGCCGCGCCAAGGGCCCCGTCCTCCGGCGGCACCTGGCGCAGCAGGTGGGTCGCGTCGCCGTAAGCGCCGCAAGACGTACAAGGAGCAGTCGTCGTCCGAGGCGGAAGACGAGGAGCCCCCGCGGGGAGGAGGACGGCCAGCCGCCAAACGCCGTCGTCTCGGCGGCGCGGGTCGGTCGCCATCTGCTGATGGCGACAGGAGCGTGCGCGGGCGCCGTCGTGTCGGACGGGATGGCGACGGGCGCCGAGACCGAGACGGCGACCGCGCCGGCGACCGTCGTGGCGAAACCAACCGGCGTCGTGGACGGTCTGCGGAGCCGGCTGGTCGTCGGCAGAGTCACCGTCGAGAGCGTCGCCGTCGCCGGTCGCTCTCCGTCGGTGCCAAGGACGGGCGCCGCGGCCGTGGCCGCTCTCCTCCGTCTCCAGGCGACGAGGCGGCGCCTCTGGCGCCGCCGACCACGCCCAAGCGCATCGCCTGGCGTACTGTCGGCCGCGCTGGTGGCAAGGGACGAGACGCCCAACGAGGGGGCCTGTCGCAAGGCGGTGGACATCTTGCGGGCAGCCAACCTCAGGCGCGCCGTGGCGACGGGCAGGTGCCGGACGATGCGGGAGGCGCGGAGAGCCGCCCTTACCCAGACGACCCGGAGGACATTCCGTCGTCGCTGCTCGAGGCCGCATCAAGCACGCGTCAGCACGCTGGGACGGTGGACCTCCCCGGCTTCGCGTTGCTTCTTCCTGAGGAGCACCAAGCCCGCGATTTTATCCCTGCCGCGGAGTGGCAGGCCCTGGAGCAGAGCGTGCGGAACTACATGTCGGACATTGGCAAGGCGACGATGCCCGGGGCTGTGGCAATGGCCGCGTCTCGTGTGCGCGGTGTTGGTGGTGGCAGTAGCGGTCGCTTGCCGCGGGGACTGCAGCCAGGGCCAGCTGGTGACGCAGCGGCGCCAATCCTGGCCGACCCCGTCGCTGCCATGCAAGCGGCCTTTGCGGCGATCAAGTTTGGCTCGCAGCTGGTGGAGCGCGGGTGGTGCATCCTGCCAGACGCGTGCCTCATCCCGACGCACAAGACGGGACCTGCACCGCCGCGAGCCGAGCCGGGTGGCGGCAACAGCCGATTTGGCGGCCGGCCCCCTCCCGTGCCTCTGTCGACGCTCGGTGGTCTTGCCGGAGCGCGCGGGGCAGCCGCGCGGGCAGAGGCCCGGGGCTCGCGGCCGCCGACCAGTGGTGGTGGTGGCGCAGCACAAGAGGACCACGTCAACGTCGTCGACGCGACGCTCAAGGCCTTCATGGATGAGCTGCCGTCCGAGGAGGACATTGCCAAGGCCGCTGCGACTGCCGACTCATCCTTTACGCTTCACCCCGTGTGGGGGCCCATCCACAACGCCGACCAAGGGGCGGCGGACGCCAAGGCGCTGACCGACGGTCAAGGGCGCTTCACGGTGCGTCCGTCGGCCGTGCGCGCGTCTGAGAATGCGGCCAAGCACGAGGTCTTTCTCAACAAGCTTCGCGCCGACATGCTGCTTGCGGCTGTAGCGTACGAAGTTCTTCCTATGACGGACGCCGAGCGCGACCAAAACAACCAGCTGTGTGTGTCTGTGCCCCGAACTGGGGCACGGATTTTGGCGACCACCAAGGACGCGGTGCGTCAGGCGCCGCACGTCGACTCTCGGCCGCACCGGTCGTTGGGCGGCAGCGGCGAAGCGGCGAGCCTGGAGGAGGACGACGGTCCCATAGACGTGGACGACCCGTCGACCATGCGGCTATCCTCGTACGAGATGCCGCAGAGTCGCAACTTCTTCCTGATGGCGTCGGGCAAGGACCCCTTTGTCGTCGTGACGTGGCCCGGAAGCGTGCTCGCGCTTGCGCGGCACGAAATGGGCGACGGCGTCCGTCGGTCCATCTTTCCCGAGACGGTCACCGTCCCGCGCAACAGCATGGCGCTTGTGCGCAGCGACCTCGTTCATGCCGGCGCGTCGGCGGCGGATGACGCATTCCGTTACGGCAAGGCGCCGGCGGAGCTCAACTACTCTCGGTCGACGCGTCTTCACATGTACCTGCAGAACAAGAAGGACCCGCTGCAAGACGCCATCTGGCTGGTCGATGCCAAGGTCTTTATCAACACGTTGCTCGTCATTCTGGACGATGACGATGTCGACATCTTGTCGGACGACGACGACGGCAGTGACGCTATGGCGGTCTCAGTCGTCGGCGGCGGCGCGCCAAAAGGTGGCGGCAAGAAGCCGACCGCCGGCACGCCCGGCCGCGGTTGCAAAGATGGCGGCGACGGCGGCGGCACAAGCGACTTGTTCGACAGCAGCGTGGGCAGCAAGGGCAGCGGTCGGGAGCACAGCAAGGACAGCAGTGGCAGCGGCCGCAGCCGCAGTCGCAGCGCGCGCCGCAGCGGCGAGAGCCGTGACGGCGGCGGCGACGTGCGGGCGGCCTCATCTCGAGGCGGCAAGGATCGCGGGCCAGGGGCGTCCACGGCGATGCTGCGTACGCCGCTCAGCCAGGTGCGTCGTGGTCGACCTCGTTCGCGCTCTGTTGGCGGCGACGACGAGACGTCGGAGCGGTCGCGCAGCCGCGGACGGAGCACTCGTCGGCGCGGCCGCGGCCGCGGCAGCCGCAGCCGCAGCCGCAGCCGCAGTCGCAGTCGCGGTCGCGACGACGGTCGCAAGCGGCGGCGGTCTCCCTCGGGCAGTGGGCGTGAGGCGTCTTCAGACGGTCCTCGGAGCCGCCGTCTGAGCCAGGGGCGTCGCGTCGCTTTTAGGCGCGACCGGCGTTATGCGTCGCCAAGCGCCGATAGTCGCCGCCCAGGCCGGGCGAGGTCTCCGCGGCGGTCGCGCTCGCGATCGCGGTCGTCGCCGTCGCCTGGTGGGCGCCGTGGCGCTGGCAGCGGGAAAGCGCCGCACCGGTCCCGGTCAAGTGCGTCCGACCGGCGCTCCAAGGGTCAGGGGCGTCGAGGTCGCAGCCGGTCGCAGTCGTCGTCGTCTGAGTACTCGTCGCCAAAGCCCTCCCGGTCGTTGTCCCCGCCTCGGTCGGATCGACATGCGCGTACGCCGCGGGGGGGGCGGTGGGCGCCCGAGCGCCGCTCGCACTCGCGCACACCGCCGCGCTCTGAGCCGCGCGAGCGGCGCTGGCATCGGTCGGGTCGTTGATGGGATGAGTGCGAGGACATGCATTGTTTTGGAGTTGAGGGATGAAGCTGGGGGAGCGCCTTGTGGCGCCGTGTCCTGTTTGCCACCTGCGCCCAGCAGGTGCCCATCATCTGCTCTTTTGCTACTCGTACGGGCGTTTGTTTCATGTGTGGGCGTCTGTTTGTATTGCTGTGCTTGTCGTTGCTGCTCGATGGGTCGGACGCATGTGTGGCCGGGCGCCTGCCGCACATGTCCTTGTTGATTTGTGATTTTCGTCAAGTGCATCGGTTGGTTCGCATACGAGGAGTCCGCCAATTTTCAATTGGGAGCTGTAGGCCTACTGCTCCCCCCAGGATTTCCGTTTCCCACCAAGTCGATTTGGTCAATCGACTCGGCCGCGGTGAATGTGGCGGGGCACTCTCCTTTTGCCGTGGCAGACATCAGCTGTTGTCACACGCAGCAGGCGCACGGTTCGACGCACTCAGCCTCCGTCACAATGATCCTATTGCTGTGCTGTTTTTGCGCAAGCCCTTAAATGTGCGCACAGCATCCAGCAATGATGGGAGCAATCGGCTGTGCATCCAGCTGTATCACGCTCAGCGAGTGCATTGTGAACTTTTTGATGATGTGTAATGTTTACAAAGATATTGTAACTGGACAGCCGTTTCGTTGCTGAGAAACACTGCCATAAGCACAGATGCGCGCGCCAAAAACCGCTCGACTCGCGCCTGTGTGACGTGCCCCTTCCTGTCTCGAGTTGGTCGCGCCCCCGCCCGTCCCCCCAACCGCAGCCGACGCGGTTGTGTGCTGTGCGGTGCGCGAGGCCTCCCTGCCCTCCTTCTCCCTTGACGTGCGTGCGTGTCGGTTATGCCAACCCGAACGTCGGAGAAGGCTGGCGTCATGGCGGATGCATTTGGTGCTGCTCTTGCTGCCGCTGAGAGTGAAGCGCTGTGCCGGGCCTACATTGCCGGCGGCGGAGGGCGCACGGATGAGTCGGACGACGAGTCGCACAGCGACGGCGGCAGTGACGGATCAGTGGCTGCGCGCGACCCCAAGATGGCCCGCATGGCTGCCAGCAGCAGCGGCTCTGACGCGGGCGATCGTGTCGTGGCCCTGCAACGGGATGTGGACATGCGCGCGCCGGGGTATTTTGACGAGCAAACGGACGAGGAGAAGGAGCTCCAAGACGTTTTGGAGCCGTCTTCCGTGCCGGATCCGGTCCTGGGTGCTGCGCTGGACGGAGATGCGACGCGCGTCGCCGCGCTGCTCGCGCTGGGGTGCAGCCGCGAGGGCAGGACGTGGCGTCGTCGGGGGGCGATGCACTTGGCGGCGCGCCGAGGATCTGTCGGGACCGTTGCTGCTCTAATGGGCAACGGGTGTCGCGCAAACGCCGGCGGTGATATCTACGGGCACACGACGCTGCACCTTGCGGCTCGGGCGGGGCATCTGCCAGTCGTACGAGTGCTGGTGGACGCGGATGTGGCGCTGCTTGGTGTCACCAATTCGTTTGGGGATGGACCCCTTCACGTGGCCGTGCGAAACGGCCACAAGGACGTTACGTCCTTCCTCTTGCGGCGCGGCGCAAGCGCGGTGCGTGCCAATAATCACGGGGAGTCGCCCATGACGCTCGCGGGCCCCATCTCTTCTGCTGTGGGCCGCACGGTAGCCAAGCGTGTCATGGGGGATGCCCACACGAGCGGCAGTGTGCTGGCCCATGCGATGGTGCAAGCGACGTGGTATGGCCGAGTTGATTGGGTGCGCGCCCTGCTTCACGCTGGCGCACGGCACGACGTTGCCGTCGTGGAGGAGGAGGCCAGTGCGATGGAGGCTGGAGTGGTTGGGTCGGACCCGACGGGTATCGTCGTTACTCTTCTTTTGGTGGGCGGCTGCAGCGTCGGGCCTTTCCCCTCCCTCCCACTGCCGGACGACCGCGCGGACGCGCCGCTCAATGCGCTTGCGCGCCGGGGGCGTGATAAGGATCTTCCTGCAATGACCATCCTGCTTGCGGCCGGTGCGGATGTCAACTATCGCGACAAGATCCCTATGTTTCACTCATTCACGCCGCTCGAGAACGCGGCGTTTGTAGGGCGGAACGCGGCCATGGTCAAGAAGCTTCTCGAGCACCAGGCTGACGTCCACGCGGTCGGCGGGCCGGAGCAGCGATCGGTTCTGCACTGGGCTGCTGTGGGCATGAGGCCTGGAATTTGCCGGCTGCTCATCAACGGAGGCGCCGACGTTGAGAAGCGTGACGGCGTCGGACAGACGCCTCTGCAGCTTGCCGTTTGGGGGCGCGACTCTGTACGCTACCGCAGCAGGCGTCGTCAGAAGCGCGTGTCGCGGGCAGACGCTGACGAGACGCTCGGTCTGTTTCGCCGCGCTGCGGCCGACATCGAGGCGGGGGCGGGGTTGGGGGGGTGCGCATTGTGAAGGTGATACGAGTCTGATGCGAGGCCTTGAGAGAGACAGAGGTGCGCGCGCCGAGTGAGAGAGACATCCGCGATTTGTGCTGTCCCGTATGCTGTCACATTGATGTTGTTGTGCCTTGTAGTTGTTTTGTTGCATTGTATGCCCCGTGTTGGGGGACGGCGGTGTGGTGCCCGCTCTGCCGAGCTGTCGAGTTTCTTGTAACATGTTCTCCACGCCACTGCGCGACTGTACCTGTAGTCATCGTTGTCATTCATTCGTTCCGGCTGGTCGGATGCACATTGTGCAGCAGATGACTCGATGTGTCAGAATGAGTGTGCCACCAGGCTGATGCGCGCCGTGATGACGCGGTCCGTGTAAATGAGGGCGGCAAGGGCCCTGGAACCACAGAATATTCTCATCTGTGCGTGTGCGGCGGTCAAGTAGGGCTGCCGTCCCACCATGCTCAAGATTGAAGCCATGCTCAAGATTGAAGCTACGCATGTCTCGGGGCTCGAGAATTTTTGTCCCCTCTCTCAAGGTGTCACGTCTCATAATGCTGGGGCTGGATTGAAAAGTATCAAACTGCCATTTTTTTGGACAGGTGTTGCAATCATTGAATTGTTACTGGCGACAAATTCGTGTGCTCCCGGCGTGCAGCCTGAGAGGGTATCTCCCACATAAGAACCGGTGGCAGTGGAGATTCTGTGCATCCATCGCGCGCCACCGTCGGCTACGTCGTCCACTCCCCCCCCTCCCATTCTGCCGCACACTTTTGTTTTTCCGGCATTGCCCCACGCGGAGTCACGCGGAGAACCCCACCACCCAACTATCCCATCTTCTCTGTGCTGTCTGTCCGTGGGCGCGCTCTGTCGCGTAGCTTCATTGTCGTTTCTGTCCGTGCGTGTTACGTACCGACGGTTGAGTATGTCGGGTGGCATGCTTCCGCGACCTGACGCTGCCCTTGGCGGTCAAGCTGAGGGCGGCGAAAGTGCTTTTGTGACCCGGCCCCGCGGCACTCGTGGCCAGTCCGTCGATGGTAGCGGCGTCCAAGGTGCCCCTGTTGTCGACGCCATTCATGTCGCCGTGCCCGACGGCGGTGCCGACGGCGGCAGCGTTCCTGTTGTCGTTTTGGCCGCGGCAAGTGCGTCTGTCGCGCCGACGGGGGTGGTTGCTCCAGTCCCCCCGCCTGCGTCTGGGCTAGTCGCGCCGGCGGCCTCTGCGCCCATCGTGTCGGCAGCAGACGGGCTTGCGACGGGGCGTTTGGCTGCCGCGTGTGTTGTTGGGCGTTCCGCGGCCGCTGCGGCGGCGGCGCCGGTGGCCGTGTCTGCCCATGCGGGCGCGGGCGCATCTGTGCCTGCGGAGACCTTTCACGACCTGAGTCTTGACGGGGAGGCGTCCGCGTACGTCATTGAGATTCTGGAGGTACGGTTGGCGGAATTCAGTGAGTCGATGGCCAAGACGACGTGGCCGCGCGGCGATGCAGACGTGCGGCTGCATCTCGCCTGCCTTCGGGCAGAGGGCGTCGACTGGACGCGCGGCCTCGTGACAGTGGACGGTCGCATGGAGGTGGTTGACGGCGTTGACCTTCTTGCGGCGCTGTTGTTGCTCGAGTCAGAGGGACATGTCAATGCCATTGATCGCTTTCCCGTGCGTCGCATCACTCGTCGTGATGGCAAGCCGTTGACGCTTGTTGACACGACGGTTGTGACGTCGGGGCATTATTATTCCAGGTAGGGCCGCACGGTCTGAACGATCCATTGGTGACGGTCGACCGAGTGTGCGGGGATATACGGAGGAGAATGGGGGTCTTTATAGTTGGTTTTATAATCTCCACGAAACAGGGGCGTGGGTCGGTGTTTGTTCCCGGTACATGCGCCATTCTTTGAGTTGGTCTGCATCAATGCTCTGCGCAGACGCGGGTCTTCGTACACTCGAAGACGAGACTTGGAGTCTGGCATCCACGGTCTCCCCTCTGCTTCATATCAGCATCAGTGGGGTGGACGTAGTGGCGTAGTGTGTTGTTCAAAGTTCATGTGAAGATTTTTTTTTTTTTTTTCAAGTCCCTTGTCGATTTGGGATGACCAAGTCAATATGTAGGTTGGGAGCAGTAGGCCTACTGCTCGACCAAAATTTTCCGATCTTTGCCAAGTCAATGAGGGCCATCGACTTGGGTGTGGAACGTTGGCCTCGATCCAGTGTGTCTCGATCATCAGGCGTGCCTCGCCGCGAAAAGGCCGGAAAGCATCGCACGGGAGCAGATGCTGGCTATTGCAGACACCAGAGAGAGCCACGGCTGGTGACGAATGACACGCCATGTGCGCGGCACACCCCGTCCGCGTCGCGATCGAGGCCAACAAAGTTTCTTCAGTGAAGTGGGATGCGCTTGAGCATTGGCAGAGAGGGTCTGTGATGGGGCAGGCTGCTGCAGCCGTGACACACACGGAGAAGCTGAGGCAGTTGTCTGTCTTGTGTGTCTTTCTTGTCAGGCATAGGGAATCAATGTGCGATGGCCAAACAGTCAACAGACCCCTCGAGTGAGTATTCAGTGGCGTGCGGTGTGCCGCACGGGTCACTTGGAGTTGTGGATCTCAAGTCCGCTGTTGTATGGGGAGGACGACCAAATCAATTATTAGTTGGGGAGCAGTAGGCCTACAGCTCCCGCACATGTTTCTGATTTTCACCAAGTCAATGGGTCAATCGACTTGGCGTGGCAGATGCACCTTGACCCTTTTTTTGTCCTTGGCAACAGGCGTGCGCCGTATCGCAAACCGTCAAGACACTCGGTTGCGATCAGTCACTTGCCATTGGAGTCTCCATACAAGCCGACGGTTCGTACAAAACGAATCAACATGTGCGTCGCATTCCCCAAATGGGCGCAGGGACGCGGCACGATTGTGTGCAGTCGCCATCTCATCTTTGACCGAGGATCAATCTCGTCTGTCCTTTTTGCCCTCATGCGGTGTCGTGCAAAAGAGTCTTTTGTCTTTTGCGGATGGGTTGCCACAGCCATTGCTGCATCCCGTCGTGGAGCACGCGGCGGTTGCCACGTCGGGCCGCACTGCCTGGGACATGAGAATGTCAACGAACGGAGGGGTGTGCATGCGGTCTCGATTTTGTGCCATCCTGTTGTGTGAAATGGACACTCTCAAATTGAGACGAGGTGCAAAATTGAGTACACCGTTTCGATCGGCTCTTCCAAGCGACCTCTGCAGGGCTCCTATATGCGGCAAAGCGGCGTCTGTCCTTGTGCTGCCTGTTTTTGCCCCTAATGCCATCCCTGGCACGGGCGCTTCATTTTTGCTCTGGGCGGGGCCTGTGGGGCGCGTTAGAGACCCATTCTGTCGCAGCCGGCCAGTGCCTTGTGCGCGGCAGCGCACTGTTTCTATCGAGAGCTTATCTCGTGCCCCGAGTCATGTCGCCTGCGTCCGACGTGGCCCCCCACGTGACACGCGCTGCCCTGCTAGGTGCGACGGTGGTCGCCCTTGCCAGGTGTGGTACGTCGCGATCTGAAGAGGCGCCAGGCGCATCGTCTGGCCCATCTGGTCATCTTCCTGTCGGGGAGCTGGCCGTCGTGTTGGCGACGTTGCGCGACCTCTATGTTCTTCACGCCTGCCGCTCTACTGACGGGCGCTGCTTGGTACCCGCGGTCTCCCACGACGGAGTCGGGAGGCGCTTTCAACTCCCAAATGCGTCATGGGCTGCTGTCAAGGCCTGGACTGCACAACACACGCGGCCGTTCAAGCGGAGCATCAGTGCGGATGGTAAGATTGTGGGCGCCCTCGTCGGCGGGGCCGAGTACGGCGGCGTGCAGACGCGATTGACGAGCAACACGGCTTGGTTGGACGACCCGGCTTGTGCACCCGTGTACGCCGCGGTGTGGCAGCTCAAGCGGTTCGTCATGGGCCCACGATTGGTGGCACCCGCTGCTCGTCGTGGCGGTGGGGATGTCCACGGGGCCCAAGCTGCCGTGGAGCCCGCTCGAGGGGATGCTGGCGGTCGGCGCTGGATGCTGCTTGGCTCGGGCGAGGTTCGGTCGGGTCGCGTTGGTCCCGGCGTGCCGGCTGCGGGAACGGCGCTGCGTCGCCAAGTTGTCGACGATGATGTCCTGAGCATACAGGATGTGTCTGTTCTGGACGTGCCACCGGCGTTTGCCGTTGATGTGCGCGTGTGGCAGCTCGTGCTGCATCTATTCTTGGAGTTTGAGGGTCCCGGCAGTGATGACCACGTCGCGCGATCGCTCGCAGACGTCACGGCGGCAGCGGGCGGTGATGTGGGCTCCTTCGCGTCGGCGTCCGCACGGGCTGCAGCTGCACGCGCCGGTCACGGGCGCCACGGGCGCCCAAGGTGGTTTGATCGCGACGGCTCTCAGCTGGTTGGGGCCCTGCTCTACTGGCTGGGCGACAAGGTGGACGTTGACGCAGCATCACGCGGGTCCCGTTTCGCGGCGTCTCTTCCCTCACTGACGCCATTTCAAGTTGTGCTGTGGCTTGGCGTCGTCCGCCAAAGTGTGCTTCTCCCCCGATGGCAAAGAGTTCGCGGAGCAAGCGCCTCGTCACGAGCACCAGTTGCGCAGCAGTTGCAAGACGCGGCAGCTTGCGCAGCCGTCGCCCGCGGGGTTGTGCGCGACATTGCGGCAGGGTGGGACGCCTTGGCGTTGACGGTCGGCTATGCTGATGTGGAGGCCATGCTGGGCAGGTATATGCTCTTTGTGAGCGAGCCTCCTTGTTGGGCTGACCTCTGCCGCCCGACCGATGTCTTTACGTTTGCACCGAGCCTGCAGGACGTGTGCCTGTTGCACGGCATGCCAGCCGCCCGGGTTGTTCCTGTGGTGGCGACGGCAGCGCGCGCGGTGGACGCTGACGAACCTGGTTGCACTCCCGGGCTTGCTGCGACGGCAGCAGCGACGGCCCACGGGGACCTGCAGCTTCGCACGTGCGGGGCACACTTCCTTGACCACGTGCGCCGCTGCACGTCGCCCGCAGCTATCGAGCTGCTTCTTGCGTGGGCGCGCGCGGCGGATCCGCCTGCTTCAGGCAGTTCACTCCCCGCTGACGCGTCGGGGAGCGGTGACGTGGTCGTAGGTGCGCGTCGCACAACCGGACGTCAACGGCCTTTGGGCTGCACGCCAACGTCTTCATCCACTCTGACGGGGCTTGACTACCGCCCTCCGATTTGGAGTGGTCGCTGGTGCGATGCACCCCCGCGTATTTTGAGGGCGGTGGCGCGAGGCATGACGGCTTTTCCAGCGGTGGACGTTGCGGGCAGTGCCGATGCTCAACTCCGCACTGCGGGTCGTCGTGGCGGCCGGCATTCACGCCGGCATGGACAGCCCGTCGGGGATGAGCGCGTGGGGCGCAGAACTCGTCGTGACGAGAGCAGCAGCAGCAGCAGCAGCAGCAGCAGCAGGCGTTCTGGCTCTGTGGGCGGGACCTCAAGCCAATCTTCTAGCAAGGATGAAAATCTGTCTGACGGTGGCAGTGAGGAGACGCGCAGCGACCTCGATGCGGCGGCGGACAACTCGTCGTGGCAGCCGCGGGGCGAGCACTTGCGGCCGTACACGCGCGCAGAGAAGTCTGCCTTTGAGCGTCGGACCCAGTTTCGATTGTTAAGTGCTACCATAGTGTGGGTTGATGCTGCTGCTGCTGCCGGTCGTGGCTCGTCCGCACGCACGGATCGCCATCATGGCGGTGGAGTGTCTTCCATTGTGGACGACACGCAAGGCGCTGGTGACGTTGTTGTCGGTGGCCGTGGCGGTGGCCGCCCCGGCGACGCGCTAACATTGGTGGACCGCGCAATGTGCCGGGTAGCACAAGCTCACGTGTGCTCGTTTGAGCAGCTTCGGTCCACGTACGGAATGGCGAATGGTGGCGGCGGCGTGGGGCCCTTTGCCGTTGGTGATGGACTCTGTGCCACACTTGGCCATCCATCCGGGGCGGGCATTGCAGCTGCGCTGGCGGACGGGACGCGGCCCGAACACTACCTCATTGACGACGCTGGTGGCAGCAGCGGAGGCGGGAAGCTGGATGGCGCGGGCGGCGACCGCGGGCGGGCAGCGGGCCACACGCTTCCTCGGACGCTGGTGGGTACTGTTCAGATGATTCTGATAGACCCTCCGTACAACACCCGTCGGTTGAACAACATGACGACGTCGGAGCACGATGAGCTGAGCGACCGCGACATGGACCTCGTTGTGGAGGAGGCTGGCAAGATGTTGCGGCCTGGCGGAAACATTCATGTCTTTTGCGCGCCTGCACAACTCCAGCCGTGGATTGACAAGCTGCGCTGGGCAGTTGAAGGCGGCAGCAGGTCGTTGAGCGGTACGAGTTCCCGTCCCGGCGATAGTGTCGATGGCGGAGGCGGCGCTGGCGGTCGTGGCGTTCGTGGTGGTCGTGGCAGCACGAGCGGCAGTAGTGCGCGTGGCGCGTTGGGCAAGCGCAAGTCGCCTGCCGTGCGGTCCTCACCTGGAGCGGCAGTGTTTCACGTCGACAGCGCGCCGGTGTACCTCGTCAAGGACCCGCGGTCTTTCACGTCGCTCCGAGGCGGTTCTACGGCGCTGAAGAACAAGGTCGAAATGGTTGTGCGGGCGACAAGGAGTGGGCTCAGACGCGAAGACGAGTACGACATGGTCAACTACCGCAACTTCAGCATGGTGCCTTCTCGCTTCCGCGCGCACGAGAACGTGATCGACAACGTGCGCGGACCGACCTTCCACGAGGCCGTACGTGACGCGCCAGACGGTGGGGGGGGCCCAGGCAAGTGGGTGCGGCCCGAGCAAAAGGGTCGCGGGCTTCTCCAAGAGCTCATCCTTCGCAACAGCCAACCTGGCGACACCATCGTCGACTTTTTTGCGGGAACTCTCTCTACCGCAATGGCGTGTGTGTCGATGCCCATGGGGCAACATCGGTTGGTGGTTTGCGGTGAGCGGGACCCCCGTGTCGTTGAGCTGGCGTTCTCGCGGCTGCGTGCTGAGTTTGTGCACGCGGTTACGCTCGGGGGGTTTGCGAGGTGCGGCCGCACTGACGTTGTGGTGCGGGCTTGTGAGGATCTACGCCGACAGGCGGACGCGCTGGAGAAGGAGCACCAAGCTGGTTCATCCTCTGTCGGCCCGCCCTGTCTGGGACACCGTTTGGCGACGGCAGCCGAGCTGGGCTGGGCGCCTCCCGCGGTGGAGAAGAGACTTCCGTGTCACTCTGCGTTGCCGCCAGAGCTCGTCGCGTTTCTTGCGTGTCGCTGGGCTGGCGGTGGCGACGCATCTCGGGCGCTGTTTGGAGCGGGCCATCCGCTGGCGTCGACGTCGGGAGCAGAGTTGGCCACCCGCGTCTTGGCGCTGAAAGGCGTGGGCGTTGGGAGGTGGCCTGTGGAGTTCCAACGCCGCTTGGCCGTGGAGGATGCCGTGACGTTGAGGGACGTTTGTGCATCGCGCTTGGAGCTGTACACGGCGCTGTCTGGGCAAGGTGGCGGAACGTGCGGTCTCGGCGTCTTTGCCGGGCGCTCGATTCGGGCGGGAGAGCGCGTGGCTCCATTCTTTGGCACCATCGTGTACGCCAATCCCAGCACGCAGACGGTCAAGTCGGTGCGGTATGCAAGTGACGTGCTTGGTGCGCACGGACCGACCACACGGGACGTTGCGTCGCGTGCTGTCGAGGTAGAGGTGCTGGTGGCTCGCGACGGCGATGGCGACGATGACCGTGTCAATGATGGTGCAGATGGGCCGCCATCCACGTCGGTGGAGCCGCGCTCGAAGAGGACGGACCCTGCAATTGTGCAGTCGGGAGGCGCCCGGTTACGTGCGCGGCCGGAGCGAGCGGCGGCCTCGTCTGACGACGCAGCAGCGGGTATGCGTAGCCGCTCTGTTTGGGTTGTTCCCGCCCCCTACTGCGTGGGGGGTTACGTGAACGACCCTCGTCCATCTTCACTTGCCGATGAGGTGCAGGCGTTGGCAACAACCGCTGGAGCTCAAACACCCAACGCCAAGCTGTGTGTCATGGATATGTCTGGACGACCCCAGTTGACCGAGCTGTTGGACTTTGACGCGCTTCACATATCGGCGATCAAGGACATCCGGGTTGGGGAGGAGGTGCTTGTCGACTATGGGACTCAGTACGACTTCTCCCGGGACAGGAAAGAGCGAGAGGGCGGCACACGCAGCACGCCGCATACGTTTTTTCCATTGCGTCAGTAGACCGACTCTTATACCATATGTCTTGTGCGTCGTTGTCGTGTTTTGTTTTTCTCTGTTGTGCGCCGTCGATTACTGCGGCCCGGTTTTTGCGTATCGCGCAGCTTGTGCCCCCAGTCCCAGGCTTGAACAGGGCCGTTTCCGATGGGCACGTTGGCGTACATCAACGAAAAGTGGGCCCAGGTGGCTCAATTGGCGTGTTCGAAGGCGGTGCTGGCATTGACCTGTCAGCCGTGTAATCAGCAGTCAACTCGGTCAAGTCATTTGATTGGACTGTCAACCGACCCTGAGCAGTAGGCCTACTGCTCTGGTGTCTCGTCTTTGGTCTTCAGTCGAGCACGATTGCCTGGGCTGGCCCTCTTTGACGCGGAATCATGTGCGTCCCTGAGCTGAGACAGTCAAATCAGGGGGGCAGAAATACACCGATGCGTGCGTGCGTGTCTCGCTATCATTGCCTCGCAGGCAAGCGAGCGCTGCTCGTGTAGGAGGCAGGGGCGGGCAGCACGAGTTGGGGTCACCCTAACCCCTAAACACCACCTGCGCCACCACCACCACCACCACCACCACCACCACCACCACCACCAGCGCCACCATCACCACCACCACCACCACCACTACCACCACCCCCACCACCACCACCACCCCCACCGCGACGGCGCTTGCATCCGGTGCAAATCCGCACATCCTCTTCGATGTCAGACGACTGCGAGCCAGACACAGACGATGGCGC
>Ga0209187_1002289_pt1 | contig 18643 bp, 14 predicted proteins | sample BantaG_FD_187430 | JGI IMG/M metagenome (GOLD analysis project Ga0209187, IMG submission 187430) | Marine algal microbial communities from Bantry Bay, Ireland - BantryBay_4 metaG (SPAdes) (version 2) | ecosystem: Host-associated > Algae > Red algae > Unclassified | place: Bantry Bay, Ireland...
AGGTCTGTATCCAAAATCTGGAGACTACGATGTCAGAATAGAATTGATAGAAGATCGTCCTTATGTATGCGCAGATGCGATAGATAATTTTTTGGTAGAAGTCTATGTGATTAATGATGGTCAGAATTCTTATTTGCCTGGAGATATTATGATCCTTAGTTATGATGTTGAGGATGAATTAGAAAGTGAAGAGGTGGTAGTTTTGTCTGAAGCTTTGCTGCCAAATGATACACTTTTTTACACTTTTAATCAATCACCAACTACACTTGAAACTGGTGGAATATTTGATATCGACGTTTTGCTAGAAGCCGAAGCAATGGCTGATCCTAATAGTATAGATGGAGAAATCATAGTAACGAACAACACAGATGCTGGTAGGATAACTACTACTGAGATAGAAGGCTTAGATTTGGGTGCTACCTTTGTAAGGTTGTCAAATTTAATTCCTTGCCAACTTGCTTCAGATAATGTAGAGACTGTAACCAGAGTCAGTGTTAGTTTTCGGAATTTTGGCTGTGAAGAATTCCCAGCTGGAAATATTCCGTTTACTATCACAGATGGAAATTTTGTGTATTACGATACTTTGGCATTGAGCTTTGACCTAAGAGCAAATGTTGGTACTTCTAGGTCAAAAGATATTGTGTTGCCAGAAGAGATTACCAATAGAGACGAACTGATAATTAAAATAGATATACCAAATGATGTAAATCCAGATAATGATGATTATGAGGTTCAATACTTGTTTTTAGAAACTGTAACTGTTGGGTATGAAGAAAAATTTAATTCTTTTGATTTACCAACGAGCACAGAAGTGTTCATTGATCCCGACTTTGTTGGTGACGCTGCGGTTGGTGAAATAAATGGAAATTCAATGCTTATTATTTCTGGTACTCGAGATGAGCCATTTGGTTTAGAGAACTGCGGCGATCAGAATCTTTTCTTTAGAGAAAATTATCAAATAACGGACATTGATATGTGCGTAAATACAGAAGGTGTAATCGATCCAGTATTTAGTTTTGATATGGTTCAGTATCGTGCGGATGGTGAGCTAGAGAATATTAATCCGGATTACGCTGCTATGGTGCGCGTGACAATAGATGGAGAGGTATACCCCATCATATCTGGTCAGCCTGAAGGAGAATCAATAAGACATGAATATGCTTTGACAGATTCTCTCTCTGGTGGAGTATTGATAGAAGCAATGACTTTGAGAGGAAATGGGGTTAGTGGTAGCTTTGACGAAGGAGACTTTGTACTCATAGATAATATTCGTATTACTTCTGGCTCAGTCTCAACGCAACAGACTATTGCTGAAGACAAGATATCTGTGTACCCAAATCCTAGTAATTCTATATTCAATTTTGTGCATGATTTTGCGGGGGCGTATGACTTGACAGTTTATGATGGGCTAGGTAGAATGATCTATCAAGCAAAAGACCTCATTTCGAATACTTTGTGGGATGCGAGTCAAGTAGACGGTGGCATTTACTTTTATGAAGTACAAACTCAAAATGGGGATGTACAGCAAGGTAAGTTGGTGGTATCTAAGTAATATAATCTATCCTATCATGATGTTATTTTTTGCGTCAGGGATAGGAATGATACACAGAGCGAGTTTGCGATAGAGACAAGGCGCGCCTTGTCTATGGAAGCGCAAGGCTGTGTAGTCCGAAATCAGATACGAGGGTAGCTTTGTAGATAGGCTGTATCTGACGCAGGACCGTAGTGAACACGGAGTCATGGATTAGCCCGCCCGTCTGCCTTTTTTTTGGCAGTCGGGGACGCCCAGATAATAGAGGTACCCTAAACATAATTCTACTCCTTACTTTTTTACTTGCTTCTTTGGTGAGTCGCCAACTGTGCACAAAGACGTGGTGTGCCTCGGTTAGAAAAAATTCTAGTAAGCTTGTCATTATAGCTCAAAACTTATCACTCTTTATAAAGTGTATATATATCAGGAAGGTTGCGCCCCTTTTGATTATAATCCAGTCCATATCCAACTACAAAATCATTGGGGATTTCAAAACCTATATAGTCAATGGGGATGTCGTATTCGTAGGCTTCAGGCTTGAGCAATAGAGAGGCTAGGCGTAAACTTGCGATTGCTTTTTTCAAAAAAAGCTGGTGTAAAAAATGGATCGTGTGACCCTTGTCAACGATGTCTTCTACAATGATCACCTCTCGTCCTTCAAGCGGCGGAAGGGTATCAAAAGCCATCTTCATTTCCCCTGTAGACGAGGTGCCCTCATACGAACTGACCTTCAAAAATTGGATTTCACTATCCAAGTCAATGGCACGTACCAAGTCACTGCAAAAAATAAAAGAACCGTTGAGAATACAAATAATCAATGGGCAAGTATGCTGATAATCCTTGGCTATTTGCTGCCCCAATTCTCTAACTCTTGCTTGTATCTTAGAAGATGTGATGTAGGGTGAAAACTGTAGATCGCCTAATCTAACTAAGCGATCTTCTGATTTTATATCCATAAAATTTAAAAGGTATTAAAGTCCGTATTTGTCTATCAAATAAATAAGAGAAGTAATCGAAGCTGCGCCAAGCTCCAACTCTCTTTGGTTGACGGCGTCTATCGTGTCTTCGCTCGTGTGATGGAAATCAAAATAACGTTGCGAATCTGGACGAAAACCAATGAGCATTCCTTTTTGACCTTTGAGGGGGTTAATATCTGCGCCTGATCCTCCTTTGGTAAGAGAAAGCCCATAGGGTTCCAGTAAAGGGAGCCACTCTGTCATCATCTTGAAGCGAGGTGCAAAGACATCATTTTCGGCATCTACAGAAAAACCTCGAGGGGTAAACCCTCCCGAATCAGACTCCAAAGCAGCCATATGATATTCTTGATTTTTGTTGGACGCTTCTGCATATGCTTTACCTCCTCCGAGACCATTCTCTTCATTCATAAATAGTACACAACGTATGGTGTGTTTAGGTTGGTAATTAAGCTTACGCATCGTGCGAAGCACTTGCATGGAGTGAACGCAACCTGCTCCATCGTCGTGTGCACCTCCTCCAATGTCCCAACTATCTAGGTGCCCTCCTACCAAAATTATCTTGTCTGGGTAGGTACTGCCTTTGATCTCCCCAATCACGTTGTGTGAAATCACATCGGGTAAAAGTTGGCCATGAGTTTCAAGAGAAATCTCCACCTTGCCTTTTTTGAGTTGGGCAGATAACCAATCCGCATCTAAGGTACTGATCGCTGCGGCTGGAGTTGGCTTATCTTCTCCAAAAATCGTAACTCCAGTATGAGGCACTCCATCAGTCATTGTTGTCATTGAACGAACTACTGTTGCTACTGCTCCAAATCTAGACGCAATGGCTGGCCCAGTCCCTCGCTGATCTACGGCGCCCCCATAAGCATTGAAAGTGCGAATCTGGCTTGGATTCATGGGACGATTGTAAAAGACAATTTTACCTTCAATTGCGTTGCGGCCTAACTTTTTTACTTCATCAAGCGAAAATACCTCGATCACTTCAGCTTTAGCTTTGCCACCAGGTGAATTGCCTAATGCGGTAGCTCTGAGCTGTTTGATTTGACCATTAAAATGTGCATCAACCTGCTCTGGCGCACCTCTTTCCCAATGTGGGACTATACATTCTTGCAGATACACTTTATCAAACCCTATCGTATCCATGATAGATTTGGTAAAAAGTACTGCCCGATCTGCATTTTTTGAACCAGCCAATCGGCCACCGTAAACTGTACTCAGCTGATGCAGCCAATCATAGCAATCGCCATCATTGAGGATTTGATTATAGATTTTCTTGATGAAGAGGGCATCTTCGTTTGAACTCTGAGCATCAGCAAGATTAATAGATAATAGGCTGAATGACAGTAAGAAAAGAAATGAGTAAGGCTTGAGCATGTTAATAAATTTGAGTCCAACAAGATATATACTTTCAAGCAATAATTAGTTCGACGAAATTTCATGATTATTAAGTAGAAAAAAACTGTCCACAATTCATTTAGCAAATAACTAAAAATAACACATAATCAAGTATTTATCTAGTCAAATAAAGTACATATAAATCAAAAAATAAGTCCTACTTTTGCGAAAGATTTGAGTACGATGTACCCATTTATTAAAATTTTGCGTCTAAACCGTGAAGGTGTTAGGCCTCTATATCAACAAAAAATCATTGGGCAAACAAGGTGTAAATAAATTATCGGATGAGGAGGTGATAAGCCTATATCTCAAAAGTAGATCTTCATCTTATTTTACAATGCTTTATTCCAGATATTCTGGTAAGGTTTACAGTAAATGTATATCCCTACTAAAAGATGAGCAGCTCTCTGACGATGCAACTCAAGATATATTTTTGAAGATATATCTGAATCTTGCAAAATTCAGCGGCAAATCAAAATTTAGTACATGGGTATACTCTATAACATATAATTATTGTATTGACTATATCCGAAGGAAGAAGAAGGAAAGAAATATTTTTTCTGAAGATATTGAGAATGTAGGAGAACCACTTGAAGATGTAAACGATAGCGAGCTACTAGAAATAGAAGTAAGCAGGCTGAAAAAGGTATTGAATATAATACCTGTAGGCGATCGGGCTGTTTTGTTGATGAAATACCAGGATGATATGTCTATAAGAGATATCGCAGGAGTTCTGGAAAAATCAGAAAGTGCTATAAAGATGAAAATCAAAAGAGCAAAACATAAAGCTAAATCTAGTTATAAAGATTTGTATAAAGACTAAAACGACCTAGGTCATGAGTGAGGATTCTAGAAATAATTTTAAACGGCTATCTGAGGAGGATGATATGAAATCCAGAGATGATAAGCAGATCAAAGGATCTATTTCCTTTATTAGCTCTATGTCTAGGGTAATTGAACTATATTTGCCAGGATTTTTTCAGCTATTGATATCTATCTCTGGTGGTGGTGAAGAAGCAAAAAAAGCACCTGGTCCACCAAATAGCGGTATTTCTAAAAGGGATAATGAACAAGGTCCTTCAGAACCGCCAGTAAAGTAAAAATAACACAAGAACCGCAATTCTGAAAAACCAAAAATAGGAAAAGCAAAATGAACGATAACTATCCATTCGAAGCAGCAGGTGTTGCTCGTCAAATCATTGAAGGTTTTGTCGAAAGTGTACCTAATATCCTGAAAGCACTCTTAGTTTTCATTATAGGCTACATCATAGCAAAGCTAATTGCGAGGCTGATTTTAAAGGGATTACGAAAGGCAGGTATAGATAAATTAAAAGATAAACTTGACGAGATAGAAATCGTCAGCAAGTCAAATATTTCTTTTACCCCTAGTTCAGCTATAGCGAAGTCCATTTATTACTTTATTCTTCTCGCGGTAACGATTACAGCAGTTGATATACTACAAATAGAAGCCATTACCGATCTGCTAAAGGAATTTATGGTATTGCTGCCAAATCTATTTGTTGCCATTATTATCCTGATCTTAGGTTTATTAATAGCTGAAGCTATACGGAAAATGGTACAAGGAACTTGTGAATCTTTGGGCATCCCGGCAGCGAAAGTGATAGCGACTTTCGTTTTCTTCTTTGTAATGATTAATGCTTTAATGATCGCATTGAAAAAAGCAACCATACCGACCCAATTTCTCACGGACAATCTTACATTACTCTTCGGAGGCATAGTAGCGGCTTTTGCCATAGGTTATGGTTTAGCTTCAAAAGGAATCATGTCAAGTTTCCTTTCTTCCTACTACTCTAAGAGTAGATTTAATCTGGGCGACACGATCACAATCGATGGTTCGCACGGGGAGATCGTGGAGATGGATAGTACCACGATAGTGATACATGGAAGTGAAGGCAGGACGGTGGTGCCTTTAAGTAAATTTACGGAAGAAAAAGTAATCATTCACGATGCATAATTCATGCAGATGATATGGTCTTTATTTAAACATTATTAGAATAAAAAACATTACACAAAATTTAAAAGAATTGAAAATGAGAAAAATTTCACTACTGTTTTCCATATTGATGATATTATCAATTGGAGTACAAGCACAAACACAGACACTCGAAGAGTTAAAGACAATGAAGGCTGAAAAGGAAGTAGCTATTACTACCTTAGAGGGCGAAATTGCAGATCTTCAAAAGCAAATTTATACTTACCCAGGCTGGAAGATCGGAGGGGCAGGTGTAGTTGGATTAAACTTACTTGGTAACAATAACTGGTTTGCACTTGCTAATCCCAACTCTTCAAACAATAATTTAGGAATAGGATTTTCTGCTTTCGCGAACAATGATCAAGAAAAGTTTTTTTGGAGAAATTTGTTAAATATTAACATTAATAGATCAGCTGCATTTACGGATAAGAATAATAATCGAACTAAGACTGTAGCATTAACAAATGGTCTTGACTTATCTTCTCTTTTTGGATATAAATTGTCTCCAAAGTGGGCACTTTCTGTAGAAGGTAAGTGGTTGTCTTCTCTTTTAGAGTTTGACCCGAAAGATGTAAATGATGATTTCGATGATGAGTACAATTTTGCTTTGAACTCACCTGGTGTTATGACGATTAGTGCAGGAGCTACTTGGTTGCCTATTGAAAACTTAGTGGTTATTATTCACCCATTAGGTTACCAAAAGAACTTTCCTGGAGATTTCATTTCTTCTGCAGGAGCTAAGATTGGCGCTACATATGCAGCGACTATCATCAGAGGTATATCTTGGACTTCTAACTTGAGTGCATTTATTCCTTACGGCGGAGACGGAAATGTTGATTTTAAGAATGTTGCTGGTGATGTTGTTGGTACTAGGACTTACGAATCAAGTGACTTAGTTACTTGGGATTGGTTGAACGGTTTTTCATTCAGCGTATGGAAAGGAGTTGGTGTAGCATTTAACCTTGGTCTTAGAGGTAACAGACAGATTGCTGATTCTGGTCGTTTCTTAGCGATAGATAATGGAATTTCTGCTTCAGAGTATAACTTTGATGATAATCCAGTACAGGTTTACTATACTTTAGGATTAGGATACACATTCTAAATACTATTTTCATTTGAAGATGATTTAGGTATACTTGCTTAATTATCAACAATAAAAAGGCGGTTCAATAACTTGAGCCGCCTTTTTACGTTTTATCTCATGATGTGCCCTCTCTGTATTCTTCGTTTCCACTTTTTTGCTATCTGTATCTCTTGGATAGTACCCCAGATGTCGTATGCACAAACATTAGAGGTCTCTGAAATCAATATTACAGGAAACAAAAGGACAAAAACTAAAATCATAGAAAGAGAGATCACCTTAGAAGTTGGTGACCGTATCCCAAAAGATGATTTACAGGCTACTTTAGATCGAAGCGAGCAAAATATACAAAACACAGGTTTATTTGTAAAAACTATCGTGGATACTGAGATTACAGAGGGCAAGCTCATAGTATCATTTACAGTCTCCGAATCATGGTATCTTTATCCTACGCCGATCTTTGACCTAGCCGATCGTAATTTCAACGTTTGGTGGAAAGAGCAAGGTCGAGCACTAAACAGGGTCAACTTTGGACTTCGGCTGGTACATTTCAACCTTACTGGGCATCGAGATAAGCTAAAGTTCAAGTTTCAAGATGGTTACACTAAGAAATATGAAGTAGACTATATTTTTCCTTACATCAACAAAGCTCAAACGCTAGGTATTTTTGCCAATTTATTTTTTGCTAGAGCCCGAGAAATAGCCTACATCACAGATCTCAATAAACTACTCTTTTACAATTTTGAAGAACAATTTCAACTTAGGAGATTTAGAGTTTCTGGAGGATTATCTTATCGTCCAGGGTTTTATACTTCGCAAACATTCAAGGTTCAGTACAGCGATAATAGCATCAGTGATGATATCGCTTTTGACTTCAATCCAGAGTACTTCCTAAATGGTAAAAACAATCAAAAGCATTTTACACTGCAATACAGTTTTACCTTCGATGATCGAGATATCAAACCCTACCCGCTCAATGGGCAGTACTTTTCAGTACTCCTTCAGAAAGATGGTGTAGGTGTATCGAATGATGTCAATTCCTTGATCAGCACTGTGGAGTATAGAAGATATTTGTCGTTCAACCCTAAAGTTAGCCTTGGATTGATCGGAAAGTCTAAAGTGAGTTTTATACGAGATCATCTTCCCTATACGCACGTATCTTCGCTTGGCTACGAAGAGGATGCTTTGAATGGCTTTGAACTTTACGTAGTAGATGGTCTAGATTACGTCTATGCAAAGACTGCATTCCGATTCCAATTACTCAGCAATGAGTTTAACTTAGGCAAAGCTATGCCTATCAGACAGTTTAGAGATTTACCATATAAACTATACTTTGTAGTTAACAATGATTTTGGTTATGTCAATGCGCCTTTTTATGATCACTATGGAGAGTACAACAACCAAGTACTATGGGGAGGTGGAATCGGTTTACATTTTCTGATCTACTTCGACAAGTTGGTCTCGATCGAATATAATATTAACAAGTTTGGGGAAAAAGGATTATTTTTAAATTTCGATTTTTCTCTATAGAGGTATTAATTATGCAAGTAGTAGTTTACGGTAAGACACTCAAGGAAGGCAACCTTCACTTTGTGCAAATGCTTTTTGATACCCTACATGATCGAGGGATCAATGTCTTCGTCTATAAGCCCTACTTAAAATTACTTGGCGATACGGTTACTCAAAAAAAAGATGTAGGTGTTTTCGAGGGGTACCTAGACCTCAAAACCAAGAATATAGACTTCATGATCACACTTGGCGGAGATGGTACGATCCTCAATGCCGTATCTGAGATTCGCGATAGTCAGGTTCCTGTGATGGGTATCAATATGGGTCGCCTTGGTTTTTTAGCCAGCATCGAGAAGACCCGTATAGAGTCAGCGATTGATTTACTTTTGCACGATCGTTTTATTTTAGATACACGATCTCTCTTATTTCTGGAGACAAACGATGATAAGCTATTCGGTAATTTCAATGTCGCCCTCAACGACTTCACTATCTTGAAGCGTGATACTTCCTCTATGATTACGATCAATACATTTATCAACGGAGCTTATTTAGCGACCTATTGGGCAGATGGTATTATCATTAGCACTCCGACGGGTTCTACAGGATATTCTTTGAGTTGCGGAGGGCCGATTATATTCCCTGGCTCAGGCAACTTTGTGATTACGCCCGTAGCACCGCACAATTTGAATGTACGTCCCATAGTGATTGCCCAAGATTCCGTAGTCTCATTTGAGGTGGACGGTCGCGCGGACAGCTTTTTGTGCACGCTAGATTCTCGTTTCGAGACCGTCAATAACAACCACCTCTTGGCCATCCGAAAAAATGACTACCCATTCAAGTTAGTACAACTCGAAGACAAAAATTTCCCAAGCACCATCCGAGAGAAATTAGCCTGGGGGGTAGACACCCGGAACTAATGGTTAGTTGAGTTAAATGGTGAATGGTTAATTTGCCGCTCTTGCGAGTGCAATTCCTTAATTTTCGAAATCAAACCTAGAAGCTTATTACGTGGCATCTAAGAAGACTTAAAAGCTGCAATTCATAATTAATATTTCACCATTCATAATTAAATAAGGGCGCTCATATCTGGTCATCCGCTAGTATTCGATGCCCTAGAGCACTATTCAGGATATGACAAGCTAGTATTCGTTATGCACTCATCCTTCGCTAGTCATTCCTTCATTAGCGCTCTAGTGCACCTCATATCGCTTCTACCCAGAGCGCAGATTATTTATTCTAAGTTGTTTTAGCACAATTGCACTGCAATTTTTGCGCATTGTTCATTATTCATTGAAAATTATTCATTGCACATTGAAAGAATTGCTCATTCCTAAGCCCTAATATCTAATAAGAAAACCTTATTTGTTAAGACCCTACCAATTTAGCCACATTCTTTTCAGGTTATGAAAATTATAGCTTAAATTTAGAAATCAAAGATCAAAATTTGTGCTTGTTTGCTATCAATGACCATAGCATTTTTCAGAAATTTATAATAAATTGCAAGCATAGCATTAAACATTTACTCTTATCGTAAGTTATTAGCATAGCAATCGATAAAAACTAAAACACAAACATTTTTCCATGGCGGAGCTGTCGTCAAGATTTATTCCAAGTATTTATGAGGATTTTAAGGATCTCTCAGGTGCGGAGCCTAGGGAGTTGGCTCGTTTCTATGAAAACAACCATACTGTAATCCAAAATCTTGAAACAGACGAATTTTTCGATCTTCAGGTAAGCTACCTTACTGCCCTATTTGATTTAGGATCACACCAAAAATTATTGGATATTATTGATGAGCCGATTGAGGTGAGTATTATGCATAATATCAAGGAGCACAACGGCAAAGATGTCTTCCGTAAATTACTATACATGAAGGCTGATGCCTTGTATCACACGATGCATTTTACCGAAGCCAAGAATATTTTTCTCCAGCTATTGAGGATGAATCGCTCCAACGGATTTTACAAGGAGGCACTTGCGAAGACGATGCGTAAGATGGTACCTCGATTCGTCAAGAATTGCAGAGCTATGAGTATTTTGTTTTTTATTCTGTCGGCGGTAGTCATCGCTATTGAGATGTTAGCGATTCAACATTTCTTCGCGGATTATGCAGTCCAAGTAGAGACCGCACGCAATATTTTATTCGCATTAGGCTGGGCTACATTGATCGGAGCGGAATTGATACACTTCTTTCAGGTTAAGCGACAGGTAAATAAAATTGCAGTATCAAGAAAGTGATATACCATTTTCAGGCAGAACTGGTAATAACTATCATCTAAGTAGCAAAACGCTACCCTTGATATTGATCTGTTGGCCCCCTACTACTTCCACCTCTATCATATAAGAATATACTCCTTGAGGCAATTCTCTGAGACCATCTCTTCCATTCCAGCCTTTTGTAGTATTCGTTGTGTTAAAAAGTAATTCTCCCCACCGACTAAAGATCTTCATTTGATAAGAGGCAATCGCATCTGCATTACCTATCAATGGTCTAAAAATAGAATTCACACCATAAGGATTAAAAGCATTGGGCATACGAATGATTGGAAAGCCAGAAGTACAATCGAGATTTGAAACGACCTGAATCATCTTTTCAGATCCATCATTTAAGAATCCTTTGGCTTGTGCAATGATATAATAACATTGTTCTCCTGGCACCTCAGATGAGGATAAGGTTTGGTTAGTGGCAAGACCTTCGTAAACCAATTCCTCGACTCCATTAACAACTCTGAATAGTTGATAACTTTCAAGATTTGCATCGGGATAAGCATATGGACTCCAACTCACCTCTACTTCGCTTTCAGATAACGGATTCACTTCTAAAAGGATAGAAGTGATCGGTGCAGAAGCAAATATCATTGCACATACATCTGTTGATTCTACTTGCAGGGTGTATGTATCTGGAGCACCAGCAAGAAGTGCTATATTATCAGCTTGGCTTGACTGTAGTGGGCTGGGAAAACTCACATCTTTTACGTCATTCATGCTAGACGAAGAAAATTGAAGATCAACTGAACTCAGGTCGGCATCTTCATTCCAGCACCAAGCTACTTCAACATTATTGTTGTTAAAAGTGCTCACATTTGTGATTAGTATCTCATCCACTGGGACATTAACCATAAATGTAATGTCTCTAATATTTGAATCCACAAACAGACTTTGATCATTGTTTAGATAGGCACGAATGAAAAATCCAGCTATATCTGGAAGGGTGAATTCTGCTATAGAGAAGCTTTCATCATTTGCCGCCAAGCCTTCTATAAATATTTCATTACCATTGATATCCTTTGCCCAAAGTTCTTGAGATGCAGTATCAACATGCCTGTTCCACTCAAAACCAATAGACTCATCACAGTTATCTCCAGATACAATAAGGTCTAGATGAATACTAGAGACAGGGTCCGAAAAGATACTTCTATTTCCACAGGCATCTTCAGCCACGACCAGGTAGCTATAAGATTGGATACTCGGATCTCTGCCTATATCGACAGAAGAAAGATCAGTTGTTACGGTTAGCAGGTCTAAGCCCGTATCCGTAATTAAAAATAGTGTGTATTCTGTGGCTTCAGGCGAGGGACTTGGATCCCAAGATATGTTTAAAAGATTATTGATTACACTTACAGAATATATCATACCCACCTCTGGAGGTCGATTAGATAAGGTGTCAGAATTAATACTTAGCTCTCCTGGACAATCAAAATTTGGAGTTAGGTAATAGTAGTTTATTATACTCGAAGAATTAGGGTGTACAAAAAAAGTAACACTGGGATCCGTAATGTTTCCCAGTATACTGAATGGGCCATTTGGATTTGGAGCAGTGAATACATCATACGATAAGAATGGACCACAACTGTTAGGCACTGGAGTAAAAAAGATGGTATCATTGGTAACACAATCTATAATCGGAGGTGATACCTGTCCATATGAAAAGGAACACACAGCTAAGAGCATCGAAATGATAATGATAGCTTTAATCTTCATACGAACTATTGTCCTAACGAACGTTTAAATTTTTTATCGAATTCTTTCATCGAGTAGGTAGCATATAGCTCATACTCTATGATGATATCCTCACTCAATTGTTTCTTATAGTATACTAAGCCAATGCCCTTCGCATATATTTCAATACCAGGAAAGCTTGGCTCCAAATAACCATCATCTGCCACAAAGTGTTCGATGTTTTCCAAGGTTTTGAAGATGACACTCTCGAATCTATTTCCTTGATACGTATAATTGCTCATCCCTATATAATTACGATCTCTTGTCAAAGAAATCGTGGTACCAACTTCCCCTGTTATATCCCATTTAACGCCCATTTGAAACGTTTTGGTGCTATCTGCGAAGCTTGTAGGAAAAGTTTTTTTACTTAAAATTTCAACATTTATCTGATCTTGTTTGCCAGAATCATCTGTATCATAAAGAATAAAATCATTAAGCTCCATAGCATTTGACTCCTGTGTCTCTCTGAAGAACTGTTGCACTTGAAATCGATCATTGTAGTAATTTCCTGTGAAGTGGAGCTTTTCGTCAACCATATGACTACTATAATACCAATAATCTACTGGGAGCGAATCGTTTTTTACGGGTCTATACTCATAGACTTTTCCCTCTTGCAAATCATATACGGGGTAATAATAGGCCATGAATTCACGTGCTATATGATCCACTCGGCAGCTACTGATGAATCCAAAAACAATCAATAAAAGGATCAATCTGTTCAAATTGTCTCTTTGTACACAAATCATATTTAAATATGCTATAGATTAACAAATAGAAGCTTGAATATGCCCCGTTTTGGCCTTATATTTAATATTCAAACTATCACACCCAAGCTTGCCAATATTGTACTAAACAAGCAATCTACTAAAGAGACCTATAAGTACTATGTTTACGGACTAAACTGGTATTAACAGCTTAATTTAAAAATAAGCATAGTTTTTTAACCTAAAATCAACGTTAATGCGTTTACTACAGGAAGGCAGAAGCGTAAATTTCAATAAAGAATGGCGAAAGTAATGGACAACTATCAACTTTTAGTGCAAAAGTTGGATCAATTCATCAGAAAGTACTACGTTAATCAAATGATTAGGGGTTCCCTCTATTCTGTAGGCTTGATCGTTTTACTGTTTATTTTGTTCAATGCTGCTGAGTATTATTACTATTTCAGTACAGTTGTCCGCAAAGGTCTCTTTTACTCCTTTATTGGAGTCAGTTCTTTAGCGCTTATAGGCTGGGTATTAGTTCCCATGCTAAAATACTTCAGACTAGGCTCTACGATATCAAATGATCAGGCAGCCAATATCATCGGTAATCACTTTCCAAATGTAAAAGATAAACTACTTAATATACTGCAGCTGCATACGCAGTCTTCCAACGCTTCAGATAAGGCCTTGCTGATGGCAAGTATCAATCAAAAAAGTGAAGAGATCAAGCCCGTTCCTTTTAAAGGAGCCATTGACCTCACGAATAATAAAAAGCAATTACTAAGGTACGCACTGCCGCCCACTTTACTACTTCTGGTTTTACTTTTTGGAGCGCCGAGTATCTTAAAGGAAGGTACCAACAGACTTATCAATAACAATAAAGAATTCACTCCAGACGCACCATTTGCATTTACTGTAGATAAGGATGCGCTATCTGTAGTTCAGTTTGAGGACTACCCACTCACGGTGAAAGTGGACGGGGAGGTGTTGCCCAACGATGTTTTTATCCAGATAGACGGGCATAAGTATCGCTTGAATAAACAAGATGCCAGTACATTTACTTACACTTTTAGTAATGTGCAAAAGCAGATGAGTTTTAACTTATCTGCAGCGAGTGTAAAGTCTGAGACCTATGATCTAGATGTGCTGCTCAAACCAAACATTACAGGATTTGATATTAAACTTGATTACCCAAATTATACTGGAAGAAAGGATGAAAACCTTTCCAATATTGGAGACTTAGTAGTGCCAGCAGGTACTAACCTAAACTGGTTATTCAATTCTCTTAATACCGATGACATTTCTATCCTCTTTTCAGGAAATAAAGAAAGGATAAAGGCAAGCCGTGACGATGAATTCAGATACTCATACAAGAAAAAAGTACTATCTGACCAGACGTATAAATTGTATATCAGTAACAAAAATTTGCCAGACGCTGACTCCATAGCCTACTCAATTTCTGTAGTTCCAGATTTGCATCCCAATATCAAAGTGGAAAAATTTGTAGATAGTACGGACACTAAGATGCTCTACTTTGTTGGAGATGCATCTGATGATTATGGATTGACAAGTCTAAATTTCCGTTATAAAATAACCTCAGAGAAAGGAGCACAGCAGCCAGAGCAAACCATTGCTATGCCTAGACCTAGTGGTAAGCAAACCCAATACGATTATGTATGGGATTTAAACACCTTGGAGTTGAAGCCTGGAGATGTATTGACATACTACTTTGAAGTATATGATAATGATGGTGTTAATGGGAAGAAAAGTGCTAAAACCAATCTGATGAAGTTTGAGCTCCCTTCATTGGAGGAATTAGATGAGCAGGCAGACCAGAATAATGAAGACATCAAAAAGAATCTGGAAGAGGCTAAAAAAGAAGCAAAAGATATTCAAGATGAATTCAAAAAACTAAGAGAAGAAACACTCCAGAAAAAAGAAATGGATTGGCAGACCAAGAAAGAATTGGAAAAGCTACTGGAAAGACAGAAAGAGCTTGAAAAGCAAATCAACGAAGCAAAGAAAGACTTCGAAGAGAACTTAAAGAATCAAGAAGAATTTTCTGAAACGCAAGAGGAGATCCAGGAAAAGCAAGAGAAGATTCAAGAGATGTTCGAAGAGGTGATGAGTGACGAAATGAAGGAGCTCATGGAGCAAATTCAAGAACTCATGGAGGAGATGAATAAGGAGGAGGCACTCGAAAAGATGGAAGAAATGGAGGTCAGTGACGAGGAGATGAATATGGAACTCGATCGAATGTTAGAGCTATTCAAGAAGCTAGAAGTAGAGCATGAGATGCAGAAAGCAATCGAAAAGCTCGAAGAACTTGCAGAAAAAGAAGAGCAACTCGCAGAAGACACAGAGAATAAATCAAAGCCAGAGGAAGAACTTAAAAAAGAACAAGAGGATATCGAAAAGGAGCTTGAGAAGTTAAAAGAGGACATGAAAAAAACGGAGGAGAAAAATGAGCAGCTTGAAAAGCCTATGGATATGGACGACCAAGAGGAGGAAATGGAAGATATCCAAGAGGAGGTAGACCAAGCTCAGGAGGAAATGGAAAAAAAAGACAACAAGAAAGCTGCTAAAAAGCAAAAGTCTGCAGCAGGTAAAATGAAAGCTGCCGCTGCCAAAATGAAGCAGCAGATGGAATCAGGAGAACAAGAGCAGATGGAGGAGGATATGGCGGCCTTGAGACAACTATTAGAGAATTTGATATCGCTTTCATTTGATCAAGAAGATCTCATCGATGAAGTCAATCGTGCTAATACGAATACGCCTTACTATGTGGACTTGGTGCAACAGCAATTTGGGATTAAGGATGATTTCAAGATGGTGGAGGACAGTTTATTTGCTTTGAGCAAACGTATCTTCCAGATCGAGTCATATGTCCTAGAGAAGGTCACTGAGATCAAGACCAGTATGAAAAAAAGTACAGACCAGCTGGAAGAAAGAAAGAAGCCTCAGGCGACGGAGCAACAGCAGAAAGCAATGAAGAGTCTCAATGATCTAGCAGTTATGTTAGACGAGATCATGGGCCAAATGCAAGATGCCATGGCTCAGCAAATGGAAGGGAATCAGATGTGCAATAATCCAGGTAGCAAGGGAAGTTCCGGCAAGGTACCAAAGGACAAGCCTGGACAAGGACAAAAGCAACTCAATGATGCACTGCAGAAAATGAAAGATGGCATGGGCAAAGACGGTAAAGGAACTTCTAAGGAATTCGCAGAAATGATGCAGCGACAAAATGCACTCCGTAGAGCTCTTGAAGAGCAAAGAAAAGAAGCACAGCAAAATGGACAAGGGAAAGATGTCGGTAAAGAACTTCAATCCATCATTGATGAAATGAACAAAACAGAAAAAGACCTTGCTAATAAACGCTTGACAAATGAAATGCTGAAGCGTCAGCAAGATATAATGACCCGTTTGCTAAAGCATGAAAAAGCACAGCAAGAAAGAGAATATGATAATAAACGAAAAGCAGAGGTTGCACAACAAAAAGAAAGACAGATACCACCTGCTATCGAAGAGTATATCAAGAAAAGAGAAGCAGAGATCGATGTATTCAAAACGGTTTCTCCTGCCCTTAAACCCTACTATAAATACTTAGTGGAAGAATACTTTAAAGAATTAAAGTCCAAATAATTCCGAACTATTAGGACCTTCCCCTATGTGATTTTTTTACATAGGGGAACTTTTTTATATACCTAGTAGTTATCTTTATGGATCAATAGTATTAACTATATCAGCATGGACGATCAACCTATTTCTATATCGCTGCACTCCAGCCCTGATAATGTAAGTGAAATTCAACCTTACGTAGATAGAATAGTATCTAGGTATCAAATAACCAGTGACTTGTACGGCAATATCCTCATCTCTTTGACAGAGGCGATTACCAATGCAATAGTGCATGGCAACCAAGCCGATCAAAATAAGCAAGTCCACATCAATTCCTTGTTTGAAAAAGATCAGATCAAGGTAAAGATTCAAGATGAAGGCGAAGGCTTCGCTTTTGAAGACGTACCAGATCCAACAGATCCTATGAATATCCTCACCCTCAATGGTAGAGGCGTATTTTTGATGCACCAGCTTTCTGATGGTGTAGAGTATTCCAACAATGGCAGTACCGTTGAGATCAAATTCAAACTCTAAATCAAATGGACTGGATGCCCTATGAGGAGGAAGAAGCCCAAATACTTTTTCACAGTCAAGAGATCGACTACGAACTATTAAGCCAAGAGAAATATCAATCTTGGATCAATCAGATCTTATCCAAAGAGCAAAAAAACTGCGGCACCATCAATTATATATTTTGTAACGACGTTTACCTACTAGAGAAAAATAAAACCTATTTACAACATGATACCCTGACGGACATCATCACCTTTGAGTACAGCAAAGATCCGATCAGCGGAGACATCTTCATCAGTATAGATCGAGTCAAAGAAAATGCAGCCGAAAGAAACTTGCCATTTGACCAAGAGCTACTTCGCGTCATGGCACACGGAGTCTTACATCTATGTGGATATGGAGATAAAAAGAAGGAGGAACAAAAAGTAATGCGCTCCAAAGAGGAAGCCTGCATCAGCATGTTTTGAGTCTCTCTTAGTCTCTTAGTCTTTTAGTCTCTTAGTCTCTTAGTTTTAGCTTAACCAACTAACCAACTAACCAACTAACCAACTAACCAACTAACCAACTAACTAACCAACTAACCAACTAACCAACTAACCAACTAACCAACTAACTGATACACCTCCAAAAAAGCCTTTCCTACATGATCATACCCATACCGCATGGCAGCCGTCCGACCAATCTCTTCCGTATCATATTGCTCATAATTATCCATCACTAGACATAGCTTTGCATACAGCGCATCCTCATCTCGCGCCTCGACGATATACCCATTGGTATCGGCAACCATCTCGCGCGTACCACCGACATCGGCACCCACTACGACCATACCCGTGCAGAGAGCCTCCGCGACCACACACGGTAGATTTTCATAATTGCTAAATAGGACAAAAATATGCTGCTCCCTCATCATCCGAGCAATATCCTCCAGCGGCAGCACAGGTAATATCGTAAGGGTATCATCAGTGAGGCCAAGAGACTCAATCAAAGGAGCATACTTATCTCCAAATCGATTACCTGCCATAGTGATATGAAAATCATTTCGCTCCCTACTCAATCGTCCTATGACGCGAAGCATGCCCGATATATTTTTGTGATTATCCTTAAAGGTAGAGACATGTAATATTTTTATACCATTAGATGTAGATCGCTCTTCATGTGCAAACACATCCGTATCTACGACATTAGGTATAATGTGAAATGGTCCAGCAAAACCAAAATCTATAAACGCTCTTTTTAGATCTTCAGAGACTGGACAAAAAGCTGACGCTTGCTTTCCTATCTGCTTGATAAAATAACGCTCATACATCTTGAATTCGTAAG